>FMSI01006512.1_pt1 | contig 25128 bp, 25 predicted proteins | sample 1504471 | NCBI WGS metagenome assembly FMSI01 (sample SAMEA4475357, study PRJEB15587) | soil metagenome | biome: Soil; feature: Field | place: India | collected 2015-03-11 | depth 0 m
GGCGTCCTGACAGGGCGGCTCCTTGCACTGCTGCTCTTGGTCGGCGGTCTGGTACTGCTTGTTGGGTTCCTCGAGGGCGAACAGTATCGCGTGCGCACCGTGATCGTGCACGGAAATCGGCTCGCCTTCGCCGACGCGGTGGTGCGGGAGAGCGGTGTCCTGGGAGAGTCGGTCTTTCGTATCGATACCCAGGCGGTCGCGGAGCGATTGGTCATGCACCCAGCGATTGCTGCGGCCACGGTTCGCTCTATCTACCCGGACACTGTGGTGATTGAACTGGTGGAAAGGCAACCGACGAGCGTCTGGATGACTGAGCAAGGGAACTGGCTGATTGACAGTGAAGGGCGGGTTATCGGAAACGGAGAGGCCACTGATTTACCACACGTGCGCGTGAGCGGTGGTTTCACGCTGCAGCCAGGCGGGCGCGTTCCGGGCACGGTGGCTCGGGCAGTGCCCGAGCTGGTCAAGCGCTACGCTGATCGGCTGGCGGGACTCGAGTACCGACCGGCCGAGGGACTCATCCTCGTCTTCGCTGGTGGAGAGCGGATCATTCTTGGCGATGCCGAGCGGCTGGCCGACCAGCTCGCCGTCCTCAATGCCTTGGAGGCACAGGGAACGTCTTGGCTCCATCTTGATCTTCGAGACCCGGATCGTCCGGTGCTCTGGCGGGTGGGGTCGTGAAGCATGGGGGTGGGTATGCTACACTCGACTCTCGACGACGGGTACAGCGAGCGAGCCTCCTGCTGCCCGCTGCGGCGGGCAGGGGGCGGGTGCATTCGACGCACGCTGCGAGAGCGAACCGGACGGAGGGGCAACGCGGGACTGCAGGAGGGTGAGGGCGATGACAATGTTCGACAACCATGAGGACGAGCTGATCCACTCCTTCGCACGCATCAAGGTGATCGGCGTCGGTGGTGGCGGTGGTAATGCGGTCAACCGGATGATCGAGGCTGGCGTCCAAGGAGTCGAGTTCATCGCGGTCAACACCGACGCACAGGCGTTGCTCAAGTCGCTCGCTCCAGTCACGGTTCGGATTGGTGACAAGTTGACCAAAGGGCTGGGCGCTGGGGGGCGTCCGGAAATTGGCGAGCGTGCTGCTGAAGAAAGCGCCGATATGCTCGCCGAACTTGTCCGCGGGGCGGATATGGTCTTTATCGCCGCGGGTATGGGAGGCGGCACTGGGACCGGCGCGTCACCTGTGATCGCGCGTTTGGCGCGCGAAGCAGGCGCCCTGACCGTTGGTGTTGTTACGCGGCCTTTCGACTTTGAGGGAGCAAAACGGCGCCGCATCGCGGACGAGGGAATCGCCGTGCTTAAGGAGCATGTCGATGCGTTGATCACGATTCCCAACCAGCGACTTGTTTCAATGGTCGATCCCAAAACGCCGTTTTCTGAGGCGTTCCGCATCGCAGACGACGTCTTGCGGCAGGGGATTCAAGGGATCTCCGACCTGATCACCCGACCAGGGTTGATCAACTTGGACTTTGCCGATGTCAAGACGATCCTGCGGGATGCTGGCTCGGCTCTGATGGCGATAGGCCGCGGGACCGGCGAGAATCGCTGCGTCGATGCAGCCCGTGCCGCTGTAGAAAGTCCTTTGCTCGAGATGAGTATCGAGGGTGCGACGCGCGTCCTCTACAACATCGCTGGTGGACCCGACCTCTCGATGGCCGAGGTCAACGAGGCAGCCGAACTCATCCGCTCGATGGTCGACGAAGAGGCCGAGATTATCTTTGGAACGACGGAACCCGACGAGGCGATGGGGCGGGACGTAACCATCACGCTCATCGCAGCTGGGTTCACCGGTGCCGGTGCCCAGCGGCGACCGCGGGCACCGGAGCGGCGTTTCCGACCAGAACCGACGACGCGCACGAGCGCCCCGCCGCGGACGCCGATCTTGCCAGACGACGAGTGGGCGGAGCCGTCCATCCTCCGCTTCCTGCGTGAGCGCTGAAGGTGAAGGCCGAGCGACCGTGAAGTGCCCGTATTGTGGAGCTCGCGATGCGCGAGTCATCGACTCGCGTGAACTCAATGGTGGCGAGAGCATTCGGCGGCGTCGCGAATGTGTTGCCTGCGGTCGGCGTTTCACGACGTATGAACGCGTGGAGCCGCTCTGGCTGATGGTGGTCAAACGGGACGGACGCCGCGAGCCGTTCGATGTAACGAAGCTCCGGGAGGGACTGCGCCTGGCACTGAAGAAGCGGCCCGTCTCACCGGACGAGATTGATCGTATTGTGGCGACCGTTGAGCGGGAGCTGCACAGCCTCGGCACGAGCGAGGTGCCGAGCACCCTGATCGGCGAGATCGTGCTCCGGGAGCTCAAGCAACTCGACGAGGTCGCATACATCCGTTTCGCGTCGGTCTACCGTCGGTTCGCCGATCTGGAAGACCTCCGCCGGGAGATGGAAGCGCTTGGATGGCGTCCCCAGCCGGTCACGGTCAACGAGCAGACGAGCTGAGTATTGAGCTCTTCACGGCGGACGATCAGCCGCTGGTTCGCCTGCGGTATACAAACGAAGTGGGAGACGGATTTCGCTGGATTCCAGATCGCTTCGTCGTCCGCCTGCGTCCGCGGCCGGGTGTGGTTGCCGCAGACAGGCTGGAACTTCGTCTCCCGCCTGGCTGGCGGGTGCTTCCCCTCACTGAACCGACTGCCTGGTTGGTGTTCCCTGCTGGCCTGCCGGAATTTCCGGTTCGCCTTCAGCTCGTCACGCGAGGCCAGGATAGAAGGTGCCCGCTCCTCATTCAGGATCTTCCTGTCGACTTTTGTGGACGGAACCGCTTTGATCCGCATCGAGATCGTCTGCCCTGGGCAAACCGCATCGATGACCTCGGTGAGGTGGAGCCAGACCCTGTCCATTTTCGGAAGACCTTCCGGTTTGCACTCGGCTCGCAGAGGTTCTTCCAAGGACTGTACCGGGAGGTCGTCGGGTTGCGACGGTTGCCGGACGGGCGAATACAGGGCGGGCTCTGTACCGGTCTCTCCAGGACCGCGCTCGCCCGGGCGCTGGGTTGGCTCGGTGGGGAGATCTCGCTGCGCGAGGTCGTTCTTGTCCTGCATGGTCGCCAACTGAGCGATCGTGCTCTCTTAGCCGGACTTCCCTGGTTTCTGCTCCCGAGTCCGCGGAGAGCGTACCACGCGTTTGTCCGCGACCTTCTGACGCGTGGTTGGAGTGATCGCTGCTTCGATCTCAATGTCCCGCGTCCCTGGCGCCGGGACGTCCTCCAAGCACTCCTTGGTCAAGGGCACACAGTCGTTCCTTATGCCTTCTGCCAGCGAGATGCTGAGCGTGCGCAGGTTTGGGTGTATGACCCAAACCTACCTGATCGGGCCGCGGAGACCGTTGTCACCATCGACTTAGTTCGTGACTGCTACGAGTATCCGCCGCTTGCCGTCGATGGGTGCCGGACGACAATCGTTGCCGTTCCGCTTGCTCCGTACTTGCATGGCCGAACGGCAATCCTGGCGAGTGTAGCAAGCCCATTTCTCCAGGCGCCACGACGGCTGCTGGGTGTACTGGTGGTTTCACTCCTTGGGCTTGCGCTCTTCGCTTTTCGCCACTGGAGCAGAAAACGATAGAGCGACCGGAGGGGACCGGTCGCTCGCGCTCAGGCGGAAGGCATGCTGCTCACAGATGCTTTTCAATCTGCTGCAGCAGGCGCTGCTTCGGCATCGCGCCGATGATCCGCTCGACCGGCTTGCCGTCCTTATAGAGAATCAGCGTGGGAATGCTGCTAATTCCCAGCTGCATTGCCACCTGCATGTTCTCGTCGACGTTCACCTTGGCAACCTTGAGCTTCCCCGCCTTCTCTTCAGCGATCTCCTCGAGAATGGGGGCGATCATGCGGCAGGGGCCGCACCAAGGTGCCCAGAAGTCGACGAGTACTGGAACCGGTGACTGGACGACTTCACGATCGAACGTCTCGTCGCTGACCGTTACGGGCTTGGCCATCCTCTCGCTCCCTCTCGCTCCGTTCCCCCACGTCACGTGGGCTCTCGCACCACTATACGAGAGCGGCCAGCGGAGCGGCAACCGATCGAGGGCTCCGCAGTGAAGCCGGGATCCCTCGTTATACTCTCCGATCGAGTGGGGGGACGGTGGAGGCGCGCGTGTTGACGGCTCTGCTGGACGGTGCATTTGCGACGCAGCCGCACACGGGGAGCGGGCAATACACCATCGCGCTCTGGCGAGAGTTCACCGCCGGTGAATTAGGCGAGGTGCACCTGGCCATGCCTGTTCCGCCGCCGGTCTTTCTCGCGGCACCAGAACATGTCGTCGTGCGTCGGCCCAACTCGCTCGTACGCGGCAAGCTGGCCAAGCTCTGGTGGGAACAGGTCGGACTTCCACGCTTGGCAGCAGAGCTGCGTCCCACGGTCGTGCACATACCGTACTTTGCCGCGCCGGTCCGCATCAGCACACCATTCATCGTCACGGTGCACGACGTGATTCCGCTCGTGTTGCCGGAGTATCGTGCGTCGCTCGCGTTCCGACTGTACACCGAGCTCGTGCGACGGACCGTGCGGCGGGCAGCGCTCGTCCTTACAGATTCACAGTGGTCGCGAGACGATATCGTGCGCGTGTTGCGGTATCCGGCAGAACACATTCGTGTGATCCCACTTGGCGTCGAGTCGCGCTTTCGTCCTCCGGAAAAGATGGACGCGGTGCGGGCGTTGGCGCAGCGCTGGGGCATAAGCGGTCCGGTCGTCCTGAATCTTGGGGGCTTCGACGTGCGGAAAAACTTGCCATTGCTCGTTCGCGCTTTCGCGCGGGCACTCCCCGAGCTTCCCGAGGGAACGATGCTCGTCATTCCCGGCCGCGCACATAGCGAGAACCCGCGACTGTACCCACCGCTTGAGCCGCTCATTCGTCGGCTCGGTCTCCAGCAGCGCGTCCTTCTGCCTGGCCCGGTCACTGAAGATGAGAAAGTTCTCTGGTACCAGCTCGCGACGGTCTACGCGTACCCTTCGCGCTACGAGGGATTTGGTCTCTCACCCCTCGAGGCGATGGCTTGTGGGACGCCGGTGATTGCTGCTCGGTGTACGAGCCTTCCAGAAGTTGTTGGGGATGCGGGGATCCTCGTCGAGCTGGACGAGGAGGCCTTTGCTGCAGCGCTCGTCCGCCTGCTGAATGATTCGGCCCTCCAAGAAGAACTGCGGGCGCGTGGACTCGCACGAGCGAGGATGTTCACCTGGCGGCGGACAGCACGTGAAACAGTTGCGGCGTACCATGAGGCGGTGAACATCGCTGCTGTCGGCAGCGCGGCGATAGGTTGAGGTCCGATGCGCATCCTTATCGTCTCCAAGGCGCTCGTGAACGGTGTCTACCAGCGGAAGCTCGAGGAACTCGCGCGCTTGCCGGACGTGGAGCTCCTGGCTGTGGTGCCGCCCTTCTGGCACGAGAATCGTGTCGGTGTCCTGCAACTCGAGCGGCGCTATGTGGAGGGATATCAGCTTGTTGTGGAGCCCATGTGGTTCAACGGCCATCACCACGTGCACTTCTATCCGGGGCTTGGGAAGCACATCGCACGTTTCCGACCTGATATCCTCCACATCGACGAGGAGCCGTATAACCTGGTGACTGCCCACGCTGCGTTGCTCGGGCGCCGCTATGGGGCTCGTATTCTCTTTTTCACCTGGCAGAACCTTTACCGACGCTATCCGCCACCATTCTCGTGGTTCGAACAGCTCAACTATCGGCTGGCTTCTGCGGCGGTTGCGGGGAACCACGAGGCGGCCGATGTCCTAAGACGGAAAGGCTTTCGCGGACCGTTAGCGGTCATCCCACAGTTCGGGGTCGATCCGGAGCTGTTCCGCCCAATGACAGTGGCACGGGCAGCCGTTCCCACGATCGGTTTCGTCGGACGGCTCGTGCCAGAGAAGGGGGCGGATTTGCTCATCCGCGCGCTGGCACAGCTGCCTGGACGCGTTCAGCTTGAGATTGTTGGAGACGGGATCGAGCGTACACGTCTCGAGTTGCTTGCCACGGAGCTGGGGGTTCGCGACCGCGTTCTGTTCCGCGGTGGCGTGCCACCGGCGCTCATGCCGGAAGCGCTGAACCGGTTCGACGTCCTTGTCGTCCCTTCACGGACGCGTCGCAACTGGAAGGAGCAGTTCGGGCGCGTCATTATCGAAGCGATGAGTTGCGGCGTGCCGGTGGTTGGTTCGTCGTCGGGCGAGATTCCGCACGTGATCGGCGATCCGTCACTGGTTTTCCCGGAGGACGACGTCGATGCGCTGGTGCGTCTTCTGAGAAACCTGCTCGCCGATCCGGAGCGCCTACGCCAGTTGGGCGAGGCCGGTCGGCGACGGGTGCTGGCGCACTATACCCAACGCCGGATCGCCGAACAGTACTACGCGGTCTACCAAGCGATGCTGGCGGCTCGGCGCTTCGAGTCGCAGGTGACCGAGGAGGGCTGAGTGGCGATGGGGCGCAAGGAACCACGCGAACCACGACTTGCAGCGCGCCTGCTCGAACCCGGTCCTGTGGTGCTCGTGACGACTCAATACCGAGCGCACCCGAACGTCATGACTGCTGCCTGGGTTATGCCGCTCAGTCTCGAGCCGACGCGCATTGGGCTGGCCGTTCACCCGAGCCGCTTGACGCACGAACTTCTGTCGAAGGGCGAGTACTTCGCGCTGAATATCCTGACCCTTGAACATCTGCTCGCGATCCACCTCTGTGGGACTCTTTCTGGTCGCGACGTGGATAAGTTCACGCGAGCCCAGCTCCATCCGGTGGATGCGCTGGAAGTTGATGTGCCAGTACTTGAAGAAGCGGTTGCGCACATTGAGTGCGGTGTCATCGCGCGACTTAGCCTCGGCGATCATGACCTGTTCGTTGGGGAGGTGATCGCCGCCGCCGCGGACACCGAGCTTTTTGGCGAGCGGTGGCTCCAGCTCGAAGAAGCGCCGCTCGTACACCATGTTGGTGCGGAGTGGTACGCAGCACTGGCACGAGTTTCTCGTGCTCGCCTTCCCGGCGAGGAGGAAGAAGAGGCTCAGGAAGAGAGTGAGCGATAGTTCTCCGGTCCAGGTACCCGGAGGTCGCTCCCACTTCGCCGCACGAGTTCCGCGATCGCCCGCTGGAGTTTTGGTGTCAGCACGTCGACCGCCTCGCTCAGGTAGGCGTGGAGGCGCCCAGCGTCGAGCGCGTGGGCGGCGGCACGTTCACTCGCGATCTCTGCTGCCCGGGTCCGAAGCTCCTCTGAGAGGCGGCGGAGTAGTACAGCGAATTGGCTGCGCGTCTCTGCAGGAAGTTCCGAGGGGACAACGAGGAGGTGACTGACGAATGCATGTCCGGTCAGGATGAACCAGATGCGACCGAGGTCGTGGTGCCGTTCATCGAGAGGCACAAGTGCGGCCTCATCTTCCGTGACCCGGAGTTCGGAAAGAGCGCTTGCCGCTTCTGCATGCCGCCAATCTCGAACGCGCAAACCGAAGAACGGCTCGATTGTCGCTCGTGCGAGCGCTTCGCTCGCGGGGCGACAGTCATCGAGCGAGACGATCGCATCAGTAATGCGATCGGGGCGATCGGGGGTAACGAGTCCCACGGCACTGTTGTGTTGGGAGGCGACGACCAAATCCGTAGCAATTGACCAGGCTGGGACAAGTTCCAGCGCCTCAAGCGTATCGAGTAAGGCGAACCCTGGCTCGGTGCGGACGGTCGTGGCGCGAAGGCGAGTCTCTTGACGCACTTCCCAACCGGTGGGAGCAATCACCGGTTCAAGAAGGTCGGCGAGTACCCTGCCGATCAGGCTCTGGTCGAGCCAGAAGACGGAACGGCTCATGGTCGAAAACCCTCCATTAACTGACGTCGGCGACGCTGCGCGTCCAGAGCGCACGCACGAGCTCGGCGAGTGCGGCGTGCTCAGGGGCAGCCAGGGTCGGATCATCCTGGAGGAGCTCTTCAGCCGCACGACGCGCGGCTTGGAGTGTTGGCATGTCGGCAAGTGTGGCGAAACGCAGGTTAGGGAGGCCGCTCTGGCGGGTACCAAGGAACTCGCCTGGCCCGCGCAGTTGGAGGTCGATCTCGGCGAGGCGGAAACCGTCAGTCGTTGTTGCCACGGCCTCGAGGCGTTGCCGGGCTGCCTCAGTGTCGGCGTCCGACACGAGGAGGCAGTAGGAGGGAGCAGTTCCCCGACCGACCCGACCGCGGAACTGGTGGAGTTGGGCCAGCCCGAAGCGTTCGGCGCCTTCGATGAGGATGACGGTCGCATTCGGGACGTCGATTCCCACCTCAACCACGGCCGTGGAGACAAGAATGTCCAACTCACCGTCGCGAAAACGCGTCATCACTTCGTCCTTCTCCCGCGAACTCATCCGCCCGTGCAAAAGACCGAGGCGGAGGTCGGGGAAGACGTCCCGTTGGAGCCGCTCGTATTCGGCCGTCGCCGCGCGCGCTTCAATCGTTTCTGACTCCTCGACAAGCGGGCAGATAACGAACGCCTGGTGACCCTTCTCAATCTCGCGTCGGACGAACTTGTAGGCCTCTGCACGCTTCCGTCCTGGGACGACATAGGTTTTGACCGGTTGGCGGCCAGGTGGAAGTTCGTCGATGATCGAGAGGTCAAGATCGCCGTGGAGCACGAGGGCCAAGCTGCGGGGGATTGGTGTCGCGGTCATCACGAGGACATGCGGGTTCTCCCCCTTGCTACGCAGCGTATGACGCTGCAGAACACCAAAACGGTGTTGTTCATCGATCACCGCGAGGGTGAGGTGGCGAAACTGAACGCGTTCTTCCAAAAGGGCGTGTGTGCCGACAACGATCCCAATTGCGCCGCTGGCGAGGCCAGCGAGAATCGGCCCGCGGTCGCGCTCTGGCGTGCTGCCGGTGAGAAGCGCGACCAGTGGCCGATCAGCGCCGCTGAGTCCACTGTACAAGCGTGTGAGTGTCCGGAAGTGCTGTTCGGCGAGGATTTCCGTTGGGGCGAGGATGGCCGATTGGAAACCGGCGCGATGGACGAGTAAGGCTGCGGCTGCAGCGACAACCGTTTTACCGGAACCAACGTCCCCCTGGAGAAGGCGGCTCATCGGGTGCGGCTGAGCCAGATCGGCAAGGATCTCCTCCAACGCTCGCCGCTGCGCGCTCGTGAGCTGGAACGGTAAGGAGGCGAGGAAGCGCTCCAGGAGTTCCCGGTCGATCGGGATAGGGGTGCCGGGTTGCGCGTGCCAGCTGAGCCGGCGCTGCACGAGGCCAAGCTGTAGGACAAGGAACTCGTCGAATGCCAGTCGCCGGCGTGCCCGCTCGGCCGCAGCGAGCGACTCCGGATAATGCAGTTGGGCCAGCGCCCAGGTAAGCGAGGGGAGCTCGTAGCGCTGGCGGAGCGCTGTTGGCAGGGGATCGTTCAGGCGTGGCAATGCGAGTTCGAGCGCCGTGCGTGTGAGTTGGCGAAGCTGACGCTGATACAGTCCGTGGGTCAGCGGATAGATCGGCACAATCCGACCAGTATTGAGAAGGTCTGCCTCGGCCGGCTCCCACTCTGGGTTCCGGAAGCGGACGTACGGACCGCTTCCTTCCAATTTGCCGCTCACTGCGATCCGCTGTCCCACCGCAAGCTGCTTGGCCACGAATGGGTTGAACCAGATGACAGGGATCTTCCCGGTGTCGTCGCGCAGTTCGACCGCGACGTAGCGCCGTCCGTTGGTCGTTTCACGGACCTCCACCTGCGCGACCTCACCGATCACCGTACAAGTGACCTCCTCGCCGACGCGGACGAGTCGGCCTAGGCGTCCAATTGGGACGACCTGGGTATAGTCGGCGTAGCGGCGCGGCACCAGATAAAGCAGGTCACGCACGGTTGAGATGCCCAGCGTCTCCAACTGCCGTGCCCGTTGTGCGCCGACGCCAGGAAGCGCTGTGACCGGTTCGTCCGGATCGACCGATTTCACGAGCTGTGTCTTCGCAGACGAAGTACGCTCCTCGGCAGCCTTGGATGCTCGCACACTGCGTGGCCGTTCAGAGATCCGCTCCGTACCATCGAGAAGGGGCATGATCCGAGCCAGGAGTTCAGCGCGCTCCATGGGGGATTTGGTGCTGTAGCCGCGCACCAGTCCTGCGAGTTGCTGGAGGCGCGAGCGGAGCTCTGGATGCTGCGTCAGCCAGACGCCAAGATTCCGCTCAAAGAGACGCTCGATTCCGCCAACTGCCGCAGTGTCTTGGTAGCCCTTGCGTCGCTCGAGATCGAAAACGCGACGCAAGAATGTGATGGGATGGTGGCCGGCTTCGCTGGATGTCATGGATGCGGGCCGATCCTCCGTAAAAGCATCACCGATCCTCAAGTCAACCGAGCGGGCGCAAGGACGTCAAGGCCAACCATCTTCGCTGTGAATTCCCGGTTCACTCGCGTCGTAGCCCAGTGCCTTCAGGGTATCTTCATCTCCCCGCCATAGAGGCAGTGTCAAGCCCGACCGCAGGATCGAGCCAGCCACGCCAACCGGCTCGTAAGCTCAACAGACGCGTTTCCACGTATCTCTTCGAGAACAGCCGTGCCGCACGCGTTGCGCGGTACGGGTGCCCGGTGCTAGGCTTACCCTTTAGGTGAGTGTGGCTTGCTGCGCGACGAAACCGAGCGAAAACGGAGCGACAACAATGGCAATGTGCGAACTCTGTGGCAAGAAACCGATGTTCGGGCACAACGTGAGCCACTCAAACAAGAAGACAAACCGCAAGTTCAAGCCAAACGTGCAGCGTGTAACAATCGTCCTGAATGGTGTCCCGAAGCGTATGCGCATCTGCACCCGCTGTCTCCGCACACTCTATAAAGAGGCGCGGAAGAGCTGACGCAGCGAGAAAACGCTACCAGTTGACCGGGCTGGCTGGTCAGCTGGCCCGGTCCTTTGCCGGTAGTTCGATCGTCAAGTAGCGTGCCAGGCCCGCGAGATCCGGCTCGATGGCAATGTGCGCCGTTGGGAAGGCAATGCGGGCAGTCTTCACTGCTCGTTCGGCTTGATCTGGATCAATCTCCACGATGCAAGCGCCTCCGGGTCGTAAGAGCGTTGCCGCTTGTGGCAAGAGACGCGCATAGAGGCCAAAGCCGTCGTCCGGCGCGAATAAGGCTTCTGGGGGCTCAAAAGCGATTCCTGGGTGCCACTGCTCCCAGCGGAGATACGGAAGGTTGGCAACGACGAGGTCAAGCGGCCCCCGACACCAGCTGAGGAGATCCCCACAGACAAGATGCACATCCCCTGGTGCAAGCCGATCCCGGTTAATGCGGGCCACCCGCAACGCGGCCAGCGAGCGGTCACTTCCCACCAGGAGGGCAGAGGTCTCAGTTCGGAGCGTCACCGCGAGCGCGACAGCAATCGCTCCACAACCGGTGCCCACGTCGACGCAGCGTGGCCGGTCACGGCGCAGACGGAGGCGCTCAGCTGCCCAGGTGACCAGGTATTCGGTTTCCGGGCGGGGAATGAGAGTCGCTGGAGTGACGAGGAAGTCGAGGCCATAAAACTCGCGATGGCCAGTGAGGTAGGCGACCGGTTCCCCTCGTGCTCGCCGTTCGACGAGTTCCCAGAAGCGGTCGAGCGGGATGTCAAGAGGCAGTGGAAGTCGGCGATACAGCTCGGTGCGATCGATGCCGAGGACGTGACAAAGCAGGACTTCCGCATCGAGACGCGGTGAGTCCGAATGGCTAGCTCGGAGACGCTCGGTCGCAGCGCGAATGATGTCACGATAGGTTGGCACGACGCCATTCGCTCAGCTAATGCCGGCGGCACGCAACCGTTCAGCGGTTTCGAGCGCTTGGAGTTCCTGGACAAAGACATCGATCTCGCCGTCAAGCACGGCAGCGAGGTTATTCACGGTCAACTTCAGCCGATGGTCAGTCACGCGGTCCTGAGGGAAGTTATAGGTGCGGATCTTTTCCGCGCGTTCTCCCGTACCGACCTGGGCGCGACGAATACCAGTGCGCTCTTCTTCTTGCTTGCGGCGCTGGAGCTCGTAGAGCCGGGCGCGCAGAACTGCCATCGCCTTGAGCCGATTCTTCAGCTGTGAGCGCTCATCCTGACAACTCACGACAATACCGGTTGGCAGGTGCGTGATGCGCACAGCCGAGTCTGTCGTGTTGACGCTCTGCCCGCCGTGCCCGCTCGAGCGGAAGACTTCAATCCGGAGATCATTCTCGTCGATCTGCACCTCGACCTCGTCGGCCTCGGGAAGGACGGCAACTGTGGCGGTCGAGGTGTGGATCCGCCCGGCTGATTCAGTGACCGGTACACGCTGGACACGATGCACGCCGCTCTCGTGCTTGAAGTGGCTGTATGCACCCCGTCCGCGCACCTCGAAGATGACCTCTTTGAAGCCGCCAAGTTCAGTCGGGCTACTAGAGAGCACCTCAACCTTCCAACCCTGGCGTTCAGCGTAGCGTGTGTACATTCGGTAGAGGTCGGCGGCGAACAGTGCAGCCTCCTCTCCGCCAGTTCCGGCGCGAATCTCGACGATAACGTCCTTCTCGTCGTTCGGGTCTTTCGGAACGAGGCGGCGACGGAGGTCCTGGTAGATTGCCTCGCGTTCCTCGCGGAGCCGCTCCAACTCGTCTGCGGCCAGTTCGGCTAGTTCTGGATCCTCTCCTTCGAGGAGTTCCTCGGCCTGCGCGAGCTGGCGGTCGATATCCTTCAGTTGGCGATAGACCGTGACGATCTCCTCCAGCTCAGCCCGCTCGCGTCCAAGTTGAGCCAATCGCTGCGGATCGGTTGCCACCGCAGGATCAGCGAGCAACTGCTCGAGTTCCTCGAACCGCTGCTCGAGTTCGGCGAGTTTGTCGAGAACTGTGATAGTCTGAGTTGTCACGTCCGGTCACCTCCCTCAGTTCGGGTATGCCATGCGGAGGAGTTCAAGTGCCCGACGAGCAGCTTCGTCGGGCGACGTTGCCTCCTCGATGCGGGCGTTGGCCCGCGCAAGGAGCGCGGGATCGAGTGGCCAGGAATGCAGAGTGATGACGGGACGGCCAAGCTTGAGCGCAAGGGCAATTTCCGAGAGCGTCCCCAACCCGCCACCGATCGCAATTACTACCTGACCGGATGCCACAACGACCGCATTCCGTGCCTCGCCAAGCCCGGTGCAGATCGGATAGTCGACCCACTCGTTGGCCTCATGTGGGTTGGTCCCGGGCAGGATACCGATCGTCGCCCCACCGCCTCGCTTCGCTCCGCGGCAGACCGCTGCCATAACCCCTCCGCGACCACCGCAGACAACCGTTACTCCGGCGCGAGCGAGGAGTTCGCCCAGTCGCTCAGCCACCATTGACTCTTCCACTGTCGCCTCGTTCGGCCCGCACACCGCCACCAGCATTGCTGCACCTCACCCAAGCGTGAACTGCTCTACGACGGTATAGCGCGGGCCGGAGCGGAACAGTTCGCTGCGGTAGAGCGTCAGCTGCTCGACCGAAAACGGAACGGGTGGCAGTTTCGCGAGCCGCTCCAACTCGCGCGGCAAACCCCGCAGCGTGGGAAGATCTTCCGGCCGCACGCGTGCGAGGGTGATATGCGGATGATACGGCCGTGTCTCAGTCGCCTCGGCGAAGTGCCCCGCAGTGCGTTCGACTTGTTCCACCAGCCGGAGGAGTTCGTGCACTGCGCCGTTGATACCGAGCCAGAGGACGCGCGGTCGCTCGAGGTGTGGGAACGCACCAGCGCCGTCGACGCGGAGCTCAAACGGCACGGAGCCACGAACGCTCGCACGCAAGGCCGCAATAAGTTCCGGCACAGCCGATACCGGTACGGAACCGAAGAATTTAATGGTCAGGTGACTGGCGTCGGGATCGACCCATTTCGCCCGGTAGCCGCGTGCCTGCAGCTGAGCGATTGCCGCAGCAACGCGCTCGCGCACTTCGTCTGGTAGGGACAAGGCGGCAAAAAGCCGCCACTCTTCACGCATGGCGGCACGACCTCATGACCTCGCATTTCATTCCAAGTATAGCTGATAGGAGCGCCAGTACGCCGGATCTGCAAGGTCAGAATCTTTCTCGCTCGCTTGAGCCTGAATCCCGCGGCTGCGGCGAGACTACTTTAGATCATCACGTTGCGTGGCTCAGTCACTGTTCCGTACGCGAGAGCCGTCGTAACGTCAAGGCGATAAACCTTTGCAGGCGCGAGTGATGGCGCCACAACAGATGATCGCGTGTCCCGAGGAACAAGTTGACCGGTGGAACGTGGTGCAGCACTGCTGCACCAGCAGCAGGGGCGATGGCCTGGTGTCAGCGTGAGCAGCTGCATCTTGGCTAGCCTATGGTGGTGACAGTTCGCCGTTCCGATGCTTGGATAGTGCCTAGTTCTCACAGGATCGAGACTCCTAGTTCTGACCGTGGCCGCGCTCATGCCTCGAGTAGGCCCGTGATACGCCACCTGGGCCAGAACAAGAGCTTCGGTCCGTCATGGGACTCCACCGTCCTTCAGGCACCTCCGGCACCAGGTCTCTGCCGTGCCTTCTGCTGCGGAGGGAGTGCTGAGTTCTCCAGGAGTAGGCATGTCGACCTCCCTGCCTGGCGATCGTCGTGGCACCGCAGGTGCCGGCGAGCGTCGCAAAGAAGTGAGCGTGTTTACGTGGCTGGGCTACCCTGACATCGTGGGAGGGGACTCGGCGGTATTCACAACACGGGACGAGATAGCGACGCAGACACTGGCGTCGTACGATGGAACAGGTGGCGATGGAGGAGCCGTGGAGCGGCAAAGTGACGCTGGACGTACAGATGACCTCGATCTTCCATTCCCGCTAGAGCGGCTGCGGGGGGTCATCGTTCAGTGCTCAGTCTGCGGTGCACCGATCGCAGTATTCCGGCGGCGTCGCTTCTACGCGTTGCGGGCGGATGTCGAAGAGACACCGGAGGGCGGTGTCCTCGTCTGCCGTGTGTGTGGGGCGCGCCAGCCGGTGCGTGAACTCTTAACGGTGAATCGTCGTGTGCGTCGAAGCTGAGGAGCGGTATGCTCTCGACCAGAATGCTGTCGGGGAGGAATCGTGGTGCGACTCGCGTATCTTGGACCACCTGGGACATTCACAGAAGAGGCGGCGTTGCGCTACGCCGAGCGTGAGCAGGCGGAGCTCATTCCTTTCAGCTCGATGCCAGCGTTGGTCTCGGCTGTAGAGACGGGGCTGGCCGACCGAGCGATTTTACCGATCGAGAACTCGTTGGAGGGGACAGTCAGTACAACGGTTGACCTCCTGATCCACGAGACTGACCTCAAGATCTGTGCCGAGTTGATCCTGCCGGTGCGGCACTTCCTCCTCGCTCACCCCGGGACGCGACTGGACGAAATTCGGGTTGTCCTGTCTCATCCGCAGGCGCTGGCTCAGTGTCGGAGGTTTCTGGAACGATGCCTGCCGCAAGCCGAGCAGGTTGCAGCGCTGAGCACAGCTGCGGCGGTGGCTGAGGTGATGCGGGGTGAGGACCGGTCAAGGGCGGCGATTGGGACGCTGCGTGCGGCGGAGCTCTATGGTGCGGCCGTGCTAGCGCGTGATATCCAGGATCAGAAGAGCAATGCCACGCGGTTCGTTGTGCTGGCGCATGAGGATGCCGAACCAACAGGGGTAGATCGGACGTCGCTCTGCTTTACTGTCAAGCGCAATGTTCCCGGTGCGCTCGTTGAAGTGCTGAACGAACTAGCCGTTGCACAGATTCAGATGACCAAAGTCGAGAGTCGCCCGATGAAGTCGGTGCTCGGTGAGTACGTTTTCCTCGTCGACATTGAGGGACATCGGAAGGATCCACAGATCGCGGCGGCGCTGCAACGAATGGCGGAGAAGGCCGCTGACCTCAAAATCTTTGGTTCCTACCCGCGCGACGAGGATGGTCTCAACGGCTCGCGCGAGCAGCGGTGGTGAGGGGACAGCGCCATGCGCGTGATCGGCGGGAGCGCTCGGGGGCGACGGCTCAAGGCACCGCGCGGGTTACGGACGCGGCCGATGGCGGACAAGATCCGCGAGGCGCTCTTCGCAATGCTGGATTCGCTCAGTATTCGTCCGCGCCGTGTTCTTGATCTTTATGCAGGTAGTGGTGCAGTCGGCATCGAAGCGCTCTCGCGCGGTGCTGAGTGGGTTGACTTCGTGGAGCGAAGCGCGGCGGCTTGTGCGGTGATCCGCGATAACTTAGTCACGACCGGCTTTGCGGACCGGGCCGCGGTGCACTGCACCACCGTGCAGGCGTTTCTGCGGCGGCCACCGCGCGAGCCGTACGATTTCGTGATCATGGACCCCCCATATGCCGATCCGACGATCCACGAGACGATGCTGGCGGTCGCCCATTCCCCGCATGTCCGAGATGGGACAGTTCTTGTCGTCGGTCACTCGCCGCGCGTGCCGATGCCGGAGCGGATGGATGGATTGGAACAGCTGCGCGATCGTTGCCATGGCGACAGTTGTGTCGCTATCTACGTCATACGGCGCAGCGGACCGGACGGAAGTGAGGCTGACTCGTGAAGCACATCGCATTCTATCCTGGGACGTTCGATCCGATCACCAACGGGCATGTCGACGTAGCGCAGCGAGCAGCGCGTCTTTTCGACTTCCTCATTGTAGGCATCTACGCTGGTCACGAAGGGCGAACCAAGCAGCCGCTGTTCAGTGCCGAGGAGCGGCGCGAGCTGGCCGAGGAGGCCTTGCGCGGGCTGCCGAATGTGCGTGTTGACGTCTTCAATGGACTCGCGGTAGACTACGCGCGTGCCGTCGGGGCACAGGCGATCGTCCGGGGGCTGCGGGCAGTCTCCGACTTTGAGTACGAGTTCTCGCTGGCGCACATGAACCGTCACCTGGCGCCGGACGTGGATGTCGTGTGCCTGATGACGAGTTCACAGTACTCCTTTATCAGCTCGAGCATGATTAAGGAGGTAGCGCAGCTCGGCGGGAACTTGACTGGCCTGGTCCCCGAGCATGTGGCGGAGGCGCTGATTCGGAAGTTCCGAGCGCTCGTGCGGGAGTGAGGGCAATGGCGGCTACAGACGAACTTCGTGGGTATCCTGTTGCCGAGCCGACCCCCGATCTCTACCAGTTGCTAGAGCGGCTAGAAGAACTTGTTGAACGGAGTTCGCGTGTTCCCTTTAGCAGCAAGGTGATGGTTGACGAGCACGAGCTGCTGGCGTTAGTCGAAGGATTGCGTCAGGCCTTCCCGCGCGAGCTCCGGCAAGCGCGGCGCGTCTTGCAGGAGCGGCAGAAGATCATCACCGAGGCGCAGCTTGAAGCGCAGCGGATCCTCGCGACGGCGCAGGAGCGTGCCCAATATCTCATGAGCGAACAAGGGATCATGAATGAAACACGCGCGCGTTGTGAGGAGATGCTTCGGCATGCCAAAGAACAGAAGCAACGTGCAATTGTCGAGGCAAACCGTTACGCGCTGGACGTTTTGGAGAAGGTGGAGGCCGCAGTACTCAATGCGGCAAGCCACATCCAACGCGTAAAAGCGGAACTAACGGCCTCTGGTAGTGAGTCACGCGCTGTCCGCTGAAGTGCTCTGCCCCATCGAGAACCCCGTGAACCACGCTCTCGCTGCTCGGCTCACCGTGCCAGGCGGAGGACAGCAACCCCATACGGCGGGAGTTCGAGCGGCTGCGCGATGCGCTCACCAGTAGTGAGGTGGAGGAGCTCCGTCCCATCAGCAGTCTCTAGTGTCACCACCGCCGTGGTATCCCGCTCGCTGACAATCCAGAGGAACGCGGTGCCATCATCGCGCACAAGTCGGTCACACCAAATGTCAGGTGCGCGGATGCTGACCGGTGGCGCAGCGCGCGTCTCCCGGGCGAGGGCGCTGTAGAGGGCGATCGTGCCTTCGTCCGGGTTTGCGTGGGGGCGAGTAGCTACAAAGTACTCAAGCGGATAGGTCATCAAGAGGAGCTGGCCGGAGCCGACATGCCTGGCGAGCAATGCAGGACGTCCATGCTGATCACGTGCAATCACGGTGGCTTCCGCCGGCTCGACCGGGAGGAAGGCGCGACCGTGCTCGTTGCCGGCGACCCGCACGCGGAGTGTGGTCCCTACTGGGAGGTCCCCGAAGGGTCGCTCAAACGTCAAGACAATCTCGTCATCTTCCACAGGCGCGACGAGGCCGTACTGGAGTTGGTGGCGCACGCCAAAGCGTTGGTCGAGATTTGGCCACCAAGGGCCTCGTTGAGCGGCGGTTGAGCCGGCGAAAAAGGAGACGTAGACAGTGCCTCCCGCTGCGGCGAAGTCTTCAAGACGCTGCCATGTTGGGGCGGTCAAGGCCTTGGTAGACGGGCAAAGCAGAAGACGGACGGAAGGCCACAAATCCAATTCCCGCATGACCAGCGGCGGAAGGTCGGCGAGTCGTGCAGTGCAGTAGGCCTGGAGCAAGATCTGGCGCATGACGGGCCGCTCGTCGGGGTGTGTGAATGGATAGGCGGTGTCGAAGTAAGAGGGGATGAGTAGACCGACCTCTGTCGGAGCACGTTCGCAGCGGGTGAACTGGATCTGATCGAGTATCTGTCGAAACGAGCGGAGTTCTAAAAGAGGCTCTTTCGGACGCCCGTCGACGCGAGTGAGACCGAAATGCTGTTCAAAGGGGTGATGGCGATATGGATCTTGCTCAGGAAGATCGAAGTCGGTGTTGTTCCAAGCGATCCATCCGACAGCACCGGCCAGCAGCGTCGAATGGAGTACTTGCCGATAGTACGCTGCTGCGTTGGATTCGGAGACGAAGTCGGTTGTGCAACCGAATTCCTCGAGGATCACAGGCTTTCCAAAATGACACAGCTCGCATACGGCAGCAGCGGTGAGATTCTGCCGGATCGCATCGTTACTCATTGGATAGACATGTGGCCCGACAAAGTCAATCGTGCGAATCAGGTCGCGTAAGCGAAATCCGTTGTCATGTCCCGTGACCTCGATACCCCACGCACCGTCACCAAGCGACACGGGCTGGCGGGCGCCGGCAGCGTGGACTGCCTGAACAGTGAGCTCTGCCCAACTCTTCCCGTAACGAGGATCGGTGCTCCCGCCGTAGATCGGTACTTCGTTCGAGATTAGCCAGCCAGCGATCGCTGGGTGATCCTTGAAGCGTGCAGCGAGTTCCCGAATGTAAAAAGCTTGCTGAGCGAGAAGCCAGCCATCGCGGTAGAGATCGAGTTGTCCACGCCAAGCGGGATCCCAATTCTCGCCTGACATGTGTCCGACGATGAAGGTTGGGATAGTACTGATCCCTTCTTGGTGACACAGATCGAGGAAGATCGCGAAGCGATCAACGAGTATCGGATCAAGCCGATCCGGTTCGGGCATAAAGTGAGGCCAGAAAAAGAACGAGCGTGTGACATTCAAACCATGCTGGACGAGCACGCGGAGTTCCTGCCGCACGATTTCGGGGTTGAAGCGCTGCCACATGAATGGGCCGCCAGTCCGTGACCAGAAGTTTGCGCCGACCCAAACAGCAGGGCGACCGTTCACCTGCAGCTTCGGTGCCGGACGTTCAGCTGCCATACACCTTCCCTTCTGGTGACAAGCGTCCTGGCGAACTCCGGCGTTTTACTCGCCTGCCGGGACCCGCCGAGGAGCCCAGCGATCGGGTGAGGTCATTTTCGGCCGTCCTGAACCAAGGCGTGGGACATCAGCAAGGAGGCGCTGCGTGTACGGATGCTGTGGAGCGCTCAGCACCGCTTCAATTGGGCCATGTTCGACGACTTCACCCCGATACATCACGAGCAATCGATCAGCAAGGTAAAAAGCTTGTCCAAGATCGTGTGTGATAAACAGGATAGATACCTCGTGTTCTCGCCGGAGATCAGCGAGCAGATTCAGGACCGTTACCCGTAATGATGCATCGAGCATTGATGTCGGCTCATCGGCGATGACGAGTTTCGGGCGAAGGAGCAGTGCACGAGCGATCATCAGTCGCTGGCGTTGGCCACCGGACAGTTGATGAGGCCACTTCATCAGGACGTCGCTCGGCTCGAGCCCTACTGCGCGGAGTGCGGCAGAAATGGCTTCCTCGCGTTCGCGTCCTTCCGGCGGATTGTCGAGAATGCCGAGGGAACGCTCAAGGAAGCGGCGAACTGTAAAGAACTGATTAAACGTCGCAAAGGGGTCTTGGAAAATCGCCTGCACGTGCTGCCAGAAAGGACGAAGTTTGTGGCCTTGCAGTCGCGTAATGTCTCCGAGACCGGCGAAACGAATCGAGCCCGCGGTTGGCGGTAAGAGGCGCAGGATGAGTCGCGCGAGCGTACTCTTCCCGCTCCCACTCTCGCCGACGACGGCGAGTATTTCACCTCGGGCCAGCGTGAACGAAACATCCTTGACAGCTGTGACGACGTTGCGTCCGCTCCCGAACCGCCGTGTCAGCCCCTCAACTTCCAGCAAGGTCTCCGTCACGGTGCCAATCCCTCCATGCTGGGAACAGTCCGGTGCTGTCGTGCAACCCACCAGCAGGCGACTTGCCGTCCCTCGATCGTCTCGAGCGGTGGTCGTTCCCGTCGGCACTGTTCGAGCGCGTACGGGCAACGCGGGTGGAAGCGACAGCCGGGTGGTGGTTGGCGTAGGTCAGGCGGTTGGCCAGGGATGCCTTCGATGCGCCGGCCGCGAATGGTTCGCTCGGGCACCAGGGTGGCCTGAAGGAGAGCTCGAGTGTACGGATGCTGAGGAGCCCGTACGATCTGGGGCGTTGTGCCCAGTTCGACGAGTTCACCTGCGTACATGACGGCGATCCGATCGGCAACGTTGCTGAGCAGCGGAAGGTCATGGCTAATAAACATAATGCTTCCAATGATTTGCCGTTCGAGGAGCTCAAGCAAGAGATTGACGAGCGCACGCTGTGAGGACACATCCAGTGCGGAGGTTGGTTCGTCCGCAATGAGGACACGCGGATTGAGGATCGTCGAGAGGACAGCCACGACCCGCTGCTTCATGCCACCAGAGAGCTGGTGTGGGTAGGAATCGAGCACCCGGGGTGGGAGAGAGAGTTGCTCAAGTCGCTCACGAGCGCGCTCGATGGCGATGCGGCGGTCGATAGAATGGTCATGAGCGCGCAGTACGTCGACCACGAAGTCGCGGACCCGGAGGGTCGGGTTGAGCGAATTCATGGCTCCCTGGGGCAGGAGTGCGATAACGCGACCCCGCCAGTCGTTCGGCACTCGGTCTAGTGCGGTCAAGGGAACACTGTGGCCGCTGAAGATGAGTGTACCTTCGCTGACGTAGAGTGGCGGCCGTGCCGTGAGTGAGATGACAGACGCGAGCGTTGACTTTCCACAGCCGGATTCCCCGACGATGCCGAGAATCTCCCCTTCTGCGATGCTCAGCGACACACCATCGACGGCATGAACCTCGGCACCGTTTGGGAGTCGATAGACCGCGTGAACGCGATCGACAGTGAGAATCGGTTGCATCATATCGCTCCACTCTATTTCCGCCGTAGGCGTGGATTGAAGATTTCATCGAGACTCGACTGCAAGAGGAGAAGTGCGAATGCAATCACGGTGAGAAAGAGTGTCGGTGGGAAGAAAGCCCACCAAGCACCTGTACGGACTGCTTCCCACAGCAATGACCAGTGGAGCATGATGCCGAGAGAGATCGTGTTGCTTGGGCCGAGGCCGAGCAAGCTCAAAGCTGCTTCTTGGAGGATGCCACTCGCGAACTGTAAAACGAAGGCCATGAAGATGTAAGAGAACATGTACGGAATAATATCCCAGAGAATGAGTGACAATGTCCCAGCACCGGAAAGGCGGGCTATGTCGAGGTGCTCACGAGCGCGCAGGCTCGCCGTTTGTGCCCGCACGGCTCGTGCGGTCCATGGCCAGCTTGTGATTCCGATGATCAACCCCATGGCGAGAATTGAGCGGGACTGGACCGCAATAGAGAGCAGAATGAGGATGACAATAGAGGGGATGGTGATGACAACGTTTGTGAACCCCATCAAGGCTTCTTCGACCATGCCACCGCGGAAGCCAGCCAGTGTACCGATCGCTACCCCAATACCGGTTGCAATAGCACCAGCGATGAGCCCGATCGTCAATGAGGTGCGGGTTCCGTACATCAGTTGGGTGAAGACGTCGCGACCGAAGTTGTCAGTGCCAAGCCAGACCTTACTCGACGGTGGGTCGTAGAGTCCACCGACAATGCGAAGTGGATCACGCTTGCCAAGGAGCGCAGGACCGAGCAGTCCGAAGATGAGAATTGCACTGAGTAACCCAATGCTAACCCAAAACCGGGCGTTCACGCCAATTCCGCCGAGCCGCAAGATACTCAGCAAAAGGCGCAGCGGACCGCGGCGAACGACGGTGTGCTTCTGTGGGGCGGCTACGACGTCCATCACGCGTCTCCTACCGCTCTCCAGCTTGTACCGCACGGACGCGTGGATCGATGAGCCCATACGCGATATCGACAAGATAGTTTGCGAGCAGAATGCCGATGACGATCAGCAACGTCACGCCTTGAATGAGTGGGTAGTCATTCTGGCGGATCGCACTGAAGAGCAGTGTGCCGATGCCGGGATAGCCGAAGACGATCTCGGTGATTAGAGCGCCCCCGACGAGCGACCCGATCGAAAGCGCGAGGCCTGTCACCTGCGGCAGCATGGCATTCCGGAAAATATAGCTGACAATCCGACGATCAGGAACACCGAGACTACGGGCATAGTTCACGTAATCAGAGTTGAGTTCGTAGATTGCCATCGAGCGCATACCAACAGCCTGTCCACCGATAAAGATGAGCACTAACGAGAGGAAGGGTAGCCAATAGTGCCGCAGGGCATCCATGAGGAATGACCAGCTAAGGGTCGGTAGGCGACCGTAAGAGTAGCCGCCACCGGCCGGGAAGATGGGAAGGGCGACTGCCAATCCATAGAGCAGCATGATAGCCAAGCAGTAATATGGGATGCTCGAGATGAAGAGGGAACCCACAAACGCACCTCGATCAAACCACCCTCCGCGATAGGCGGCTATTGCCCCAAGCGTGTTGCCGAGAATCCATCCGAGGAGGATGGCCGGGAGCTGCAGAGCAATCGTCCAGGGGAGCGCCTTGAGGATTAGGTCACTGACCCTTGCAGGGAAGACCGAGAACGAGGTGCCAAGGTCGCCACGGGCCAAATTACCCAGATACACAAGGAACTGTTCCCACATTGGCCGGTCGAGGCCGAATTCACTAATGTAGTGTTGGTAAATGCGGCGGAGCGCCTCGCCTTCTGCTCCGCCGCCGGCGGCCATACGGGCGACAAGGGCATCGACTGGATTGCCCGGGATGAGTCGCGGCAGGTAGAAGTTCGCCGCGATCGCGAGGAAAAAGGCGAGGAGATACCAGCCAGTTTTCGTCAAGAGGTACCGTTGGAACGGGCTCATCCCGGAGTAGTCCTCTCAGCTTTTCGCCTTGATGACGTATAGGATCTTGATCCCTGCACCAGATTGCTGTGGTGGTGCGGTTGGATTGTCAGCATTCGGAAAACCAGTCCATACTGATTCGTTATATTCGTAGAATTCGAGCGGGCGGTACATGAGCGGTATAACGGGGGCATCCTTCATAAAGATACGATCAAGTTCTGCAAACAGCTCCTTTTGCTCCGCTTCGTTCTGTGACGCCGCGGCGCGGTCGAGGAGGTCTGCAACAGCCGGGTTGCTATACCGATTGTAATTCCAGAATGCTTGCTGGCCGACCGGTGGGACTCCCCGATCGTCAAGCACATCACGAAAGCGGATCCAGGGGCTGGCAGGGCTCACGCCATTGACGAACCACAGGGCGAGCTCGAAGTCACCGTTCGGAATACGTGTGAACAGGACGGGTGCATCGGGAAACTCAGTGTTGATCTCGATTCCAACATCCTTTGCGCTTTGGGCCACAAGCTCAAGCGCTGTCTGCCAGTCTGTCCATCCATACGGGCACTCGACCTTAAAGGGGCCCAGTCGTGTCCCGTCAGGGAGGACGTAGATGCCATCGTTCCCCTTCTTAGCACCGAGTTCTTGCTCGAGAATCTGCACTGCCCGCTGCGGGTCGTGCTTCCAGCCGTTTTGGTCAACGTTGGCTTGATCGTAGAATTTCTTCTCTGCACCGTCAGGAATGATCAGACTGGAGTTAGCTGTAATCGAGTACCGAGACATCGCCAGTTCGGCGATCTGCGCGTAGTTGATCGCGTAGGCGAGCGCCCGCCGGAGTGTGGGATTATCCCACGGTTTCTTGTGCACATTGATGAAGAGCAGTGGAATGGAACCCGGCACGTGATACGGGGGCTGCTTGAACCAGGTACCAACTGGGAGGTTCTTCTTCTCCCACATCTCCCAGATCTTCGGTGCAAATTGCTGCGAGATGTCAATGCGCCCCTGCTCCAGCGCGAGATTGCCTTCATCGTTCGACTTGAAGATCGGATGCACGATGTACTTGGGAGCGGGAGTCCCGAAGACACTGATCCCCCAGTAGTTGTCATCACGTTGCAGGGCCACACGCTCGGGGGAGAAGCCGACGAGCTTGTATGGTCCGGAGCCAACCGGTTCGGTGTCGACGATCTCAGTCAACGTTTGCCCAGACTTGGCACGCTCCTCCCAAATGTGCTTGGGAAGGATCTTGACACTGGCAAGGAACTGTTTCACGAAGCCGGGATTAAGCCGTTCCTTGTTCAGGTCAAGCCGGATTGTTCGGTCGTCTACCTTCGTGATCTGACTGACATAGTCGAAAAACGTATTATGTGGGACCTCTGGATGGTCCTTCGCGAGTTCGTACGTGAAGACGACATCGTCCGCAGTGAGAGGTTTCCCGTCTTGCCACTTTGTCCCTTGGTGGAGGGTAATCACCATCGTTGCTGAGTCAGGGGTCTCCAGCTTCTCGCCGAGTTGCGGCTCGATCCCACCAGTGAGCAGATTGAATGCGAACAGCGTCTCGTAGATATGCTGATATTGACCACCGGCCGGCCAGCCTGTCCCAGGTGTCATCGGGTTAAAGGTCGTTGGTGGTCCCCACTGGAATCCGGCAACGAATAGTGTCTCGTTACGCGGGAACTCGGTCACGGCACCCGGCGTCGAAACGGCTGTTGGTCCTGCGGCGGGAGTCTGACCAGCCGGTGCGGCCGTCGGTGTCGCTGCTCCCTGCCGACAGCTCGCCAATAACCCCCCAGCCACGAGAGCGCCCGCTGCAAGTGCACCTTGTAGAACCTGTCGACGGGTTGTCACGTGCGCGAGGAACGCGGAAAGGTGTGTTCGACGATCTTCCATGACCGTTCCTCCTCCTC
>FMSI01001803.1_pt1 | contig 25058 bp, 23 predicted proteins | sample 1504471 | NCBI WGS metagenome assembly FMSI01 (sample SAMEA4475357, study PRJEB15587) | soil metagenome | biome: Soil; feature: Field | place: India | collected 2015-03-11 | depth 0 m
AACCCCAACCAACAAGGTAATGCGCTAGCAGGCACACCGATTCCAGCAGGTGCCTCCGCTTCGATAATGACCACTGCTCTGGAAACAGGTACCATTACCCTTGCTGTTGGATTTCCGAATACCCCAAGTCTTAACGGTTCCACTGTGCTGATCACCTACACAGGGCTAGGCAGCAATCCACTCCAGCCAGGAGATATTATCGAGATTCGCCGTCCCACCAGTGGGTCAGCACCTAACCTGGGTCGCTTAGAAGGACGCTTTGTCGTGGAAAACACACCTACAACCACAACAGCAACAGTGCGCTATATTGGCGGCACAGAACGTAGTGGCTCTGGTAGTACAGACATTGCTGTAAACTCCACACTGGTTGTCCTCTCACGGCGAAGCAGTAACCCCACTGCACCTATTTTGGGGACATTTAACACCGTTATCAAATATCCTGCCTTGCGGGCGCTCTTCAACCCACCAGGGGGGGCGCCTGTAACTCCAGCGAGTATTGCTGCTACCCCACGCAGCAGCACCAGCAATTTCCTCACCCCCACTGAGAATGCTGCTGGGATTGTCGTGAATAATACCCCCTATCCCAACCGACTGAATCAAATCATTGACTTTAATGGCAATGCCCGCAATGTCGCTTTCCTCAATAACACGCTCTTTAATGGCCGTGAAGAGATGGCCGTGGGGGAGATGGATATTGACCTTGATCTACTGCGGCGCAGTCCCATTGGTGGCGATACGTGGTTGCCGATGGGGGGCATTGTCTATGCCTTCCGCGAAGATGCGGTGCGTGAAGATGCCATTGCCCGTCCTGCTGTCAGTGGGCAAAACTGGATGAATACCAACCCCAGTGGCCCCCATGATCCGATTTTGGGGGCCAATGGTATTTCCACGAAGCCGGTGGACTTCTTTGCCGATCCCATGCGGCGACCCAATGGCTTCCGTCTCTGGAATGGGCAACGCCTTGACCGCCAAGGGATCCCCGCAGATAAGAATATTGCTGGCCTGTCGTTTATCACGGATAACCCTGTCTATATTCAGGGGGACTTTAATCTCCACAGCACTAATGGCACAACGAGTAACCTAATTGAGGAATTTACCCAAACCCTTGCGGCTGACTGGAACAACTTCTATACCCGCAGCACATTAAATTATAACTTTGCCCGTCCTACGGGGGATACTTGGCGACCCACAGAAATTGTGGCGGATGCGATCACAATTCTCTCCAGTAACTTCTGCAATGGGTCTGCCAATGACTACTTTGCTCAAGCCTACAATAATAATGTTCAGTCATTGGGTAACAACTCACCTGAGAATTTGGCATTAAACTTCGTACAAAATGCGAGTTCATCTACTGATGCTCGGGTGAACAATAGTACTAGTCCTGGCCAAATTTACTTGGGTTGTGCCAATATAGCAGAACTCCGTCCCTCCTTTTTGAATGCCAATCGTCCCAATATAGACTTACCGCCCAACACAGTCTGGCTGCGGGAGAGTCCCTTTGATCCCAGTTCACCGATTTACGTGGATCGTAATGGCATTCCTTGGGCAGTAGACTATACAACCGGTCAACGCATTGGCGTTAACATATCAGGTACTGCAGCTACTGCTGTGCCTCTCACTCAATACCCAAGTGGTGGAACGGGTGAAGCTTCTCCATCACAGTTTTACAACAGCTTCTACACCTTTAATGACAACCGCACCCGTAACAGTGCTCAAGATACCCGAGTCAATGCTGTGCTCGTTAGTGCCACGGTACCCTCGCGGCCTACCCAATCCTATGGTGGCATTCACAACTTCCCGCGTTTTCTTGAAAATTGGTCAAGCTCAACGCTGACGATTCAAGGGTCATTTGTTCAACTCAACTTCTCGACCCAAGCTACTGCTCCCTTTGACCAAGACCAGTGGGAAATCTCGTCAACCATTCCCACAGATAGTGCCTGCCGTAATGTCAATACAGCTTTCAATTGCCCAGCACAATCTGTTGAGCTGATTCGCTACTACAACCCTCCTACTCGCCGGTGGGGATATGATGTGGGTCTGCAACTCGCACCTGCTGGGCCTATCGCCTCACGGTTTATCTCCCCTGCTCGCCAACGCAGTGAGTACTTTACTGAGCTGTCAGCGAACGATCCCTACATCCTGCGCCTACGCTGTGCCCAACGTCCCAGTGGCATGGGCAGTGGCCGCATTGATCCGGGTGCAACCAACTGTCCTGCCTAACCTATGGAGGTGATTTCTTTATGAATCCTCGATTTGACCGGCAGCAACACGCCAATCATGGTCTCACATTGGTTGAATGTCTCATTGCCATTCTGGTAGTGAACTTGGGGGTGGCCATGTTGGCAGCACCCCTGCTGATGGTGGCAGCCACAAGGTTGCGCAATGACCGCATTAACCAAGCTACGGAGCTAGCGCGGGCAGAGGTGGATCGACTGCGGGTGATGATGGAGCAGGGGGTAGAAATTCGCAGCACGACAACCAGTTTGTTGCCTCCCCAGAGTTCTGTGTCAGCGACCATTGGCCAAGCAAATCAACTTTCGGCACAGTCACCCCCCAGTAGCCTTGAGGATTGCTCTGGCGCTTTAGGGTTGCCAACCAGCGCGACCCGAGCCTGCCGCCGTCGCCTTAACAATACGGAGTTTGCTGTCCAAGTGTATCGCGGTCAACTGACCGTCAACAGTTCTAACCTGGTGCTGGCCTACCCAGTGCAGGTGCGCGTCTATAGCGCTGAGGTCGTTCCCGTTACAACAGCAACAGTTCCTGTGGCTCAAGAACCAGCAGCGATGACCAGTTCATTGGTGGGCGCAGAGACGCGACCCTTAGCGGTGCTGACAACGGAAATCATTCGCAGTGACTCTTCAGAAGCCCTGTGTCGGTTAACCAACTGTTCCTAAGGAGATCACGCTATGAAGCTTTGGCAGTGGCGGCGGCCACAGAAAGGGCAAAAAGGCTTTACCCTCGTGGAAATTTTGGTGTCCCTGGTGATGGCCTCAGTGATTGTGGTCTCTTTGGGAGCACTCTTAGTTGATATGCTGCAAACGGAGACCCGTGAGGCGTCGTTGAACCAGTTGCGTCAAGACCTCAAGGCGGCAATGGATTTAATCAGCACCGATCTGTCGCAAGCTGTTTTTGTCTACAACGGTCACTGTTTGGCAGGAGACACCAGTGGCCAGTGCGGTGAGGGGACTCGCAGTCAAGCCCTGACGAACTTTTTGCCCGCCTTCCCTAGCACAATGCAGCCTGTGTTGGCAATGTGGATTCTGGAGCCAGTGCCCTACGACCAAAATCAACTGGGCTATGACACCTACACCATCCCCCAAAACTGCAACAATGCTTGGCCAGAGAGTCTGCGACCGGACTGCATTGCCCTGCAAAATGCGCGCCGCGCCCACACGTTAGTGGTCTATTATCTCGATACGACTCCTAGCTCCCTCTGGCAAGGTCGTGCCCGCCTGCGTCGTTATGCGTTGCGCAAATATCGTGTCTTAACAAATACCTACCTTGAACTCAACCAAGGTTATGTGGAGCCAACGGGCTCCACCAGCTTTGCCCAATGGCCGATTAACGTTAACACAAATACGAGTATGCAAAGCGCTCGACCCGAAGCCAATATGGGACGGGCAGTAGTGGTTACGGATTTTATAGACCTCAACTGGGACAACCCGAATGCCCTCATCCCTTGCCAAGGAGCTGTGGCAACGCCCTTTACCCCGGCCTATGTGCGAACCCCCTTGGCTAGTAGTGGTGTGCCCAATAGCTTCTATGCCTGTGTCCAGTCACGCGGGGCGAGCTTTAATAATGCCACATTGGTCTATCTGCGGGGGAATCCCCAAGGGATGCCGGGCATTCGTCCCCAAGATGAAGCCACTCGACCCGTTATTACAACCACAGTGCTGAGTCGCTCTGTGCATCGCAAAGTCCCCAACTTCTAGGAAGGAATCTGGTATGCAAGTGTCACGACACTCAACGCGAGGATACAGCTTTGTTGAAGTCTTGGTCGTCATTGTCCTGATTGGGGTGGTCATTGGCATCGGCACAATGAGCATTTTCCCTTTGTTGCAACGGCAACGGGTGCGGGCGGCAACGAATAATGCCCGTAATGCTTTGCGCCTTGCCCAAGCCGCCGCCAAAAAGGAAAACTTGCCTTGGGTTGTGGCTTTTCGCAATACGGATACGGGTGTGCAGTGGACAATGAACCGCGTCACTACTCCTCGCAATCAATGGACGTGGCAACCCCTGATTGAAGATGATGAGCAAGTGGTGATGGTGATGTGGGGGACAGACTTTAATAGTCCTGTCACTAACTCTGAGGGACGAGTATTGGAGTGCTGGCAAGAGGCGGCACGGGACAGCAATCAGTGTGAACTAGCCTTTGACCATCAGGGTCGGGTGATTACACCTGTTACCCCGCGGCGGATTTCCTTTAGCATCTTTGCCTATGAATTTGACTATTTGCGCTGTGTGCGGCTTTCAACGGTGTTGGGCGCGATGCGCACTGAGGAGGGGAGTGTTTGTACCGAATACATGGAATAGCTCGAACTCGCTAACCTAGAAGTAGAAGGCCGTAACCAATCTCCACTGAGGATGAGCTCCTATGCCCCAAGCCATTATTCGTTTGAAATTGCTCTTTACGCTCAATGAACAACTGGAGCGGCGCCGCCAACGGAATCGCAATAGTGGGTTATCGCTACCAGAGGTGCTGGCGGTGATGGTGATTATCGGGGTGATTGCTCTGATTGCCTTGCCTTCACTGCTCAATCAGCGCACTAAGGCTCAACTGGCTAGTGCCAAATCCACAATTGGGGCGATTAACCGTGCCCAGGAAGCCTACCGCGTGCGCCATAAGATTTTTGCAACTAAGCTATCTTTGCTGAAAATTTATGATACCAGTGGCGGCGGTTATAAAATCGAGGGCTACCATCCCCTTGTCCTCACTTATGACCAAGTCAAACATGCAGTCACCAATACCGTGCTCTATGGGGGTGGCAATCCGTGGTATGTGTCAGTGCATGCTCAGGCTATTGATCCAGCCGGTAGAGGTGTCTCTGGCTGCGTCTGGGCAAAACCCGGCCAGTTGGGTGTAACCACTGCTTCCGTGAAGGAGGGAACAACGGCGGCACCCCCCGGTGATTGCTGGGCGGCGGACGTACCGCAAGGTTCTGGTGAGCCAGTGAAGTTCTACTCGATTCAAACAACGGAGTAAATTTCTACGAGAATTCGCAGCAGGTTGCGGTAGAGATGCAAGTCTTGAGTCAGGGTATGGCACTGGCGAAGGTTGATTTTGCAATAATCAGCAAAGGTAAATGGCGGCTTTGGGCAAACTGTTGCCTCTCGTTATCTCGCCTGGGCTGGCAGTCTTGGTTGAAAATAGCGCAGGCGCAGGGCATTCATCACTACTGAGAAGGAACTAAAGGCCATTGCTGCACCGGCCACCATGGGATTGAGGAGCCAGCCGCTCAGGGGGTAAAGGATACCAGCGGCAATGGGAATGCCAGCCACATTATAGATGAAGGCAAAAAAGAGATTTTGGCGAATATTGCGGATCGTGGCGCGGCTGAGTTGTAGGGCGATGACAACGCCCTGAAGATGACCGGAAATGAGGGTGATGTCACTACTGGCGATCGCCACGTCGGTCCCCGTGCCCAGAGCAATCCCCACATCGGCTTGGACGAGAGCGGGGGCATCATTAATGCCATCTCCCACCATGGCCACGCACTTCCCTTGATGTTGCAGTTCAGCAATGATCGCTGCCTTTTGATCGGGACGCACACTGGCAACGTAGTGCTCAATTCCCACTTGCTGAGCAATGGCCGCAGCCGTAACGGCATGATCTCCCGTCAGCAGAATCACTTCTAATCCCATGCGCTTGAGGGCAGCCACTACCGCTGGGGCTTCGGGTTTAAGGGTATCGGCAATGGCCATCAGACCTTTGACTTTCCCCTCCACGGCAATCCAAACGACGGTTTTTCCCGCTTGGGCAAGGCGCTGGGCTTGGGGCTGCCAAGGGGTGAGGTCAATGTTGTGGGCTTCTAGAAAGGCGGAGGTACCGATGAGAACCCACTGCTCTTCAACAATGCCTTGTACCCCTTGACCAATTGTGGCCACAAAATCGCGAACTGTTTGCGGCAATACCCCCTGCCCTTGGGCATACTCGACCACGGCAGCAGCAAGGGGATGTTCTGAGTGCCATTCCACACTGGCGGCAAGACGCAAAAGGGTTGGGGCATCCTCTTGTGTATAAAAGTCTGTGACGCTGGGATGACCTTGGGTCAGGGTTCCTGTTTTGTCGAGGACAAGGGTTTGAAGACGATGGGCAAGTTGGAGACTGCGGGCATCTTTAATCAAAATGCCATACTCCGCTGCTTTGCCCGTACCCACCATAATCGAGGTGGGGGTCGCCAAGCCAAGGGCACAGGGACAGGCGATGATCAAGACGCCAATGCTCGTCAATAGGGCAAGGGGGGGGTTACGGCCAATAGTGAGCCACAGCAACCCCGTGAGGAGAGCGATCGCCAGCACCGTCGGTACAAACCAAGCCGTGATCCGATCCGCCAGTTTTTGAATGGGGGCTTTTGAGGCCTGTGCCTGCTGCACTAGTTGAATCATTTGGGCTAAGAAGGTTTGCTGCCCCACCCGTGTAGCACGGATTTGTAGGCTGCCCGTTTGATTGAGAGTGGCACCAATGACTTCATCCCCCTCGTGCTTTTCCACTGGTAGGCTCTCCCCAGTCACCATGGATTCATCCACCGTCGAAGCCCCGGCCACAATCTCACCATCCACGGGAATTTTCTCGCCGGGACGCACCAGTAATAGATCCCCCACTTGCACTTCAATGAGGGGCACCTCCACGGCTTCCCCGTGACGAATCACCCGTGCCGTTTTCGGTTGCAGGGCGAGGAGTTTGCGAATAGCGGCTGCCGTTTCCCGTTTGGCGCGACTTTCGAGAAAGCGTCCCAAGAGAATCAGGGTAATGATGACGGCTGAGACTTCGTAATAGACTTCCGGTGGGTGGGCATGGAAGGCTTGGGGAAAGAGCGTCACAAAGAGAGAATAGAAAAAGGCAACACTTGTGCCCAAGGCAACTAGGGTGTCCATCGTGGCCGTGCGATAGCACAGTGCCCGCCATGCCCCTGCGTAAAAGGATTCACCACTCCAAAACTGAATGGGTGTTGTGAGCAGGAGTTGTACCCAAGGATGGTGCAGCCATGGGGGGAGCCAAGGGAGATGCCAGCCCGTCATCATGGGTAGATTCCCCAGCAGCAGTAGTAGGGTTGCACTACCGGCAAAGAGGAGTCGGCGTTTGAGACGGCGCAGTTCAGCCCGATAGGCAAATTCTTCGGCAGCGGTATCAGTCACCAAGCCCTCTTCGGGGAGTCGCTCTGGGTGGTAGCCGGCTTTGGCGATCGCCCCTTGCAGATCTGACCATGTGACGCGCTGCGGATCGTAGGTGACGGTGGCTTGGGCAGCCGCAAAATGAATTTCACAATCCACCACCCCCGCCAGCGATCGCAGGGCAGTTTCAACAACATTGGCGCAAGCGGCGCAGCGCATTCCCTGCACTTTGAAGGTGAGGTGAGTCATGATGACCTTCCCCTAAAGCACTCCCTATTGATCCTGAAGTCTCCAGTCAACTAGAGAGTCAAGGGGCTAAACCTCCACTTCTATAGTTTGGCTTTGGGAAGCCAATGCGCGGGCGATCGCCACCAATTCCTGCTCAAAGGCCAACTGCGCCCGATTCGTCCGTCCACCGATGTAGAGGAGATCGTTTTCCTGCAGCCCCCACACCTGCGAGTGGGACACATAGCTCATGATTACCCCCGCCATCAACAGGGCAAAGCCCGCATAAAACAGGGGAATCCCTGGATCTGCTTTAATTTGCAGCCCCGTACTGCCCACCAGTTCGACCAATGTCAGCGTCACACCGTTAATCTCTGTACTCATGCCCGTGCGCAAGCTGGTGAGAAACTCTCCCTTAGGGTTGTAAATCAGTACCGTGCCTTGGAGATCGCGCGCAATCAGAGAAATCCCCTCCGAGAGATCCGACTTCGTGGGCAGCCATGTGCCCCAGAGGCGACCTTTCCCCTGGGTGTCGAGTTGTGCCATTGGCAGTTGCAGCACGGGACTCTTGTTAAGGCGAAAGCGAATGGCGGCAATACTCCAGTCTGCCTGATAGAAGGTGACCCCGCCATACTTCAAGGGCCGGTTGACATGGATCGTGCCCCGCTTCACCTCTTGACCGTCGGCATCCAGTACCGACAGATCCGAGTAGAACTGGTCAATGTCACCGGCATCGGTGTAGTCAATCCAAAAGCGATTCACCTTGACTGACCAGTGCTGGGGGACCCGTGCCAACGCCCCCGCCTGAACAATGTGCTGCAGATGAAAGGTTTCACCACTGGGAATGAGTTCTTGGGCCATAAAGCCCGTGAGCGCCCCCAAAATCCCCCCCAGCAAAATCAGGATCATACTGGCATGAACCACAATCGGGCCCATGCGACCAACAATGCCTTTGCGGGCATAGAGTTGATTATCGGTTTGCCAGACGCGGTAGCCCTTTGCGCTCAGGGCAGTGGCCAGTTCCTTGAGGGAGCCTTGGGGAATCGTGGTACTGAGGGCAAGCTTTGTGAATTGACGCGGTTTTTGGTAGTACTGCCAGCGTTGGGCGGTGGTTAGGGCAGGTACCTGACGACTGACGGTACAGGCAATTAAACTGGCGCCAAAGAGCACCAACAGAGTGAGATACCAAGGGGTGCGATACACATGATCCAACCCCAGTGCCAGCAGTACCCGCCAACTGAGAAAACCAAACAGGGCAGGATCTTCGGGATAGTTGGCTTGATAGAAGCTGAGGGATTGCCCCTGCTCAATCACAGTGCCGGCAATACTGGCGATCGCAATCACGAGCAACAAGAGAATTGCTAGGCGCAAATCTCCAAGGAGAGCAAGAACACGGCGAAACACAGGGGCGTCCATCTTTAGAGTTGTTTTAGAGTGGCCAATTGACCCAGTCTTGGGGCTTCAAAAATGTGGTGTACAGTTCCGCTTCGCGGCTGTTGGGTTCCGGGGTATAGCCATATTCCCAGCGGACAAGGGGGGGTAAGGACATCAAAATAGACTCGGTGCGGCCATTGGTTTGCAGGCCGAAGATCGTGCCGCGGTCATAGACAAGGTTGAATTCTACATAGCGCCCGCGCCGATAGAGCTGAAATTGCCGCTCGCGATCGCCATACTCGAGGTGACGCCGCCGTTCGACAATTGGTAGGTAGGCCTCCAGGAAGGCTTGGCCACAGCTTTGAATAAAGGCAAAGAGGTCTTCCCACGACCGACTGCCCACAGAACCCACCTTTTGGCTATAGCGAGCTGCCTCGCCATCGGGATGGGGCCCGCGGTACAGTTCGCGATCGCTGCCATCTTGGTAGTCAAAGAAAATGCCGCCCACGCCTCGGGTTTCGCCGCGATGCTTGAGGTAAAAGTATTCATCGCACCAGCGTTTGAAGACGGGATAGTATTCGCTGTGGTGGCGATCGCAGGCAGCCTTATGTACCTGATGGAAGTGTTTGGCATCCTCGGCAAAGGGGTAGTAGGGGGTCAAATCCGCCCCACCGCCAAACCACCACACCGGCCCGGCTTCAAAGTAGCGGTAGTTCAAATGCACCGTTGGCACATAGGGATTGCGGGGATGGAGCACCATTGAGGTACCCGTGGCATAGAAGCCATGACCCGCCGCCTCTGGCCGCTGCGCCAAGATTGAAGGAGGTAACTGCTCCCCCCATACCTCCGAGAAATTAACGCCCCCCTGCTCCAGAAGCTGGCCATTTTTCATTACCCGCGATCGCCCGCCGCCGCCTTCGGGTCGTTCCCAGACGTCCTCTTGAAACTGGGCACCGCCATCGGCAGCCTCTAGGCCCTGACAAATCTGATCCTGTAGATCCTTGAGAAACGTGGCCACCCGTTGGCGCGAGTCCCTGGGCACAGCAGTGGTAGCAGAAGTTGCAACAGTCATAGTAAATATCGAAATCCTAATGAACGGTCTTGAGTGTCAAAAGTCGCTTGCAAGCGTGTCTAGGCTTTATTGTACTGTTCTGCCAGCACCTGGGCGAACTTTGCGGCAAGGGCAGCCACCCACTGTTCATCCTGCTGGGTATAGCTGCGGGGGGCATTGGTGCCGAGAATCATCACCGTTTGCTCATCCACGGGTTGGCAGATCACTCCTTGGGTATTGGGGGGCAAATAGTCAAATTCAATGCGTCCGGGGTAAAGAGCCAAATTCACTAAATAGATGGGGCGTTGGGTTTGCAGTGCTCGCTGGACAATGGCACCCGTGGCCGTCATCGGTTTCGGGCCGAGAATGCCGCGTCGCAAGAGGGGGCGATCGCCCTGCCAAATAACAATGGACTTTGTGGGCGTATTCGTCAGTAATGTGTAGGAGAGCCACGCCAGCTCTGTTTTCAGGGCAGCCTCCAGATCATCGGCAAGTTCAAATCCCTCTTCCCCTTCAAGGATCACCGCTTCCGGGGGACGGGGCTGCACCCGCTGCCAAATCAGCGTCGTCAAAATCAAGACTGCTGCAAGGATGACCCCCACGACATCGGCACGCGCTTGGGAAGGGGTCAGCATGGGGGTTAAGAGGCGATTGATGAGGAGAAGTGTGCCCCCCAACACCCCCGTTGCAAGGGGTAAATAGCGCAGAACTGGGTCATTCATCTAAAATTTTGAAAAATTTTTCAGTAGCAACGTAGCTATCTATTATTCCCCAATGTCAATCTCATGGTGGTAGGAGTGGATAGAGCAATGAAAGGACAGGGGTTCCTAAAAGCTGGCCAGCGATCGCTCGCGGTTGTTGGATTGGTGAGTTTGAGTCTTTTGGGTCGTCTCCCCTTTGCTCTCGCCACTGCTCCCCCACCTCCCCTACGCCTAGAAATCAGCCTATCGCGGCGCCAATTGACCCTCTATCAAGGACAAACTCCCCTGCGCCAGTATCCAGTGGCCGTCGGCCGACCTGGGTGGGAAACCCCCACGGGTCAATTTCAAGTTCGGGAGATGATTCGTGATCCTGCCTGGAAAAACCCCTTTACCGGGGCAGTGATTGCTGGCGGACATCCCCGCAACCCCTTGGGGCGGCGTTGGATTGGCTTTTGGAGTGATGGCACCAATTGGGTTGGATTGCATGGTACCCCCAATCCTGATTCCATTGGTCATGCGGTTTCCCACGGTTGCGTGCGTATGTACAACCGCGATATTGAGGAGCTTTTTGAAAAAATAAAGCCGGGTGTACCTGTAATTGTTGTGCGCTAAAAAGGGGCGACGAGGGCTGCGCCAAAAAAGACGACGGCGATCGCATCCACGAGACCATGAAGGAGAACGCCCGCCCAGAGGCGCTGGGTACAGGCAAAGATGAGGCAGTAAAAGAGCGAGGCCAAGGTTGCCATGACGATATACACCGCTCGGTAGGCCATGAGGGGCAGTTGAATATCGGCATTCGGCTCATTGCCTACGTGGAGAAGGCCAAAAAGAAGCGAACAAATGAGAATGGCACCCCAAGTAATGACCAGCGGCCGTTGGCGATCGCCCCCATAGTGCTGCAACCGATCCCGCACGAAAATCATCAAACCACTCCGAAAGAGCACTTCCTCAAAAATGCCCACCCGCATTGCAAAGAGTGTTACATAGACAAACACCTCCAGCGGCGAGGGGGTCAGGTTGAATTCCGCCAAGGGCAAAAAGCCCAATAGACTCCCCAAGGGCACCAGGGTCACCAAGGCCGCCAAGAACATTCCCGCCAATAAACGGGCATCGCGCCAGCGGGGTTCAAAGCTATAGCCAAAGTGCGCTCGCCCCAGCCCACTGCCGAAAATGATCACAAGAATAAACAGTTGCAGCGCCACAAAAGGGCCAAAGCGAAAGTAGGGCGTCGAGAACCAGTAGAGGCTAAAAAGCGAGACGGCAATGAAGGGAATGTCGTGTAGTCCCAATCCCGTGGGGGTTGTCCGTGGGGGGTGTCGCCGCTGCCAATCGCCCCAGGCACATAGGAACAGATAGATAGGGGTAATGATGAATCCTTCCGTGTACGCTTTGGGGAAGGCTAGCGAAATCAGCCCACTGTGGCTGAGCAACAAATAAAGCGCTGCTCCACTGATCCAAGCCCACAACACTGGTGCCGGTGTCCTATTCTGCCGCAAGAGGAAAGGAACGCGCACCATTGCCCAGACCCCCCCGAGAAAGATCAGCAAATTCAGCGCCGGCTGATCGGCAAAGATCAAGTTCGTAAGAATCGGATGCCAACGAAAGCGGGTTGCCTGCGGAAGCACCAAGCCAATGGCAATGTACAGTCCCACACTCAGGAGTAACCGTGCCTGCCACCGTTGAGCCATCTTCTCAAAATCACGCTGGCCACTTGCCCACCACAGCACTGGGAAACCACCAATGATAACGACAGCAGCGGACTCCACCAGACTTTCTAGCCATGGCCAAGGGGTTGCAGACAAATAGTGAAGATAAAGGAGTTGTGCCAAAAACCACAGCCCACAGGCAGCGATCGCCATCGGTTGCTCGCGCTTCGCAGAAAAGCGGGGTGAACGGAGAAAGGCTTGGGGTGCTCTGGTCAACCAATAACTGACCGTATTTTTAGGCTGGGTGGTGAGATGAGGCATCGGCATTCTAGAACCATCGCGATCGCAACTGCGGGCATAGCGTTATAATCAAGGCTTATTCCCAGCCCGTGGGAATTTCTTGAGACGCCTCGTTAATGTTGATTTTTGCCTATCCCGCAACTGCATTTTGCCATGACCACCCCCACCCTTGATCGTGATCGGCTGAGCCAACAACTCAAAGATTTAGAAGCCCAAGCCTTGCAGGCGATCGCTGGAGCCAGCACCCTCGATACCCTAGAGCAACTGCGTGTTGCCTACTTGGGAAAAAAAGGCCAACTCTCACAAATTCTCGCCCTTATGGGCAAGTTGCCCGCTAGCGATCGCCCCACCATCGGTACCCTCGCCAACACCCTCAAGGAAAAACTGCTCCAAGAACTAGAAGCCCGCCGCGAAACACTGCAAGCCGAAAAAATTGCTGCTCAACTGGCGGCTGAAAGCCTTGATGTAACCATGCCAGGCGTCTATCGTCCCCAAGGGCACATTCATCCCCTCAATAGCACCATTGACCGCATCCTCGATATTTTTGTGGGTCTCGGCTATACCGTTGCCAATGGCCCCGAAATGGAAAGCGACTACTACAACTTTGAGGCGCTGAATACACCTGCGGATCACCCAGCTCGCGATATGCAGGATACTTTTTACCTGCCCGATGGCAATCTCCTGCGCACCCACACCTCCTCGGTGCAGATTCGCCACATGGAACTCAATGATCCCCCCATTCGCATCGTTGCCCCCGGCCGCTGTTACCGTCGGGATACGGAGGATGCCACCCACGCGGCTGTGTTCCATCAGATTGAGATCTTGGCAGTGGATGAGGGGCTGACCTTTACAGACCTCAAGGGTACCGTCACGACGTTTCTGGCAGAACTTTTTGGCGATGTGCCCATTCGTTTCCGTGCCAGCTATTTCCCCTTTACAGAACCCTCGGCGGAGGTGGATGTGCAGTGGCAGGGACGCTGGTTAGAAGTGATGGGCTGTGGCATGGTGGATCCCGCCGTTCTCAAAAATGTCGGCTACGATCCAGAGGTTTATACGGGCTTCGCTGCTGGCTTTGGCGTAGAGCGGTTTGCCATGGTGTTGCATCAAATTGACGACATTCGCCGCTTTTACACCAGTGATCTGCGCTTTTTGCAACAGTTTTAGGAGGGCAGAACCTTGGCTGAACCCCGTCTGCTCGCTGTCCTTAACGGTAAGGGAGGCGTTGGCAAAACCACAACGGCCATCAACCTAGCAGCCACCTATGCTGAGCAGTACAAAGTGTTGTTAGTGGATACGGATCCCCAAGCCTCGGCAACGTGGTGGTTTCAGCGCAGTGGCCAATCCATGGGCTTTGATCTCGCGCAGGAGGTCAACCCAAAACTCCTCAGCCATGTGCGCAAGCTCTCTAGCTATGACCTGATTGTTGTCGACACGCCGCCGGCCTTAGCCTCCAGTGCCCTAGCGGCGGTGGTACCGATCGCCGACTATCTGGTGCTGCCCACCCCCCCCGCCCCCATTGACCTTGCCGCCCTCATTGAAACAGTGAAGCAAGTGGTGCAACCGTCTAAGGTTCCTCACCGCGTCCTGCTCACCCGCGTTGATCCCCGCTGTGTCAATGAAGCCCTCGAAGCCCAAAATACGCTCTTGCAGTTGGGGGTGGCGGCCTGTCATTCCTTTATTCGCGCCTACAAAGCCCATGAACGGGCGGCTCTCGATGGGGTTCCCATTACCCAATGGAAGGGCAAACAGGCGAAGGAAGCCCAAGCAGATTACCGTCGCGTTGCTGAAGAGTTACAACGGGACTGGCAATAGGGGCGATCGCCCCAACGGTATCCGTATCAAAAGTAACCAAAGAACCAAACGCGAATCTGTACTCTAAAATCTAGATCCGCACATAAAACTGCTTTCCCTGACATTCTCTGTGTTTGTAAATTGAGGTCAAAATAGCGTGGACACAACCGTACTCAGCCAATACCGTCAGCAAACCCAAGAACGTGCTGCCTTGGGAATTCCCCCCTTACCTCTGACGGCGGCAGAAACTTCGGCGGTCTGTGATCTGCTGCAAGACCCCCCAGCGGGAGAGGAAGAATACCTATTGCACCTGATTCGCGATCGCGTGCCCCCCGGTGTCGATGAAGCGGCCTACATTAAAGCGGGCTTTTTGACAGCGATCGCCAAAGGAGAACTCACCAGTCCCCTCATCACCCCTGTTGCAGCGGTGGAACTCTTAGGGACAATGCTGGGGGGCTACAACGTTCAATCCCTCATTGAGCTGCTGCGCCACAAGAACCCAGAACTTGCCCGTGCGGCGGCCACTGCCCTCAGCCATACCCTCTTGGTCTATGATGCCTTTCACGATGTTCAAGACCTGATGCACCAAGGGAACACCTATGCCCGGCAAGTGATGGCATCTTGGGCTAATGGTGACTGGTTTACCTGCCGTGAACCCCTTCCAGAAGCAATTACCGTCACTGTCTTCAAAGTGGCGGGTGAAACCAACACCGATGATCTTTCCCCTGCCCCCCATGCCACCACTCGCCCCGATATTCCGCTGCACGCCACGGTGATGCTGGAAAGCCGCTTGCCGGGGGCACTGCAAATCATTGCTGAGCTGAAACAAAAAGGCTATCCCCTTGCCTTTGTCGGTGATGTTGTCGGCACCGGTTCCTCCCGCAAGTCCGCCACCAACTCTGTGATTTGGCACATTGGTCGCGACATTCCCTACGTCCCCAATAAGCGCACAGGGGGCGTCTGTCTCGGTGGCAAAATTGCGCCCATTTTCTTCAACACCATGGAGGACTCCGGCGCGCTGCCCATTGAGTGCGATGTTAGCCAAATGAATATGGGGGAGGTGATCACAATCTACCCCTACCGAGGCGAAATCACCAATGACGCGGGGGAGGTGATTAGTCACTTTACTCTCAAGCCCGATACCCTCTTGGACGAAGTGCGGGCGGGGGGTCGCATTTCCCTTCTGATTGGGCGTACCCTCACCGACAAAGCGCGGGCTGCCCTTGGCCTAGAACCCAGTCCCCTCTTTACTCGTCCCAAGCCCCCTGTCGAGAGCAGTAAGGGCTATACCTTGGCGCAAAAGATTGTCGGTAAAGCCTGTGGTCTCCCCGGCGTCCGCCCCGGCACCTACTGTGAACCCGTGATGACAACGGTCGGCTCGCAGGATACGACAGGTCCAATGACCCGCGATGAACTCAAGGAGCTGGCCTGCCTTGGCTTTGGTGCCGACTTGGTATTGCAAAGTTTCTGCCATACGGCGGCCTATCCCAAGCCCGTTGACATCAAAACCCACAAAGAACTGCCGGACTTTATTACCTCGCGGGGGGGCGTCTCACTGCGACCGGGGGATGGCATTATCCACTCTTGGCTCAACCGTATGCTGCTGCCCGATACCGTAGGCACGGGGGGTGATTCCCATACCCGTTTTCCCTTGGGCATTTCGTTCCCAGCAGGTTCTGGCTTGGTCGCCTTTGCCGCGGCTTTGGGGGTGATGCCTTTGGATATGCCGGAGTCGGTGCTAGTGCGCTTCAAAGGTTCGTTGCAGCCGGGGGTGACGCTGCGGGACATTGTCAATGCCATTCCCTATGTGGCTATTCAGCAGGATAAGCTCACCATTGCCAAGGAGAATAAAAAGAATGTTTTCTCCGGACGGATCATGGAAATGGAGGGGCTGCCAGACTTGCAACTGGAGCAGGCTTTTGAACTGACCGACGCCACAGCGGAGCGATCGGCAGCAGGGTGCACGATTAAACTCAGTGAAGACACCGTGGCAACATACCTGCGATCGAACGTAGCCCTCCTGAAAAACATGGTGGCTCGGGGCTATGGCGATCCTCGTACGATCCTACGGCGGGTGAAAAAGATGGAAGCATGGCTGGCTAATCCCAGTCTTCTCGCGGCGGATGCGGATGCCGAGTATGCCGATGTGATTGAGGTCGATCTCGATCAGATCAAGGAACCCCTTGTGGCTGCCCCCAATGACCCCGACAATATCAAAACCCTCTCAGAATGTGCCGGCGATCCAGTGCAGGAGGTCTTTATTGGCTCCTGTATGACCAATATTGGCCACTACCGTGCCGCTGCCAAGGTGCTTGAAGGAGAGGGGGCTGTGAAGGTTCGCCTCTGGATTGCACCTCCCACCCGTATGGATGAGCAGCAGTTGCGCGAAGAGGGCTATTACAGTATTTTTGCTGCTGCTGGGGCACGCATGGAGATGCCGGGCTGCTCTCTGTGCATGGGCAACCAAGCCCGCGTTGCTGATAACACCACGGTTTTCTCCACCTCCACACGAAACTTTAATAACCGCATGGGCAAAGGGGCACGGGTCTATCTTGGTTCTGCAGAGCTAGCAGCAGTTTGTGCCCTACTGGGGCGCATTCCCACCCGCGAGGAGTACCTAGAGATTGTGACGCGGAAAATTGATCCCTTTGCAGCGGATCTCTATCGCTACCTGTACTTTGACCAAATTCCCGACTACGAAAACCAAGGCCGTCTCATTTCGAAGGAGGAGGAAGCGAAGCTATTAGCCAGTATTGGCGGCTAGCCCTTGATCTCAACCCAATGGGAGAAAGCGATACCGGCTTCCACAAAAAGAAAGCCGAGGATAGGCGTACTGAGCCAATAGAACCACGCAATCCGAGGATAGCCTTCGCGGCGCAGGTTTGATACCTCGAAGGTAAATGTGGCAAAGGTGGTCAAAGACCCCAAAAAACCGACGGTGATGCCATCGCTAAGCCATTGCGGTGCCCCCCAACGGGCTAAAATATGGCTCAAAAAGCCCATGAGAAAGGCACCCATGAGATTCACACTCAGGGTACCCAAGACGGGAGTGCCAAAGCGGCGATCGCTCCATAAACCGACGTAGTAGCGTGTCAAAGCGCCGGCCACGGCCCCAAGGGCGATCGCCAACAGTCCTTCAGGTGAGATCATCCCACTTCTCCCAATAGGCTAACCCCCGCAGCATGAGGCGGCTGCCCAACTCCAAGGCCAGTAATCCCAGTCCCGTACTGCCGAGCCAGTAAAAACCCTCGACTGCCGCATCCCTAATCCCCAAGAGCTTGTCGTTATCCAACTCGTAGGATGAAAAGGTTGTGTAAGAACCAATAAATCCCGTTGTTAATAGCAAGCGCAAATCGGGGTGCAGTACAAACGCGCGGGCAAAGGCAAGGGGAGCAATCACCCCCAGCAAAAAACAGCCAGTGACATTCACGATCAACGTGGCAAAGGGCACATTACCCGCAAGATAGGGTTCCAAATAGGCCTCCAGTAAGCAGCGACTCCAGGCACCGGGGATGGCTCCAAGACTAACGGCCAACGCAGGGCGCAACCGAGGATGCATCGAGATCATGAGCGTGGCTCCTCCACAATCAACACGGGTCGAGTTGAGGTCTCAAGAATACTCTGACATACAGACCCCATGAGGACACGCTTGAGACCCTTTTGACCATGTTTGCCAAGAATGATTTCAGTCACGTTGTACAGGGCGGCGGTATCCAAAATGGCTTCGGTAATCGGGCCAGCGGTCACAATGAAACGATAGCGAATGTCTGCGAGGTACTGCTTCATTTGCGCTTCGAGTGTGGCCACTGCCTTGGGGTCAGGTAGGTCCTGCACATGGAGCACAATCACTTCCGCATCGGCACGCCGCGCTAATTCCGCCGTCTTTTGGAGAACATAGGGGGTGACACTCGAAACATCCACCGGTGCTAAGAGAACAACCCGTGGTTGCAGCAGGACTTTGGTGGGATCCACCGCGCCCTTTTGCAGAAGTTTTGGCGCAAACGTGGGAATTGCCCATGCCCCCAAGGGAGCCGTAATCAGGATCGAGAGGACAGCGATCGCCAGCATCGTTTCACCCCCCGCCACCCCAGCGGATAAGGGCAAAGCACCGATCGCCGCTTGCACCGTTGCCTTTGCGGAGTTCCCCGGCAGCAAAAAGAGGCGTTCTGAGAGTGTCCAATTACTGCCAAGGGTGGAAAGATACCAACCCATGCCCCGCCCAATCAAGGTACCCACCGCTAATATCACCAAACCCACACCAAGGGAACTTTGCAATACCCCCAACTGGACACTGGCACCCAACAGCACAAAGAGAAAAATCTCTGCCACCTGCCACAGCACATCAAAGCCCCCCCGCAATTGCCGCGCTAGAGGCGCATCCATCTCAATCAAGAAAAACCCTGCACTCATAACCGCAAGGTAGCCAGAAAACAAGGGCAGGCGATCGGCCAAGCCCACTGCTCCCAAGGCCACTGCTGCTGCCACGAGGGTTGTTTGTACCCGATTTTGACTCCAGTTTTGCTTGACCAACAAAAAGACCAGCGCCCATGCCAAGCCATAGCCCACGATCAAGCCCCCCCCAATTTCAAGGAGTGCCTGCACACTCACCCCCAAGGCTGGCGGCAAAGCCCCTAGGAATCCTCCCTCATGCTCAGACCCCATCAGCAAACTAAACAGCAGCAGCACCACAACATCGGAAATGGCACTGCCCGAGAGAATCGCATCACTAATCCCCTTGTCCACACCCCAGCCCAAACTTTTTAGCCGTAGCATGCCCGGCACAATGACAGCCGGGGACTCTGGTGCCACGATCGCCCCCAGCAATAGCCCTTGGCGCAAATCAAATCCCAGTAGCAGCATGGCCACCCCGGCCACAACTGCCATTTCACACAGTGCGGGTAATACACCGAGGCGTAGCGCCACTGTGCCCTGTTGTGCCAATTTTTGGCGATCCAAGCCTAGCCCCGCCTTCATCAAAATCACCATCACCGCCACGGCCCGAAAGATGGGGGCTGCCCTTAGGACATCGGTTTGCAACAGATTCAAGACCGCAGGCCCGAGGACAATCCCCACAAGAATCATGCCGATCAAGGCCGGCGCCCCCAGTCGCCGCGCCAACTGCCCTGCCAAGAATCCCAGCAGGAGAATAAGGGCAAGGGTTTCTAGAATGGCTGACATCGCTGCAAACCTCACTGGGACACCGCACCCTACCCTATCGGATCATTAGGTTGATTTCCAATCCTCGGCGTCCCTAGCGATCGCCGCAAATCCCTTATATGCTCTATAGTGCTTGGTTATTGGCGGAGCATCAGCAAGATGACATATTGCTTGGGAATTCTCACCACGTCGGGTCTGGTGATGGCGGCAGACTCTCGCACCAATGCGGGGGTGGATTACATCTCCACCTATCAGAAGCTCTTTGATTTTTCGGTGCCGGGGGAGCGGGTGATTGTCATTTGTACCGCTGGTAACCTTTCAATTACTCAGGAAGTGCTCACGCTCATTCGCCGTGATCTCAAGGGTCAGTTGGAGCACAGTCTCAACTCGCTGCCCAATATGTACGAGGTAGCCCGCTATGTCGGTAGTAAGCTGCGGGAGGTCACCGATAGTCATCGCCCTTGGTTGGCCAAAGATAACATTGACTACCAATGCACATTTCTGGTGGGGGGGCAAATTCGTGGTGAGGAACCCTACCTCTACCTGATCTACAGTCAGGGCAATTTTCTGCAAGCGACCCCCGAAACTCCCTTTCTCCAGATTGGTGAAACAAAATATGGCAAACCGATTTTAGACCGCACGTTGCGCTTCGATACGCCGGTAGATGCGGCGGCAAAGTATGCGCTGCTCTCCCTTGATTCAACGATGAAATCCAATATTTCCGTCGGCCCCCCCCTTGATCTGATCATGTACCGCACCGATAGCTTTCAGATCTGTCACCGCGCCGAATTTGTCTTGGGTGATCCTTTTTTGTCGAAGGTGCGACAGTTCTGGGAGGCCTCCCTGCGGCGAGCACTTGAGGAAATGCCCGACATTGAATGGAATCGGCGCCAGCCTTCCCCCACGTCCTCAATGGTGCTACCAACATCGGAAACCCTTGTTGCAGAGTAGGAAAAGCCAACTATGACATCTCCTTCGTTAGCGCAGCAAGTAGCCGCTCTCGGCATTGGTCACATTCAGCGGCATCTATTCCTATGTGCCGATCAAACCAAACCCCTGTGCTGTGACAAGGCGGTGGGTTTAGAAGCATGGGAGTATTTGAAAAAACGCCTCAAGGAATTGGGCTTGGATCAACCGCGCCCAGAGGGCTGTATTTTTCGCACAAAGGCCAATTGCCTGCGGGTGTGCCAACAGGGGCCAATTTTAGTGGTCTATCCCGATGGCGTGTGGTATCACTCGGCAACGCCAGCAGTTATTGAGCGGGTGATTCAGGAACATGTGCTGAGGGGGCAGAGGGTCCAAGAGTATCTACTGGCGTCACCACCGCCCGAAAGAGCAGGCGATCGCCCCACCAATAGCCCGCATGGGTAATGCGCACAGGTGTCCCTTCCTCTAACGGTGCGCGATCGCTCTGGTGCTGGTGTGGATCAAAAGGAACACACTTTCCAACCTCACCAATCAACCGAATCCCCCACTGCTCGAGGAGTTGAAACACTGGCTTCACCAGGGGCAAAATCCGCTGGGCAGGTGCGGTGGGGTTTTGGCTAGCAGCATAGGCGGCAGTGGGCCAGAAACGCAGAAACGGCTCAAGAATCTGAAGCGCTTGGTGTTGGAGCGCCACCTCAGCAGCCGATTCGCCATAGAGCCACTGAAACAACGCCAAGGGAGTTACCCCCAGAACCTGGGCAAGGTGTTCGAGGGTTTCCAGGCGCAGTCGGTGTAGGTCGCCAGACCAAATGGCATTGGCTTGCTGGCGGGTAAATCCTTTACGGCGTAGTTGACTCTTGCGGGTAATGCCGGCCATCGCAAGGCGGGCTTGCAGACGCTGGCTCATGGTTCTAGGCGCTGCCCCGTGTTCTCATCAAAAAAGTGAAGATGCTGCGGATCAGGGCGCAAATACAGGCGATCGCCCCGCTGAATGGGCTGCTGCCCCGGCAGGCGCACCCGCAACAATTCTCCTGTCGCAGTGAGGTGAACTGCTAGCCCCGTTTCATGGCCAAGGGCTTCCACCAGATCCACTTCAACGGGCAGCGTATTCTCCGCATCAGCCGTCGCTAGCAGGAAATGCTCAGGACGAATCCCCAACCATGCCTTGGATACTGGGGGTAAGGGTTGGCGCAGGGACAACTGCCAATTGTGGTACTGAATCTTCCCTTGGTTGAGGGTCACGGCTAAAAAGTTCATCGGTGGTGAGCCAATAAACTCGGCGACAAAGCGATTGGCAGGGCGTTGATACAGGTCGCGGGGGGGGGCAATTTGCTGGATTTGGCCTTGGTGCAGCACCACAATGCGATCGCCCATCGTCATTGCTTCCGTTTGATCATGGGTCACATAAATGGTTGTGATACCCAATTGCTGCTGAAGTTGCACAATTTGGGTGCGGGTTTCAGTGCGCAGCTTGGCATCTAGGTTAGAAAGCGGTTCATCCATCAAAAAGACTTGGGGATTGCGTGCCATGGCTCGTCCGAGGGCCACCCGCTGCTTCTGACCACCGGAGAGTTGTTTGGGATAGCGATAGAGCAAGTGACTAATTTGCAACATCTCCGCAATCTGCATCACCCGCTGGTGAATCATGCGTTCGCGGGGAAAAGACAGTTGCATCCCCTGGGGGAGCGATCGCGTCCAGCGCGTTAAAGTGGCCTCGATGGGGGCGGGTAACAGACCATTCATTTGCGAGTTGCGGCGCAAACCAAAGGCCAAGTTGTCATAAACCGTGAGATGGGGATAGAGGGCATAGCTTTGAAAAACCATGGCAATGTCCCGCGCTTTGGGGGGTAAACCATTGACCACGCGATCGCCCACCCAAATTGTGCCCGTGGTTGGTTCATCCAAACCCGCAATAAGCCGCAGCAGAGTACTTTTGCCACACCCCGAAGGCCCCACCAGCACCAAAAACTCGCCCGCACCGACCCTCAAATCAATCCCCTGCAGTACCGTGACAGCATGCCCGCGCTGGCGGTCGCGATAGACCTTGGTCAGTTGTTCAAGGCGTACACCGATCACGATCGCTATCCTAGAGGGACTAATTGGCTAGAATCCCACACTGAGGCTAATCTGACAAGACACCTAGGCAAGGTGCAGATTCAGTACCGAACGGGGCGCACGGCGGACTCGGGCCCGAATCGTCGGCAGTCCGAGGCGTTGACAGGCTTCGTAGCGGTGGCACCCCGAAAAGCCATAGTATTGCCCTTCGACCTCAAGGACATCAATGGGTTCCTGCTGGCCAATTTCAGCAATGGAGGCCATCAATGCTGCGACTTTCGCAGGATCCGTTTGCCGAATCAGGGGACGACGAATGGCATTGAGGGGCAAATCGATAACTCGCATTGGCTTATCTAAACTCGTTATGACTTTATTTTAGCAGGCAATCCCCAATCGGCAACAAAACTCCCTTGAATAACTTCCTAGATTTGCAGTAAGACAATAGAGGTCGGCTTTTAGCTGCTGGTTGTGCAGTTTACATGGGTTTTTTATGGGTTTGCAACGTCGTCGCTTCCTCACCCTCGCCGCCGCTGGTATGGGGGCAGCACTTTTTCCGCAAGGATTACAGCTTCTCTATCAACGGGCAGCCCAAGGTGAACCGCTGACCACCCCCGGATTTGGCCCCTTGGTCAAGGATCCCAATGGCCTGTTGGATCTACCGGCAGGCTTTCAGTATCGGGTGTTCTCAAAGCTGGGCGATCGCCTGAGTGATGGTACTCCCGTCCCAACGCTCCATGATGGCATGGCCGCCTTCCCCGGCCCCGATGGCACGACCATCCTTGTGCGCAACCATGAGATATATCCGGGGCTACCCCGTGGCTTTCAGGGGGTTGTGGCTCCCAAGGACCGGATGTATGACCCCATTGCCCCCGGCGGCACCACTACACTCGTGGTGAGCAAAGATCGGCAACTCCTCAACCATTACGTTTCTTTGGCGGGCACCTCGCGCAATTGTAGTGGCGGCAAAACCCTTTGGGGCAGTTGGATTAGCTGCGAGGAAACGATTTCCACGCCCGAACATCCTGCCAACCAAGGCCCGGTGCAAAAACGCCACGGCTACAACTTTGAAGTACCGATCAGTGCTCAAGGACCCGTGACGCCAGTTCCCCTCAAGGCGATGGGGCGCTTTCAACATGAGGCGATCGCCATTGATCCGAAAACGAATATCGTCTATCAAACCGAGGATCGCGGCGATAGTCTCTTTTATCGCTTTATTCCCAAGGAACCCACTAACCTTGCCGCTGGTGGCCAACTCCAAGCCCTGAAAATCAAACGCTACCCGAAAATCAACACCGGTCAGGATTTTCCCCTACGCAAACCCTTCGAGGTGGAATGGGTAAATATCACCCAGCCTGACCCACCCCTAGACACCGTGCGCTATGAGGGCTACGACAAAGGGGCAGCCCGATTTGTACGCGGCGAAGGTCTTTGCTACCACAATGGCGAATTTTACTTTACAGCCACCAGTGGTGGTGAAAAGCGGCTAGGCCAAATCTGGCGATACCGCCCCGGTCGCACCGCAGCAGATGGTGGCACGATTGAGTTGTTTGTCGAGTCCCCCGGCAAAGAGGTTCTTGATTATCCCGATAACTTGACAATGGCCCCTTGGGGAGATCTCATTTGCTGCGAAGATGGCGACGATGCCATTAATCGCCTGATTGGTATCACCCCCCAAGGACAGCTATACACCTTTGCTCGCAATGCCCTCAATGATCAAGAACTGGCGGGAGTTTGCTTCTCTCCCGACGGCCAAACCCTGTTTGTCAATCTCTACCATCCGGGGATGACCTTTGCCATTTGGGGGCCGTGGGATCGGCGGGCTTAATGCCCAAAGCAAAAGGGAGCCCAGGATGACCTGACTCCCTCGTTATTTTCCTACTGACTCAACTTAACAGTTTAACCCCGTGTCATTTCTGCCTTAACTCAGCGCTACATGGGAGCGATCGTAGGTAGCACCAAAGACAGGGTTCACTTTCCCTTGGATTTGGTTCCAGTAGTGGGCTGCCGTCACTGGCATGCTGATTGCTTGTGCCATCCGCGCGAGGAGGGTTTGCTCACGGCTTTTAATCATCACATGATGTGCCATCGCCAAGAAGCGAGCCATTTCGTTAACTGTTGCCGTCATGGGCACAGAAGCCACATTATCGGCCAAGCGAGCTGCGGGAACACCGGCGGGTTGTTTGCCTTTTTGATACTTGACGCCACGATAGGTCATGACTTTTAAGGATTCTTCCGGTGGATTCGTCGCAGCAGCCACACGATAGGTACTACCGCGATATTTGGCCACGACATCCGTTGCTTGGGTGTTGATCGCTGGAGGAACGTAGTTGTATTGAACGCCGCGATAAGTAAGAGTAGTCATAATTTTCGCCCCATTTTTATTACAAGGTGGACTGATGGAGGCGCGTTCCTTCGGGATCTCTTTCCCTACTTCCGTCCCTCGCAAAGGTACAACGCTGACAATTAAACTCGGTCTGAAAAGCGTTTACTGATGTCCTG
>FMSI01053763.1_pt1 | contig 25030 bp, 19 predicted proteins | sample 1504471 | NCBI WGS metagenome assembly FMSI01 (sample SAMEA4475357, study PRJEB15587) | soil metagenome | biome: Soil; feature: Field | place: India | collected 2015-03-11 | depth 0 m
ATGTACCTTTGTTAACTGTACCTCATGGCCTGCCGTATATTCCTAAGGAGTTTTATGATGAAACTGGAATCCAGGATCCTGTATGGGAAGATGTGTACCGCTGGCTTTTAAAAAAGCAGAATGAATTAACAGTTATCCAATATCATGGCACTATAGAAAAACAAAAAGGATTGTTCCATAATGACCGCTTTGCGATAGCTCAAAATAATGGTTATGAAAATGATAATGAATTTAATTATAAAAACTACCTTTCACATTCTTCCGTGGATGACGAAAAACTGATATTGCAAGATGAAAATTCACATCTTCCAACAGGTGTCCATTACTTTACCCAAGACAATGCAGCAAAGCGTTCAATAAAAAATAAAATTATTTCCCATGCAAAAAAAGATGAATGGTGCGCGGTTGAACGGTCGTATATGGACATAGTGGCATTACTTGAAAAAATTAATATGTGCGATAGCTCCAATTATAAAAATCATATCAGGAGTATTATTGACTACATGTCGCATTCAAATGAATGGTATTACACCCATTCCCGTTTTAACAGAAGGTATGTTGCTAAAGGAATTTATATTGCAGGGAGGGCTTATAAGCAAAGTGAGATTATAACAGTAGCTATCGACATTTCAGCTTCCATGATGGCTCAAAGGGAAGATCTGGAATCTGCTTTTGGCATAATAGAGAATCTAACACAAAAATATAAAGTATTTCTGGTATGCGTTGATGAAGAATATTTTATTCCAGTAAAGCAGGGAGACGTCTTCACACGGTCTGTAACGTCAACAAAACCGTATGAATATAAAAAAGGCGATTGGAAATTAATTAAATCAGGATATGGTGGTGCAACCTTCTTTTCTTCTTTTTTTAATGAATATCTCAAGGGCCATAAGGAAATGGTACTTGTAATAACGGATGGGTACATTTATGATGTAGATAAACTAAAGCCTTATGCCAATACATTATGGCTTATAACAAAAAGCAGGAATGAAAATTTTGTGGCACCGTTTGGTAAAGCAATTACCATTACTTGAAGTTATCAAAATGTTTATGATAATTAATGTAATTATATGAATGAAGAAAACATTAAAAAGGCACAGGCAATTTACAAAGCGGGACTGGATAGTAATGGCCAATCATTAAACCTGCTACAGGAACTATTATCCTCCAATGTAACAGATTATATTGTAAAAGCTGGCAAAGACTGGATAGACTTTGATGTTACTTTAGCAATGGAATATTTCATAAAAAACAATAATATTGATGGGTTATATCATGCAGGTATTTACTGGAAGAACTTTGATTATCACCGTGGCATAAATCAGATGCTGCAATGGGATAATGATGAGTATATTTTTAGAGCAGGGAGGTTTTGGAAACAGTTTGATTATGAAAATGGCTTGAGTCGCCTTATAGAATTGCGTTCTTCCAAATATATATATCATGCAGGTTTAGATTGGAAAAATTTTAATCACATAAGGGGTTTTGATGCATTATTACACATAGGCGACTCAGAATATATTTTTTATGCTGGAATGCACTGGATCTATTTTGATTATAAGAAGGCTTCAGATATACTTATTAAGGCCGGGGATTGTGAATATATCTATAAGGCGGGATGTCAGTGGAAGTGGTTTGATTATAATAATGGGTGGAAAGTACTGGAAAAAAATATTGTTGAAGGTAGAAAGTGGAGGGGCAAGGCATTGGAAAATGCAAGGTGGAAAATGGCACTCAAAGATATGTGGAATGCTATGAATACGTGTATTAACCAAATTTAAAAATATTCATAAAAAATTTATTGTAATAATACTTGACGTCAATTATGTTATGTAACTAAGATTAACCAATAATTCAAATAATAGAGATTTTATTATTGAATTAACACATTAGTGAAATTTTATAAAAACAAACTGTAAATGTTGATATTGGTAATGGGAGGTTCATTATATGAAAAGAGCAATTGTGATAATAATTGTATTAATTATACTGGTTTTAATTTTTTTAATAAAAACATTATATGATGCTGGTGAGTTTAAAACCATAATTCCGCATTCTAATTATTATTCATGTGCCAAAGTTGCATCAATACCTGGCCCTGAAGATATAGTAATGGATTATGATACGGGTATTGCATATATATCATCTGATGATCGTAGGGCTTTATCACGTGGTCAGAATATTAATGGTGTAATTTATGCATATAATACAAAAACTAAAGTCTTAAAAAAACTTAATTCTGATTTTCCTCATGAATTTCATCCTCATGGTATTGATTTAATTAAAATAACAAAAGACAGGCTATTATTATATGTTGTCAATCACCGTGCAGATGGACATTTTATTGAGAAATTTCTTATTCAAAGCAACAACCTGAAATATATAAAATCAATAGAAAACCAGGATCTAATGTTTTCGCCTAATGATATAGCCCTTCTTAAAGAAGACGTGTTTTATGTTACAAATGACCATGGCAATAAATCAAACATAGGCAAGACTTTGGAAGACTATCTCCAGTTAGCACGTTCATATTGTTTATTCTTTGATGGCAAAAAATTTGAAATAAAAGCCAGAAATATTAAATATGCCAATGGTATAACATTGAATCCTGACAGATCAAAATTATTTATTGCTTCACCTGTTGGAAAGTGTATAAAGGTTTATAAAATTGAAAAAGATTATAATTTAAGTTTTTTATATGACATACAGTGTAATACAGGGGTGGATAATCTCTCTTTTGATAAACAGGGAATTTTATGGGCAGGATGCCATCCAAAATTATTAACATTTGTCAAACATTCTAAGAATGAAAAGGCTATTGCTCCTTCTGAAATTATTAAAATTATTTTTACCGATAGTGGCTATAATAAAGAAACAGATTTAATTGATGATGGAACATTAATACAGTCTTCCACCGTAGCCGTACGATACAATTCATCGTTGCTTATAGGGTCAGTGTTTGATACCCACATTCTTGATTGTGCTACTAAATAGAGGTCTTTTATGGAATGGATTGTATCAAAAGGAAAGAAGGAACTTAAAATACAATTAAAAAAGCCGGACGTACTTTTTGAAGGCTGGAAAATACAGTATATATACCGCATACAGAGTGAAACAATACATAGAATACAATCATTGCCTGTCATAGCATTAGGTAAGAAGAAACTCACATGTATCAACAACGATGATAACATAAGAATTACCGTTGTGTTATCAGATGAGGAAGATCATATTGCCATAAAATATACAATAGATAATCTATCTGAAGAAGATCTGGTATTAGATAAGATAATTACTTCGATTGTCAGATTTGGAATTCCCAGGACTGAGAATTACTATTTTTTCAAAAATGGTTATCAATCGTGGAGTCTCACCAGGTCATATTCGTTACAAGAAAAAGAAATGACCAGCTGGCTATCCTGTATGAATATTTTACAGGATAACCAACGTAACCTTCCTTCAGGCCAGATAGGTTCATTTAACAGTACTATGTTTACTGCGATTGGTTCAGAAAGTTCTTCATTTTGTGTTATTGGACAGGGAAGACCTTTCAATCAATATGTATATATTAATTCTTCTAGCAATGGTAATAATATCCAACTGGACATAATACATGATTTTTGTAATATGATTGTGATTCCTTCGTCAAAAATTAGGGCTGATCTGGTATACATAATTTCTAATAAGTCGATTAACGATGCTTTTGAACAATATTTTGGACTTATTAAGCCACCGATCCCTATGAAGAAAAAAATACCCAGAGGGTGGTGTTCCTGGTACTATTATTATACAAAAATAGATGAAAAACAAGTATATAACAATCTTGAATTTTTAAGAAGTAAAGGAAGGAAATTTGATGTTTTTCAACTGGATGATGGCTATCAAACAGCAGTGGGTGACTGGTTATCGATCAATAATAAATTTCCTGGTGGGATAGCTCCTATTGCACGAAAGGTCAGGACTATGGGAATGGTACCAGGAATATGGTTAGCTCCGTTCATAGCTTCACGGAAATCAATGATTTTTAAAAATCACCCTGAATGGTTTCTTCGTACCACCGATGGAAAGCCAGTAATTGCAGGATGGAATCCCAATTGGGACATGTTTGGCTACTTTTATGCTTTAGACACAACACATCCTGAGTATCAGGAGTATATTAGAAATGTTATAAATACATTTGTCCACGAGTGGGGCTTTGGATATTTGAAGTTAGATTTTGTCTATGCGGCATCATTATGCGGTAAGGCGTATGACATGAGTATATCATCAGCACAACGGTTAAAACTTGGATATTCACTCATCAGAGATATTGCCGGTGATAAAGTATTTATATTAGGCTGTGGCGCACCGTTATCTGCATCAATTGGATATGTTGATGGAATGCGAATTGGACCTGATGTTGCTCCTTACTGGATAGCAAAGTACCGTTACTATCTCACACGTGACCCTCATGCGTTATGTACAAAATTTGCTATACGAAGCATACTAAACCGCTCTCAGATGCACAGGTATTTATGGCTCAATGACCCTGATTGTATAATGTTGCGACAAAAAGAAACAAAGCTCACAAAAGAAGAACGAATGTCACTCATTAATGCAGTTATTATAACAAGTGGGATGTATTTTATTTCAGATAGTTTAGCTTTATTAACAAATGAAGATTGGAAGCTTATGGATACCATAGATGAATTAATTCAAATATGTAATACTGGGAAATGCTATCCGGTTGATATCATGGAAAATGAAATGTCTGAAATTATATATAATTCTTCGGGCTATATCGCCTTTTTTAATTTTTCCGATAACTCAAGGAAAAAAATAGTCCAGCTTAAAGGAGTATTAAAAGAATTTATACTGCCTACAAATAGATTGACTGATGTCTGGGGAAATAGAGATATTTATGTATATAGTGATCATATAGATTTGGGTGAGCTTAAACCGCATGAGTCAATTTTGTGCAGGATTAAGTAGTTTTTACGCTTGACAAAATTTTTATTAAAAAGTTGTTTTTACGTGAACCCATTTTTTGATTGTCACAGCAATACTACTGCTTTGAAAATCCCGCAAAATTTATGTTCTTTTATTGCAATAATGTTAAATATGTAGAAAATTCTGCTATTAAAAGTAGATGTTCTGGTACAAAACACTATACTAAGTATCATAGTTATAAAATTAAATAAGAGGTGTAGAAATGGCTATGATACTAGCAAAAACAGCGGATTCAATACCAATTAATAATACGGAGGCCTGGATGGAAAATATTTTGAAAAAGATTGAAAAGTTGATGCTAGAGCATGATGCCATTTCTCCAGAGTTAATTAAGAAGAAAGATATAAAATTGGGCCTGAGAAATCCTGATGGTTCAGGTGTAGTAGCCGGAATAACTTCAAAGGGAACAGTCATTGGCTATGAAAAAGTTCCAAATCCCGAAGGTACATATACAGTCAAACCTGTTGAGGGTAAGCTTTATTATTGTGGTTACGATGCCTGTGAATTGGCAGAGCGTATTCATGGAGAAGGAAGATATGGATTTGATGAAGTAACCTATTTACTCCTTACCGGTGAATTGCCTAATAAAACAGATCTAGAACGATTTGAAAAAGTAATAGCTGATAGGCGCCCGCTAACCAAAATGGAACGCAGTATTATCATGCAAGAAGATGTTAACAATAATCAGATGTATGCATTACACTCCGTTATATCTCATCTGAGCAGGTGTGATCCGGACCCAGATTCAACTGATATTAAAGATGTCAGCAGACAGTGTATAAATATTATTGCAAAAGCTCCTGTAATTATTGCATATAACTACAATGTAATGAAGTTCAGGAAAGGTGGCGACCTTTATATTACCAAACCAAATCCAGAATGGAGTACAGCTGAGAACTTTTTATATATGTTACGGGGTGAAAAGCCCACAGAATATGAAGCTAAACTTTTTGATTTAGCCCTTATGTTACACGCTGAGCATGGCGGTGGTAATAATTCAACTTTTGCTGTCAGGACTGTGACTTCAAGTGGTGCTAATACCTATATGGCTTTATGTGCTGGAATTGCATCTTTGAGTGGCCATTTACACGGTGGGGCTAATGAAGCGGTAATGAAAATGATGAAGGATATCAAGCAGAATGTTAAGGATTGGGATGATGATGAAGAAGTTGAGCATTATCTGAAACTTATACTTGAAAAGAAGGCACATGATAGAAGTGGGAAAATATATGGAATAGGCCATGCTGTATATACTAAATCTGACCCACGTGCAATCATTTTCAGACAAAAGGCTGAAGAGTTTGCAAAAATGAAAAAGAATGTAGATGAATTCAATTTATTTGCAAAAGTAGCAGATATTGGTACCAGGTTGGTCCAGCAGTATAAAGGCACTGTTGTTTCACCAAATGTTGATTTTTATTCAGGGTTGATTTATAAAATGATGGGAATACCAATGGAACTGTTCACGCCTATTTTTGCAATGGCACGATTCAGTGGGTGGTCCGCACACAGAATTGAGCAGATAATTCATAACAAGATAATACGGCCTGCGTATGCTTCATCTCTTGATGGTTATAAAGAATATATACCATTAAATAAACGATAGTTATAGGTAATATTTTAAATAATAAAAAGGGGTGTGACAGCTCCTTTTTTTATTTTTAAATAAAAATAGTTGACGAAAATGCAATGTTTTATAACATAACAATGTTATGTTAAAGGAGGTTCTGCAATGTATGATGTAATCATTATTGGTGCAGGAAATGCAGGCTTATCTGCTGCAGCTACTCTTGCCAGAAAAGGTGTAAAAATTCTTTTAATAGAAAAGCATAATATTCCTGGTGGGTGTGCAACTAGCTTTTGCAGGGGGAGATTTGAATTTGAAGTCTCACTGCATCAGCTAAGCGGAATGGGTACACCAGAACGTCCAGGGCCACTCAGAAGTGTACTCCATAGCATTGGTGTTCTGGATAAACTGGAATTTGTAGTGATGGAAAAACTTTACAGAGTTGTGTTGCCAGGTGTAATAGATGTTACGCTTCCAACAAATAAAGATGAACTAATAAAAGTGCTTCAGGAAAAATTCCCCAAAGAAAAAGATGCAATTCAAAAGTTCTTTGACTTTGTGTGGCAGTTTTTTACTGAAGTAATTGGCGCGTTTTACCTTAACGATCCGGACATTAATCCAAAGAAATACCCGTTATATTATAAGTATGCATTAAAGGATACGCAATCAGTGCTTGATGAATACTTCACTGATCCTATGCTTAAAGCAGTGATAAGCCCCTACTGGACATATATGGGTTTACCTCCTTCAAAATTGTGCTTTAGCGATATGGCAGCCCTGCTGTTTTCATATGTAGAGTTTAAACCATATCACATAAAAGGCGGATCGCAAATGCTATCCAATGCAATGCTTGAGATAATATATGAAAATGGAGGAGAGGTATTATTTAATACTGAAGTGGAAAAAATACTGGTTAAAAACAATACGGTATATGGGGTACAGACATCATCGGGTCAGCAGTTTGAATCTAAATATGTGCTTTCCAATGCTTCGGCAATTAGCACATTTGTTGATATGATGGATGATACCACTAATCAGAAGGTGCTGGAGCAATATAAAGGTAGCAGTGTAGGAACGTCGTTTTTTACTATTTACTGCGGATTGGATTGTGAGTATCACGAAGTAGGCATAAATGAGGAAACAAATTTTATCTGCAATACTACGGATTTGGAATATGATTATGAGCTATCGAAAACACTTGATACCGATAAGAGTTCATTTATACTCACGTGCTATAACGTATTTGATAATGAGATGGTTCCCAAAGGGACATCTCAGGTGGTGTTGGTTACAATGAAATATGCCGAGCCCTGGCTTAAAGTACCACCTCATCAGTATAATGACGAAAAAATTCGTTGTGCACAGGCCATGTTAAAAAATGCAGAAAAAGTTTTTCCCGGGCTTATCAGCCATATCGAAGAAATGGAGATTGCAACTCCCATCACACATATGCGTTATTTAGGCCACCCGGGTGGAGGAGCCTATGGATTTGATCAGTATGTAAAAGATTCAACATTGTTTGTATCGCCAAAACCGCCAATTGATGGTCTGTACTGTGCTGGCAGCTGGTATGGTTCAGCTGGTTATCAGCCAACACTTACTTCAGGGCATTCTGCAGCACGCGCTATCCTGAAAGAGATGCGCAACAAATAGGAGGAAGTATATGGACAGCAAGATATTACAACAGCTTGAAGGATATGACAAAGTTGTAACCGAAATAGAAGTGCTAAAGCGCTATGGTTATGATTATAGATTAGACAGAGGCCTTGCTAAAAAATATGTTGAACGTCTGCATCCACAGGTAATAGACGTAAAAGTAATAGATGTGAAAGAAGAAACACAATCCACTAAAACGTTTCGACTTGCATCAAAGCATAAATATCTGCCACCATTTCAAGCAGGCCAGTATGTTTCAGTAATAGTTGAAGTTGATGGAGTACGCACATCACGTCCCTACAGCATATCGTCCTCGCCGGATGAAATTGCCTATTATGATATAACGGTGCGTCGTGTTGAAGGCGGTATGGTATCAAATTATTTACTGGATAAAATTACTATTGGCGATAGTTTACAGATATCAGCTCCTGCCGGAAATTTTTACCATAATCCTATTATCCATAGTAATAAAATTGTATGTATTGCTGGTGGAAGCGGCGTGACGCCATTCAAGTCTATGATACAGTATACTATCAATACAGGCACAGAAAGAGAAATGTGGCTAATATATGGTAGCAAAAACAAGGAGGAGTTACTATTTAATGATTATTTTTCAAAGATTGCGTCAAAGTATGCATCTTTTCATTATGTACCAGTGCTTGAGGAAGGTAAAGGTACATATCAGGGTTATATAACAGCAAAAATTATTAAAGAAATTGTGGGCGATAGCTCCGATAAAACTTTCTTTATCTGCGGTCCGAAGGCAATGTATGAACATCTGCTGAAAGAATTAGATCCGCTGAAATTAAAACCAAAGCAGATACGAATGGAAATGTATGGAGTACCCACGAATGTTTTTTCACAACCAGGATGGCCAAAAGAGATTAATAAAAGTGCTGCTTTTTTAATTAAAGTGAGAGGTAAAAAGGATTTTTCTGTTACAGCGGGAGAAACACTGTTGCAATCGCTTGAAAAAAATGGTATTGTTGTACCATCGCTGTGCCGAAGTGGCGAATGCAGTCTTTGTAGAGTGAAATTAGTAAGTGGCAAAGTGTATCAGCCTGAAGGTGTCAAGCTGAGACAGGCAGACAGGCGTTTTGGATATATACACTCCTGTGCTGCATTCCCCATCAGTGATTGTGAGATAATAATTTAGATTACAGTACTTTGCTATGAATTTATATCAGGATTAAATTCCGGGTTAAACACAGAAAGAGTTTGGAAATATATTCCAGATTAATTTTGGAATGACACTTATAAAATTATATTTTTAAGGGAGTTTGTGTATGATCAAAACAAAAATTACTGAGATGTTTGGCGTTAAATATCCAATTATATGTGGCGCTATGATGTGGTTGTGTAAGCCAAGATTGTGTGCTGCAATATCTAATGCAGGCGGTATTGGAAACCTGACTGCAGGTAACTACAACAGCGAAGAAGAATTCAGAAATGCAATTCGTGAAACACGTAAACTTACCGACAAACCATTTTTTGTTAATGTGACAATTCTGCCATCAGTTCGCATCACGGGAGAACATCATAAGATGTATTTAAAGGTGTGTGCAGAAGAAAAGGTTGCAGGTATAGAAGTATCAGGAGCCCCCATTGACAAAGCCTGCGGTATGGAATATATTGATATGCTTAAAAAAGCAGGTGTGAAAATGTTTCATAAAGTGGGTGCGGTACGTCATGCAGTTCATGCTGAACATGTTGGATATGATGGGATTTATGCTGCTGGAATTGAGGAAGGCGGTCATCCGCTGAGTGACGATGTTACCACAATGGTACTGACAGCAAAAATTGCACAAACTGTTAAAATTCCAGTTATAACGGTGGGTGGTATTGCAAATGGCAAAACCATGGCAGCTGCGCTAATGCTGGGTGCTGAGGGTGTAATGATGGCCAGCCGTTTTATAGCTACAAAAGAATGTGAAGTCCATGATAATATAAAACAGGAACTGGTTAAGCGTCAGGAATATGAAACAACACTTATTATGAAAAGCCTTCATCTTCAGGGCAGGGCATTAAAAAATGAAGTTGTAAATAAAATTTTAGAAATTGAACAGCGTGGCGGGGGCTTTGAAGAGCTGTTCCCATTAATATCAGGTGAACGCATGAGCAAAGCATGGGAACAGGGTGATGTTGATGCAGCACCTCTTATGGTAGGACAATCAATAGGCCTTATTGAAGATATACCAACATGTGCTGAGCTTCTTGAAAGAATGAGTAAAGAAGCTGAGGAACAGATTAAAAAGATAGCTCGGAATATTACATAGCGATTGCAAAAATAAAAGTTTTTGAAAAAAGGCACATACCTGTGTGCCCTTATAGTAATGGTATCAACTTTTTCTTGATTGCTTCTGCAATAAGTGCATGCCCCTTTTCATTGGGGTAACGATCATCCAGAGTTAATAATGTCTCTATATTTTCCCCGGTTTCATAAAGATAGTTTATCCACTCAATATGTACAGTTGCAAGTAGACAATTCATATCTAGAGCAACTTCACGCACAGTGCGTGTAAAAACATCGACAGCATCCATATCATACCTATTTCTAACAAGATGTAGTGTTGGCAAAATGATATGCTGTATGGAAGCATCACGTGATTTTTGCACCATCCGTACAAGGTTCTCTTTAAATTCAGAACGGTACACGGGCCTGTAAATATCATCCATCCCAAAGTGCAGTATCAAAATGTCTGGTTTATGCAATAGTATGCTTTCAAACTGCCAGACTCCTTCAAAGGAGCTGTCGCCCAATTTTGAAATATTTATAATAGTATGATGGTGCAATATTTTATCATTTTTTAAAATATCCACATACGATTGACAAACGCAATGACCTGCAGGAAGTGAGCCGCCGCGTATAACTATTGTTTTCATAATTTATAATATATTTATCAATTTGTAATACTTTATTAAATTTTATTTTGTAAAATATAATAAGGATTGTGGTCAAGTTATATTTGCGCATAAATTATTAATTTGACATAGTCAGCAAGATATTATTTTCTGACTGGGATAATACTGCAAGCAGGTTACTTGTATGAAAAAAATAGGAATTATAGTAAATTTGAACTCAAGGGAGTATAAACTCAAAAAAAACAATCCATATGGTAAATTTGAAGACATAGGCGGTAAATATGTCATAGTGAAATATACAAAATCAATTAAGGAAATCTCTGAAGTGGCTAAAGAATTTAAAAAGTTGAAAATTGAATATATTGCACCTTCTGGAGGTGATGGTACGTTACATCATATAATTTCACAATTTTCCAAAGTCTATAGTAAAAATATGCCCCCACTCTTAATATTAAAAAGCGGCACAATGAATAATGTTGCTACCAGCATAGGATTAAAAGGAGATGCAGTATCGATATTACAGCGAGCAGTGAAATCATTAGAAAATAATACACCGTTAACGATTATAAAGAGAAATACTCTGAAAATTGGCAGTAATTATTGTTTTTTATTTGGAAATGGGTTAACTGCAGATTTCCTTGATCGGTATTATACTATAGGCAAAAGTTATACTAAACTTATACATTTAATTTATAGAACGATAATTGAGGCTTTTTCCAATTCTCAATCTGATTTATTTAAAGGCTTTAGTGGAACCATTCTCTGTGATGCTATAAAACTGCCACATGAGACTGTCCTGGGTGTTTTAGCTGGAACTGTAGAGACTATAGGTATGGGATTTTATCCATTATACAGGGCAAATGAAAAAGATGATGCATTTCATGTTATTGTATGTGCAATGCGACCTGGTGATCTTGCTCTGCGAATAATAAAACTTAAAAAGGGAATCCCAATTCATAATGACAAATATTTTGAAAATACTATTAAAGAACTTGAAATACACTCTGAAAAACCTTTTATGTATACTATGGACGGCGATCTTTACCAGTCTAGTGGTACACTCAATGTATCGATAGGTATCTCTGTATACTTTGTCATAATTTAAATGCAAATTGCAGCAGGTCCTTTATTCAATATTGACTGCAATTTTCTTATATCATCCATCAGTATTCTGAATTTATCTGGTCGCAACGATTGTTCTCCATCACATAATGCTGTTTCTGGACTTATATGACATTCGATCATCAGTCCATCAGCGCCTGCGGCACATGCTGCCATTGCTAACGGGTGAATGAGTTTCCAGTTACCTGCTGCATGTGACGGGTCTACAATAACGGGAAGATGTGTTTTTTGTTTTAAAATTGGTACAGCTGATATATCCAGTGTGTTTCTGGTTTCAGTTTCAAAGGTGCGTATACCCCTTTCGCATAAAATTACGTTTTTATTGCCTTCAGCCAGTATGTATTCAGCAGCCATTAAAAATTCCTTTATAGTAACCATCATACCACGCTTGAGAAGGACTGGTTTATGGATTCTTCCTAATTTGCGTAACAATGAAAAATTCTGACAGTTACGGGCACCTACTTGAAGGATATCAGCATATTTACTTACAATTGGTATGTCTTCGCTGTCCAGGACCTCTGTAATTATAGGCATGTTATATAAATCACCGGCCTTGCGTAATAATTTTAATCCTTCAATTCCCATACCCTGGAATGCATAAGGTGAGGTCCTTGGTTTGAATGCACCACCTCTAAGAATTGTTGCACCAGATTGTTTTACGAAGGCAGCTGTTGACATTATCTGATCTTCAGATTCAATGGAACAGGGGCCTGCAATTATAGACAAAGTGTTAGTAGATACGGTAACATTAAATGGCAAGTGTATTATGGTTTCGTCGCAATGTGATTTGCTGTAAAGAGGCTGTAAAGGGGTAGTAACATTGTTAGTACTGCAGGATTGTTGAACTGGATCTGCGTTGCATATGGCCATATGTTCCTCCATTAATTTGTAAATTGATTTAAGAGCCCGGAGGGTGGCGGCCGTATACATTGTTTCCATAAAAACAAAGGCCGCCGGCTACCCGCCTGCGGCCCTTGCAAATAACAGCATCAGCAAAAGCTACAGACGAGCCATGCTATAAAAATAATAAAACCAAAAATAGCTGTTGCTGATGATGTTATTAAGTAATGGTTTCATAACAGAAAAATATAATTAAATTTTATTATAAATCATTAATCATAACATGGTAATTGTGTCAACACAAAAAAATAATTTTTTAAAAAAATAGCTTTAAAAAATATTTGTTTGAGAATAAAAAATTTTAATATAATGGTGCAATTTGACAGAATTTATTACAAAATAATTTTTAAAAAGAAAGTAAAATAAATACACTCACTCTGACAATTAATGAAAGCAGTACCTATCATTCATCATGAAGTAAATTTTGGGATTAATTATTGTTAATTTGACATAAATAATTGACATTTTGCTATTATTTTTATATATTTAATAGAAATATTGTAACTCATTTACAAATTATTTATATCTTGCCATGGTATAAGAGGAATAAAGATGAAGAAAAAAAATAAGGCTTCTTTTGGGATAAATGGTTGGTATTTATCCCCTTCTGACAATATTTGTTTAGCCAAATGTATTTTTGATGAACCTTACCGAGAAGAAATTAAAGAGATCAACAAGCACGAAATTATTGTAAAAATTGCCGAATGCATGGGGCCTGAGCCTTCAAACTTGTGTGTTGCAGAAGAGATTTTTGAAAAACTGAAATTTGAGATTGCAAATTTTGTAATACACCACGAATATAATTGTAACCGTGGTGTAAATGCAGATCTTTTGCTGTGGTTAGATGGCAAGGTTAATCCGGCAAAACTAAAGAAGTTGAATCATTTTATTGATAAGTATCTTAAGTGAATAATAATAAAAGTACCAAATTGATGCTGCACACATGTTGTGGGCCATGCCTCACGCATGTGTATGATGTATTATCGGTTCAATTTACCATTCATGTTTTCTTTTACAATCCCAATATCTCACCACAGTCAGAATATAAGCAAAGATTATTTGAAGTGGAGCAATTTTCCCGCATTAAATCAATACCAGTAACTATCGGCAACTATAACCAGAAAGAATGGTTTGCTGTTGTAAAGCCAAACAGGTTTTATGGGGAGCTATCACCACGATGCCATGCATGTTATGCTTTTCGTCTTGAAGAAACGTTTAAAATTGCAAAGGAAAATATGTTTGATGCTGTATGCACAACCTTAACAGTAAGCCCATACAAAGATGCTGAAAAAATTAATGAGATAGGCACCACGCTGTCAAAAGTGTATGGCATCATCTATGTGCCTTCGGATTTTAAGTTAAATGGTGGCTACCAGCATTCAATTGAATTATCAAAACAATACGGGATGTACCGACAAAAATATTGTGGATGTATATACTCAAAGCTTGAAAGAAAAAAATCTTCACTATGGTCAAAGAAAATACTTTCTTATAAAGAAACAGGTGATATTTTAAACAAATAAAAGTTGACACAGATAATATAACATTTATGCGTTCTTGCGATGTACTGTATTGTGAATGATAAAAGATGGTTGTCAGTATATTGTTAATCATAGTGAAATATAATTTATAACTAAAATAACAGTAATAATTTTCTAATCTGCATTAATGGGAAGGTGTCAATATGCAAATTAATGAAAATTATTATGAATTATTTCCACAACTGCAAAAGATCGTCACACAATATAAAGAAGTAGATGAAATCACACAAAATATAAAAACTTCATTTTCAGTTTCATGCCCATCTGGATGTGGACAGTGCTGTAACACAACTACTGATAACATTGAAGCATCAATAACAGAAATGTTGCCGCTATGCGTGTATCTTTATGAGCAAAACGCCTACCAAAAGTGGCTTCAGAAAGCAAATCATCAGCGTTGCGTTTTTTATGCTACAAATAACCATAAAAATAATTCTGGATGTTGTTTGGTATATGCATACAGACCACTTGTGTGCCGTTTATTTGGATTCAGTTTCACAAAGAATAAAAACGGGGCGATAGTTCCTGTGGCATGCTCTATTTTGAAAAAACAGTATAATGATAAAAGTAAATTTTTTGTGGTAAACACAGACTCTTTGCCAATGATAAGTTCTTTTTCATTGCAGTCATTGATGATAGACCCTGTGAGAAGTGATAGATTTCCTATCAATGAGGCCTTTGTTAAAGCAATGGAGTACGTGATATTTAAAATAGGTTTAACAGAGTATGATTCAGATTATAATAAAATAGCCTAAAAATAAAATATCACCACAGTATTATACTTGTAATATTTTAACACCATCTGCTATAATGCAGAAAAATAAATATATGCAGGTGGTTTATGCCAGAAAAAACATTGGATAATATAAGGAAAAATATTGAGTCAAATCCTTTTTATGGTGCGGCAATTGGCCTTGTTCTTGGTTTGCTAATAATTGGATTTCTATTCACTGATGTATACAGACTTTTTGAGTACAAATTATTTGATGTTAGGTTCAAAATAAAACCACAGCTACCACAGTGGGAATACCTTACCTTTCTTGATATTGACGATAACAGTATAAACAATGTAGGCCAATTCCCATGGCCACGTTATATCTATGCCAAGGGGCTGGAAGTAATAAAAGATATTGGTCCAAAACAGATAGCATTTGATATCCAATTTATGGATAAGTCACCACGGTATGCACAGCCTGAAATATTGCAAATTGTTGAAGAAAAGGCAAAAGCAGGAAAAAGAATTACCTACGAAGAACTCAGTCAGGCAATACTTGATAGCGACAGGCTATTCTCAGACGCTATCGCCAAAAATAATGTTATTTTAGCATATTCATTTTTAAACCGCACACTGACAGAGGCAAAATTATCACCCGAAGAACAAAAAAAACGCAATGAATCCATTCAGCGTTTTGAGAAGATAGCTTCAATCCCTGTTCCAAAAGATAGGGAAAAAGAATTTTCACGATATATTGATCCTTCCAGAGTCATAATTCAATACCCAATACCAGAGCTTGCCATGAATGCCAGGGATTTTGGCTATGTGGATAGTGACTTTGATATAGACGGAATTGCCAGGCGAATACGGCTTATACGGGTATTCAATAACAGGATTTATTTTCACATGGCAATGGTCATGCTTATGGATTTAATGAAAGTGAAGAAAACGGATGTGGAGATAGTTCATGGGAAACATATTATACTGCGTAATGCAATTGATCCCGTAACATTAAATAAAAAGGATTACGTAATCCCCATTGATGATGTGGGTATGGCGTATGTGCACTGGAGTGGAGAATTTACAGGGACATTCAATCATGTATCCTTTTATGCACTTCTGGAATACAATCAGTTAAAGGATACCATCCATGAGTTTTTTGATGAGCAGGAAGTCCAGTCAAAGAACACTGAACGAAGCAGGTTGTATGGTGAATTAGCTACAATCAATGAGATATTTGAAAAAACAAAAGACCTTAAAGCCAAACAGGATCTATGGAAAAAAATTACTGATTACCGCAAAAGATTATATGAAATAGAAAGAGGCTATATAAAGAACTTAGAAACACAGCTGGCTGAGATACAAAAACAATCAAAAGAAAATAATGATACTCAGCATAAGGAAGCAAAAATAAATTTAACTAATTTTATTAATGCAGCCAGACTTGTGCTTGAGGTTGACAGGTTAAAAAATCATTCATGCATAGTTGGTTTAACAGCAACTGCTTCACATGATATTGGCGTTACTCCACTTTCATCTGAATATCTAATGGTTGGTACCTATCATAATTTTATAAATACAGTTTTGCAGGAAGCGTATATCAAACAAGTCCCTCAGTGGATAGATTATTGCTTAATTTTGTTACTGGCTATTGTACTGGTACTGGCTGTGCAACGATTAAGTGCTATGGGAACAATTACTGCAATTGTTGGTACCCTTGTTATTTACAATCTTGCTAATATTGCATTGTTTTCTTTTCAAAATTTATATATGGATCAGTTAGGAGTATCACTGGCTATTCTTTTACCTTCTGCAATTATTAGTGGTGTCAAATTTATGAGCGAGGAAAGCCAGAAACGGTATATCAAGGATGTTTTTTCAAAATATATAGCTCCACGAGTTGTAGAAGAATTAATAAAGGACCCGGGCAAATTACAATTAGGTGGAGAATTGCGAAATATAAGCATCTTCTTTTCTGACGTTGCCGGGTTTTCGTCTATTTCAGAAAAACTAACTCCTCCGCAGCTTGTTGCGTTATTAAATGAATATTTATCGGAAATGACGGATATAATTTTAAAATATGAAGGCACTGTAGATAAATATGAAGGTGACGCAATAATTGCTTTTTTTGGGGCACCACTGGCATTTGAAGATCATCCACAAAGAGTGTGCCTTGCCGCAATAGATATGAAGAGAAGGCTTGCTGAACTTAGAGAAGAATGGCGGAAAAAAGGCACGTTTGAGCTTAAGGTCAGAATGGGTATTAATACTGGTAATGCGGTTGTGGGGAATATGGGTTCACGGCAACGTATGGATTATACCATGATGGGTGACGCGGTGAATTTAGCTTCCAGATTAGAAGGGGCAAACAAGTATTATGGTACCTTTACCATGATAAGCGAAACAACATATGAGCAAGTAAAAGACATTGTTGAAGCGAGAGAACTTGATTTAATACGCGTTGTTGGCAAAGAAGAGCCAATTAAAGTGTATGAATTACTGGGTAAAAAAGGCACATTGCCAGATTACATGTATGAAATGTTAAGAAAATATAACGAGGGTTTAACTTTATTCAGGGATCGTCAATGGGAGGATGCTCAGTCTGCATTCAAGGCGGGTCTTAAAATTGTTCCAGACGATGGTCCATGCAAAACATATATAGAGCGTTGTAAAGAATTTTCTAAAACTCCACCCCCTAAAAAATGGGATGGAGTCTATAGGCTTAAAACAAAGTAGTTTATTTATGAGTTTTATACTTCATCTGGCCGGCCCATTTGGGTGTGCCATCATCGTTGCGTAATGCAAATTCTTTTTCCTTGTTTTTTATAGTTTTGGCTATAATAACTGTTTCATTGTTCATTGTTGTTTTTGAGCCAAAAATTGAAACAGCATCACCTTTTTTAACTTTTATATTTTTGTTAACATAATCAGTTGGTCCCAAAAAAACCTTTACTGTTTCGTTATTACTTTTAACTTTTATGTAAAAATGGTTCATAGTAGAACCACAACATGGGTGTGCTTCAGTGAGAATTTCTTCAATAGTGCCTGAAACAGTTGTTTCTGTCTTCGTATCATACATATGATACATCATTCCTTTGCCATGATGCTGTGCAAGGACGATGGAAGCAAAGAATATAAAGCTTATTGCCATTATTGTTTTAATGTTATACATATAGTATCTCCTTTTAAGATATTAAGAATATACTTAAATATAACTAAAATAATGATAAATGTCAAGTGGGTATTTGTTTTTTTAAAATGGGGCTGTCAAAAATGTGGTCGTTGTATCGAACCGACTTTTGGAACAGCCCCAATATTTGTTACTCAGCATACATGGCATCAATAATATCTTTGTAATGTTCGTTTATTACTTTACGTCGAATTTTCTGGGTAGGTGTCATTTCCCCGCTTTCCTGAGTAAACTCATGTGAAAGTAATGTGAATTTTTTAATCTTTTCAACCTGACCTAAATCCCGTGTTAAATAATCGATTCTTTCACGATAGAATTTAATCACTTCAGGATGTTTTACCAGGTCTTCCCTGGATGAAAAGCTGATGTTATTACTTTTTGCCCATTTTTCCAGTGGTTCAAATGCTGGAACTATTAATGCAGAGACAAATTTACGGCCATCCCCAATTGCTGCAGTCTGTTCAAAGTAAATATCCTCCTTGAATAACATTTCAATTTGTTGTGGAGCAATATATTTACCACCCGAGGTTTTGAACAGGTCTTTTATTCTGTCAGTTATGGTGATAAAACCTTCACTGTCTATATAACCAACATCGCCGGTTTTAATCCATCCATCTTCAGTGAATAAAGCTTTTGTGAGTTCGGGTTTATTCCAGTACCCTAAAGTCATGCTTGGACCTTTTGCCTGAATTTCACCTTCTGGAGATATGCGCACCTGCATAAGCGGCACAACAGGGCCGCAGGTTCCAAATTTATTTCTCTCAGGGTTGGAAACACATATAACAAAACATTCCGTCATGCCATAACCCTGTAGAATAAATACACCTGCTTTAAAGAAGAATTCACTTATTTCACCTGAAAATGCTGAACCACCACAATTGAATACCTTATTCCTACCGCCAAAGAGATCACGTATTTTATGCAACACTAATTTTGTTGAAAGTGCATGTTTTATTTTTAATCCTAGTGGTATAGGTTTATGGTCTTTCTTTAAATACTGGTATTTTCCGCCAATTTCCAGTGCCCAGTAAAAAAGTTTTTGCTTTGCAGGGGGTGCACTTTTAATCCCATCCATGATGGTGGCATATACCTTTTCCCACATTCGGGGTACACTACACATGAAATGTGGTCGTGATTCTTTTAAGAAATCAAGAAGTGATTTTGTATCATGGCAGTAGTCGACCTGTGCATTATTGCAAAGGATGAAGTAACTCCACGCACGTTCAAAGACATGTGATAACGGTAAAAACGCTAAATTAACGTCAGTAGGTTCCACTGGAATATGATAGCCTGTTCCAAAAAGCATGGCAAACCAGTTTTTATGGGTAAGCATTACACCTTTTGGTTGGCCCGTTGTACCCGAAGTATAAATAAGAGTTGAAAGATCATCACTCTGTACTTTTGATAAACGTTCTTGCAATTTTTCATCAAGGCCTGAGTTTTTGCCCATTGCGATAAAGTCGTCAAACAGCATTACACGTGGGTCATTTGCAATTTTTGCATTTCGGTCAAAAACAATAATTTTTTCAAGGGTTTTGGATGAATCTATTATACTCATTGCCTTGTCATAGTGTTCCTGCTTTTCTACAAAAAGAATTCGTATACCACAATCATTGACAATGTATTCCAGTTCTTTAGCTGAGTTTGTTGCATATATCGGTACCGAACATGCCCTCACAGCAAATGATGCATAATCAATCACAGCCCACTCAACCCTGTTATTTGAAAAAATACCAACAAATTCAAATTCTTTTACTCCAAAGGAAAGTAATCCTTTGGCTGCTGATTCAATGAGTTCGCCAAATTGTTTCCAGGTGAATGCCTCCCAGGTTCCGTACGCTTTGTGGCGTACAGCAATTTTTGAGTCGCCCAAATTTTTTGCCCTGTTGAGCACCATAAGTGCCAGGTGCTTTTCTCTGTTTAGGTATTCTTCAAATTCTTTTTCATAATTGACTTTTACATGATGTGTCATAGTATAACCTCCTGTAATAGCTTTTCTTCCAGTACTTTTGTAAAACGACTGGATGGTATTGGTTAATGCTGACCTAAGTATACCATAAGTATTCTTGAATGTCTTTCAGAGTTATAACATTGTAAATTTAAAAATTTTAAGATTATAATTATATAAATTTGTATATATATGAGCGGTCAATCGGTACTAAATTTTTTTATGTTTTATGGTGCAGTATTTTCAGTGATTATTGCATTGGGACAGTTCGTTCAAAAGAGAAATATAACTATTAACAAAATATATGCAGTTTCTTTTTTTGGTCTGGGAATATGGCTTTTACAAATATGTATCTATTCATCAGGTTTGTTCGATAGCTCCAGTATAGGGTACTATGTAAGCATTGTCGCTATTCCATTAATTTTTATTGTTCCACCACTTATGGTGATGCGATACACCTGGATAATCTCAAGCTTATTTGATGTAAAGAAAATCTATTATATTGTATTTTTGCCATCTGTTGTTTCCTTATGCTATATTCTGATACCCATTTTTAACAAAGGAATTTCATGCGGTGCACATTGTTTTCCTGGATTGCCACTGTTGAGTGACAGATATTATGCGCTATCGCTTTATGATAAAGGATTGTACCTTCTTTTTATTATACCTAATATCTATCTCATCACATTCATGTCACCTAATTTAATAACCATGGCCTATGTATGGAATAAGAAAAAATGGGATGCTGTGCCCGGAGTTTCAAGGATGGGTTACGTTTTTGCATTATCAATAGTTGTGTCCAATGCAATATGTGTGTATGGTGCATTTGTATCTTTAAAGATAGTTGAGTGGGCAGCAATCATGGCCAATACTGCAATGACATTTGTCTATCTTGTAACGCAGCGCCACCCCGATTATAATAAATTGCTGAAAAGTGAAGCACTCAAAGCCCGTTATGAACGCTCGCGCATTAAGGGACTGGATGTACAGCAGATTATTCAGCGATTATATGAAATAATGGAGGATGAAAAAGCGTTTGCTGATGAAGAATTATCGCTGCCTAATCTTGCAAGGGAACTTAATATAAGCACACATCAGCTGTCTGAAATTTTGAATGAACATATACAAAAGAATTTCAATACTTTTATCAACGAATTCAGAATAGAAGAAGCCAAAAAGCTTTTACTTGAAGAGCCTGACCGTTCTGTATTGTCCATTGGAGTTGCTGTGGGATTTAATTCTAACACTACGTTTTGTACAGTCTTTTCAAAAATGGTTGGGATGTCGCCAAAACAATACCGAAAGGAACATCTTAAAAAATGAACAGTAACAAAATCATTGATTTTCACGTACACTTATTTCCGGACAAAATATTTGATGCAATATGGAAATCATTTGTAAAAGACTATGGATGGGATGTTATCTATCACCTGTACTATAAGGAATGCATTGCATATCTTAAAGAATGTGGTGTTGAAAAAATTGTGTATTCAAATTATGCCCACAGGGAGGGAATTGCAAAATACTTAAATGAGTGGAATCTGAAAGTTCTGGATGAACATGACAACGTGTACTGTTTTTGTGCATTTCATCCTGATGATGATATCGCTATTGTTGAAGAATTTATTACGCATCCAAAGGTTTTAGGATTTAAGCTGCAGTTATTGGTGCAAAAGTTTTATCCATATGACAAACGGCTGTTTCCACTCTATGAGCTAGTACAACATTATAAAAAGCGCATCCTGATGCATGTTGGCACAGGCCCGGTGGGCAACGATTATGTGGGAGTTACTGGATTTAGACAATTACTTAGGCAATATCCTGATATACCGGTTACTATCGCCCATATGGGTGCGTATGAATATGATGAGTTTTTAGAGCTTCTCAATGACTATCCCAATCTGATGATGGATACTGCGTTTGTATTTTTGCCGAATTATGAAGGTGCTTTTCATAAAGGGCCTGAAGTTTTAGAAACCTATCAGGATAGGATAGTCTATGGTTCTGATTTCCCAAATATCATTTTTCCCCGTGAATTAGAGATAAATACATTAATGAATTATGGATTATCAGAAACAACGTTGCAAAAGATTTTATATGGTAACGGCAACAAAATTATTTCACAGATAACACAGACAACGAATGCGTAACGATTTAAAAATTATGCTTGCTTAAAATTTCAGTTTCTGTAAATTATTGAAATCATACATTATGAGAACAATGGAGGAATATATGAGTATAATGGATTTACGACCTGAAAATTTTAAAAAAGCGTTCCCTGATTCCAAAGTAATGCATGTTAACGGAAAGTCTATTATACAGTCAGCAATGAAAGAAGGCAGCCATTGGGTGGTGATGGCTGTGAATACACGTCATGAAATAGCAATACCAGGGATCATTAAGGCATCAATGGAACTCAATGCTCCAGTGATATATGAGCTGGCATTATCTGAAAGTGATTTATCAGGTGGATATACCGGGTTAACGCCTAAAGATTTTATTACTCTGGTAGTAAGCTTAAACGAAAAAATGGGAAATGTTGGCGAAAAGGCTGTACCTTTTACCTGTCACAGAGATCACACCACAGTGCAGGAAGTTAGTCGCAAAGCGTTTGATAAGGCTGATGCACTGATAAAAGCCTCTATTGAAGCGGGATATGGCTCCTTTTCTATTGATGTATCGTTTTTGCCCATGGATCAGAACATTGCATTGAGTGCTCTTTTGAGTGAACAGGTGATACGGGCTGGATTGATGTATGAATCAGAAGTTGGTGAGATTGGTGGTGCTCATGGCAATTCGTCAGTAAGTGAGGCTGTGACACTTGTTGAAGCCTTAGCTAAGTTAGGACAATGTCCGGATTTAATTGCAATAAATAATGGAACCACTCATGGTAATGTGCGTGGGAATATCGATTTAGAGCTTACATACAATACCTATAAAGCTATGTCGCCATGGGGTGTGGGGATAGCACAGCACGGTACAACAGGCACAGCAATAGAGGATGTGGGTAAATTTTACAAATATGGAATTTTTAAAGCTAATGTTGGTACTACCTGGCAGAATGTAATATGGGGTATTGATACTGATGAATACGGTGTTGCAGTGGAAAAGGGTCCATCATATCAAAAGAATCCTGATAAGGGCATTTCAATGGATTTATGGAAAAAGATGGAGGAGTACGCCCTGTCAAATAACATGAAGGGTGGCAATATGAAAAAGCTATTTAAGCCATTTAAAGATGCAATGGCACAGGAGTATTACTCTAACAAGAAGATACAGGAAAGAATAGATCAGGCAGTATACGAAACAGCAGCAGCGTACTTTAAGGCATTGCAGGCTGTTGGTAAGGGTGATGATGTAAAAGCTCAGATGGAAAAGACAGTGTCTAGGCAAACGGCAAAAGAATCAAAGGAAAGAGATTACGAATAACTGGTTGTAGTTGAATGAAGAAAATATGGTGGAAGCACGGGGTAGTCTATCAGATTTATCCGCGCAGCTTCAAAGATTCTAATAATGATGGCATTGGTGATATCAATGGCATTATTCACTCACTGGACTATCTAAAAGATTTAGGTATTGACGGTATATGGCTCTCGCCAATTTACCGTTCTCCGATGTATGATTTTGGCTATGATGTGAGTGATTATTGTGATATTGATCCTGTCTTTGGTACCATGCATGATTTTAAAAAGCTGGTAAAAGAAGCTGAAAAGCGAAAGATCGCAATAATCATGGATATGGTGTTTAACCATACATCGCACCTGCATCCATGGTTTTTGGAATCACGATCATCAAAGGATAATCCTAAAAGGGATTGGTATATCTGGCATTCAGGAAAGAATGGGAGGGTGCCCAATAATTGGATGGCTGCATTTGGTGGTAGGGCGTGGGAATGGGATCCGCTCACCAGCGAGTATTATCTTCATTTGTTTACAAAGCAGCAACCGGATTTAAACTGGCGTAATCCACAGGTAAAAGAAGCTATGTTTGATGTGCTGCGTTTCTGGCTTGATATAGGAGTAAAAGGCTTTAGGTTTGATGTAATAAATTTACTGGTCAAGGACAAGCAATTCAGAAATAATCCCTATAAATTGCGTTTTACAAATCCTCGACGGCATGATCAGCAATTGCATAAATATGATCGCAACCAGCCAGAAACGCATGATATTCTTAAAGAAATGCGTATGTTGTTCGATAGTTATGGGGATGTCATGAGTGTTGGTGAAATTTATCTGGATGAAGGTATCAAAGATCCACACATACCTGCGTCCTTTTTAGGCAATAATGATGAATTACATCTTAATTTTAATTTTTCAACAATATTTGCGTCGTTTGACAGCAAGGAATTACAGCAAATATTCGTAGATTGGTATACTGCTATTGGCACCAGGGGATGGCCTTGCCATGTGTTTTCCAATCATGATCAGTCACGGGCAATTACACGTATGGTGAAAAATGACCCAGTTAAAGCAAAGCTTTTGGCGGTCTTACTGCTTACTCAGAAAGGCACCCCCTTTATCTATTATGGTGAAGAAATTGG
>FMSI01036011.1_pt1 | contig 25016 bp, 26 predicted proteins | sample 1504471 | NCBI WGS metagenome assembly FMSI01 (sample SAMEA4475357, study PRJEB15587) | soil metagenome | biome: Soil; feature: Field | place: India | collected 2015-03-11 | depth 0 m
CCCAGCTGTAACCATCGTAGCAGCATGGATGAGGGCTGATACAGGTGTAGGACCTTCCATCGCATCAGGCAACCACACATGAAGTGGGAACTGCGCTGATTTACCAATTGCACCGCAGAACAATCCAAATGTCATAAGATCGATGAGACTAAAATCTATACCAAAGAGATTAAATCCTGCATTTTTAATTGCGTTTATAGCCTCATGATTAAACGCATCAGAGTAATTCAAACTCTTGAATGTAACGATTACAAGCAACAGACCGATGTAAAATCCGAAGTCACCCACTCTGTTTACTACGAATGCCTTCTTATTAGCATCTGCCGCACTCTTTTTGTGGAACCAGAAACCGATCAAGAGATATGAAGAAAGACCCACAAGCTCCCAACCGACGAAAAGCATCAAGAAATTGTTACCCATAACAAGAATGAGCATTGAAAGGGTAAACACTGAGAGGTATGTAAAAAATCTCCAGTACCCTTTATCATGGTGCATATACCCTATTGAGTATATGTGAACCATAGAACTTACAAATGTAACAACAACAAGCATAATGGCAGTAAGTGGATCGATAAGAATACCGAAGGGTATTACAATATCATCTGCAAGCACCCATTTGTAAACTACAGTATCCACTCTATACCCATTCATCACCTTGAAGAATGTAATCAGGGAAATGGCAAGAGATACCAATACAGCAGGTACTGCTATCAAGTGTGCTCTGTCTTTTATATAAAGTCTGCCAAAGATTCCGTTTATTAAAAGCGCCACCAATGGGGCTATAAGAATACCTAACTCTATCATTGGCAACTCCTTAACCATTCATCGTATTCAGTTCGTCAGCATTAACTGTTGGTTTGTTTTTAAACAATGTAATGATGAGTGCCAACCCCACAGCTGCCTCAGCTGCCGCCACAGCCATAACAAATACTATAAATACCTGCCCACCCAAGGCATTGAGGAATTTTGAAAATGCTGCAAGATTTATGTTAACAGCATTGAGCATAAGCTCAACTGACATAAACATCACAATCAGATTCCTTCTTACCAACACCCCGGTCATCCCAATCGCAAAGATTATTGCACTTAGTGCTAAATAGTGTTGTAGAGTCATATTTCCTCCTAATCCTTCTTAGCAAGCACAATTGCCCCTATCATCGCTACAAGCAGCATGACAGAAACAATCTCAAATGGCACTAAGTAGTTATTAAACAATTCGTAACCGAAGATCTTAACATTACCGTATTTAGCATATACATCTGCAGTATACTGCCCTTGCTTACCGATGACATTAGCACTCTGTAGTGTTATCAGAATTTGAATCAGCACTACAAATGATGCTACAATCCCCAATGCATATCTAAGTGGGATCTTTATAAAACCTTTGCTCTTTGGATTAAGGAGCATAACAACAAAAAGGTAAAGTACAAGTATTGCACCTGCATAAACCAGAACTTGTATAGCAGCGATAAACTCTGCATTAAGTTGTACAAATATACCAGCCACCGCAAAGAATGTGAGCAGCATCCACAGCGCAGAATGAACAGGGTTTTCCCTCGTGATCATAAACAGGGATGAGATAATCGCCACAAAAGCTAATATATAAAAACCCAGCTGCTCCATATCACTCTCCTTTCTCGTAATTTTTTACTAAGTAGCCCATATTTACACGATACTTATCCCTTGTAGCAGCTACAGTATCATACTTTCTACCCATATGGATAGCATCTTTTGGGCACGCTTCTTCGCAGAAACCACAGTAGATACAGCGATCAAGCTCTATCTCAAACTTTCTCACAAGTCTCTCACCATTTGGTCCTGCATCGGTTTCTATATGAATACACTCAGAAGGGCATACCTTCTGACACAAATAGCAACCAACACATTTAGGATTACCCTTTTCGTCTGTCTTAATGTAGTGTATTCCTCTAAATCTGTCGAAGATGATAGGTTTCTCAAAAGGGTATTTCAATGTAACAGGTTTTTTGAACATGTGTTTCAGTGTGATTCCTAAACCTTGAAGTATCTCTGTAAAAAATAGTGTATCGATTATATTTCTCATCTTCCACCTCTAACTAATGGCATACAGCACAATTGATGTAACTACTACATTCACAAGTGCTATAGGAATTAAGATCTTCCATCCGAGGGTCATCAACTGGTCAAAACGAAGTCTTGGAAGCGTAGCTCTTAGCCAGAGATAAAAGAACATGAGAAATAGTACCTTAGCAGCAAACCAAACAAAACTTGGTCCAAAAGGTCCATTCCATCCGCCTAAAAATACGATTGTAGCTATCGAAGATACAACATACATGTTTGCATACTCAGCCAAGAAAAACATCGCAAACTTCATACTTGAGTACTCAACATGGAAACCAGCAACAAGCTCTGTCTCAGCTTCTGGTAAGTCGAATGGTGCTCTGTTTGTTTCAGCAATGGCAGAAATAAGATATACAACAAAAGCTACAAATTGAGGAATTACGAACCACAAGCCGTTTGCTTGAGCCTCTGTGATCCCTTTTAAACTCAATGTCCCTGCAAGGAGGATAGGTCCTATGAGGGATAAACCCATAGCAGTTTCATAACTGATTACCTGGGCTGATGATCTCAATGAACCCAAAAGGGCATATTTAGAATTAGAAGCCCAACCAGACATGATAATACCATAGGTGCCCACAGAAGACAGAGCAAGGATGTAGAGCAATCCAACATTTACATCTGTGATATAAAGTGGATACTCCTTACCGAATAGATTAATTGTAGCATTCGTAAAAGGGATAACAGCAAAGGCACCAAGTGCTGGAATCAAGCTGAGCAATGGTGCTATGATGTAGACAGGTTTGTCCACCATAGTAGGCACAATGTCCTCTTTCGCAACCAGCTTGAGTCCATCTGCTATAGGCTGAAGCAGACCTTTCCAACCAACATGTGTCGGTCCAAGCCTCACTTGCATATGACCGATGACTTTCCTTTCGAGCCAGGTCATATAAGCTACGCCCAATAGCAGAACCGTGATTACGACAAGAATCTTGATAACCACAAAAATTAGTTCAACTAGCATAACCAACCTCTTTTTTAATTATTTTTGTATCATTTAAAACTTCAATGATCTTGTTAAGAAATGCTTTGTCTTCTAAAACTGTTTTTAGCTGATCCAAAAACTTTTCAGCATCTGATAGTCTATTACTCCTTATCAAACACTCGTAAAATTTTACAACATACTCAACGCTTTTGATACCATTTGCAATCCCTTCTAAAATAACCTCTTTTGCACTATCCAACTCATCATTTTTCAGAAATATATCCGTTAATTTCATGTATGCGTCGAGAAACTGTGGATTGATCTTTATGATCTCTTTAAGAACCTCTATAGCTTCATCATTTTTTCCCATGTAGTAACAACATAAGGCATAGTAGTACTTAGCAGATGAATGTAAGGGGTTAGACTTTGCAATGGCAGAGAAGATCTTCATCGCCTTTTCCATCTCCCCTATCTCAAAATACATAGTACCGAGAAGAAACTTTGCTCTATTGTTTTTTCTATTGAGTCTTATTGCCTCTTCGAGGGATCTGATCCCTTCTTGATGTTGAAACATCCTTGAATATGCTATCCCCAACCTATAGTGATATTGGGAATATGAAGGATTTAACTGTATGGCTTTTTTTAGATTATCAATGGCTTCTGTGAATTCACCGATATCGTAGTAGGCCAGACCCTTGTAAAAATGGGCCTGACCTGTTGTATCACTTTTGCTTTTTATATAGTTATCAAGAACTTCTATCGCCATCTCTGCATCGCCTTGTAAATACAGTTCTATCCCTCTTTTTAATTCGTTATCTTTCATGTTTTACTATGTTTACTCTCAGATATTCACCCTTTGATAAAATAGCTTCGGCACCTTTATAGTTGGATGGAAGTGCCACAACACCCCTTGGCATATATTTATCCACTTCCACCTTGAACTTCTTAAGGGTTCCATCTATTTCAACAGCGATCATGTCACCATTTGCAACATTTAGTTCTTTTGCATCATCTTCACTTATTTCAAGTGAAGTTTCATTGTATACTTTGGTTAGATCTGGTGACCATGTTGTATATGTACCTGAATGGAATCTTAGGCTACCCTGATAAAGTTCAAAACTTCCGCTTCCAACGAACTCTGCTTTAGCGTTTACGGAATCTTTTATTACATATGGGTATTTAACTACACCGCCAAACTCCACATCTCTATAAAGATCTACCTCTTTTCTGATCAAATCGTAGATTGCATCTGGATCATCTGGAAGATTAGCACCCATATGAACAGCAATTGATTTTATTACTGTAGCATCGGATACCACAGACTTGTCCACCGCCTTGTTCAGTTTCTGTACTCTACCCTCCAAGTTTGTAAAGCTTCCAAACTTTTCAACAAAGGAAGCCACTGGTATATACAAACTGGATACTTTGGCCGTTTCTGTGAAGTATGGATCTGTTACTAAAACAAACTCAGATTTTGCAATGGAGTCAACTAACTTAAAGTAGCTTGGGTTTACAACGAAGTTTTCACCAATAATCACAAATGCTTTTACTTTATCTTTAGCGATGAGTTCTTCAAGAGACTGGGTTTCAACAGGTTTTAGCCCTGGCAATACGCCCTGAGCACAACCCATATCCACTATCCCTTGAGAATTGTTCTTAAGCTTACATGGAATAAGTTTTACATTTGGCAATGCTGTCTTGATCCTTTTCGCAAGTGTAGCATCAAACTTGCTGTAAGGATTGAATATAACCACAGGATTTTTAGCACTCTTAACCCTGTTTGCAACCTCTGAGCAGGCATTATTTTCACCCTCAATCGCCTTTACAAAATTCTCCATCAAAGAAACAAGTTCTGATGGCTTTCCAGTGTAAAACTCAGAGGCAACCCTTTTGAGTGCGGTATATTTTGGATAAAATACCCTTAGCCCACCTTCATTCTTCCTTGCAGTCATCCTGACAAAGAGCCCTAATATTGGGTTTGACTCTGTCAAGTCAACATTCAGCACTGTGATATCATCTGCAGCCTCAACATCTGCATAGGTACCATCAGGTAGACAGTCTGCAGATTCTGAAGAGAAGATATTATTTGTTCCTATTACCTCTCTTGCAAATTTCTGAATTAAAAACGCCTCTTCATTTGTTATTCTTGGGGATACAATAAAGGCAACCGCATCTTTACCATACTTACCCTTTATCTCTGAAAGCTTTTCAGCTGCCATTTTATAAGCATCTTCATTGCTGATGTTCTTGTACTCATCACCTGATTTTACTTTTGCGCTCTTTTCCCTCTTAATGCTGTTAAACGCTTCAAAACCAAACCTACCTTTAACACAGAGAAGCCCTTTGTTTACACCTAAATCGTAGTCCTCTTTTATCCTATATACCTCATTGTCCTCATGATCTACTATAATTGAGCACCCGCATGAACAGAATCCACAAACAGTCTCTGTGCTTTCAAGATTCCATGGTCTATTTTTAAAGAGATATACCCTATTGTTGAGGGAACCCACAGGACAAACACTCATACACTGCCCACAGAATTCGCAATTCCATGGCTGATTAAACGCAGTGCCGATGACAGTATCTGTACCCCTGTTTTGGAAACTGATTGCTTGAATATTTACAACCTCATCACATATCCTTACACACCTTCCACACAATACACATCTATCGATATCTCTTTCGATAAATGGGTTGGTGTGATCCACTGGAGTATCGTTTGGATTTGGATCGAATCTTACCTGGCTTACTCCAAATTCATAGGTAAGATCCTGGAGTAAACATTCCCCACCTTTATCACACACAGGGCAATCCAATGGGTGGTTTATCAAAAGAAGTTCTATCAATGTTTTTCTGATCTTTGCCAATTTTTCATTCGTAGTGGTAATCTCCATCCCATCTGCCACAGGTGTTGTACATGCAGTCATAAGTTTTGGATTGTTTTTCACCTCAACAAGACATACCCTACATGCACCAAAAGGCTTGAGTATCTTATCATGGCAGAGTATAGGGATATGCACCCCAGCTTTTTCAGCAGCTTCAAGAATTGTTTTGTTTGGTTCTACCTGAACTTCAATGCCATCTATCTTCACTGTAACCATAGACATTCCCCTTCGTTAATCTATTGCGTTAAATGGGCAGTTTACGATACACTCCCTACATTTAACACATTTAGATTTATCGATATACGCTAATTTACCTTTTTCCCATGTGATTGCAGCTACAGGGCAGACTTTGAAACAGATACCACATTTCTTACATCTGTCTTCTGCCACAACAAACTCTATCAATGGTGCACACTCACGAGCTGGACATTTCTTGTCTCTGATATGTGCCTCATACTCATGTCTGAAGTATTGGATTGTAGTTAAAACTGGGTTGGGAGCTGTTTGACCCAATCCACAAAGAGAGGCTGTCTTTATATCTTGAGCCAAATCCATCAATTTTTCGATGTCACCCTCTCTACCTTCCCCACTTGTAATTCTATTTAAGATATCCAGCATCGTTTTTGTACCAATTCTACATGGAATACATTTACCACATGACTCCCTCTGTGTGAATGTTAGGAAGAACTGAGCCACATTCACCATGCAGTTTGTCTCATCCATTACAACCACACCTCCAGAACCCATCATCGCTCCGGCAGCAATGAGAGAGTCGTAATCGATCGGTGTATCGAGTAGAGACTCAGGTAAACAACCACCAGATGGTCCACCAAGCTGAACTGCTTTAAACTTCCTCTTCTTTGGGATGCCACCACCTACATCATAGATAAGCTGTCTAACTGTAATCCCCATAGGTACTTCAACGAGACCTGTAGATTTTACCTTACCACTCAATGCGAATATCTTGGTACCCTTAGACTTCTCTGTACCCATTGAGGCATAAAAGTCGGCACCATCTAAAATAATGAGAGGAAGGTTTGCGAATGTCTCAACATTATTAACATTTGTAGGTTTCCCCCACAGACCCCTAACAGCTGGGAATGGAGGACGAGATCTCGGCATACCCCTTTCACCCTCAATAGATGCAATAAGGGCAGTCTCTTCACCGCACACGAAGGCACCTGCACCCTCTTTTAGGTGAAGATGAAATTCAAAATCTGTTCCTAATATATTCTTTCCTAAATAGCCTCTTTCCTCTGCAATCTTGAGAGCCTTTTTAACCCTTTTAATTGCTAACGGATACTCTGCTCTACAGTAAATATAACCCTCTTTACAACCTATCGCATAGGCGGCAATGAGCATACCTTCTATTACAACATGGGGGTTACCTTCGATGATACTTCTGTCCATGAAAGCTCCAGGGTCCCCTTCGTCTGCGTTGCAGATAAGGTATTTAAGATCACCCTTCGATGCACGGCAGAATCCCCATTTAATCCCCGTTGGGAAACCACCACCACCTCTACCTCTAAGCCCCGACTTCTTAACCTCTTCTATAACCTGCTCTGGTGTCATCTCTCTTAAAACTTTCTTGATAGCTTCGTATCCACCATAGGCGATATAGTCATCTATATCTTCAGGGTCCACCTTACCGCAATCCTTTAAAACATACCTTTTCTGGAACTTGTAGAAGTCGTAATAATCCTTTTTTGCAGCCCACTTCTCTACCACTTGACCGCTACCAATATGCTCTTGTACTATCGATGGCACCATCTCTGGAGTGACATGCTCGTATGTAATCGGATCCATCCCAGGAAGATAGATATCCACAAGAACATCCCTTGCGCACAATCCTCTGCAACCTGTAGCTTTAACCTTACAGTTTCTCTCTTTTAAGATAGCTGGCACACCTTCTTTTTTAAACTCCTCTTCAAAGGCTGCCATAACTTCGTACCCACCAGAGGCAACTCCGGCGGTACCCATACATATATGAACCTCTATCATATCATTTTGAGCACTCATAACTTATCTCCCCTAATCCTGTTTTTGAGCATATTCTCTAAAAATGCTTCTGGACTGCTCTGGGGTTAAATTACCATAGGTTTTGTCGTTGATCATGATAACTGGAGCCATTCCGCAAGCACCGATACAGGATACCTCTTCCAGTGTGAATTTAACATCAGGTGTTGTTTCACCGTTCTTTATACCAAACTCTTCAAAGACAACCTCAGAAATCCTACCAGAACCTTTTACATGGCACGCAGTACCCCTGCAAACACGGATCACATATTTACCTCGGGGTGTTGTATAAAACTGCGCATAGAAGGTAAGCACTCCATATAGAGTGTGTGGGGACATATTAAGGTTTTCCCCTATCCTCTCGATCATCTCCTTTGAGAGATAACCGTAATGCTCCTGAACCTGCTGCAAGACAGGTATCGTAGCACCTTTTTTCCCTTTGTATTTCTCACATATATGATCAAGCTCAGTAAAATCTAATGTCTCTTTCTCTTTAACTTCAGCTTCCATCTCTTGCCCCTCTTATCTATCTATTTCGCCAAGGACTATATCGATACTACCGATAATCCCCACAAGGTCAGCAACCATATGACCTTTTGCCATAGCTTCAATTGCACCTAAATTCACAAAGGATGGAGCTCTGATCTTCAGTCTGTATGGCTTTGTATCACCATCGCTTACTATATAGAATCCCAATTCACCCTTAGGAGCCTCTACGCAAGCATAAGCCTCACCTTTTGGAGCGGCAAATCCTTTGGTCATAATGTAGAACCTACGGATCAACGCCTCCATCTTCTCGTAAACATCTTCATGAGATGGGATCTGTATCCTTGGGTCGTCAGTCATCACTGGACCTTCTGGAATCTGCTCTAATGCCTGCTGAAGGATCTTGTTTGCCTCTCTCATCTCCTTCATTCTAACAAGGTATCTTGCGTAAATATCGCAACCATCCTGAACTGCCACTTCAAACTTGAATCTATCGTAGATACCGTAAGGCTCGTCTCTTCTCAAATCGAAATCGATACCTGATCCCCTCATAATAGGTCCACTTACCCCGTAATCGAGGGCATCTTCTTTTGAAATTTTACCTACACCAACTGTTCTCTTTAACCATATTCTGTTTTTCGTAATAAGCCCTTCGTAAGTATCTACCCTCTCATCAAAAATAGATACAAACTCCCTCAATTTCTCAAAAAATAGAGGAGGTACATCCTCTCTAATTCCACCAACCCTGATCCAAGAACTTGTCATCCTCTGACCAGTAGCGATTTCAAACATGTCCAAAATAAGCTCTCTTTCTCTGAAAGCATAAAGGAATACTGTCATAGCACCGATATCGAGAGCATGCGTAGCAACCCAAACAAGGTGGCTTGCAATCCTTGCAAGCTCAGCAAAAATGACCCTGAGGTACTCAGCTCTCTCAGGAATCTTTACATTGAAGAACTTCTCTACGGCCAAGCAGTAAGCAAGGTTGTTTGATAAAGGTGAAAGGTAATCCAATCTATCAGTAAGAGGTATGAACTGATGATATGTCCTGTGCTCTGCTAACTTTTCAACACCTCTATGTAAAAATCCTATATCAGGACGAACCCCTACGATGGTCTCACCATCCAAATCCACTACAAGCCTCAAAACACCATGGGTACTTGGGTGCTGAGGACCCATGTTTACCGTTATAATTTCACTAAGGTTATCTTTTTCACTGATTGCACTCATCTACCACCCCTAAACTATCTTGTGAACTTAAGGCCTAAGCCCTGTTCGTCAGCGTTATTAAACCACTTCCTACCTTTAAGAGGATACTCTTTCCTGAGTGGATGCCCATCGAAAAACTCGGGCAGAAGGATTCTTCTCAAATCTGGGTGCCCTTCAAATACCACACCAACGAGATCGTACTGCTCCCTCTCAAGGAAATTAGCACCTTTCCAGATATCAGTAACAGTAAATGTCTTAGAATCCTCGATAGAATACTTAACAAAAACCCTTAACTTGCTATCTACAGAAAAAAGATTGTACACCACATCAAACTTCTCTTTTCTCTTTGGCCAGTGTGTAGCCACTATATCGACAAGATAGGTAAACCCAAAATCATACTTCATACTTTTCAAAAGATCCTTAGCAACGGATCTATCTACAACGATAAATCTTGCTCCAAACTTTTCATAACTATTTATCTTCGAAGGGAACTTCTCTCCCAATTTAGCAACAAGATCAGCAAAAGTCATGGCCCACCTCACTTCCTAAGTACTTTATCGCCCTTGATCTTCTCCTGAAGGGCAACTATCGCATCAAACAGCGCTTCTGGTCTTGGTGGACACCCTGGGATAAAGAAATCTACCGGAACGATCTCATCCACACCTTGAACCGTAGAATATGTATTAAAAATACCACCACTTGTAGCACAACTTCCCATTGCTATGACCCACTTAGGCTCTGGCATCTGATCATATACCTTACGAACTACTGGAGCCATCTTTCTTGTAACTGTACCTGCAACTATCATGAGATCAGCCTGTCTTGGAGTAGCTCTGAATATGATCCCAAGCCTATCCAAGTCATACTTAGACGCACCAGCCGCCATCATTTCAATCGCACAGCAAGCCAAACCAAAAGTAACGGGCCAAAGAGATGAACGCCTTGCCCAGTTAATCACACCATCAACGGTGGTAGTTATAATGTTTTCTGAAAACTTATGCTCCATTAAGCCCATTCTAACGCTCCTTTTTTCCATGCATAAAAATAGCCAAACACTAAGATTATGATGAAAATGATCATTTCGATTAAGCCAAAAAGTCCAAGCACATCAAAAGCTACTGCCCATGGGAATAGAAAGACTGTTTCCACATCAAATATTACAAATAGCATAGCAATTACATAGAACCTTACATTATACCTCTGCCTCGCGTCGCTAAACTCCGGCATACCGCATTCGTAAACGCTCAACTTAACCTTTTCAGGCTTTTTCGGTCTTATCAAAAAACCAACAGAAATACTAATTATTCCTATAAGCGCCGCCAATACTAACATTACTGCAATTGGTAAATATCCACTCATATCCTCACCTCTGTATTTTGTATACAGTATGCATTTATTTAACACATGAATTTAAAACTGTCAACAATAAACATTGTTTTATCTTTTTACCATAATAACAGTATCAACAACCGATAAAGGAATTTTAATGTGGGTATTGATATAATCTATAACTTTACAAATAAAATCTATGCATCCTAACTAAAATCATCTATTCTATAAAAGATTCCCTAAAATCCAAACCATATTTTATGATTATATCACAAATATCAGATGGTAGCGGAGCTGTAAAACTTACATTTCTATTCAAAAAGGGGTCAAAGAAAGATATATAGTAGGCATGGAGTGCCTGCCTATCTATGCCGAATTTCATCACATTGTTCCCACCATACAGAGAATCACCTACAATCGGATAACCTAAATGAGCCATATGTACCCTGATCTGATGTGTCCTCCCTGTATAGATTCTAACAGATGCGAGAAAGAGTTCTTTACCTTTACTCAATACCTTTACATCTGAAATTGCCCTTTTTCCCCCTTCTGAGACTACAGACATCTTTTTTCTATCGATGTGCGACCTGCCAATATTGTTATCAACATGATAGAAATCTTTTGATGGATTACCTAAGCAGACGGCAATATATATCTTTTTTACCTCTCTTTGCTGGAATAACTCAGAAATTTTCTGTCTGACATCCCTATTTTTCGCAACTATCAAAAGACCTGAGGTATCTTTATCAAGTCGGTGAACGATTCCAGGTCTCACCATTTCATCATCATCTATGTTAAACTTAGCCAACAATCCATTTACCAAAGTGTCAGAATTATTACCCGGTGCAGGATGAACTACCAAACCAGAGGGCTTGTTGATTACAGCATACCATTTTGAATCGTAGATCACATCTAAAGGGATTTCTTTTGGCGTAAGATCGATCGATTCATCAGGAATGTGAACCACTATTATATCACCTTTTAATACCTTGGAAGATGGTTTACATGATTTCCCGTTAATGAGAACTAAGTCATCCTCAATGAGATTCTTGAAGTAGGAACGGGACTTTTGAAGCTTTTCAAAAAGAAAGAGATCAACTCTTTTGTAATCCCCATCAGAGATGATCTCTAAGGTATCGATAATCTTCTTATTTGCGATCTACAACCTCTATTTCTTATAAGTCATTCATTACAAGACCGGTTTGCAATTTTGGATAAAAATAGGTGGACTTTTGAGGCATAACCTTACCGTTTTCAGAAATCTCTCTTACAACATCGATATCTATACCATTAAGCATAAAGGCAACCCTTGATTTATCCTGCAAAAGTGATCTAATCTCCTCTTCAGTTTGAACAAAGTATATCCCCTGCTTCTTCAAAAGCTTTTCATCATCAAAGCCCAACAACGATTTTAAAACTGCCTCCTGCAAGATGTAAGGATCGATCCTTCTATAAACAGGATCAAATCTATCAAGGACAGAGTCTTTCACCCTCAAGCCAAACAACTCACCATCTAAAAACATAAGCATCCTTATCTCGCCTGGCACATCCATAAATTTCTTCTTTTTATCTTCACCAACCTTTGATACGGTGAAAATCTCTTCTAACCTATTCATAAAATCGTTCTTATCAAATCCATTTGGAAGATCTACAACTCTATGGGTAGGGAAGATCTTAAGCCCTTCATCATAGAAATTGACAAACATCATCATAACATACTCATACCCTTCATCACCGGTATGATTGGGATTGTTTTCCCTCATGAAATTTCTAAAGTTTATTGCTGTTTCATATCTATGATGACCATCAGCGATATAAATCGACCTTTCCTGCATAAAAGATGAGATCTTTTCGATCATCTCATGATCATCAACAACCCATAGGCTGTTTTTAACACCATAAATATCCACTGCAGAGGCAGAGGCTATATTCTTTTTTGCTTGGGAAAATAATCTTTCAAGCTTATTCTCACTATCCAAATACAATCCAAATATCTGACTTAAATTGGCATTGGTGGCCTTCATTAGCTCAAAACGATCCTGCTTTGGTCCAGGTAGCGTTTTTTCATGGGGGAAAACCTTCCCCTTGCCGAACTCTTCCAATTTTAAAATGCCAACGAAACCTGTTCGAATGTATGTCTTACCCTCATATTCATACTCCTGCTCATATATGTAATAGGAAGGATTGGGATCCTTTATCAAGATCTTGCTTTCTTTCCAATTGCGATAGAGCTGACCAGCTTTTTCGTATCTATCGTCACCACCAACAGGAAGATCTATCTGAACTATATTGTAGGGGGACTTTCCTAAAAGCGACTCTCTCATTGCAGAATCTATAACATCGTATGGAGGTGCTATTACCTGCTTCAAAAGTGTCTTTTCTAAGTTGTACCTTACGCCCCTAAACGGTTTTACACATACCATAACAATATCCTCCACTATTTGACATACAGCTTAGCAAAATTTCTCTTACCCACCTTAAGAATGTACTCCCCTGCAATAAGCGGTATATCAGCATTCTCCACCTTTTCCCCATTCAAAGTGATCGCTCCAGATGAAGCAAGCCTGCGCACCTCACTATTGGATGGAGCAAAACCTAATCTCTTTATAATCTCGATCAATTTTTCGTTGACACTACATTCAAAATCTTTTATATTATCAGGAAGCTCTTTTTTAGAAAATACCTGCTCAAACCATTCCCTCGCATGCTTTGCCTCAGCATAACCATGAAATCTCTTTACAATCTCTTCGGCTAAATCCTTTTTTGCCTCCATTGGGTGAATCGAACCCTCTTCAACACCTTTTTTCAATCTCTCTATCTCATCCAGACTCCTGTCGCTTAGCAGGAGATAGTATCTAAACATCAATTGATCAGAAATAGACATTATTTTGCCAAACATATCTGTGGGTTTTTCGGTGATTCCAACATAGTTTCCTAAAGACTTGCTCATCTTTTGCACACCATCAAGCCCCTCCAAGATGGGAACCGTAAGAGCTATCTGTGGAGACTGCCCATGCATCCTTTGAAGATCTCTTCCCACGAGTAGATTGAACTTCTGATCCGTCCCGCCAAGCTCGACATCTGACCTCAAAGCAACAGAATCATAACCCTGAACAAGAGGGTATAAAAACTCATGAATACTTATGGGCCTGCCTGAATTGTATCTCTTTGCAAAGTCATCCCTTTCCAGCATCCTTGCAACAGTATATGATGAGGCTAACTTGATCATGTCGTAGGAAGTCATCTTCTCCATCCAGTGGCTGTTGAAGGCTATCTCTGTTTTTTCCGGATCCAATATCTTAAATACCTGCTCTTTGTATGTTTCAGCGTTTTTTAGGACCTCTTCCCTCGTGAGAGGTTTTCTCGTTTCTGATTTACCGGTTGGGTCACCGATCAGTCCTGTAAAATCACCGATCAGAAAGATTACATGATGCCCTAAATCCTGAAAATGCTTCATCTTCTGAATCAAAACTGTATGACCTAAATGCAGATCTGGAGCAGTGGGATCAAACCCAGCTTTTACCCTTAAGGGTATATTATTTCTGATGGAATACTCCAATTTCTGTTTCAATTCCTCTTCGGATATGATCTCTTCGGTACCTCTTTTGATCACTTTTATCTGTTCTTCTACACTCAACAAACTAACCTCCTATCTTAGCAAACCGATGTAAAAATTTACCAATCTTTCTCCATAAAAGAGATAAAACAACGATCCCAGAGCTATAAAAGGTCCAAAAGGGATCGGAAACGAATTATCTTTAAAGATCTTGATAATTACAATACCCACCACTGCACCTACAAATGAAGAGATTATCATTATTGGCAAAATAGATTTGACACCTAAAAATGTACCTGACATCGCCATAAGGTACATATCACCATCCCCCATCCCTTCCCTACCTCTTAAAATCTTGTAGATCATTCCAGGTATAAAAAGGGATAAAAATCCGATAATTCCACCCAGCAAACTATTTATAAAACCAACATCATTAAAGAATGAGAAAATAACCCCAAAAGCGATCCCTAAATATAAGATAATCGAAGGGATAACACCACATTCAAACTCATCCTTTTGAAACGCTGTAAAAAGATCTGTAAATCCAGATGTGAGCATAAAAAAAGCAAAAAACAATCCTGACAATGTCTTGATGGAAACACCAAATTCCAAAACCACTAAAAAGAAAATAACAGCGGTGGTAATCTCAACTAAAAGGTACCTCAAAGGGATTGTTGCTCCGCAATGTCTACATCTACCTCTGAGGAGGATATAACTAACAATCGGTAGATTATCGTAAAACTTAATGGGTGTCTTGCAACTTGGGCATTGTGAAGCAGGGGTGATTATAGAAAATCCTCGAGGCAACCTATATATCAATACATTCATAAAACTTCCGAAAATTGCTCCCAACAAAAAAGCAATAAATAGCATCTTAAATACTATTCTTCTTTGAGAGCAACTTCCACTACGAAAAACTTCGACCCAACATCAAACTTTACACCCAAACATGGGACATTGCTTGGGCGATTTATTTTGTGCCCCTTACCCACAATAACATTGGGGATAGAGATCTTAAACTTAAGCCCTTTCTCAGAAAAGACCTTTTTGGTACTTCCAGCGATCATGTTGATAAACTCACCCACGGCATCTACAACATCGTCATCAACTGTTTTCTTCTCTTCACCTAAAAATTTACTTACAACTTCAAGCGCTAAATCTTCGGGCAAACTGATCACTACAGAACCTGTTGCTTGCCCTGCAAGACCAATTACCCCAGAAATATCAAAGGATGGCTCATCCCCCTGCTTGATATAGATATTGTTCTTCTTTGGCTCGATACCTATCATCGTTTTAAACACAGATAGTGTTGATTCTATAAAGAGATTAATATACTCAGCTTTCATAATCTATCTCCATTAAATGATATCATTATTAGACCATTCTCATCACAAAATCTCTTTACCTCATCTATATCGACGACGATTGTACTATCAGCCTCAATGGCCAAGCATACCCCTTTATTATCTAATATTTTTTTCAATGTGTCAATACCTACTGTGGGGATATCAAATCTTTCATCCTGTTTCGGTTTTGCCACTTTGACTACTACAGCACCTTCCTTTGCAAGACGACAACCTCTCTCTATGGCAGCATCTGTACCCTCTATCGCCTCAAGAGCCATCACTGCCTTATTTTTCACCACCACTGTTTGACCAACATCGATACTACCTAAAACCTTTGCAATCCTGTAGCCAAAATCGATATCCTGTAGAATAGCCTTGCTTGGCTTTTTTTTGGAGATGACCATCTCCCCAACAAAGAGATCTTTTAGAACATCACTCTGTTTTAACACCTCGATACCATTTTTTGAAAATTCCTCTACTACCTTCAGCATTATTGTGTCATCATTTCTATTCTCCAACGACCATAGGAGTTTAAGAGCAGTGAGATCTAATTTTAAGTTTTTATACAGTAGAGTCTTATTTACTTTACCGGCAAAAAGGATCTTGGATACCCCTTCTCCTTTCAGTGTCTTGATGATCTTACCCACCTGTCCGACACTTAGCTGATAAACTTTATCGGCAACTTGGTTGAAATCTACGGTAACCTCTTCAGCAAGGGAAATAACTACGACTTTATCAAATTGTTCTTTTAATTTTTTATATGCGATAAGGGGTAATTTTCCGTACCCCGCAATTAAACCAGCCGTCAAACTACACCCTTATTCTTCCTATCCGTTTTTTGAGGATCTCATCTACTGATAAAGCAACCTTTAAAGAATTGAGTTCATGCTCGACGGTGACAATCCTGCTCGTCTCCCCTTTGATGCAACTGATGAAATGCTTGATCTCCATCTTGAGGGGGTTGTCCTTGTACACAAAAACCCGTTCCAATATATACTCGTTTATATACTTCAATTCTTTATTCCCAAAAACATGCTGAGAGGCACCTTTCCTGTAGATATTTATGTCTTGATTGGTGTAATCCAAATAGATGAAGGCATCGTGCTGACTGATACTCATGGTCCTATCTTTCTTCTGAGTCACACGGCTTACAAGAATATTTGCCACGGCATTGTTATCGAAAACAAGGGTCACCGATGCAAAATCGGGAAGATCTGAATATACGAGGCTACCCTTTGCCTCCACATCGATGACATTTCTATTCATCAAATTGATTATAATATCTATATCGTGGATCATAAGATCCAACACTATGCTATCATTCTTCATCCTCTCCACATAGGGACCCACCCTTCTGGATTCTATGAGAAAAGGGTTATCGATCAGTTTCTTTAGCTCCTGCACAGCGGCATTAAACCTTTCCACATGCCCGATATGAAGCACTAAGTTCTTTTTAGCCGCTATATCGAAGAGTTCTACCGCTTGGTCGTAATCTGTGGTAATCGGTTTTTCCACCAATACATGTTTTCCAGCATTGAGACACTCTTTTGCTATCTCGTAATGATACTTTGTGGGTGCTGCAATGGTTACCGCATCCACCTTATCCAATAACTCCTTGTAGTTAGTGGTAGTAAACACATCCTGTGAAAGGGGTAATGAGTTTAACACATCTTGTTCTGCATCACACACCGCAGTTTTTTGAATATCACCAATCTCATCATAGAGGTTAAGGTGATACCGCCCCATTCTACCTACGCCAATAAGTCCCATTCGTATCATTCGCCCCTCCTCATGATACCTCTTTTTGACTTTTTAATAAAATCCAGAAATATTGCAACCTCATCATATTGATGAAGTTTTGCGATCTCAGATGCCACCTCTTCGAGATTGTAATCCATGTTGATCAAAATACTATACGCTTTTTTTAACTCGTTCCTTACCTCAGCAGGAACTCCTTTCCGTTTCAAACCGATCATGTTCAAACCGTATAGCTTGGCTGGATTACCATCCACAAGGGCATAGGGAGGTACATCTTTGACTATCTTGGAATACCCACCCACCATCGCCTGCCTGCCTATGCGGGTAAATTGATGGACCCCAGTTCCACCACCAATTATAGCACCATCATCGATATGCACATGCCCAGCAAGGGCAACAAAGGATGTCAAAATTACATTATTCCCGATCCTACAGTCATGGGCCACATGGCTGGATGCCATGATAAAGCAGTTATCACCAATAGTGGTTACCCATTCCTCTTTGGTACTCGCTCTATGGATAAAGGCAAACTCGCGAATAATACAATTCTTACCGATTATCAGTTTTGTATCTTCTCCTTTATAACTTATGTCTTGGGGTGCCCCGCCCAAGTTTACATTTGGAGAGATCACTGTACCATCACCTATCTCAGTGTTGGACTCTATTACAGTTCCAAAACCGATCTTGACATTCTCCCCTATTTTACAATTCTTACCAATATAAACATTTGCAGCTATCTCTGCAGTGGATGCCACTTCTGAACTTTTGTCAATAAAAGCATTTTTATCTATCATACATTATCCTTTGAGTTTATTTTTTTCTCACCATAGCCATAAACTCGGCTTCAGTAGTAATATTCCCATCAACAGTAATAACACCCTTCAGTTTAAAAATGTTACCTTTTTTCTTCACGAGTTCGATCTTCATGATCAAGACATCCCCCGGCACCACAGGTTTTCTGAACTTTGCATTATCTATACTCATAAAAAATATCTCGGCGTTCTCAGAATTTACATCATCTAAAAAATCGTAGCACAGGATACCCGATGCCTGAGCCATAGCCTCTATCTGCAATACACCCGGCATTATCGGATCACCTGGAAAATGCCCAACAAAAAAAGGCTCATTTATTGTGACATTTTTCTGTGCAGTTATGGAGTTTTCAGTTTTTTCTAAGACCTTATCAACCAACAAAAAAGGATATCTGTGGGGAAGAAGATTTATAATACCCTTTATATCCATCTAATTACCCTCTTTCAATTTGTTTACTGTTTTCTTTATATCGTAAAGTTCTTTGAAAACTGCAAAATTTTTCATAAACTGTTTTGCTTCCATTATGGGAGATCCCACAAAAACACCTTTTTCTGTAATATCCGACATCACACCAGCCTGAGCCATAATAATTGTGCCATCTGCAATATTGACATGATCCGCTATCCCTACCTGACCAGCCAATATTACATAATTACCGATATTGCAAGAGCCCGCAATCCCCACCTGTGAAACGATAATACAGTTCTTGCCGATTTTCACATTATGACCGATCTGTACCAAATTGTCTATTTTGGTACCCTTACCTATGACGGTGGACCCCAAAGCACCCCTATCTATGCAGGTATTGGCACCTATCTCCACATCATCCTCGATAACAACATTACCCACCTGCCTAATCTTAAGATGTCTGTCAGGTAGGTTTACATACCCAAAACCATCAGCACCGATAACAGCCCCGGAATGTATGATCACATTATTTCCAATCTCACAGTCATCGTATATTACAACATTAGGATAGATTTTTACATCACTTCCTATTTTAACATTAGAGCCGATCTTTACACCTGTCCCCAAGTATGTATTAGCACCTATCTCTGATTTCTCTCCAATAAAAACAAAATCCCCTACGAAGCAGTTTTCACCCAACTTTACATCGGCAGATATTGAGGCATTCTTAGAGATATGAGGTTTGAAAGGTATTTCTGAGTAAAATATGTCGAGGAGTTTTATAATGATACTTTTGTCCTCTTTGACAATTATGTGAGGTTTTCCAATATCCTCCTTGATTGTATCATATACAACAACAGCCTTGATCTTATCGTTTCTGATCAAATCTACATATCGCTTATTGGAGAGTAATACGAGAGTGGCATTTTTTGGATCATCAATAGAGGAAAAGGTCTCTACCGTTATGTCATCACCAACTAATGTGCCACCCAATTTTTCTGCAATAAAGGATAGTTTTACTTCTTTTTGCTGTTCCATTGCTTGTTGTACCTTTCGATTACGAGCTTCGTAATGTCCACAGTATCAGAGCTATAGAGTACCCCAGATTCCCTTTTTTCAAAAATCACACCATAACCCAATTCCTTCCCCAACTTCTCCACAACATCTCTGAGTTCGTTGGCTATCTTGGTAACTAAATTCTGCTCTTTCTTTTTAAATTCCTCGTTGGCATCTTTTATAATCCTCTGTAGATCTTTGAGTTTTTTCTGATATTCATCCATCTTAGATTGCTTTGCATCATCACTTAGGATTGCACTCTGAGCGTTGATCTCATCCTGCATCTTCTTCAGTTCTAAGCTTTTTGTATCTATCTCCTTTTGAAGCTCTTGATACTCCTTTTTCATACTTTCTACAGCAGATTTGCCAGCATCACTTTCATCCAGTGCCTTTTGCATATCAAACACTGCAATCTTGGTATTGGCAAAAGCAAAACCACTCATGAAAAGTAATGTCAAACCGATCAAAAAAAGTTTCTTCATATATTCCTCCAAATTTTTAAAATAGTCCACCTATTGAGAAATCCCATCTACCGGAAGATTCACCAGGTTCCTTATCCAATTTATGTCCGTACTCTATCCTCAATGGTCCAATTGGTGAGAACCATCTGAAACCATAACCAATAGACTTTCTGAAATTCCTCGAAAGATAACCTTCATTTTCATCATACACCTGACCTGCATCGAAGAAGAATACCCCTTTGAATTTATTTTCCTTCGAGATATCAAAAGTTAATTCTGCATTGAATAAAAGGTACTTGTCTCCACCATAAGCATAACCACTTGCATCCTTAGGTGATATATCGCCATACTTATAACCTCTTACACTGTACATACCACCCAATCTATACCTTTCATCGATGGGCAAACTCTTATCTCCAACCTTAGTCAAATAACCCATCTCGCCATGAACCATCCCCACAAAGGACCAGAATAATGGGAAGTATTGGGCAGACTCAATACCAGTTTTTATAAAATCGTTGTCCCCACCTAAGACTGTACCAGCTAATTTCACAAACACAGATGATTTATTACCCTTTGAAGGATCAAATGGATGATTCAAACTATTCCATACAAGACTTGGGGTAAAACTTATAGTTGTGGTTTCACCTTCTTGCGACTTTACATAGTCTGACGCATCCCACTCAAGATCGTAAATTTTGATCTTTTCGTAAGCCAATTTATAGTTTGCATACAATCTTCTCTTTATTATTGGATGACCCAACCTAAGGGCTGCCCCTTCAGATTTTTTGGTATACTCGTAATAACTTCTTTTTAAGTTGTACAGATCCACTCCGAAGGTAATTGGTCTATCAAAAAGCCATGGATTGGTAAAACTAAGCGTGTAATCAGTCCTTTTTGATGAAAACTCTGCCTTCAACCCTAAATTATAACCAAACCCAAAAAGGTTTTGCTGGCTCACAGAAGCCATCCCTGTGAGTCCATCCAAACTAGAATATCCAGCACCCAATGTAAACATACCTGTCGGTTTTTCTTTCACACTTAGCTTTAGATCCATCAAACCATCAGAAACCGCTTCCTCTTTGAGATTTACCTCTTCAAAAAAGTTTGTAAATTCCACATGCTGTTTCGATTGCCTGATCTTAGAGGAATTATACTTTTCCCCTTCTACAATCTCAAACTCCCTTCTTATTACCCTATCCCTCGTTTTGTTGTTTCCAGAAATAACAATCCTGTTTATATAGTAAAGCATATTCTCTTCAATGTTGTAGGTGATATTGACGATCTTTTCTTCATCTCGGATATCGTTTAGTGGATCCACATTGGCAAAAGCATACCCTATCTCGGTAAAAGCATCAGTCAGCGATCTGATATCGCTCTGAAACTTTTCGGCACTAAATATATCTCCACTCTTCAGCGAAAGTCTATTCATCAAAGTTTTGTTATCAAGTTGAGTATTCCCTTTGAATGCTATCTCACCGATCTTATACTTTTCCCCTTCCTCTATTCTAAAGTTGAGCGTAACCTTCTTTTTATCCTCAGAATAGATCAATTCAGGTTCTGCTATCTTTACCCTCATATATCCGTTATTTAGATAATGCTGTCTAAGTCTTTCTCTGTCGTATTCCAAATTCTCCCTTTTGATCTTTCCACTCCCCGTAAGCCAGGAGAAAAAACCTTTTTCGTTTGTCTCTATCAGCTTTTTCAACTCTTTTGTTTTAAAATTTTTATTCCCATAAAAGTTTATCGTGTATATCTTAGACTCCACACCTTCTTCAATACTGAAAACCACATCAACTGCGTTGTTTCCCCTTTCCTCTATATCGTATTTGATCTTCACATTAAAAAAGTTATTATCTTCGTATTTCTTACGAATATCTTTTATTGCCTCTTCTATTTTCGATTTATCAAAAGGGGTGTTTTCCTTGATCTTCAATTCCTCTTTTAGTTTATCCTCTTTGATTTCCTTATTCCCCTCGAAATAAACTTTATTTATAAAAGGTTTCTCTTTTACGATATAAACGATCTTCATCTTCTCATCTTCAAATCTCAGATCCACCTTGATATCCAAAAATAATCCAGAATCATACATCTTCTTGATGGAATCATCTATCTTTTTTAGATCGAGTTCTTCACCAGACTTGACCAAATAGGACTGTATCTTGGCAGTAGATACCCGCTTGTTCCCCTGTACTAAAACTTCATCGATCGTGGAAGCATATAGGTTTAGATTAATCAACAGCAGTATAAAAAGGAGTATCTTTTTCATCCTCTCAACATCTCCAATATTCGTTTTATTTTTAGATACTTCGTTCTGACTAAATTCTTATTGCCGATCAGTCTTGCAGTGGAATCCATTATGTTGTCAATGACATGTAAGCCGTTCTTTTTCAGAGTTTCCCCCGTTGAAACTAAATCCACAATAATATCAGACAAACCCAAGATCGGTGCTATCTCAATCGAACCATATAGTTTTATCGTCTCCACAAAAAAACCTTTTTTTATAAAAAAATCTTTCGTCACATTCACAAACTTCGTAGCCACCTTGATATCGTGCCTGTATTTGAAGTCTGGAGTGGTAGCTGCAACACACATCTTGCAAAAACCGAACCCCAAATCTAAAAACTCATACACATCCGCCTTTGTCTCGCAAATAATATCCTTACCCACAACCCCTAAATCGCAAGCACCATATTCAACATAAGTAGGGACATCCATATTCCTCACAAGTAAAAACCTAAAACCGTTCTCTTCATCATGAAATACGAGTTTTCTCGAATTAAAATCTATACAATTGCTTATTAAGATCCCTTTTTTAAGAAAAAGTTCTATCGTATCTTCCGCCAATCTCCCCTTAGGAAGTGCAATAGTAATCACATCACTCATCCTTTAACCTCTGAATATCTGCACCTAAGCTATTCATCTTTTTATCAAACTCCTCATACCCTCTATCCAGATGGTAAATCCTGTGAATGTTGGACTCCCCTTCCGCCATCAGAGCAGCTATCACAAGACCTGCACTTGCTCTGAGATCCGAAGCCATAATATCGGCACCTGTGAGTTTCTCCACACCCTTTATTACTGCGGATCTATCCTTGAGCCTTATATCGGCACCCATCCTCTTTAACTCCGCCACATGCATAAAACGGTTTTCAAAGATATTCTCTGTGATAACGGAAAGACCCTTTGCCTTCGTCATTATGGCCATAAACTGAGCCTGCATATCTGTAGCAAATCCTGGATACGGCTGGGTGACCACATCTGCAGATTTTAGCACACCATCGGAAACTATCCGAAGTGTATTGTTGTTTATGATCTTGATATCACATCCTATCTCGAGGAGTTTATCTATTGTTGCCTTCATACTCTCCACAGGGGCATCTTCAATTACCACATCCCCACCAGTTCCTGCAACGGCACAAAGTATTGTACCTGCCTCTATCCTATCAGTCATAACAGTGTAATCAGCAGCATCAAGCTCACTTACCCCTTTGATCCTGATTACATTTGTACCTTCCCCAGAGATATTTGCCCCCATCCTTTTGAGGAACTTTGCTAAATCCACCACCTCAGGCTCCTGAGCGGCATTGTAAAGTACAGTTTCCCCTTCAGCTAAAGTGGCAGCCATCATAATATTTTCCGTGCCTGTAACGGTAACAAGATCAAAATATATTTCCGTACCCTTCAACTTTTCAGCTTCGGCAACGATATAACCATGTTCGATTTCAACCTTTGCACCCATCTGAACAAGTGCTTTGATATGTTGATCCACAGGTCTCTCCCCAATGGCACACCCACCAGGCAACGAGACCTTTGCCCTCCCCTTTTTAGCCACAAGAGGACCCAACACAAGTACACTTGCCCTCATCGTTTTCACCAAGTCGTATGGTGCGGTGAAAAGATCTTTAGCGTCGGAATTTTTCAAAAAAACTCGATTGTCATTGAACTCAGCCTCAATGCCCATCCCCCTCAACAATTTCAACATCGTTCTCACATCCATGAGATTTGGAACATTGTCTATCAAATAATCACCCGATGAGAGAAGAGTGGCTGCCAAGATAGGTAAACAGGAGTTTTTAGCACCGCTTACCTTTATTCTACCGTTGAGTTTATTACCACCAATTACCTTGAATTTATCCATTTAAGCACCCTTTCGATACCAGCATAATCTTTTATAAAATCTATATTCTTTCCATCAAAAATCCTTCGAAGATCAGCAGACATACCAGCACCGATCTCAAAAAATATAACTGCATTCTCTTTACACGAATTAGACAATATTCTCAACAGTTTTTTATAAAACTCAAATCCTCTATCATCGGCAAATAGTGCAAGATGTGGTTCATACATAACTGAATCGGGTAATTTTTCCTCTTTAGAAATATATGGAGGATTGCAGATGATGATGTCAAACTGATCAAGTTTCAAAGCATTTAGCCCATTTAAAGCGTCAAGACAAACGAGATCGCCTCTATCCTCCAATTTGTATTTTGTAAGGTTTATCTTTGCAACCTCAATAGCTGGCAAACTTATATCCACCCCAATACCCCTTGAATCTGGTTTTGATAAAAGGTATGAGATAAGTAAAATCCCCGAACCAGTGCAGATATCTAAAACATTACAATTCTCAATTTCGATTTTAAGAGCTCCCTCAAGAAGGATCTCCGTTTC
>FMSI01017888.1_pt1 | contig 24962 bp, 23 predicted proteins | sample 1504471 | NCBI WGS metagenome assembly FMSI01 (sample SAMEA4475357, study PRJEB15587) | soil metagenome | biome: Soil; feature: Field | place: India | collected 2015-03-11 | depth 0 m
TGCTTCCTTCCGGACCTGGCGGGGTTTGCAACCATTTGTTGCGCAGGTCCCGGCTACTAACTTTGGTACGGAGAGGGAGGGATTTGAACCCTCGGTACCCTTTAAGGGGTACACACGATTTCCAATCGTGCTCCTTCAGCCACTCGGACACCTCTCCAAAATAGATTATAATTCTCCCATAGAAAGTAGTTTTTTTCAACTAATTTTCATTAAAAACTCTGTAAATCTATTAAACCTATTTATTGTTCTTTCTTTTCCAATTATAGAAATAATATCATACAAAGATGGGCTTACGGTCTTTCCGCAAAGAACCAATCTAATTTGCTGAGCAATTGTAACAACTTTAACGTTAAATCTCTCGGCGTTTTCTCTTATTAAGCTTTCAAATGTTTTTTCATCAGGAATACCTTTTTCATTAAAATGCTCAAAGATTTTAGTAATTATTGTCAGATTCCTTTCAGGAAAAAATTTTTTAATTGCCTCTACGTCATAATCAAATTTATCAACAAAATAGACCATACTATTATCAACAAGCTCTACTAATGTCTTGCTTCTTTCTCTAAGAGAGGTAACTATTTTTTTCAATAAATCCTTTTCTGGTAATGTCCCTAGCTTGTCTCTAAAAAAATCAAGGGCAAGTTCTGTTAGCTCATCAATATCTATAGATTTTATATAATGAGCGTTTAACCATAAAAGTTTGTCAGGATTAAAGACGGCAGCTGATTTTCCGATATTTTCTATATTAAACTTCTCTACCATCTCTTCAAGGCTAAATATCTCCTGGTCACCATAGGACCAACCTAACCTTACAAGATAATTTACCACTGCCTTATTAATATAACCCATTTCCTTGTAAGCCATAACTGATGTTGCACCGTGCCTCTTTGATAATCTCGTTTTGTCGCTACCTAAAATCATTGGTACATGAGCAAAGTTAGGTATTGGAAATCCAAGAGCATTGTATATCTGAATCTGTCTTGGAGTATTGTTGAGATGATCATCTCCTCTTATAATATGTGTTATATCCATATCAACATCATCAATAACAACAGCAAAATTATAGGTAGGATAGCCATCGGACCTAATTATTATTAGGTCATCTAACTCACTGTTATTGAAAACGACTGTGCCTTTTATAAGATCTGAAACTACAGTCTGACCTTCAGTGGGGGCTTTAAATCTGATAACAGGCTTTATGCCTGTGGGAATATCTTTTCTATCTCTGCATCTTCTATCATAAATTGGTTTTCTACCTTCTTTTAATGCCATCTCTCTTCTCTCTTGAAGCTCTTCTGGTTGGCAATAACAATAGTAAGCCTTATTTTCCTCAAGTAGCCTTTCTGCATAATATTTGTATCTATCCATTCTCTCACTCTGAAAAAAAGGCCCCTCATCCCAGCTTAAACCTAACCAGCTCATACCATCAAGAATAGCTTTAACTGATTCCTCAGTTGACCTCTCCATATCGGTATCTTCAATTCTTAATATAAACTTACCTTTTTTATTTCTCGCAAAGAGAAAGTTAAAAAGAGCAGTTCTGGCACCACCAATATGAAGATAGCCCGTTGGGCTTGGAGCAAATCTCGTTCTTACCATTATCATCCCCCAATGTAGAATTATAAAGCTTTAAAACTATTTTAGATATACCCAAAACTTATGTTTGCTATTATTTAAAATGTGGTTTTATAAAACAAAAAAAGAGGAAGGGCTAAGCCTTCCTTGGGGGGAAATGAATGTTGTATGATTATACTATATCAAATCCCCCACTATATGTCAACAATAAAATAATGTTTTAAAATTTATGACCTCCCATACTCATCTCTCACACGAATTATATCATCTTCTGACAAATACTCACCGTTTTGCACTTCAATTATTTCTAATGTAACTTTACCAGGATTTTCTAAACGATGAAGAGTTGATTTAGGTATGTATATACTTTCGTTTTCATGTATATAATGTATTTCCTCGCCCACTGTTACCTTGGCTGTGCCTTTAATAACTACCCAATGCTCACTTCGATGATGGTGCATCTGAAGGCTTAAAGATGATTGAGAGTTGACAGATATCTTTTTAATCTTATATCTATCTCCTTCAAGGAGTACTGTATATGAGCCCCAAGGTCTATAACCAGTTTTTAAGTAGTTTGTCTCTTTAATTCCCTTTTCTTTCAGGAAATTAAATACATCTTTTATTTTTTGTCCTTCCCCTTTTTTCATAATAAGTAAGGCATCTTCTGAGTCAACGCAGACAATATCTTGACAACCAATCATAACTGTTAGTTTTTGATTGTTTAAAACAACGTTATTTTCGCTATCGAAGGGATAAAAATCATTGGAACCTTTAAAAATATTTTTATTCTCATCCTTCGGTATAATATTCTCAAAAGCATCGAAGCTACCAAGATCATTCCAAATAAAATCTGATGGTACCATAGACACCTTATTAATATCTATCTTCTCCATAATCCCATAATCTATAGATTGAGATTTGATCTTCTTATAATCTTTAACAAAAGCCTCTTTACCCTTTATATAATCTTTAAAAATATCTGGTTCTGATGTTTCCAGGGCAGATAAAAACTCTTTCTTTCTAAAAATAAATATGCCCGAGTTCCAATAATAACTTTTTTTCTTAATAAACTCTTTAGCCTTATCTATACTCGGTTTTTCAACAAAGGCTTTAACAGAACAAAGACCTCTTTTCTTGTTTCCTGCCTCTATATACCCAAAACCTGTCTCTGGTCTTGTAGGTATAATCCCAATGGTAACGAAAAAACCTTTCTCAGCATCATCACAGGCTGTTTTTAAGTTATTTATAAACTCTCTTTCTCTTTCAATGTAATGATCCGATGGCATTACTACAAAGACATCCTCGTCATCACATTCATAAACACCTAATACTACAGCAGGTAATGTGTTTTTACCCTCAGGTTCTGTAATAATATTTTTTGAAAGCCTCTCTGAAATTTTAATCGTATCACTAATAACATGGTCCAATAATTCTTGTGAAGTAATGATATAAATATTTTCCTCTGGAACAAGTTTTAAAGCCCTTTTTAAGGTGCTTTGATATAATGACATATCATCAAAAAATTTTATAAACTGCTTTGGGTAGTTCTCCCTCGATAGAGGCCATAGCCTTGTCCCTTTACCACCTGCTAAGATGAAAACTTTAACTTTATTCATTTTTGTAGTCTCCGTTAATTAAGGTATTAATAAGCAGATGTCCTTCCTCTATATAAAATCCCTTTTCATCGCATAGTCTCTCACAAAACCTTTCTACACCCTTTAGTTTTTTATCTTTTTCATATATAACGAAGGGTACCTTATCGGCAACATGTACCTTTCGTTCCACCGGTGTTGGGTGGTCAATGCATAATAATATTCTATAGTTTTTAAACTCAGAAAGCCCATCTAATACCCGTCTCAAAAATCTTCTATCTATGTACTCAATACCTAACATCTTTTTCTCTAAACTACCTTCATGTGAGGTCTCATCGCAGGCTTCAATATGAACAAAACATATATCATCTTCCTTTAAAGTTTCTATGGCTGCATCAGCCTTACCTTCAAAGTTTGTGTCTATATAACCTGTAATCCCTTCCACTTTTATGGGTCTTAAGCCAGCTAAAATTCCAATACCCTTAATGAGATCGACTGCCGATATAACACCACCTTTTAACCCAAATTTATCTTGAAAGCTACTAAGTGCAGGCTTTAGACCTTGACCCCATAACCATACAGAAGATACTTCCTTTTTACCATTTCTTTTTCTCTCACGATTTAAATCACAATCCCTAAGAATTTCCCTCGAAATTTTCATTATACCCTTTATGATATCTGCACCATCGCCTTTGGGAAGATAATCATCAATCGGTTTGTCTGGAATATCGTGGGGGGGGACAAGTTCTAAATTATATTTACCCTCCTTCCATATCATCAAATGTCTATAACTTACTCCCCTATAAAAGTTAATTCCTGCAATTTTTATCTTCTCATTTACAAAGTTGATAAATTTTTCTGCCTCTTCGGTACTTATATGCCCTGCACTATAATCGTCCATAATAGTTAAACCACTCTCTTCTCTAAAACTTACCAAGTTACACCTAAAGGCTACATCATTTGAGCCCATATTGATACCCATACTTACAGCCTCAAGGGGGGCTCTACCAGTAAAATATTTTTTCGGATCGAAACCAAATATGCTTAGATTTGCGATATCACTCCCCGGTGACATACCATCAGGAACTGTTTTAACTACTCCGCAAAAACCGTTCTGGGCAAGAAAATCCATAGATGGCTTTTCTAAATATTCAAGGGGTGTTTTGCCACCTAAAGATTTTATCGGATAATCAGCCATTCCATCGGCTATTACTATAAGATATTTCATAAGGTATTCCTATTTCTCTTTAAATAAGACAGGACTTTTTTCTGGCACTTTCAAAAATTCAGCAACGGCTTTACATTTGACCACAAAGAGATAATAAATAGCAAGTCTACTACCATAAAGAGTCTCGAAGTTTGCTTGACCTTTGGATATTATTATGTTTGCCGTTCTCATTGCCTTATTTAAAAAGTCGTTTTTTGTCGGATAAGTCGTTCCAACTTCACCATCACCAATAGATAGTACTTTTGTTAGTTTGTCTATTCCAAGCATTCTGACATCATCCATGGTGGCATCGTTAAGAATCGGTTCTTCCTTTACTACCACGATAACCTTTTTTCTGTGATTTACAAGATACTCTATGAAGACCTTGTCAAAGACAATCTCCCCTGAGTTGTCAGTAATATAAAGTATCCTCTCAGCCTTTTCTATGTCTCTTTTAAAATCTTCTATCTGAAATATGGAAGGATTAAATTTTTCATATTCCTCTTTTATCTTATTAAGATTAACATTTTCAAAAAGACTATAGTCTATAAGGTTTCCAACAATAGCAAGTTTTGCAAGGGCTTCTATGGGATTATTACTATCTACAACAATTTTTTTGAAATCATTGTAAAACTCACTAATTTTTTTATTAGATTCTTCCTTTACAGCCTTAAAGGGGTCCTTTACACCATAGAAATCTTTTATGTATCTATGAACTGATGTTGCCATCTTAGCAGGTGTATTATCAGGATTGATAGTTTCATAAATAACTTTTGATATACCTTTGTAAAGCTCAAATCTCTTGTTGTCATCGGATTTCATAAGGTTTGCAATTATATCTGCCTGTTTATAGAAACAGGGTATACAGAGTGGATTTAGTTTCATAATACCTCCATCAATCATATTGACGTGGGTTTAAAGCATCCTTTAAACCTTCACCGATTAGATTGTAACATAAAACAGACAAAAGAATAAACATTCCTGGAAATAAAGATATCCACCAGGCTATCTCAAGTATGTCTCTACCAGAGGTAAGGATATTACCCCAACTTGGAACCGGTGGTTGCACTCCTAAACCTAAAAAACTCAATGCCGTTTCAGTTAGGATTGCCCCTGCTATACCAAAAGATGCTGACACAATAACAGGATTAAGGGCGTTAGGTAAAATATGTTTAAACATAACTACTATATTTTTGTTGCCTATAGTCTTTTCGTATAGAACAAACTCCCTTTCTCTGAGACTTAAAAACTCACCTCTCACAAGTCTTGCTATTGACATCCATCCCGTTAGACCTATTATCAACATTATATTCCAGATGCTTGGTTCCACATAAGCTGTTGCAGAGATTATTAGGAAAAAGGTAGGTATACAAAGCATTATATCTGTAATCCTCATTATGAAGCTATCAACCTTTCCACCAAAATAACCACTAATACTACCTAAAATTACACCTATTACTATTGCTATCCCTTCGGAGACAAAACCTACTAATAAGGATACTCTCCCCCCATAAACAACCCTTGCAAAGACATCTCTACCTAAGGCATCGGTGCCAAACCAGTGTTCTGCTGATGGAGGAAGTAGCACCTTATCAAGATTAATCTCATCATAACCAGTCTTTGAAAAAATAGGATATAGAAAAGCAATAAAGATAAGTAATAAAACAAAAATTAATGAGTATTTAGCAGTGCTTTTATTAAAAAACTTTTGAAAAATTATTCTATAATAGCTTTTCTCATTCATAACTAACGTTACCTTTAATTAAACTCCTCTATTTAAATCTTATTCTTGGATCTGCTAAGGCGTATCCTATGTCTGCCAAGATATTACCTAATAAAGTTAGAAAAGAGGTTAAAACCAGTAAAGCCATAATTACTGGATAATCTCTTGCCATGGCAGACTGAAAAAATAGCTGTCCCATACCTGGGATAGAAAATATGGTTTCAAAGATTACACTGCCACCAATAAGACCTGGCACAGAAAGACCAAGTATTGTTATAACTGGTATTAAAGCGTTTCTTAAAGCATGTTTTCTTAATATTACCCTTTCTGGTAGCCCCTTAATTCTTGCAAGTAAAATATAATCTTGCCTTAATACATCATCCAAGTTAGAGGCGACATATCTTGACATATAAGCTATGCTCCCAGTTGTTGCTACAACTAAAGGCAAAATTAGATGTTTGGCCATGTCCAAAACTTTATCAAAGGTAGACAAATAGGCATAGTTTATAGACTTTAATCCTGATATGGGTAATACCCTTAGAGAAATCCCAAAGACAACTATCAAAATTATAGCTAACCAGAAAGAAGGCATAGAATAAAAAAAGAAAGATAAGAAGGTAACGATCCTTTCCTTAATCTTTCCTTTATTAACGCTTATAAAGATTCCTAAGGGGATAGAAAGTATAAGCGTTATAAACATTGAGAGAAGACTTATTGATAATGTTACAGGAAGCCTTTCTTTTATCTTATCTACGACTTTTCTTCCATCAGGAGATAAAGAGTTACCAAAGTCAAGGACTAAAATATTTTTTACCCATTTAATGTACCTTACATGGACTGGCTTGTCTAAATCATAATGTTTTCTAAGCTTTTCTACAATCTCTGGTGTTATTCTTGGATTAAGCTCTGTTTGTAAGTCCGTTGGGCTGCCAGGTGTTAAGTTAATTATGAAAAAAGAGATTAAGGTAATACCAAAAAAAACAGGGATTGTTGAGATTAACCTTTTGATTATATATTTAATCACCTAATACCTCTGCTCCATCTTTGGTACATACCATTTTTCTTTATTGTAAGCAATACCAGCAGGTTTTGGTTCTATACCTCTAAATCTTTTATCAATAACAGGCAGCGCATAGGGAACATATAAAAATACGCAGGGCACATCATCTGCCAAAATCTCTTGTATTCTATCATATATTGCCTTTCTCTTTTTTTTGTCAATACTTTTCCTACCTTCCAAAAGTAGCCTATCTACTTCCTCATTTTTATAACTATAGTGATTAAGCCCCCCCTTCTCAGCCTTTGATGAATGCCAGATGTCATAGAGGTCGGGGTCTTGAGGAATTGTCCAGCCAAGAATAATTGCCTCGAAGTTTTTCTTACTAATAAACTCCTTTATGAAGACAGCCCACTCCAAAACAAGTATTTTCATGTCAATACCAATGTTTTTAAGTCTTCTTTGAATAATCTCGGCAGTTTTAATTCTTGCATCATTACCTTGATTTGTTAAAACAGTAAATCTAAAGGGCTTACCATCTTTCTCCAAAATTCCATCGCCATCTTTATCTTCAAATCCAGCCTCTTTAAGAAGCTTTTTTGCCTTATCATAATCCAAACCATATCTCTCTACATTTGGGTTATACCAGTAAACATCTGGTTTATAGGGGCCTGTTGCTTCTTCACCATGCCCTAACAGAACACCCTTTATTATCTCCTTTTTGTCAATGGCATAGGCAATAGCTTTTCTTACCCTCTTATCATCGAAGGGTTTTCTAGTCAGATTAAAACCAAAATAGGTATATGCAAAAGCCAAGTACCTATATTTATTGAAACGGTTTTTAAAATCTTCCTTGTCTGTCTGTCTTTCATACTGAAGAGGTGTGAGAGAAGTAAAATCAATGTTTCCAGACTTTAGCTCAAAAAACATTGTTGCCATATCTGGAATTACCCTGAAGACTTCTCCGTCAAGATAGGGTCTTCCTTCAAAATAATCATCATAAGCTTTAAGCTCTATTTTTTGACCTGATATCCATTCTTTTAGTATATAGGGACCTGTTCCAATTGGTTTTCTTGCCAACTCAGATTTGGTTATATCTTTACCCTCCAAGAGGTGTTTAGGCACAATAGACACACCCCAGCTCGATAGGGCTGGGGCAAAAGGTTCATTGTACTCTACCACAAAAGTATATTTGTCAGGGTTGTAAACCCTTTTAACAGTCAAGAAATCCCCACTATAGGGTGTAGGGGTATTGGGGTCAGTAATTATTTTATAGGTAAAAACACAATCATCAGAGGTAAACTCTTTACCATCTTGCCACTTTACCCCTTTTTTTAGCTTAAAAATTATCTTTAAGCCATCTGAAGAGACTGAAAAAGATTCTGCTAAATCGCCAACAATATTTAGGTTTTCATCGTACTTTACAAGACCATTGTAAATCAAAGAGGCCACTTGATGGGAAGCGCTATCAGAGGCAAGAAAAGGTATTAAATTATTTGCATCGCCGATAGTACCCTCTATGAGCTTATCACCGTAATCTTTACTATCAACTGTAGATACCTTTCTTTCTTTAATGTCTTTTTCTTGACAAGCAACTAAAGTTAATAATAAAAGTATCCAAAAAAATCTTTTCATAGTTCTTCTGCCAGAAAAAATTTTAAATGACAGTTCTCAATGATAATATTGAAAACTTTTCTATCTTCCTCCAATTTATAAAAAATTGTATTACTTTCTTCAAGAAACTCATTGAAAAAATACTTCTTCAAATTACTGTTTAACAAGCTTACATCAACGGGAAATAGATGAAAATAAGCGTCTTTAACTTCATTGCCCAAGTATAAAATTTTAATCTTTCCTTTAATATCTTCAACTTTAATTATCTCGGCACCAAAGTTGTAAATTGAAACTTCGAAAAAATTCTCATCTCCCTTAACTATTACATCTCCGTAAAAATAACTATCCTTACAAATAAGCTCTAAATATCCCTGCTTAGTTATCCCCCCCTTATTCTCCTTTATCTGTAAAACCTCTCTCGAACAACCAACAAAAAAAAATACAAAAAATAGTAAAAAAACTAATAAATTTTTAGAAATCCTATGCTTCATATTATGATCTTAGATTATAGAAAACATCTTAGAAGTTTTTAAGTTGCTCAATCTTCCTCTTTAGGCCCTCTTCATCTTCAGGCTCAAAATTAAGAGCATCTTCATAAAATTTTTTTGCCTCTTTTTTCCTATTTAACTTAACTAATATATCTCCCAGATGTTCAAGTACAGTAGGGTCTTCTTTTAGTTTTTCATATGATTTTAAAATAATCTCATAGGCTTTATCATACTTTCCAGAAAGGTAGTAATACCAAGCAAGGCTATCGAGAATATAGGGGTCATTAGGCTTTTCTTCCAAGGCTTTTTTAATATATTCGTATGCCCTTTCTAATTCTTTTCCCTTTTCTAAAAGGCTATACCCCACAAAATTTAAGGCATCGGGGTTATCTGGTTCTTTACTAATTATCTCCTCTATTAGGCTTATACCCTCATCAAACCTTCCAATTTTAATTAGAATCTCAGCTTTAACATATAAAACCCTATTACCCTTAGTTTCACCAGCCTTTATTAGCTTGTCTAATATCTGCATAGCCTCGTTATATTTCTTTCTATTTTTAAGATATAATGAAAGAAAATATCCTGCATCGCTGTCTTCTTCTAATTCCCATAGCTCTTTTAATATCTTATAGGATTCGTCAAGTCTTTTTGTCTTTTCATATGCTATTGCGAGATTGAGCTTTGCAGATTTATGATACTCAATATCTTTTATATCTTTTAGATAATATATCACCTTATCCCAGTCTTTAATCTCCTTGTAATAAATTCCAGCAACATATTTAGCCTTATCACTTTTTTTATCCAATAAAAGAATTCTATCTATATATTTTTTTGCGACCTCGAGTCTCTCTCCATCAACAGCTATAAAACCAGCTTTATATAGCAAATCCAAGTTGTCTGGAAACTGATTTATTAGAAACTCTATGTGTCTTAATGAGTTATCGTAGTCATTCTCTCCTAAATAAAGCATAGCAAGTCTCTCTCTTACTTTAGGAAAATCAGGATTTCTCTGAATAAATCTTTCTAATACCTCAATAGATTTTTTCCTATCACCCAACTTATCATAAATGTTATCAAGGTTTATTAATATCTCATCTTCTTCCCTTTCGGCAAAGGCTTTCTCATACTCTCTTGCCGCTTCCTCATTCATATTAAGCTCTTCATAAACCCTTGCTAAGGTAAGCATGCCAAAAAAACTATTGGGAAACTTCTTTTGTACTCTTAAAAGTATATTCTTTGCCTTTTTGAAATCTTTATTTTCCATATAGAGATTAGCAAGAAATATATAATAATTTTCTCTATCCACCTCTTTCTCAACCAGTTTTTCAAGAACAGGGAAAGCCCCTTTCTTATCTCCTTTTATAATATGGATATTTGCAAGTGTCATTAAGGCAGAGATACTTTCTGGGTTATTTTTAATAACAACTCTTATGGTATCAAAGGCATTATCAAATCTTTTAGTAAAAGTATATATTGAAGCTAAATCGATTAATGCCTCTTCATAGTTTGGTACCCTGTCAAGAAACTCAAGGATATATTTCTCAGCAGCCGCAAGATCACCTAAAGCCATCGCTGAGTTATATGCCATATACAGCGCTATATCATCAGAAGAAAGAGTAATATCTGGTATATTACCTCTATCTTCTAACATAACTCTATGACAGGCAAAAAGTTGTAATGTTAAGATGACTAATATAATTGTTTTTTTTATCATAGACAGTTCCTTTTTAAAGATTCATAATCCTCTCTTGTATTGATGTTAAGAAAGGATATTAGTTTTTCATCGTACCTTTTAACTTCTTCTTCCTTAATTAAATATACCTTAAGATGATCAAAAAAATCTATAATCTTAAAGTTTTTCATTTCTAACTGACTCTTTATAACCTCTATACTTTTTCTCGAATATATTGCAAATAGGGGGTGTAATCCATCACTAAGATAGGGAACTACAACATCATATCCAAAAGCTAAGTCAGTCATTCTCCTTATAAGCTCCTCTGAAAAAAGGGGGTTATCACAACTTTTTATAAAGACATACTCCTTTTTGCTGTGACTTAATGCCGTTAATATCCCAATAATAGGGCTCTGTTCCTCTCTAACATCACAAACTACCTTATAACCTTTATATAAATCTTTATAATCTTTCTTCGTAATTACAAAGACTTCTTGAAATAGGGTAGATAACTTTCTATAAATAATATCAATAAAAGTTTGGTTGTCTAAAGTAAGAAATGCTTTATTCTCTCCCATTCTCTCGCTTCTACCACCAGTAAGTACATAGGCGTATACATTTTCTATCTTCATAAAAAAATTTTATCATTTTTCTTATTATACTGTTAAATTAAAACTGTTTGGTTTACTAAAAAGTCTTTTTTTATTAACATATTACTGAGATATGAGAAAACAGCTTTGCTCTTTTATCAATAGGGAGTTCTACAATATCTTTAATACAACCTTCTTCGGACTGACAATAATGATATTGTCCCTTAGGTTGGTAAAAATTTTTGAAACCTTCCAAGCATCTATATCCACAGAAGAGTTTTTTCTAATTATTTTGCTTCTACTACCCTCTATCCATTTTATAATACTACCTATCTCCTATCTTATAGCAACAACAATTACCTTAACCAAACTTTCAAGCACTAATGAGCTTATAGCACTAAATAACTCCTGCATATCAAGTATGAGAGTTTTAAAGGTCCTTTTTATCATCACTTTACCAATCTTTTTTTTTAATCTTTTAAACTCAATTTTTATCAAACCGGCATCTAATAAATTTCTCAGAGAGATTACAGAAAGTAAATTTCAGAATATAATAGCAACTCCTCAAAAAAATGTTTTCACCAGATTGTCTAAGGGGAAATACATTTATCTTGAAGGTGAAAGTAAAAAGGGGGATGGTATTATCTATGCAAGTTTTAAGGATGATAATTTTATCGCAGTGTCTGCATTAACTGGAGAGATAGAAAAAGAGATTGTAAACTTCAAGTTCGGCAACTTAATAATGAGTAAAGCAGATAAGACAGAAATTTTAGATTTTGAGACTCTATCCCTTCCTATAAACTTAGATACAGAAAAAAAGTCTGAAGATTTAAAAAGAGGCTACCTTCCTTTTTTAGAACTCTTAAAAAGGTATAAAGAAAATCCTAATAATAGAGTTATCAAGACAGAGATATTCTATCGTATCTTTTACTCTTTCGCCCCTCTAATTCTGCTTATTCTTTCATTTCCACTTTCGATAGGATTTTCAAGACACTATAAAACACAGGGTATAATAGTAAGTGTCTCTGTGGGATTGCTTTTTTATATTCTCTTTTCTTCCTTCGACACTATGTCAATAAAAGGAGCTATTGAACCCTATATAGGTTTTCCACTAATTTACACCTTTCTAATTTTAATTGCCTACATTGCCTTTCTAAAAAAAGGGATAATTATTAAGAAGAGATGAAAAAACTAATAAAACTCTTTTACAAAGAACTTTTTAATACCTTTGGGATAACCTATCTTGTCTTTTTTACCATCACCTTTAGCTTTGATTTTATTGATAAGCTTGATGATGTTTTAAGAGCAAAACTGTCTTTATGGGATTCACTTCAATTCTTTTTTTATAGGAGCTTATACCTTCATTCTGAATACTCAAACTATGCGGTACTTATAGCTATAGTGATAGCTTTAAATATTATGTCTCAAAGAAACGAGTTAGTAGCCCTTTTAACATCAGGAATCACTATAAAAAGAATATTTACCATAACTCTATCCTTCCTTTTAGTTTTTGGGTTCATAAATATAATCTTTATCACCTATATATCTCCCAGATTTTTACTTAAGGCTGAAAAAAAGTTAAATAAAAAGATTTATGCTATAGAAAGCATAGATGATCTAATCTTTAAAACAGAAAATGGATTTATCTTTGTTGATTTAATAATACCTGCTGAAAAAATACTTCTAAATACTTATATCGTTAATATAAACAACAAAAAGATAGAAAGTATTGTCTACGCAAAGCAGGTAAAAAAGGACTCGGGATGGTGGATAGGTAAGGATATAAAAAAATACGATATAAACACAAAGAATATAAAAAATATAGATTCCATGAACCTACCCCATCTTAACTATTTAGAAGGACTTACAACTATCTCTTACAAACCTGAATGGCTTACCCTTTTCCATCTTACTGCTGTAATAAAAAATGGTTTAAAAGCAGGTATAAATGTTAAGAACTACATTTATAGTATAACAAAAAAAATCTTTTCTTTCTTTTCTTTAATATTACTACTTTTCTTGATATTTCCTTTAGGTTTCCAGTTAGGAAGAATGAAAAAGAATGTGGAGGTTATCTTCTTTTCAATCATAATACTTACCTGTTATTCAATATTTGAGATTGTTATATTTAGGTTAGCAAGGACAGTAAATCTCTTTTTTGTTTTTCCACCACTTTTTATCTCTGCTATTCTGCTTTTTTTCAGTTTTATTATGTGGAAGAAGCACTTTTTTTATAAAACTGATAATAAAGTCCTTCTAAAAGGGATGTATCGGAAGCAATAATCTCATCTAAAGAAAAATAATTCATAAAAAGCAAGACAAGTAGGAGTCCTGATAATAATACTTTCTCTCTTCCCTCTTCAATAGGATAGAGCTCTTTAATTCTCTCAAGTTTCAGATATTCTATTGAGTGGTATAGTCTTTCAAGATCCTTAATGTTCATCTGAAAACCATTAATTAACTCTTTAGCATAAACCTTCTCTCCCGAAAGAATAAAGGCAAGAGTAGTTGCTGTACCCCCAACAGCGAAGACAGGGTTAAAAAGTTTTTTTTCCAGCTCTTCCTCAAACTTCTTCATTACGTAATGACAGAACTGATTTTTTTCCTCCGAGGTGGGTGGGAAATTTTGAAAAAACTGCTTTTGCAAAAACAAAGAGCCAATCTCTAAGCTTTTTACAACAATATTATTTCTGTCCCTTAATGTAATCTCTGAGCTACCACCACCTATATCGATAACGGAAAAGGTATCAATATTAAATTGATTCTTAATGCCCTCCGATACTAACTTACCTTCCTCATTGCCATCTATAATCTTTATCTCTTTACCGAAGTGACGGAAAAATATATCTTTAAGTTCCTTTTCAAATCTCAACTTTCTAGCAAAGGCTGTTGCAATACCAAAAAAATCATTTACCTCATTTTCTAAAAAGATTAAGGATATCTCTGATAGAGTTTTTTCAAGCTTCTTAACTGCCTGAAATGTAAGCTTACCATCTACAACATCATTGCCTAAAAAGAGATAGTAATTTTTTCTAAATATCTCTTTATCTTCATTTTTTATAAGCACACGGAGTGTGTTTGTTCCTATATCAAGAACTGCTGTACTCATCTCTTATCTAACATTGAAGAAAAAGTCGAAAATATACTCATTCTCTTTATTAAAGACCTTTAAATTAAGGCTCTTTGCCTCTGAGAGCTTTTTCTTAAAATAAACCTTACCTTTAATGTTTGCCTTTGGAAGAATCTTCTCAAAAGGCAGGGCTTCAAGATACATCTCTTTGGGAGATACGGGGTATACATGGGGTGCCTGTGGGTTATACAAATAACGTCCTTCATAGTAATTTAAGCTTTCAGAATAATAACCTATATAGGGATAGGGGATGAGATAAAATAGGTTTTGTTCTACTATCTTTGCTATCTCATCAGGAGTTAAGGCATAGGCTTGATGTTTTTTATCATCTAATAAAACAAAATCTTCCTTCCTAACAACGAGCTCCCTATCAGATAGGTTTTCAATCTTAACATCAAAAATCATAAAAGTATCAGTCATTCCATAAAATATTGGGCTTGGTGATGAGACTTTAACATCAACTTTTGTGTTTTCTTTAGTAGAAGTGAGAGTATCTTTTTCTTTGATTAAAGTAACATCTTTAGTAGCAAGAGGTTCAATCTTACTTGCGCAACCATATACTAAAAAACATAAAAGCATTAAAAAGAATATTTTTTTCATATCTACCACCTTTTTATAGAACTTAATATAAAAAATACCAAATATCTCATTTTTTTTCAATTAAACAGTTGGTTATAACATTAACTATAGCCCATATCACATCAAGATTGAAATAATCCTCTAATCCCTTCTGAAAATTAACCGTAACGTTAGGCAAAAACTCATCATCTCCCTCATAAAAGATGTATCTTACTTTTATCTCTGGAAAAACAAAAAAATCATAGGCGAAGTCACCTAAGCTAACGTAAGCCCCTTTAAATTTAGAGGAGGCTTTTTTTATTTCCTCTATATTTTTGTAAAACTCAAAAATCTCCTTGACTCTTAATGGATGAGATCTATCAAAGAAGTGAATACCTCCTTTAAGCTCCTTTGCAAGAACCCATTTATCAGTAAGAAGGATAGACCCCTCATCCTTAATAGCTAAATATTTAAGAATTATCAGATAAATCTGAAAACTTAGTCTAAAGGGGAAGTTAGAAATTTTAATAATTCTTTCTATTTTCCTTACCTCTGTAGGAAATCCTAAAAAAGAGAGGTTATAAATATCTTTTTTTAATACCTCCCAGTAATCTTTAGGAATATTAGAGGGATTTGAAAAAAGAGGGTTAGAGTCAGGACTTAAGGGACCTTGAGTAGGCATGAGAAAACTCCAAAATCTTTAGTATAGTCATCTCTAAAAAGTTGATCTAATAACTCAAAACCTCTATTTATAAAGAAATTTACTAACTCTTCTTTGCTTAAAGCACCATTAATATTAAATTCAATACCCTCTTCTATTTCCAAAAGACTACTTTTTCTAAAGATATCACAAATTATAATTTCTCCAGAAGGCTTTAAAATCCTTTCTATCTCTGATAGAAGCCTATCTTTGTCCTCAACCTGATTGAATGTCCCATTCATAATAACTAAATCAAAGGATTTTTCTCTAAAGGGCAGAAAATAGCCATTGGCCTTTAAAACATCTAATTTGTGAATGCTCTTTCCTTCTTTTAGCAGATCAAACGATATATCAACACCAACAACCTTTTTATTCATGTAACTATTTTTAAGTATATAAATATCGGTACCGCTACCACAGCCAATATCTAAAATATTTTCATAATATCTATTTATCAACTGGTGGGGAGAGTAAACAGGAAGTGATATCTCTCTTAACTTAAGAGGTATTAAATCGTAGTTATAACCTATCTTTGTAAAAAAATCTCTATCAGAAAGAACTCTATTTATATTTTTAATTCTTTCTACTTGAGAATAAAAGGACATATAGTAATTATTATAACACTGGAGAGGCAAAATTAATATATCTTAAAACTTTTACACAGAAAATTTAGCTTACCTATATAACAGTAAGTTGACAAAATCAATGTATAAGTTGAAAATATTAGTATGATTATGGATAATAATATTCTTGCAATTGAAGAGATAAAGCAGAAATATCCTCACAAATTCATACCTGAGAGGCAGTTGTTTAAAACTATTAGATCCGGTAACACAATCTTTCTCGGAACTGGTTGCGGGGAACCTGTCCAGCTTGTTAGATCACTAATAAATTTTTTAAATAAAGATCCTAAAGCGTTTTTTGATGTTGAGATAATACAGCTTGTAAATCTTGGAGCAGTACCCTATGCAAACGAGAGATATAGAGATAATTTCAGACATAATGCCTTTTTTGTAGGAGGTGGTCTAAGAGAAGCTGTAAACAAAGGTCTTGCTGATTACACTCCTATATTTCTATCTAATGTGCCTACTCTATTTGAAAAAAACATTGTGCCTGTAGATATAGCTTTAATACAGGTATCTTATCCCGATAGACATGGTTATGTAAGCTTAGGAATATCAGTAGATATAGTAAAAACAGCTGTTGAAAATGCAAAAATAGTAATTGCTCAGCTAAACAGATATATGCCCAGAGTACACGGTGAATGCTTTTTTCATCTTGATGATATATCATATTTTTATGATTGCTCAGAACCACTTTTAGAGTTTGAGGATAAGCCTCAATCAGAAGAAGTGAGCGAGAAAATAGGTGAGTTTGTATCAAAGATAGTACAGGATGGTGATACTATACAGATTGGCTATGGAAGCATTCCCAATACCATACTAAAACATCTAAAAAATAAGAAACATTTAGGTGTCCATTCGGAATTGTTAACAGAAGGCATCGTAGAACTTATGAAATCAGGAGTTATAGATAATTCTAAAAAAACACTAAATAAAGGCAAGACTGTTGCTTCCTTTTGCCTTGGAAAAAAAGAAACTTATGATTTTCTACACGATAACCCTGCCTTTGAGTTTAGACCAATTAGCTACACTAACAATCCCTTAACTATTGCAAGAAACGCCAGAATGACAGCAATAAATAGTGCCCTTGAGATAGATCTAACAGGTCAGGCAACTGCAGAATCTTTAGGAAAATTTTTTTATAGTGGCGTTGGCGGACAGGCTGACTTTATGAGAGGAGCAAATTTAGCTCCCGGAGGTAAAACCATATTAGTACTTCCATCTATAGCAAAAAATGGACAGGTATCTAAGGTTGTACCATTCCTTACAGAGGGAGCTGGTGTAACATTAACAAGGGGCGATATCCATTATGTTGTTACGGAATACGGTATAGCCTACCTTCATGGTAAAAGCATAAGAGAACGGGCTATGGACCTTATATCTATCTCGCACCCCAAGTTCAGACCATGGTTAGTAGAAGAAGCACGGAAACAGAATCTTATCTATAAAGACCAGCTATATATCTCAAAGTCAGAGGGCTATCCTTATAATTATGAAACCTATAAAACCACAAAAACTGGTTTAGAAATTCTTTTAAGACCGGTAAAACTAAATGATGAGCCTATTTTAAAAGATTTTTTTTACTCTCTTTCTGAGGAATCTTTATTCAAAAGATTTATTTGTGTAAAAAAAGAGATGCCCCATTCAGAGCTTCAGTTTTATACTGCTATTGACTATTCAAAGGACATGGTGATTTTAGCTATAATAAAAGAGGATTGGAAAGAAACGGTTTTAGGTCTTGCTCAGTACTCAATTAATGAAAAAGACTTATTTGCCGACGTCGCCTTTTTAGTTAGAGATGATTATCAGGGACATGGAATTGGTGAGTTATTATTTTTATATCTAACATATATAGCAAAAAGGGCGGGGTTACATGGTTTCACCGCTGAGGTATTGGTTGATAATAAACCTATGTTAAATCTTTTTGAAAAGTTAGCTACAAAAATTGAGAAAAAAAGAGTAAGCGATGTATATCTCTTAACCATATATTTTTAATTTAGATTAAATCCTGAAGGAGCATTTGTTATGCAAACAATTTTGTTACTCACAATATCTAATATTTTTATGACCTTTGCATGGTATGGACATCTAAAATTTAAAGAGGCACCACTTTGGAAGGTAATCCTTATTAGTTGGGCTATCGCCTTTGTTGAGTATTGTTTTCAAGTTCCTGCTAATAGAATAGGGCATAGTAGTTTTACTGCAGCCCAGTTAAAAACCTTACAAGAAGTTATAACTTTAGTAGTTTTCTCTATTTTCAGTGTTTTTTACCTAAAAGAATCTCTTAAATGGAATCATTTAGTAGGTTTTTCTATGATAATTGGGGCTGTAATATTTATTTTTAAGGAATAATTAAGCTTTACTCTATAGTAGTTATCAACTCACTTCTCTCCCTTATTTTAGGAGTAATAGGGTTTTCCTTGGGAAAGCCAACAGGTACTATAACTACAGGCCTTAAAGACTCTGGCAGATTAAGTATTTTAGATACCTCTTCTTCGTTAAATGCACTTACCCAAGTTGAGCCTAAACCCAATTCATGGGCAACTAATAACATTTGCATAATGCTACAACTTACATCCATAATTGAGTAAAGGCTTACGCCCCTTTCACCATATCTGTGAATAATCCTTTCCAAATCTGCACAACCGACAACTACTAAGGGGGCCCTATATATAAAATATTGATTTAGTGCGGCCTTTGCTAAGGCTAATCTAATTTTTTTATCCTTTACAAGAAAAAACTTTCTCGCCTGTAAGTTGCCAGCACTAGGAGCGTAGATAATAGCATCAATGAGGATATTTTCATAATCTTTAGGTATCTCTTTATCAGAAAATTCACGGACAGATCTTCTTGTTTTTATTATATCTATAATCATTTTTATCTCCTACTCTGACGATAGTATCTCCAATAATTTATCGGGATGGTATAGAGCTTCTTTAAGCTTCGATCTAAAATGATTGGACATAACTTTTTCTGTTTCAAAATCTATAGGTTTTTTAATGTACGCTTTTTTTAAGTTTCTTTTAATCATATTAGCTGCCTCAATAGTTTTTTTTCCCATGGGGTCACAAAGATACAAAAAATCATCATCCTTCTTTTTAAGCACCCTAATGCAAAAATCAACCGATAGTGAAAAGGTCTCCCTTATAACAAATTTTAAAATCCTATAGCTCGAGAAATTTCTTAGGAAATCAAGTGTTTTATGCCATTTGTCAAGTTTTGAGAAGAGTATATAACCTTTATAAATTCCGTTATGGATTTCAAAGGGGAAAAAGTTGTAAGTAAGCATCTTCTTTAGCAAAAAATGATTTTCAGAAAAGTCTAAATACTTAAAATCATCTACTATCTTCCAAATGTCCCTCTCAACCTTATTATCAAGCCTTGTCTCCCAATAAAGATGAGTTAGTGTCCTTGTCTTATAAGTTGAGATAATCATATAGGGGACAAAGAAGTTATGTGCAACTATATCAGAGACTAAATGACAGAGATAGCCATAGGAGAAGGCCTTTTGTCTATCCGTTTTGGCAGCTTCAATCAAGCTTTTTGCTATAGTAAAGTTATGGCAGTTTTTGTGATAGGGTTGAAACCTTTTTCCAATAACAATATCAGCGCTAATATTGCCATACAAAAAATCATACTTGGCCATAGCAATAATTTGTTGAGTTAATGGTGAAAATAGGTTTAAATAGTTAATTAATTCTTTGCCAATTTTAAGATGAAAGGCAGGACCAAAGGCAAAAGAGTAATCAGGTAGGAAAAAAATTAGTATGACAGAAAGTAAAAAACCCATCAATACAAATTATATCAATTTTTTTGAGAAGTTTAACAAGAAAGATTATGAAGCTTTTTTAAGAAGCTACTTAAAATCTTTAGGTTTCTCCTATTCAAAATTGTCTAAAGAAAATCAGGCTTTAGAAAAGGAAGATGATATTTGTACAGGCAAATCAGAGCTAATGGAGCAGCTTAGAATCGAGATTGGTGATTGTAAAAGATGTGAGCTGCATAAGACAAGAAATAACCTTGTCTTTGGCGTTGGCAACCCCTGTGCCGATATAATGTTTATTGGCGAAGCACCAGGAGAAGAAGAAGATTTAAAAGGTGAACCCTTTGTTGGAAGGGCAGGAAGACTTCTCGATAAGATACTTGAGAGTATTGGTCTCTCAAGAAAAGAAAATATTTACATAGCAAACGTATTAAAATCAAGACCACCAGAAAACAAGATAATAAATCATTTAAGTTCCATTGATATTTGTCTACCCTTTCTTTTAAAACAGATAGATATAGTAAAGCCAAAACTTATAGTATGTTTAGGCACCATCGCAGCCCATTCCTTACTAAAAATTAAGGATCCCATAACTAAAATTAGAGGGAAATTTTTTATCTATAAAAACACTAAGGTACTAACTACCTATCATCCCTCTTACCTCTTAAGAAACCCTCTGGCAAAAAAAGAAGTCTGGGAAGATTGTAAAAAAATTAAAGAAATGATTGATAGACTTAGGGAGGTAGAAAATGTTTAAAATTGCCATATTAACTTTAAGTGACAGTGGCTTTAAGGGCCTTAGAGAAGACAAAAGTGGTGAAGAAATAAAAAAGATTATTAAGTCACTAGGGGAAATTGTATTTTATGAGATACTTCCTGATGATTTAGAGCTTATCTCTGAAAGATTAGCCTATGTTTCCGATAACTCTTTAGCAGACATCATAATTACTACTGGTGGAACTGGTTTTACAGAGAGAGATGTAACTCCTGAAGCAACAAAAAGAGTTATTGATAGAGAAGTTCCAGGTATATCAGAATATATGAGGTTAAAAGGTGCAGAAAAAAATCTAAATGCTATCTTATCAAGAGGTATAACTGGCTTAAGAAAAAAGACTCTTATAATCAACTTACCCGGTAGCGTAAAGGCGGTAAGAGAGTCTTTGGAGTTTGTACTCCCAGTTTTACCACATGCATTAGAGAAGCTAAAGGGTGATAGCTCCCCCTGCGGTGGTTAAAAATGCCCTATGATAAATCTCTCGACGAGAAGGGGCCTGCCTTTCTTTTGCTTAAAGAAAAAAAATTCTTAGTTTTTTTTCTTACGGTTTTTTTATCGAATGTGGGAAACTGGTTACAAAATCTTGCTTTAAGTTGGCTATCTCTCTCCTTAAAAAATACACCATCGAGTTTTGGTTTTATAACCTTTTTAGGCTCCATACCAAACCTATTCTTCTCACTTTTGGGAGGCTATATTGCTGACAATCTTAATAAAAGGAAAACTCTAATTTTCTGTCAAGTAATAGCCCTAATATCAGCATTAATAATTGGTCTCGGTGTAATCTTAGACTTTATCACTTATTATAAATTAGCCTTTCTCACCTTTATAACAGGGGTGACTACAGCTATATCCTACCCCGTATACTATGTCTTGATGACAGAGATTGTAGAGATAAAAAATCTTCCCCGTGCAATATCCATTCATTCTCTCCAGTTTAATCTATCAAGAATGATTGGACCACTACTTTTTGGAATACTTGTTAACTACATAGGTATAGAAGGTTGCTTCTTAGTAAATGCTTTGAGCTTTTTCCCCTTCTTGATAATACTTCTAAATAGAAAAGATAAAAAGATTACAAAAGAAAAGAAACAAGAAAAACTAAAGGAAAATATTTTTGCTGGTCTTAAATACGTAAAAAGGGACAGAATTATATATCTTTCCATATTAATCATTTTTACATATAGTATTCTTATACTGCCCTATCTGGGAATTATTCCTTATCTTGTCAAAAATTATCTGGAAGATAACCCAAAAGCCTTAAGCTATATAATGACATCAATAGGTATTGGATCTATAGCTGGAGCAGTGGTTATCTCTTTTCTTTCACGGGATATAAAAAAAGTTTTTAAAAGATTTGTTATAAGTGGATTTTTTTTCTCTATGGTACTTGCCCTTTTTTCTTTTTCAACAACAATAATTTTTTATATAACAACTACATTCTTTCTTGGAGTACTTATGGTCTTTTTTTATGCCTCTGCAAACTCTTTCTTACAGATGCGTTCAGAAGAAGAGTATAGAGGAAGAGTTATAGGTTTTTTTACTACTGTTTATTTAGGTGTTTATCCTATTGGAACAATTTTAATTGGTCTTTTAGGAGAATTTTTTAATTTAAAGGTTATATTATTTATAAATGCTATATTATCTTTTCTCTTCCTCAGTTTTATTTCACTTACTGGAAAGTTTATCTGGAAGCTTGATTAATCTTAATATTAAATATCTCGACAATTTTACTGTAAAGTTTTTCTGGTGTAACAGGCTTGGTTAACAAATGATTAATATCAATCAAAAAATCTCCCTTGATAAAATCGTAGGGATAGCCGCTTATAAAGATAAACTCGATCTTCTGATTAAACTCCCTTACCTTTTTATATAGCTCAATACCATTTAATTTAGGCATCACAATATCACTAATTACTAAATCAAAGCTCTTTCTTTTTATTATTTCTAAGGCAGATAATCCATCATTAGCCACCTCAGATGTTATCCCAAAGTTTTCTAAAAGCACTCTTAATACTTCTGCTACTGCTATATCATCTTCTACAATGAGAGTAGAAAGATTTAGTTTTTCAAATTTAACAAAAGTCTCTTCTTTATCAATATTATCACCTTCTTCAAGATAGAGAGGAAAATAAACCTTAAAAATCGTCCCCTTGCCTACCTCACTGTAAACATTTATAAAACCATCAAAGCTTTTCACAATGCCATATACAACCGATAACCCTAAGCCGGTGCCTTTTCCAGCCTCTTTGGTAGTAAAAAAGGGATCAAAAATCTTATCTATAATATCTGGGGGGATACCACAACCATTATCTGAAAAAGAGATTAAAACATACTTACCCTCTTTTCCGTAGCCATGCGTTTTTATGAATTCATTAGTAATTTCTACCAACTCTGTCTCAATCTTAAAGAAGCCATTGTAACCAACTATGGCATCACGAGCATTAACGGCTAGGTTTATCACAATCTGTTCAAATTGAATAGGGTCAATATAGATTTTTGAAGGCAAGGTTGATAAAATGAGTTTTATTGATATATTTTCTCCCATAATCCTTTTTAGAACTTTCTCAATCTTAAGTAGTACCTCGTTAACATTTATAATTTCTGGACTTGTTGGTTGTTTTCTGCTAAAGGTTAAAAGACTTTTTACAAGATTAGCCGCTCTATCAGATAAACTTATTATTGTGCTAAGATAATTTTGTACATTCTTATCTGTTACAGCCATATTTGCCAAACTTGCCGACCCTATAATACCTGTCAGTATATTGTTAAAATCATGGGCAATCCCTGCTGCTAATCTACCTACTACCTCCATTTTCTGGGCGTGGAGATATTGTCGCTCTAGCATCTTGAAATCTGTTATATCTGTAAGCATTAATATTACATACTCAACGATATTGTCTTTCTTTATTGCACTATATCTTACTGAATATGTTCTCTTCCCGCCATTTTTGTCACTAATATCACAAACAGTTGTTCTTTCTATGCCATCTTCAAAAACCAGCTTGGCAAGGCAATCTCTATCGAAACTTGGACAAGGCTCTTTTATATTATAAATAAGTTCATAACAATGCTTTTCTGTAATACTTTTTTCATCTTTTTGAGCAGTTTCAATAAAATTCTTATTTGCCAAGACTACTTTCATATTCTTATCTATGACTAAAAGACCACCACCAATATGTTCGAATATGCTATTTAAAAAAAGTTGATTTTTTTCCTTTTCTTGTGTTACAAGGTAGGTATTTATAGCAAAGCCCAAATCCCCTGCCATCTCCTCAAATAGAGCTATCTCTTTCTCAGAGAATTCTTTTTTATCCTTAATACCTATTATCAAGACACCATACAAACTTTTTCCAGAGAAAATAGGTATATATGCGGTATGTAAATCAATACCCTTTTCATCTTCAGTTAAGAAACATCTCTCGCTAACTAAGGTATGTTTTGCCCTAAGCATATCAGAAAATAACTTTGATCTTATCTTTCCTTTATTCAAATCGGCGATGTTAATCTTATCTTCCATTCTTTTAGAAAGACAAAAAGACATCTCTTTAAAAGTTATGTCACCTTCTTGTTGATATTCGGCAACTAAGGTAAGATCAAACTTTCCAATCTCTACAATATCTTTTGCTACCTCCTGAATAAGTAAGTCAATATCTTTATATCTTACAATCTTTTGGTTAATCTCTGATAACAAGCGATAAAACCTTTGTAGCCTTTCATTTTCCCTTTCGTAATTTGCTATACTTAAAATGGTCTCGTTTAAACTCTTAAAAATTTCAACGAACTCAAAACAACATTTTTGGGGAAATGTTTTTATCTCACGCTTACCCTCTTTAAGATCATTAAAAGTGTTTAAAATTATCTCTGTATTTTTTGCAAACTTTCTTCCAACCAAGATACTTAAAAAAAATCCAAAGATAAAAAATATTGTAGAAATATATAGCTGATTCCTAACTCTTTT
>FMSI01002812.1_pt1 | contig 24766 bp, 39 predicted proteins | sample 1504471 | NCBI WGS metagenome assembly FMSI01 (sample SAMEA4475357, study PRJEB15587) | soil metagenome | biome: Soil; feature: Field | place: India | collected 2015-03-11 | depth 0 m
AGACCGTGTATTTCCACCCCGCTCTGAATTGAGACGGCGCAGAGCTTTGCCAGTTCGAGGGAGACAGGCCCTCTCCCGTCCAGGCGGAATACATCCCCGGTGAGACAAGAGGGCCAGCCATCTCGCTGTTGGGATTCAGAGTCATATATCTTATAGCGCAAGGTGGCCCTGTTGCTAGGCCTTGTTCCTCTGGAACAAAGGATATCGCGAAAGCGAGAAGAGCGAGCGAGAGCATTACACCAACCGCCAAGCGGCCCAGATCGAATGTGCGCATAGGTTGTCCTCCCTTGATTTACGCGCTCTGACGGCAACGCATAAAAAAATGCATCTGAAGCTTAACATAAAATGAACGAGATGTATATGACCTTTCTCACGAAGAAACGTGCTGGTTATCAGATATGATCAACCAGCCCGTCTCTGATCTGTACTAAACGCGAGGCGCGCTCCATCACTTTGGGGTCGTGCGTTGAAAAGACGAACGTCGTCCCGCGCTCTTTATTGAGATCGTGCATCAGCTGAATGATTGCCTTGCCTGTCTCAGAATCTAGATTCGCTGTTGGCTCGTCAGCCAGCACCAACGCGGGATTGGTAACCAGCGCCCGCGCTATCGAGACTCTTTGTTGTTGTCCGCCGGACATCTCATCGGGACGATGATGAGCTAAATCGCCGATCCCTAGGGCTTCTAAGAGCTCGTGCACGCGGCGGCGACGCTCCGCTGCCTCAACACCCAATAAGAGCAATGGCAGCTCGACGTTCTCATAGGCCGTGAGCACCGGGACGAGATTGAACGTCTGAAAGACAAACCCCAAGCGCCGCCGCCGCATCCATGCCAGTTCTTTCGCCGAGAGCTGGGAGATGTCATGCCCTTCAAGAACGATCCGCCCCGACGTGGGCTTGTCCAGGCAGCCAATTAAATTTAACAGCGTCGTCTTGCCCGAACCCGATGGACCAGCAATGCACAGAAACTCCCCGCGCGCGATCTCCAAAGAGACCCCGCGCAGGGCTTTGGCGACTGTACGCCCCATCGCGTACTCTTTCGTGACGTTCTCAACTTGAACGACCACGTCGGTCATGGCTTCTTGCACGATTCTAAGAGCGCCTCTTTGGTGAACAGCGAATCCGGCAAGTCTTTGATCTCCATCTCTACGATGGTCATCACGGTCTTGGTGCCGGCTTCGAGTGCGTTTTCTATTGTGATCTTGCTGGGGCGCAGCGCACCGGCAAGCTGCTTGCGCTCCTCATAGAGAGCGCGCCGCAGGAGCTTTCCCGTCTCGGTGTAATACTCGGACTTCAGGGGCAGAAAATTCTCTGTGTCTGCCCAGTAGAGAATCCGCGCGAAGGGCACGGTCTCGTCCTTGGCCGTCAGTTCCAATTTATACGCCGAACGATCTTGGACTTTCTCGGTACCCAAAAGCTTTGCATTGTAGTCCTTCACCAAGTCGACTCTCAAGACATCCGCAACGGTGAAGCTCGTGCCAAGCACGTTCTGTCGCGCACTCAACGGAACGATCCGACAATTCTCTGGGAAGAGAATGACGACCTCATCGCCGACTCTTAAAATTTTCTGCCCTTTGGCGTCTTCGGGGGCGAGCACTTCTAAGAGCGCTTTATCGCTGCCCTTCTTGAAGACTCGTAACTCATAGGCACTCTCTAACTTGCCCTTCTCAAAGTTCTCCAACTTATTGACCGAGACGAACTGCTCTGGATAGCTCGACTCGATAGATTTCTTCAAAATCTCTTCTGCTGATGGCTGCTGCGCCCAACCTACACTGAGGGCTATAAGCCCCGCTGCGAGAACAGTCCCAACAACGTGCATTGCGTTCATAGTACGCCTCCTTCTCTCTTACTTACTCGATTTCCGTGCCTTCCGTGCCCATCTCTGTGCTTTCCGTGATTCTACACATGCCGCAGTGCCTGCACCGGCTCCTGCTTGGACGCGATATACGCCGGATAGAGCGCCGCGAGCACCGCGACCGCTTGCGCCAGCACAAAGAACACCCCTAGCGTTCCCCACGAGAACTCCGCGTAAAACGTCGTCCCCATAGGGACGTTGACGAACTGCGACGCTTGGGTAATCGTGATGCCCACGATCGAAAAATACTTGAGCAATGCCCCGCCGATCCCAACCCCCATCACCCCGCCGGCCGCCCCTAAGATCGCGCTTTCTAAAAGAAAGAGCAAGCGAATTTCCCCGGGCGTCATCCCTAGAGCCATCAACGTCCCGATCTCGCGCACCCGCTCAAAGACCGACATCAACATTGTGTTGACGATCCCCAACGTCGCGATCAATATCACGACAAATGAGATGACGGCCATGAACTGCCGCCGTGCAGACAGCAACTCAAAGATCGCTGCGCCCAGCTCACGCCACGTCTGCACCTCAAAGCCGTCGTCGCTGAAACGTTGCTGAATTATCTGGGCGACTGAGTCAGCTTGGTCAGCGTCGTTAAGCATCAGAGTGATCTCTGTGACTTGTCCGGCCATGCGCAAGAGCTTCTGGGCGTCGGGCAGAGATAAAGCCAAAACAGAGTTATCTAGCTGGCTGTAACCCGTTGCAAAGATCCCCTTGATTTCGACGTCAATCGAGTTGAGCGCGCCCTTGGCCGTCGTCGCGACGAGCGTTAAGAGATCGCCAACGCCGACTTTCAAATCTTTCGCAAGTTGCGTCCCGATCAGAGCATAGCCGGGCTTCTCTGACAGATACTCCCCCTGGGCGATCTTCGTGGCGATGACGCCGTCGCGCTCGGCGCGTGGATCGAAGCCCAATCCCAGCACGCCTAAGCTCTCGCTGCCCGTGCTGATGATCACGGGAAAACGTAATCTGGGGAAGACATCCTTCACCCCTGGAAACTTGGCTAACTCTTGGACAACGCTTTGATAGTCTTTGATGGCGATATCTAGGGGCATAAGACGTGCCTTCTCTTGGTAACCGCGGGCGTGAATCTGAATATGTCCGGTCTGAGCTTTGATGAAGTTATCCGTGAACTGTTTATCTACACCCTGAATAAAGCCGTAGAAGAAGAGCACAAGCACTAAGCCCAGTCCAATCGCGACGAACGTAATCGCGCTGCGGCGCTTGTTGCGCAGGAGATTGCGCGCGGCAAGCTTTAAGAAAACCCACATGACAGTTCAAGTGTACCACATAGTTGATAAGCCGACGACTGAAGTCGCGGGTTTAGCGGATGGAAGCTTGCTGAGCATGCTCGGCAAGTCCTCTTCAGCAGGCTTTCGCCTTCTCAGTTGGCTTATACCCCCGTACTGTCACGCTGTAGAAGCCTGCAGGCTCTGGGATGGGGCTGTGCGCAATAATTTCGACGCGCTCAAAGCCCGCGTCAGCAATAATCTTCAGATACTCTTTGTCTTCCAGGGCTCCCGCAAGACAGCCAGCCCATGCTGCAGTAAGATCGCCCTTGAAGAAATTAGCTTGCTTGCCGCGCGTCACGATGTCTGAAACGATCAGTCTGCTGCCAGGCTTGAGCACCCGAAACGCCTCAGAGAACGCCTTCGCTTTGTCCGGCACAAGATTGATGACGCAATTGCTGATGACGACGTCAACAGAAGCATTATCCAACGGGAGCGACTCGATCTCACCAAGCAAAAACTCGACATTAGTTATGCCCATCTTCTTGGCGCTGACCCGCGCACGCTCGACCATCGCTGCGGTCATATCTATGCCGATGGCACGACCGCGCGGACCAACCTTCTGAGCTGCGAGAAAGACATCGATCCCGCCGCCACTGCCTAAATCTAACACTACCTCGCCCTCACGCAGTTCTGCTAGAGTCACCGGGCTGCCGCAGCCCGCACCGACGCTGAGAGCGTCGTCGTTTAGTTGTGTCAACTCTTCTTTGGAGTACCCGATCCGTTCCAAATGCCCTGTGCCTCCACAGCAACTTCGCCCGAGCTGGGCCAGTTGCCCATAATACTCCTTCACTATTTGCTTGATCTCTCTTGCTGAGTGCATCACACTTCTATAAGCTGAGGGTTCTGGGCTTGATGGGGATGCTCTGGACCCGGATAGACCTTGAGCTTCTTCAACATCCGCCGACCAAGCACTGATTTGGGGAGCATATTCTTGACAGCTTCTTCAAGAGGCTTGGTCGGATGCTTCTCTAGAAGTTGCTCAAATGTCCACTCACGAATTCCCCCCGGGTAGCCCGAATAGTGAAAGTATTTCTTCTGCTCGCGCTTCTTCCCCGTCACTGTGATCTCTTTGGCGTTAATGACGACGACATAGTCCCCTGTATCTACGTGGGGGGTATACTCCGGCTTGTGCTTGCCCATTAAGATCTTAGCGATCTGCGAGGCCAAGCGCCCCAGGGTCTTCCCCTTGGCATCGATGAGCACCCAGCGGTGTTGAAATCTCTTGTCCAAGTCTTCTCGTTTCATAAGAGTCGAATGCTGCATAAGCTCCTCCTTCAAGAGCATCACTGCTTTCTGGGGCTGCCCTGCCCACTTGCAGGGAGCTACCGAATGTGTTATCATAGCGCACTACAGGGCAAATTGCAAAGAGTGTTACTATCCCTTGACAGAAAAGGGCCTATATTTTATAATAGCCCACACTAGGGATTAGGTTTGCCCTAGAGGTTCGTTACCTTTTCCCAACGTTGCCAAGCAGCCCAGCGGCTTGTGCGCCGTTGTCGATTCTAAAGTAAGGAGTTTGCTATGCCGACACTCAATCAGTTGGTGCGCTATGGGCGCACCCCGATCAAGAAGATCAACCGGCGCTCTCTGGCGCTTGGGCACTGCCCGCAGAAGCGCGGGGTCTGTGTGCGCGTCTTCACCAAGACGCCGAAAAAGCCCAACTCTGCGTTGCGCAAGGTCGCCCGCGTGCGCCTCAGCAACAAACAGATGGTCACCGCGTATATCGGTGGCGAGGGCCATAACTTACAAGAGCACTCGATGGTGCTGGTGCGCGGGGGCCGCGTCAAGGACCTGCCCGGCGTCAACTACCATATTATTCGCGGTGCGCTGGACGCTGCGGGCGTTGAGGGGCGCAAGCGCGGACGCTCCAAGTACGGCGTCAAGAAGAGCGCTGCGGGTGCCGGAGCCCCTGCGACCTAACGGAGCGGATACCCTATGACCCAACACGTGATCGATCGTGTGATCCCCGGGCGGCCCGTCCCGCCCGATGTGCGCTACGGAAGCCCCATCGTAGAAAAGCTCATCAATTACGTCATGCGCGAGGGCAAGAAATCGCTCGCGCGCCGGATTGTTTACAGGGCATTCGATATCATCCAAGAGAAGACGGGCGAGAACCCGTTAGAAGTCTTCTTCAAAGCGATGGCTAACTGTATGCCCAAGCTGGAGACGCGCTCGCGTCGCGTGGGAGGCGCGGCCTATCAAGTCCCCTACGAAGTGGAGGAGGACCGCCAGCGGACGTTAGCGTTACGCTGGCTCGTCAACGCAGCGCGCGAGCGCGGCGAACGGAATATGGCGGAGCGGCTCGCTGGAGAAATCCTTGACGCCCTGAAGAACCAAGGCAAGGCCATCGAGAAGAAGAACGAAGCCCATCGCATGGCCGAGGCCAATCGCCCCTTCGCCCACTACCGCTGGTAATCCTAGAGATCTGTGTGATCCCTTATGAAATCGCTCGGGTACGATATTGAAAAGATCAGGAACATCGGGATCATTGCCCACATCGATGCGGGCAAGACGACCACCACCGAGCGATTGCTCTTTTACACTGGGCGCATTCACGATATCGGTGACGTCGACGAGGGCGATACTGAGATGGACTGGATGCCCCAGGAGCGCGAACGAGGCATCACTATTACAGCCGCAGCGACGACGTGCTTCTGGAGAGATCACCAGATCAATATCATTGACACCCCCGGACACGTGGATTTCACGGCAGAAGTCGAGCGCTCGTTACGAGTCCTCGATGGGGCGATCACGATCTTCTCTGCTGTTGATGGCGTCGAGCCCCAGTCGGAGCAAGTCTGGCGCCAGGCCGACAAGTACCGCACGCCCCGCATCGCATATATAAATAAGATGGATCGCATGGGCGCAGATTTTTACGCCGCTGTCGAGTCCATGGTCCAAAAGCTCGCGATCACTCCCATACCCGTGCAGATCCCCTACGGCCAAGGGGATCAGTTCGCTGGGGTCATCGATCTCATTAAACAGAAATTAATCGTGTGGGATCTGGAGTCCAAGGGAGCTCGCTACGAATATAAAGATATCCCTGGAGAATATCAAGAGAAAGCCGCGCACTATCGTGAGAAGCTCTTAGAGACTCTTTCGGAAGTCGATGACGCTCTTCTGACGAAATTCTTAGAAGGCCAGCCCATCAGCGAAGACGAAATTCAGAGAGCCATACGAAAGGCGTGCATCTCTTCTGACGATTTCATCCCTATCTTGCTTGGGTCTTCACTAAATAATATTGGGATTCAGCCCTTATTGGACGCGGTCGTGGACTATCTGCCCAGCCCGCTCGATCGCGGGATCGTCGAGGGCATGAGCGTCAACGGCACGAGTGCTAATGGCGCGAAGATCCAACGACGCCCCACGCCTGATGATCCCTTGGCTGCCTTGGCATTCAAAGTTCAAACTGATGAGTACACAGGGCGGCTCGTCTACGTGCGCGTCTACTCTGGAAAACTCGTCAAGGGCTCGTATGTGCTCAATAGCACGACGGGCAGGACCGAGAGAATCTCGCGGATCTTCCACATGCACGCGAACAAGCGCACTGAGGTCGACGAAGTCTTAGCGGGCAATATTGCCGCTATTGTCGGCCCCAAGGAGCTTATCACTGGGGATACAATCTGTGATCCCAATGCCCCGATTATCTTGGAGAAGATAGAGTTCCCTGAACCCGTAGTCACTGCGGCGGTCGAGCCCAAGACTGACGCTGAAGAGAATAAGCTCAGCGAAGCCCTCTACAAGCTCGCCCAAGAAGATCCCACGTTCAGATACAGAGTCGATCCTGAAACCAACCAAATGATCATTGCTGGGATGGGCGAGCTGCACTTAGAGATTCTCTTTGACAGATTGAAGCGCGAATTTAAAGTCGAGGCGAACATGGGGCGCCCCCAAGTAGCGTATCGAGAGACGCTGGCTGAGCCTGTCGAGGTCGAAGAGAAATTTGTGAAACAGACTGGTGGGCGTGGACAGTATGCGCACGTGTGCATTCGGTTTGAGCCGCTGCCGCGCGGGAAGGGCTTTGAGTTCGTCGACCAGACCAAAGGCGGGGTCATCCCCAGGGAGTTCATCCCTGCGGTGCAGAAGGGCCTTGAAGAATCGCTGGCCAGTGGCCCTCTGGGGGGCTTCCCCATCGTCGATATTCGCGCCGTGCTCTTCTATGGGTCTTATCACCCGGTAGATTCGAACGAGATCGCGTTCAAGACGGCAGCAGCACGTGCTCTCACCCAAGCGTTCGAGAAGGCGAAAGCTCTCTTGTTAGAGCCGATTATGATCGGGGAGATTGTCACGCCGGAGGACTACGTCGGGGAGATTGTCACGGATTTACAAGCGCGTCGTGCGCAGATTACCGCCATGGAAGTGCGCCATAATACCCAAATTATTCAAGTGCTCATCCCCCTGGCGGAGACCTTTGGGTATGCCACGCAATTGCGCTCGATCTCCCAGGGCCGGGCGACCTATAGCTTGCGCTTCTCACACTATGACGTTGTACCCAATACTTTAGCAGAAGAAGTTTTGAAAGGGAGACGGTAATGGCTCGCGAGAAGATTCGCATTCGCTTGAAAGGCTACGATCACGAGTTGGTCGACGATGCCACCCGACGGATCGTCAAGACCGCGTTGGAGACGCGGGCCAAGATCATCGGGCCGGTGCCGTTGCCCACGGAAGTCCATCGGTATACGGTGCTGCGCTCACCCCATGTCAATAAGAAATCCATGGAGCACTTTGAGCGCCGCGTCCATAAGAGACTGATCGATATTAAAGAGCCGACCTCCGAGACGATCAACGCGCTGATGGATATCGAGCTGCCCGCGGGGATCGATATCGAGGTGAAACTGTGATATGGCTGTGGGGATTTTGGGCGAGAAACTCGGAATGATTACGTGGTTCGACGCTGAGGGGAAGGCCCTCGCGGCGACCGTGCTCTATGCTGAACCGTCGGTGGTCACCCAGGTGAAGTCGGCGGAGACCGACGGCTATAATGCGATTCAGCTTGGGTATGGCAAGATCAAAGAGAAGAGCGTCACCAAGCCCTTGAAGGGACACTTTAACAAAGCCGGGGTCGCCCCCAAGCGCGTGCTGCGGGAGTTTCGCGTGGAGAACCCTCAAGAGTTCAAAGTTGGCCAAGAGCTAAACGTGACGCTCTTCCAAGAAGGGGAGCTTGTTCATATCAGCGGGGTCTCTAAGGGCAAGGGATTTGCTGGGGTGATGAAGCGCCATGATTTCTTAGGTGGCCCGGACTCCCACGGCATGAGCAAGTGGCATCGTCGTCCAGGGTCGATCGGGAGCATCCGTGCGACAGGGCGGACGTTTAAGGGCTGGCGCATGGCTGGGCATATGGGGCATGAGCGAGTGACCGTGAGAAATCTTAAAATCTTAAAAGTCTACCCAGAGAAGAACGTGCTCATTGTGCAGGGAGCTGTGCCCGGTCCGCGGCGCGGCATCTTAGAGATTCGCAAGGCAGCTCAAAGGTGAAGACTATGACTGCAGCGACGGCTGAAAAGCAGCGTCTTATCGCTCCGCTGTATAAGTTCGACGGTGGCCCTGTTGAGCAGATTGAGCTGAGCGAGAAACTCTTCGGGTATAAAATCAATCAAGATCTGCTCTATCGGGTTGTGCGTGTATATCTCTTGAATTTACGGCAAGGGACGCATTCGACCAAGAGACGTGGCGAAGTAGTCGGTTCGGGCAAGAAGCCCTGGCCGCAAAAGCACACGGGTCGTGCGCGACATGGCATGCGGCGGTCTCCACTCTGGCGCAAGGGCGGCGTAACGTTTGGCCCAAAGCCCAAAGAATATGAGTATGATCTTCCCAAGAAGATGCGCAGGAGAGCGCTGCAGTCGGCGTTGATCGCCAAGTTACACGAGGCCCAGTTAGGGGTCTTGGATCGGGTAGCTTTTGAGCGACCCAAGACAGCAGAAGGCGTCCAAATGTTTGCGCGGATTGGGCTTGTCAAAGACCCTAGAGAGATTCACAGGACGCAGAATCAGTTCTTGCTGGTCGTCTCGCAGCAAGAGTATGGGATTCCAGTGAAGAAAACGTTCTCGAATTTGCCATGGGCGACGTGTGTCGAATCCAACAGCCTCACCGTGTATGACATTTTAAAGCACGAGTATTTACTCGTGACGCAGCAGGCGCTCCAGGAACTGGAGACACGCTGTGCCCTGGAGAGGGCGGTGAACTAATATGGAATTTCTCGAAGATATTCTGCGCGAGCCGGTGATCAGCGAGAAGGGCTGGCGCCTGCAGGAAGAGAATAAATACGTCTTCGAGGTGCATCCGAAGGCCAATAAGAATCAGATCAAGCGCGCTGTGGAGAGCATCTTCAAGGTGAAAGTGCTCAAGGTGCGGACGCTCCATATGCCCAGCAAGCCCCGCACCAAGAAGTTCTATCAGCACGGGGAAGTGCCCGGCTGGAAGAAGGCTATTGTTCAAGTAGCCCCGGGGCAGCGAATCGAAGTCTATGGAAAAGGGTGATCTGAGAGATGCCGACACGAAAGTTTAAGCCGATCACGCCCGGCCGCAGGCACATGGAGCTCCCAGACTTCAGCGAGCTCACGGACAAAGAGCCAGAGAAGAGCTTGCTGGAGCCGCTGCGCAAGACAGGCGGGCGGAACAACCAAGGGCGCATTACTGTCCGTCATCGCGGTGGTGGGCATAAGCGCCTCTATAGAATTATTGATTTTGCTCGTGATAAGTGGGGTGTGCCCGCTAAGGTCGTCTCCAAAGAATACGACCCGAATCGTTCGGCGTGGATTACTTTGCTGCACTATGCTGATGGTGAGAAACGCTATATTCTCTCTCCATTGGATCTTGAGATCGGCTCGGTTATCGAAGCTGGGGAGAACGTTGAGGCGCGCGTGGGCAATGCGCTCCCGCTGAAGAGAATCCCCGTGGGGGCAATGGTGCACTGTGTCGAGTTCTATCCTGGGGGTGGGGGCAAGGTGGCGCGGGCGGCCGGGACGGCGTGTCAAGTGATGGCTCTGGAAGGGGGCTATGCGCGGTTGCGCCTGCCCTCTGGGGAGATTCGGCTCTTCCCCGAAGACTGCATGGCCACGATAGGCCAACTGGGGAATATAGATCATAAGAACGTTGTCCACGGGAAGGCGGGGCGGGTACGCCATCTAGGGATTCGTCCGACGGTCCGCGGAACAGCGATGAACCCCGTCGATCACCCCCATGGAGGCGGCGAGGGGCGCCACTATGTCGGCGGGCCGCCACGCACATTCGCCGGAAGGCCCGCAAAGGGTGTGCGCACGCGCAAGCCCCATAAGCCCAGCGATCGATTCATCGTCTCGCGGCGCAAAGGGAGGACGGTCTGATATGGCGCGCTCGTTGAAGAAGGGGCCCTATGTGCACCCCAAATTACTGAAAAAGATCGAGAAGATGAAGCGTGGGGAGATCTCCGAAATCAAGACGTGGTCTCGTGCGAGTATGATCACCCCGCAGATGGTGGGGCTGACGATTAAAGTCCATAATGGGCGGCTTCATGTGCCGGTCTTTATTACAGAGACCATGGTCGGCCATCGGCTTGGGGAGTTTGCTCTGACGCGCACGTTCAAGGCGCACGGGGGGATCAAGAAGAAGAAGGTCCCCACGCCCAAGTAGGAGGAACACAGCCATGCAAGCAAAAGCTTCTGCCAAATGGGTTCGGATATCGCCGATCAAGGCCCGGCTGCTGACCTCGCAGATTCAGGGCAAGCCGGTCGACGAAGCGTTGCGCCTGACGCGCTTTGCGAAAGTCAAGGCAGCTCCTATCGTGCGCAAATGCTTGGAGTCGGCCGTTGCGAATGCAGAGCACAATTATGATATGGATGTGGACGCTTTGTGGGTCAAAGAAGTTCGTGTGGACAAAGGGCCCTTCTGGAAGCGGTTACGTCCTGGTTCTCGTGGCAAGGTCTCTATTCGGAAACGGCGGACAAGTCATATCACAATTGTGGTGAGCGATGACCCGAAGCCTGGGGCTCCCGCTGCAGAGGGGCAGGAAGGATAACTATGGGACACAAAACGCATCCGTACGGATTACGCCTAGGCATCAACAAGAAATGGCTCTCCAACTGGTTCTTTGAAAAAGACGCCCCGCGTTATGTCAAAGAGGACCATACGATCCGAACAACGATTAAACGGCGTTATTATGGGGCGGGGATTGCGCGTATTGCTGTGGAGCGTCCTACGGAAGAGTGGGTCTCTATTGTGATTTACACAGCCCGGCCAGGGATCATCATCGGCAAGGGGGGCCAGGAGATCGATCAATTTCAGAGAGAACTTGAAGCGCTCATCAAGCGTAAAGTAAAAATCTATATTAAAGAAGTCGATCATCCTGATCTAGAAGCGACGCTTGTGGCTGAAGATGTCGCGTCAAGGATTCAGAATCGTATTCCCGTGCCCCGCGCTATGAAAGAGGTCATTCAACGAGTGATGGATCATGGGGCCAAGGGGGTCAAGATTCGCTGTGGGGGCCGGTTAGGTGGGGCAGAGATCGCGCGGTCTATCGAGAGTAAATCTGGTCGGGTCCCCTTGCAGACGATCCGGGCAGATATTGATTATGGCTTTGCGGAAGCGTTGACTAAGTACGGGATGATCGGCATTAAAGTCTGGCTCTATCGTGGGGATATCTATCCTGCGCGCGGGGGTGAGACTCGTGGCGTTACTAGCGCCCAAGCAGCGCAAGTTTAGAAAAGACCATCGTGGCCGGATGACGGGCAAAGCTATTGCCGGCTCAGAGGTCGCTTTTGGGGATTACGGCATCCAAGCACTGGAGCCGGCGTGGATCACAGCGCAGCAGATCGAGGCGTGTCGCACGGTTATGGTGCGCGAGCTTGAGAAAAACTCGAAGATCTGGGTGCGGATCTTCCCCGACAAGCCCATCACAAAAAAGCCTGCGGAGGCGCGCATGGGCAAGGGGAAGGGCGATCCCGTGGGCTGGTGCGCTGTTGTGCTTCCGGGGAGAATTCTCTTTGAGATCAGCGGGGTAGACCGTGCCAAGGCCGAGGAGATTTGGCGTTTGGTGGACCATAAATTGCCCATTAAGACGCGTCTGCGGGAGCGTCTCAAGCTAGGTGGGGAGCGCTAGACTATGGAGAAGCCGGAGAAGTTGCGGGAACTGACCGATGAAGAGCTCAAGCAGAAAGAGCGCGAGCTCAAGCGCCAGCTCTTTAACGTGCGCTTTGCCGTCGCCACAGGGCAGCAAGACAACACAGCGTTAATCGGGCAGCTCAAACGTCAGATTGCCCGAGTCAAAACGATCTTACGAGAGCGTCAGCTCCAACAAGGGGGAGCACAGTGAGGGCGGAGACTATGCCGAAGCGAGAGAAGATTGGACGGGTCGTCAGCGACAAGATGGCCAAGACCATTACGGTCTTGGTGGAGACGCTGGAGCAGCACCCGCTGTATAAGAAATATTATATAAAGCGCAAGAAGTTCTACGCTCATGATGAACATGAGCAAGCCCATGAGGGCGATCTTGTACGAATAGTGGAATCACGGCCGCTATCGCGGCTGAAGCGGTGGCGCTTGGTCGAAGTGTTGGAGCGCGCCCGCCCCGGCCAACGCTAAACGGGAGGCGATGGCGATGATCCAAGTTCGAAGCATCTTAAAAGTTGCGGATAACTCGGGTGTCAAGGAAGTCCGGGTCATCAATGTCTTGGGGCAGCCCAGTGGGGCTTGGGGCCAGATCGGGGATATTGTCGTAGCTTCGGTGCAGAAGCGCATCCCCACGAGCGAAATCGATAAAGGAGCGGTCGTCAAGGGCGTGATCGTGCGCACGCGCCAGCCCTATCGGCGCAGGGACGGCAGCTATATTCGCTTCGACGATAACGCTGTCGTATTGATTAATGCGTCGAAGGAGCCTTTGGGAACGCGCATCTTTGGCCCAGTGCCCCGCGAGCTGCGCGAGAAGGGCATGGTACGGATTCTGTCTTTGGCTCCGGAGGTGCTCTGATGCAGAAGATTCGCAAGGGTGACATAGTAAGGGTCATCGCAGGGAACGACCGCGGCAAGGAGGGAGAGGTCTTGCAGGTCCTCCCCAAAGAGCGTAGAATTATTGTCAAGGGTGTGCGCATGATCACGCGCCACCTGCGACCCTCTGCGAAGCACCGCGAGGGCGGTATTGTGCAGCAAGAGGGCCCGCTCGATCTCAGCAATGTCTTGTTGATCTGTCCCGAATGCGACCGGCCGACCCGCGTCGGCTTCGTGATCACAGAGACTGGGGAGAAGCTCCGTCAATGTCGGCAGTGCAAGAAGACCTTTGATTAGTATGGTGACGGATTATGATGTTATATGAACGCTATCGCACGGAGATCGTGCCTAAGCTCATGAAGGAGCTCAATTATAAGAATATTATGCAGGTGCCCAAGATCGAAAAGATCGTAATCAACATGGGCATCAAAGAGAAAGATGATCCCAAGAAGCTTGAGGGGTGTGTGCGCGATTTGATGACAATCACTGGGCAGCGTCCTGTCGTCACCAGGGCGAAGAAGAGCATCTCTGACTTCGGGATAACGAAGGGAGACCCAGTGGGGTGCATGGTGACGTTGCGGGGGAAGCGCGCTTATGCGTTCTTTGAGAAGCTTGTCAGGGTAGTGCTCCCTGCAATTCGTGATTTTCGTGGAGTGAGCGCAGACTCGTTCGATGGGCGCGGGAATTTTTCGCTGGGCTTGAGCGATCAGTTGGTCTTCCCAGAGATCAAGTATGACCAGATTGCTAAAGTCCAGGGCATGGATATCTGTATTGTGACTACGGCGAAGACCGACCGGGAAGGGTATTATCTGCTCAAGGCGTTAGGGATGCCTTTTAAAGATTAGTTCTCTAAAGGAGGAGCATTCGGATGGGGAAGACGGCATGGAAGGCGAAGCTGGCCAAGCCTGCTAAGTTTTCAGCGCGCCGCTATAATCGATGCAGCATTTGTGGGCGACGCCGAGGGTTTATTCGGGATTTTGGACTGTGTCGTTTGTGCTTCCGTGCTAAGGCACATCGAGGCGAGTTACCCGGCGTGCGGAAGGCCACCTGGTGAGGGAACTCTATGGATACGATAGCTAATATGCTCACAGCTATTCGGAATGCGAATGCGCGTGCGCTGCGTGAGGTGCGCGTGCCGCATTCGAATATCAAAGCTGAGATCGCCCGAGTTCTCAAAGAAGAGGGCTTCATCGAAGACTATCGTGTTGAGGGCGAGAAGAAGCGCGATTTAGTAATTATGCTGAAATACAAAGGGAAGCGTGGCAAGGACCCCGTCATCGAGGGGATTGAGCGGGTATCCAAGCCAGGTCGGCGCATCTACGTAGGGGTGCATGAGATCCCTTTGGTGCGCAGTGGCTTGGGAGTAGCTATCTTGAGTACCCCTCAAGGGGTTTTGACTGGCAAGCAGGCGCGCCAAAAGCGCGTGGGTGGAGAACTTCTGTGCAAGGTGTGGTAGGCTATGTCCAGAATTGGTAAGCAGCCCATTCCTGTTCCTAAAGACGTCAAGGTGACGATCGAAGCCGATCGCGTCATTGTCGAGGGCAAAGCTGGCAAGCTCGTGCAGCGCTATGAGCCTGAGTATGTGAGCGTACAGATGACCGATGGTACTATTGTTGTCACGCGCAAGGGCGATGAAAAAGAATTTAAGGCGCGGCACGGGCTCTATCGGGCGTTACTCGCTAATATGATCACTGGGGTCCAGCAGCCGTATACGAAGATCTTACAGTTGGTGGGGTTGGGCTATCGAGCCAAGCTCCAAGGGAAAGAGTTGGTCTTGGAGATCGGCTTTCATGATCCGGTGATCTATAAGCTCCCGGATAACGTCAAGGCCGAAGTGAAGGATCAAACTGAGATTATTCTCACCAGCCCGGACAAACAGTTAGTGGGGGAAGTCGCAGCGGAGATCCGGAGTCTGCGCAAGCCTGAGCCGTACAAGGGCACAGGGATTCGTTACAAGAACGAGCAAATCCGGCGCAAAGAAGGCAAGCTGGCTGGTGGCGCTGGGGCAGCCGGCGGGGCGAAGGCCGGGTGACGCATTCTATGATTAGCGTAATCAGTCGAAATGAGCGGCGGCAGCGGCGGCATCAACGGATTCGTAAGAAGATCTTCGGGACGCCGCAGCGTCCGCGCTTGTGCGTCTATAAGAGCTTAAAGCATCTACACGCCCAGGTTATCGATGATACGGTCGGGCAGACTTTAGTCGCCGCGAGCACCATCGAGAAAGATTTAAATCTCAAAGGCGGGACGGTCAAGTCTGCAGAAATCTTGGGGAAGATCTTGGCTGAACGTGCTTTAGCAAAGGGCATCACGACGGTGGTCTTCGACCGTGCCGGCTATCCCTATCATGGGGTCATCAAGGCATTTGCTGAAGCCAGTCGCAAGGCCGGACTGAAATTCTAAGGGAGGAACAGAGAACGTATGGCACGACCACGTGGTGGCGAGCGTCGAGCTGAAGAGTTCGAGAACGAAGTGATCGATCTACGACGCGTGGCCAAGGTCACCAAGGGTGGCAAGAACTTGAGCTTTCGCGCTGTGGTCGCCATTGGGGATGGCAAGGGGCGGATCGGCCTAGGCAAGGGGAACACTCGTGAGGTCCCATCGGCGATTCAGCAAGCGATCCGCGACGCCAAGCGCAATATCATTCAGATCCCCCTCGTGGAGGACCGCACGATCCCCCATGAGATCTGGGGAGAATTTAAAGCTTCGAGGGTTCTGCTGAAGCCAGCTTTCCCCGGCACGGGCGTGATCGCGGGCGGGACAGTCGGGGCCATCTGTCGGCTTGCTGGCATCAAAGATATTCTGACCAAAGCTCAAGGGTCTACCAATCCGTTAACGTTGGCGAAGGCAACTCTGGACGGGCTAAGACGTCTAAAGACGCTTGAGGAAATCGCGCGGCTCCGCGATAAGAAGCCTGAGGAGGTCTTGCAATGAGGCTCAGCGATCTGCGTCCTACGCCAGGGAGTGTGAAGAAGCCCAAGCGCGTCGGCCGAGGGAACGCCTCCGGTCATGGGACGTACTCGACCCGTGGTGGCAAGGGCCAGACGGCCCGGTCGGGGTATCGGATGCCGCCGGCGTTCGAGGGCGGCCAGACCCCCTTATGGAAGCGCGTGCCCAAGCGCGGGTTCAAAAATATTTTACGCAAGAGCTACGCTTACGTGAACGTCGGCCAACTCAATGAGGTCTTCCCCGACGGGGCAGAGATCACCCCGAAGACCCTCAAAGAGCATGGGCTGATTAAAAAATACAGAAACGGCGTGAAGGTTCTTGGCGATGGCCCGCTCTCCAAGAGGTTGATCGTGAAGGCGCATAAATTCAGCAAGAGTGCTAAAGAGAAGATCACCGCTGCAGGAGGGCAAGCGATTGCCCTGCTCCCCGAAGAGCCTGATGAGCAATCAGATGCGCAAGAGACCCCAAAGAAAGCGTCAGGGAAGTGACCAGTAAGCTATGACTGAAGGGCTGTTTGAAGCATTCCGAATTCCTGAAGTCCGCAAGCGTATACTGTTTACGCTTGGGGTAATTATCGTCTTTCGGTTAGGGGCGTGGATCCCCGTGCCCGGCGTTGACCCCAACCAAATCAAGCTCTTCATTGAGCAGCTTGGGCAGGTGGGGCAGTTCTTGAGCGCGTTCACTGGGGGAGCGCTCGAACGCTTCTCGATCTTCGCCTTGGGGGTTATCCCGTACATTAACGCTTCGATTATCTTGAGCTTATTAGTCGCGGTCATCCCTAAGCTGAAAGAGCTTCAAGAGCAAGGGGAAGAGGGACGGCGTGTCATCAACAAGATCACGCGCTACGCGACCGTTGGTCTGGCGTTCATTCAAGCTGCCGGGACAAGCTATCTCATCTATAATCAAGGTTTGGTCCAGCCCACTCAGAGCTTGTTAGGCTTTCTGTTCATAGCAGTTGTCACGCTCACTACAGGGACGATGTTTCTCATGTGGCTGGGTGAGCGTATCACGGAGAACGGCATCGGCCGCGGGATTTCCATGTTGATCATGATCGGGATCTTAGCAGATTATCCGCGCTACTTTGCTACGATCTGGGGCGAAGTCACGAACAATCCCAATCCCATGAACGCCCTTTGGTTACCATTGCTTTTAGCCATTTATGTCCTAGTCACTGCAGGCGTAGTGATGGTTCAGCTTGGGGCGCGGCGCATTGATATTCAGTACGCCAAGCGCATGGTCAAGGGGCGGGTCTACGGCGGCCATAGCACCTTCTTGCCCCTCCAAGTCAATCAGGGTGGCGTCATCCCTATTATCTTTGCAGTAGCACTGCTTGCTATTCCTCAGACGATCTTCCAGTTCCTTGAACAGAACAACGTGATCACAAATATGATAGCCGAGCGACGCATCGCGTTGGAGATCTCCGGGGAGAGCCAAGCGGGGGATCTCTTTGTCAAGGTCGATGGGCAATTAGTGCAGATCTCACTCGCTGAAAAGCAGAACAGCGAAGAAGTCGCTCAGGCTATCGCCGAGGCGCTCAATCGCCGTCAAGCTGGTTCCGCTGAGACACGCAGTAGTCGTGTTATTATCCCCGTCGAACCCGACAGAGCCCCTGATAACCCGAAGACGATCTCCCTTGGGGAGACAGCAGAGAATCTCATAGCTCTCAACGGGGTCGGCCAGAGCACTACGGTGCGTGGCATCACATTTGTCAGAGCTTTCAGTCGCGATTGGATGAACGTCGTCGGTGATTTCTTAAATTGGTTATCTACGGATCTTTCGCGCGGGCACACGTTCTATATGATTCTGAGCGCATTGCTGATCTTCTTCTTTACGTATTTTTATAGTGCGATTGTCTTCAATCCCCGCGACCTAGCAGAGAACTTACGGAAGTGGGGCGGCTTCGTGCCAGGGATTCGTCCAGGCAAGCCCACGGCAGATTTCATTGAGTCTGTCCAGAGCCGATTGCTCTTCATTGGGGCGCTCTTTTTGATTATTATCGCGCTGCTCCCGATGATCATCACCAACATAAGTGGGTTGACAGCGTTCTTCTTGGGAGGCACATCGCTGCTCATCGTCGTGGGCGTCGGCGTCGACACGATCAAGCAGATTGAAGCGCACTTGGTGGAGCGCCGCTACGAGAGCTTGATCGCCAAGAGCGGCCTAGGGCGGCGTATCTAAAAGTATGACTGCGCGACGGATCGTGCTGTTAGGGCCTCCAGGGTCGGGCAAGGGCACTCAAGCCGTTCGTTTGGCGGCGTGGCTGGATGTCCCCCATATTTCTACAGGGGATCTGTTGCGCAATGAAGTGCAGAATCGGACGGAATTGGGAATGCGAGCGCAGAGCTTTATGGATCGCGGTGAGCTCGTGCCGGATCAGGTGGTCGCAGAGATGATCCGGAAGCGCCTCGAAGGAACGACGGGATTCGTGCTCGATGGCTTTCCTAGAAACATCAAGCAAGCTGAGATCTTAGAGAATGTGACCAAGGTCGACCGGGTCTTGCACTTTTGTCTTGACCGGGAGGAGATCATTCGGAGGCTGAGCGCGCGGCGCGTCTGTCCGCGGTGTGGGCACGTGTATAATCTGCTCTCGAGCCCGCCCCAGCAAGATGCTCTGTGTGACACGTGTAAGATAGCACTGGTGCAGCGCTCTGATGATACCCCGGAAGTAATTCAGAGACGGATTGATGTACAGTATGCGCGTGAGATCGGGCCAGTGCTTGAGTTCTATCGAAAGCGCGGTGTACTGCGGGAGCTTGACGCCAAGGGCGATATTGAATCGGTCTATCGAGCGGCGCAGCAAGCGTTGGAGTAATATATGGCGATAAAGCTGAAAAGCTCAGCGGAGATTGAGATCTTGCGAGAGAACGCCCGGCTTCTACAAGAGATCCTGCAATGTTTGGTAGAAGAAGCGCGGGCGGGCGTCTCTACGTTATATTTAGACGCTCTGGCTGGGCGACTGATCGCTGAGGTGGGAGGGCGCCCATCATTTAAGGGCTATCGTGTGGGGGGACACGTGTATCCTGCCAATATCTGTACGTCGCTCAACGCAGAAGTAGTCCATGGCATCCCCCGCCCTGATCGGGTTCTCCAGCCTGGCGATGTGCTCTCCATTGACATTGGCATGATCCGGCGGGGATTTTGTGCAGACCTAGCTACAACAGTTATAATAGAAGACGCCCCACGATCTGCTGAGGACTTGCTGGTAGTGCAGACGGCTCAAGAAGCTCTATGGCAGGGCATCCGTGCTGCACGCGCCGGCGCGCGTGTAGGCGATGTAGCCCATGCCATTCAACATTATGTGCATAGCCGCGGGCTGTCGATTGTCACGAATTTTGTGGGCCATGGGATCGGCCGCCAGATGCATGAGGAGCCCCAAGTGCCTAATTACGGCTCTCCGGGGCAGGGACCCTTGTTGCGGGATGGCTTGGTGATCTGCATTGAGCCCATGGTTGCTAATAGCGAGAAAGAGTTGATTGAAGTTGAGGTCCAGGATGACAATTGGACAGCAGTGGCCCCAGGAGCGACGGCGGCCGCTCACTTTGAAGCGATGGTGAGAATTCGTGCTGAGTTGCCGGAGCTCTTAGGCTGTGGGGCCTTCGAGAGAGTTCCTTCGAGGTGATAGACTTATTGGCAAGGGAGAGTTTATCAAACGCCGTGGTGAAGTAATTGAGGCGTATCCGGGTTCGATGTTCCGTGTGCGGTTTGAAGACGGCACGGAAGCGTTCTGTCACATCTCCGGGCGGATCCGCAAGAATTATATCAAGATCCTCCCCGGAGATAAGGTGCTTGTAGAGTTTTCGCCCTATGACCTCAGCCATGGCAGGATTATCTATCGCGAGTGAAGGTGATCGTATGAAAGTGCGAAGCTCTGTCAGAAAGATCTGTGATGCCTGTAAGATTGTGCGTCGCCGCGGGCGTGTGATGGTGATCTGTAAGAATCCCAAGCACAAGCAGCGGCAGGGATGCTAAAGGAGGGATGAGATGGCTCGTATTGCCGGGGTTGATTTGCCCAACAATAAGCGCATCGATATTGCGCTCACGTATATTTACGGGATCGGGCGCCCCTTGGCGCAGCGTATCCTCCAAGCGACGCAAGTCGATATGGGGAAGAAGGTCCGCGATCTTACCGAGCAGGAGATCACAGCTCTGCGCAGGGAGATCGAGACGAAGTATCAAGTGGAAGGCGATCTGCGCCGCAAAGTTCAGAACGATATCGCTCGTTTGAAACTCATTAAGTGTTATCGAGGGGTGCGCCATACGGTGGGGTTGCCGGTGCGTGGGCAGAAGACGCGCAGCAACGCGCGGACGTGGAAGGGTCCCCGCCCGGCCAAGGCTGGCAAGCGCAAGTGAGAGTGAGGTGAAAAGATGGCCCGAAAGGTAGATCGTGCGCGGCTCCATGTGCACTCGACTTTTAACAATACTATCTTGACATTGACAGATTTAGATGGGCGCGTCTTGGCGTGGGCCAGCCCGGGCACACGCGGCTTCAAAGGAAGCAAAAAGGGTACCCCGTATGCAGCGCAGCTTGCGTGTGAGTCGCTGCTGGCGAAGATGCGCGAGCTCGGCGTGCGCTCCTTGATCGTGACTATTAACGGCACAGGTCAGGGACGCAATTCTGTGGTCAATACGCTCAAGGGCTCTGGCATTCGCGTGGAGGACGTTAAGAACGTGACCCCAGTATCACACAGTTCTGAACACAAACGGTGAATGGAGGAGTATGGGACGCTATACGGGACCGAAGTGTCGCTTGTGTCGGCGTGAGGGGGAAAAGCTCTTTCTCAAGGGCGAGAAGTGTTACACAGAAAAATGCCCGGTGGAGCGTCGCCCCTACGCCCCGGGGATGCACCAGCGCAAGTTTGGCAAGCTCAGTCAGTACGGGATTCGCTTGCGCGAGAAGCAGAAAGCCAAGAGAATCTATGGGCTGCGCGAGGAGCAGTTTAGAAGATATGTCGAGCGGGCCAAGCGCGTCAAGGGCGTCACCGGTGATTTCTTGCTTGAACTCTTAGAGAGGCGTTTGGATAATGTGATCTACCGAGCGGGCTTGGCGGCTTCGCGGGATCAAGCTCGGCAATTAGTAACTCATGGGCACTTTGCGGTCAACGATCGCAGCGTCAATATCCCGTCGTTTTTGGTCCGCCCAGGGGACATTATTACACTCAAGCCCAATGCTGCACAGAAGCCCGGTGTTAAAGCTCTATTAGAGACAAAGGGGCGCGGGACTGTCCCAGCGTGGCTAGAGCGCGTGGACGGGCGTATCCAAGTTATAGATCGCCCCAAGGTCGATCAGCTGGAGCACAAGCTGCAGATGCAGCTCATCGTCGAGTTCTACTCCCGCTAAGCGTTGAGAAAGGGGATTATGCGTGCAGAGCTCGTGAAGCCAAAGATCAAGATCGAGAGCTTGACCCCGTATCGCGGGGTGTTTGTAGTCGAGCCGCTGGAGCGTGGCTACGGCACGACGGTGGGGAATGCCTTGCGGCGAGTTCTGCTCTCGTCTATTCCTGGGGCAGCAGTCACGCGCGTGCGCTTTGAGGGCAAATATCACGAATACGATACGATCGAGGGCGTCAAAGAGAGCATTCTAGAAATTATTCTCAATCTCAAGGAGATTGCATTTCGGATCACCGACTGGGAGCCCAAGCACGTCTACGTGCAGCATGAGGGGGCAGGGGTGGTACGTGCTGGGGACTTGGAGCTACCGCGAGGTCTAGAAGTGATGAACCCTAGCCATGTGATCGCGACGGTCACCGCTCATGGACGATTGGTCATCGACATGGAAGTGGAACCCGGGGTGGGGTATCGGCCAGCAGAGCGCAACAAGAAAGAGGATATGCCCCTAGGGATCATCGCTGTGGACTCGGACTTCTCCCCAGTCAAGCGCGTCAATTTCAAGGTCGAACCGACGCGTGTGGGCGAGCGCACCGACTACGATCGCTTGCTCTTAGAAGTGGAGACCAATGGCGGCGTTCGTCCTGAAGCGGCAGTGCAGCAAGCCTCGCAGATCTTGATCAGCCATTTTGAGCTGTTCACGCTGCCGCTTGGGGCGGCTGAGCCGGTGCCGACTGAGCCAGATGAGCTCAACAGACGCTTAGAAGAATTACAATTTGACAAGCGTGCGTGCAATCTTCTTGAGACCAAAGGGGTCGTCACGCTGAAGGACTTATTACAAAAATCCAAAGAGGAGTTGCGGGATATTCACGGCTTTGGCGAAAAGACTCTTCAGAAAGTCATTGAGCGTGTCGAAGAGCTGGGATATCATTTGAAGGAGTCTGTGAAACGGAGTTGAGGCACTATGTGGCATCGGAAGAAATTTCGCAAGCTCAATCGAGCTCCTGCTCATCGGAAGGCGCTCTTAGCCAATATCGTGAAAGAACTGATTGAGCACGGCAAGGTCGACACGACTGTGGCTCGTGCCAAGGAGAGTGCGCGTTTAGCCGAGCGGCTTATCACGTGGGCGAAGCGCAATGATCTCCATGCGCGGCGCTTGGCCTTCTCAGTGCTCCAGGATCCTGATCTCACGGATAAGCTCTTCACGGAAGTGGCGCCGAAGTTTACTGAGCGTGCCGGGGGCTACACACGTGTGCTCAAGCTTCCACCGCGCCAGGGAGACGGCGCAGACTTGGCTCGGCTGATGTGGGTCAGCTAGAACCGGGAACGGATAAAGTCGTTGATGCCCTCTAGAATAGCGCGGGCTAGGCGTTTCTGATACGCTAACTGACTTAATTTTCTCGCTTCTTCGGGGTTTGTAATAAACCCTAAGTTGATCTGCACCGCGGGTATATTCAGTCGTCGCAGCCAGAGGTGAGCCGTCTTTGTCTCCCAGCTTAGCCCCTTGGTTGTCACTGTTATGCTTTGGCGCAACGTTTCAGCGAGAGCCCTCGTATCATGGGAGGCATTGGTTGGTATCAATATTTGAATGCCGTGCATCCAGGGATCGTACGAGAAACCGAGATGCAAACTGATCAATATATGCACGCCTTGGGCGTTAGTGATACGCTCTTTCGGCGACAGATAGCGATCATCGTGGCGCGTCAATATGGTTTTTATAGTGGGGAGGCTCACGGCTTCCAAAGCGATCAGATGCGCGATTTTCAGCACTATCTCTTTTTCAAAGAGATTGTCCACGCTGATGCCGCCGGTATCGTCGCCGCCGTGGCCGGCGTCTATGGCGACCATAGTGATAGGTGCAGGCTGGCTTGTACCCCAAGCCCCAAGCAAACTGATTATCAGAAGCCCAAGACTCAGCGCGCGCATCGCTTGACAGATTATCATCCAGTGTTTATTATACAATGATACCAAAGGCTTAAGGAAATCGGTGGGATCTCTTTTCATTCACTCTGAGGTGAACAAACATGCACACAATGCGCAAGCTCGTTGAGAAATACGGAAAGTACGTGATCTGGACTGTGGTCATCAGCTTCGTAGCTGGGGCGCTCGTGATCTTTTCACCGATGGCGTTCGACCCCGGTGCACGCAATACTCCTAAAGAAGAAGATATCGTCCTCGTTGTCAACAGGGAGAAGGTTGGGAAGGACCAGTACGAGCGGGCTTATCAAGAGATCCTCAACGAGCAACGTCAGTTTAATCCAGATATTGAGAAGACCCTCCAAGGGCCGGATGGGGCCTATAGACAATTACAATGGCGTGCCCAAGCGATTGATCGTCTCATCGAGAGAATTATAAAAGATCAAGAGAGTCGCAGGCGCGGCATCAGTGTGCCTGCCAAGAAGCTCGATGAGCGCTACAAGAAAGAATATGAGAGTTTCTTACTGATGTTGCGCCAGCGCTACGGCATTGACGAGAAGGAATTAGCGCGCATTCTGCGTGAGCGAGGCAGCTCACTACCGGCCTATCAGCGGCAGATTCGCGATCAAGTCGCAGCACAACTCAAAGAAGAGCTTCTCGAAGAGGCCGTTGTCGGCCAGCTCGAGGTTACTGATGCTCAATTAATAGAGTTCATTGAACAGAACAAGACGCGTTATATCAGTACTATCTTGGGATACCTCCAGCCGACGGTGGCTGAGCTTCACGCTTACTTTGAAGCTCATCGTGAAAAGTACGCGACCCCTGAGGTCAAGGCGCGACATATCTTAGTCAGTGTGGATGAGAACGCCTCTGAAGAGCGAGTCGCCCAAGCCAAGAAGAAGATCGAAGAGATTCAGAAAGAGCTTCGCACAGGAGCGGACTTCGCTGAACTCGCCAAGAAATACTCTGACGACAAGAGCAACGCTGACAACGGTGGGGATCTTGGCTGGTTTGGGAAAGGCGTCATGGTCAAGGAGTTTGAAGACGCAGCATTCGTCCTCGACATCAACGAAGTGAGCGATCCGGTGCGCACCCGCTATGGGTTCCATCTCATTAAAGTCGAAGACAAGCGCGTGCGCACGTTTGAGCAAGCGCAATCGGATGTGCGCCGCGACTTGGTGAGAGAGAAGGAAGACGCTTTGATGGCTCAATGGCTTGAAGCAGCCAAGCAAGGGAATTTCTTGGAACGGGTGCGCCTCAGCAGAATCTTTATCCCCATGGCGTCTGATGCCCCTGAAGACGAGCTGATCTCAGCGCGCAAGCGCCTCCAAGAAGCTAAAGACAAGCTCAAAGTCGAGGGCGCCGGCTTTTTGGCTGTGGTCAAGGAGTATTCCCAAGACCCAGACTTTAAAGACCGCAACGGCGATATGGGCTATCTCACTCTTGTAGACCTGCCCAAGGAACTCCAAGACGCTCT
>FMSI01030344.1_pt1 | contig 24705 bp, 19 predicted proteins | sample 1504471 | NCBI WGS metagenome assembly FMSI01 (sample SAMEA4475357, study PRJEB15587) | soil metagenome | biome: Soil; feature: Field | place: India | collected 2015-03-11 | depth 0 m
TACTTTATTTATTTTTCTTAAAATTTGAGAGAAACGTGCAATACTTTAATTTACATTTCTTTTAAGTAAATTTTGAATTTATCGTTACAATTCCCAGCAATTGAATTTTTATTTGTTCTTTCCCTTCAAGCAATTCTTTCAAACTTATTTATTCCTTTACGATAATCCCGATAACAGACAATCATTAATATTAATTAAGCTCTTCAATTCTCCTAAAAGGACCTTGATTTGGTGTTATGCTAAATTAAATGGTTATCCAAACCTTGGAGATAATTCCCATTCGGTCGATTTATCCAAAAGCCTTAACTATGATTGTGAGAAATACGGTGTTTAAATTAAATTTAATACTTGCAGTTATTAACATAATACGCTACAAGTTTAAGGTATTGAGGATTAAGAGAGAATAAGAAACAAATTAATATGTGTCTTTTTACTTTTTGCGCTTGCTTCGCTGAATTTTGTATTCTGTTTCAAGGATTTTCATTTCTTCTTCTAAAAGCGATTTATTCCTTCTGGACATCATTGCTTGTATCGAACGAATGGTACGTTCGTAATTTCCTAAAGTACTTTCGGTTTTACTACCTCCCCAAGTAAAAGAAGGAATATACTTGGAAAGCAAACCTGGATTGTAGATGTTGCAGCAAATTCCAGTTATTGTTCCTGTGTTGAAAGAAGTATTTATTGCAGTGCGGCTATGGTCGCCCAAAAGTAGGCCAAGGAAGATACGACCAGAGTCGAACGTTTCGTTTTCAATTCTAACCGAGACAGTTTCATAGGTGTTTTTCAAATCCGAAGTTGTTGTACCGGCACCAATGTTGCACCATTCCCCAATATACGAATGTCCAATAAAACCATGGTGCTGTTTGTTGGAGTATGCATGAAAAATTGTATTTTCGACTTCACCTCCAACCTTACAAAGCTCTCCGATAGTAGTTCCTTGGTATATGAAAGCCCCAGATTTGATTACAGAATTTTTTCCAATAGCAACAGGACCTTCGATGTAACTAAAAGGGTGTATAGTAACATTTTCGCCTAAAACTATCGCACCTTTTTCTGCATTTAAAACAACATGGGGCAAAATATTGCAATTTTTTCCTATTTTAATTTTGCTTTCGTTGAGAACTGTTACGCCTTTTTTCTTCAATAGTTCGAAGTCTGCTTGATTTTCCAGAAAGCGGAAGTCGTCTTCAATAGCTTCGGAATTGAATTCAATTGCATCCCAAAGGAAATTGATTACTTTTGGTAAATGAAGTTGAACTTGAGGTAGTTTCTCAAAATATTTTTTTAAAAGAATTTCGTAGAATTTGGTGTCGAATTCGTTCGGGTTAATCATTTCTTCTGAAGTGATATAAAATGCTATGGGAATTTCGCCAACCATGAAAGCACATGATTTTGTTGTGGGTGTGTTTTGTACAAATTCAGTGTAAGCAGTGCAAACATTATCCCAAAATACCTTGTTAGGTAAAATTCCTGCATTAAGAACAAAGAGATTGCCCTTTGTAATATTATTGTCGTGGAAAGCAAATTTTTTTAGGAAGAACTTGAGGTAAGTTTCTCTATTACTTTGGAATACAATCTTTGCATTTGGAAAATTGAATTGAATTTTTTCGAACAGACGGAAAGCTCCGCATCGGATTTCCCACTGCAAATGTAAAAGGTAAAAAGGGTAAAGGCTTCGAACGTATTCGTTTTCGAAGAGAAGAATAGTATCCGGGTTGATCATTCTACTTTAACCAACTCAACATCAATAACCAATTTCGAGTTAGGAGGTATTCCTCGGTAGGAATGCACTCCAAAGCCAAGTTCTGGTGGAATTATCAACATTCTTCTGCCACCAACTCGCATTGTTGAAACACCTTCTTCCAAACCTTCGATAGCATCCTTGTTCCCTAAAATAAAAGACATAGGTATGCCACTTTTGTAAGTATCCTCAATCACAGTGCCATCTTCGAGCTTCATAATAAAGTTAATTGTTACTTTTTGTCGTGGTTTAGGTGTTTCACCACGTCCTTCGTAGATATCCTTATATTGCAAACCGCTGGGATTGGTTATCCAGTTTTCATCTTGAACTCGGACTTTACTTGTTCGGCAAGAAATAAGCACAAAAGCAAAAATAAGTGTCAAAAAAAACAAGTTTCTCATTGATCCTCCAATTTATGTTCTTTACTTTTTCTGTGTTTCAATGCAGCGCGAATAAAGCCTATGAACAGTGGTGCTCCTGTAACAGCTCTCGATTTCAATTCTGGGTGGAATTGTACGCCAATGAACCAGGGATGGTTTCTTAATTCTATCATTTCAACCAAGTTTCCATCGGGCGAAAGACCACTCATTACCAAACCATTTTGTTCGAATATTTCTCGGAATTCGTTGTTAACTTCGTATCTATGGCGGTGCCTTTCATAAATAATATCTTGATGATATTCAGAGTAAGCTAATGTGTTAGGTATTATTTTGCATGGATACTGTCCAAGCCGCATTGTCCCCCCCTTGTTGATAATCTTTTTTTGGTCCTCCATCAAATCAATTACATTATATTTTGTCTTTTTATCGAATTCAGTCGAATGGGCATTTTCTAACTTGCAAACATTTTGAGCGAATTCGATAATTGCACATTGCATTCCAAGACATATACCAAAAAAAGGGATTTTGTTCTCTCGGACATACTTAATCGCGGCAATTTTTCCTTCTATACCTCTTTTTCCAAAGCCTGGACCAACAAGAAGTCCATCAATATCTTTTAACAACTCACTGCAATTGTAGTCGTTCAACTCTTCGGAGTCAATCAAATCTACATCCACCGAGGTGTTGTTTATCGAACCAGCATGAACAAAAGCCTCCAGAATACTTTTGTAGGAGTCACGATACCGCACGTACTTGCCAACGAGTGCGACTCGAACTTTGTGTAAAGGATTTTTTATTTTTCGTACAAATGTTTTCCACTCTTCCAAATCCAGGGTATTTTCGGGGACATTCAACTTTCTTAATACGATTCCGTCTAAATTACTTTTGGAGAGTACTAAGGGGACTTCGTAAATAGTTTCCACATCGTAAACATCAATGACGGATTCTTCATCGACGTTGCAAAAAAGTGAAATTTTGCTTTTAACATCTTTCGACAATTTAGTTTCGCTCCGACAAAGAATAATATCGGGGACAATTCCGTGCTCCATTAGTGCTTTTACAGAATGCTGTGTGGGCTTTGTTTTTAGTTCACCAGCGCTTTTGATAAACGGGACGTAGGTTAAAATTATGTTTAAAGCATTGTTAAATCCGCGTTCTAAAGCAAACTGTCGAGCAGCCTCTAAAAAAGGCAAAGATTCGATATCACCAACAGTTCCACCAATTTCAACTATTACAAAATCATATTCACCGTCGAAAAAAGAAATTCTTCGTTTTATTTCATCGGTAATGTGGGGTATTACTTGAACAGTTTTGCCAAGGTATTGTCCCTTTCTTTCTTTCTTTATTACAACATAATAAACTTGACCTGCAGTTGTATTATTGTGTTTGGTTAATGAATAACCAAGGAAACGTTCGTAATGTCCTAAATCTAAATCTGTTTCGGCGCCATCGTCCGTTACGTAAACTTCACCATGCTGATAAGGATTCATCGTACCTGGGTCGACATTAATATAAGGGTCGAGCTTCATAATCGTTACCTTGTACCCACGTTGTTTTAGTAACAAACCGAGTGATGCAGAAGCAATACCTTTCCCCAATGATGAAACGACGCCACCAAAAACAAAAATATACTTTGTGTGCTTTCGGTTTTTTTTGTTTTCTTTTTCCATAATCAAACTAAATTAAAAAAAAGAAAGGAAAGGAATACTTTCGAAACTAAATTCACAAATTTTATTTCTTTTCAAGTATAAGTTAATGAAATATTCTTTTGGAATTATATGCAAATTAGTTTTGAAGCGAAATTATATGAGATATCTATGATTTCATTGATTGGAATGACAAACTACGGAAAAAATCAATCATTGCCACACGGCAATGATTGATTAATGGGTCAATTAATGTAAAAATTTTATTAGTTGTTAAATATTGGACTTTCTTTAACGTTGCCGTAGCCGGGAATAATGATTTCCTTTTGGTCGGAATTATTTGTTTTCATTTTCACAGTGCAATTGAAATATCCTTTTTTATCGGGGACAACTTTGGCAACTACATCGAAACTTTCGCCTGCCTTTAGAACTAATTTTTTAGGCAAGTTAACATTCAGATTTTCGGGAACGACTTGAACCTCGCTCAAAGTAATGTTCTCGTTAGTATTATTTTTAATAGTAACTTTCGAAGTTGCCTCTTGTCCAACGGTCATTTCATTGAAAGCAAAATAAGAAGTAGGGGAAATCGAAATAGGGTAGAATACGTTAGCTTTCAAGTACAAATATTTATTGGAATTATTTGGGTCGTTCGAGGCTATTCTAATACTTTTCACCACATTGCCTTGCATCCCGGCAATTCTCAAGGATACATCAAGAGTAGCTTCTTCGCCGGGTTTAAGTTCATTTTTGTCCAAGGGGGCAGTTGTGCAACCACAACCAGGTTTTACTTCTGTAATTTTTAATGATTCTGTGCCCGCATTTTTAATCTTTATTTTGGCTGTTAGGGGATCTTGGGTTGGTTTGACTGTTCCCCAGTCGTAACTGTCTCCACCAACGATTTCAATTTTAGGTTGAGCAATTAGCAAATATGGAAGAAAAACAATTAGCGAAAGCAACATCAGCTTTTTCATATTCTACTCCTTTTGTTTGATTAAAGCAAAAAAACGAAATTTTTGTTCAGTTATTTTAACTAACAAGTATTTTAATACCTTGAATTATTCTATTTTCATTGTAACTTTCAGCCTCAAAACCATCGATACGAATCAATTCTGGTTTTTCCTTCAAAATTCCGCTTCTTTCGAAATATTTTTCCACAGTGGATTTTGAGGCACCACCCCATGGATTGCGTGCTATGGTGATTCCAATTCTGTTCACGAATGGGAGCATTTTACGAATTGCCTCAATTGTTTCGCGTCCATCTTCATCCCAATCATCACCATCCCCCCCATAAAAAATATATATGTTGTTTTCTATGTAAAGTCTTTCTTCTTTAATTATTTTTTCGACTAATTGAAAAGAAGGTGCAACACGTGTTCCGCCAGAAACTTGTAATCTTATGTAAGTGAGAAAATCTGGAACTTCGCGTGCAGTTGTATCGTGAAGCACAAAACGAGTGTTGACATTGTTTTGGTACTGATACATAAGCCAGCTGTAAATGAAAATGTGTTGTCTTGTAACAACTTCCGTAGGTTTGCCATGCATCGAGCCGGAGTAATCGCGAATAAAAAACACAACTGCTTGTGCCTCGAAATCTTTTTCCTTCGACAGAATCCTATAAACGTGGTCGGTCGGAAGAATCAGAAATTCAGAAGGTTCTGTTTCTAAAGTTTCATCAACCCGACCCAACAAAAGATTAGTCTTAATGATAGACTTTAACGTGGCCTTCTTATCTAAAATTTGACCGAAACCGCGATGAACGTCGGTCAATTCATATTGAAATTTAGTAAATGATGGCTTTTTGCCTTTGGGTTTAATATTAGGAAGTTCAAACTTTTCGGTGAGTATTCGCCCTAAGTCAAAAGCTTCTTCACTAATTTCGTGCCGAGTTTCGGCTCCTTGGCCTGGTCCAAATCCTTCGCCCTCGCCTTGTTCGGGTTGAAGAGGAGCCTCCCCGATGACCTCACCTTCTTGTTCTTCGCCTGTACCCCCCGTTTGTGGTTCATCTTCGGTAACATTTGTATCATGGTAAAATTTTGGTTCTACAGTGGTTGGGACCACCACGATTTTGGGTTTTCCACTCGAGTCGGGTCGCATTAGTTTACCAATACGTATTCTACGAGGGAAACCATCTTGTTCACGTTGTTTGTCTCGTTCTAGAAGTTCTTCGAGCGTTTTCAGGTAGGTTACAGGTTGCATAGTTAAATTGGGCTTCAGGAAAAGTTTGAAATCGTCAATTGCAAAAATATCATTAAATTTTTTATTCAACGATTTAAGTAAATCTGCAAATGTATCGAAAGAAGTTACCTTTTCGACAGGAATGGTATCTTTTTGTTTTTTATTTTCGATATCCACCAATATTGAGATTTTACTTTTTTCAAAAAACCAAATGCAAAATAAGAAGAAATGTATTACCTTGTTATTAAAAATGGAAAAACAAACATTTTGCCTTTTAAATCGATGCGTAAAAAGTAAACTCCATTTGCAAATGTATCCGTAAATCTGTAAAGTGGAATCACATTCGTTTCGTTATTAATATTAAACTTTTGTTCAAACATTTTATTACCTAAAATGTTGTTGAGTGAAATAGTAATTAATTCAATTTGGTTTGAAGTAATCAATACCACTTCATTGTCTTGACCAGTAACAACAGAAGGAACTTTTATCTTTATATCATTTTGATTATCTACAAAAGTGGCAGAGGTGTCGATTTCCCCAACAAAAACATTGTCGAACCATACAGTTCCGGTATACCCTCTAAACAGACAATAAACTCTTCCGTACTCAATTGGCATAGGGGGATAATAAATAGTTGCGGAATATTCCCAATCGTGAGTGCCAGTGGAAAAAGAAGCAATTCTACCATACCAAGGAATTTTGTCTTTTGACCAAAAATCACAATAAATGGAGTAATTATATCCTCGAGTGCCGGAGACATTTTCAGCTTTCGACCATCCTGCAACAAGTATAGGTTTTGCCTCAGTTTGCCATAGGTAAATTGTGGTATAAACACCTCCTGTGTCTTGTTTAGGGAAATTGGTAACTTTTATTGAGCGCTTATAATGCTGCGCGTTTAGCCCAGAAGTATCATATTCAAATCCTTTGTAGTAAGCCATCCAGCCATCTGGTATAGCATCAAAATTAATATCAAACTCGAAACTTGGGTTTAATACTTTATTGCTTGTATCTATGCTCTCAATTGTTGGATTTACATAAGTAATTGTCATAAGTCCAGTAGTAGAAATTGCGACGATAGGAAGTACAATATTGGTAAAATTAGGGGGGTGCGGAAAAATAATTTCGGCAGAATAAGTTGAAAATTTCTCATTCGCTGATGTACCATCGTTTGTTAGAATTAAATCCTCGGCAAATCCAAATTTGGATAGGTCTGCTATAACATACAAAGGCAAATTATGATTGCTCTTAAATCTATTAGAAGAGGAATCTGCACATTCAACACTAACTTGGAGTAAAATCTGATCTTTATCAATTCCTTTTAACTTTGCATAGGGATTTTTTAAGGCTGGTGATGCTAATTTGCTTGATGTACCTTTAAGAATAATTTTTGAACTTTTCGGTAAAAGTACCGAATCTGCAATAATAGTGAACAAACGACCACCACTGATTGAAAGCAAAGTATCGACATAAATTTGTGGGGCTCCATGAAGAGAAGGCAGAAAGACAGTGTCCTTTGCATTTGAATTAAGGTAAACAATGCAGTTTTCAAATTCTCTTTGATAGTATGTTTTTCCCCTTGCGTCCAATTTCTTAAGTTCTCCTATCGAATCCTTTGGGCTTACTAAAGGGATTCCAACTGGTATGTCGAATTCTGGATAATGAGCAAAAATTTGATAATTTGGGGCATTAGCAAAGTAGGAATTTTTCCCAGCCGAGATAAGAAATGAAGAAACGCAATAAAGCCGTGGTTCAGGTTGGTTATTAATAATACCACCTAAAGGTAACCAACTCTTTTTGAATTTATTTTCGCATTTAATACCCCTATTGCAAGCGTTTATCCAAGAGGAGCCCGAGGAATATTGGGCCCAATGAGAATGGGCGAAACCTTCGTCCATACCACCATCAGAGACTTCAAGTAACCTTAATGCTCTTTCTTCGTAAAGACCATTGAAGTATAATGGCCTGGTTTTGATTGAATCTTTAATTTCAGAAAGAAATGAGTAAAGCGCATCAAACCAAGTACTATCTGAATAAAATAACGGTGGATAGGCGTCCACCCCCCACTGGGCTACTCTATTCCATGCATCATCGGCAAACACACCGTTGTATCCACGATCAAATGCTTTTAGGACTTGGTTAATGTAATTCTTTCGCCACTTTGAACTTGCTACATCCATAACAAAAAAGTTATAATGTTCATTCTTTATTCGGTTATTTGCATTTGTAGTCCAATATCCAACTGATGGAAATTTATAACCTTTACCATTCTTAAAGCAAATCGCGTAACACTCTATTCCAGCCTTTATTTCTGTGTTAATTGAATCAAATATAGTTAGGGTACCCGATTTTGGGAAAAATGTTCGTATTTCATTTTTATCAAAAGTATTGTTTTTATTAAAATCAGCATAAAAGTGTAAAGAATCAGGCAAAATAGGGGTAACAAATTTTAGTCCGATGTTAAAAGAAGTGTAACTGGAAGCAAATTTTGAGTGTAGTTTAAATGGGACACACAAAGGAATACTATCTTCGAATAACAATTTAACTGGAAAACCATAAGGGATTTCCATTGTGTCGTTTACTATGCTATTCAATTTTACCCAGCGAGCGGATTTAGGTAATGAGATCGACAACTCTGTTGTATTAACAATTGTATCTGTACTGGTAAAAGTACCACTTGAATCAATACTCCAATACAGTCGATAAGTTACTCTTACAGTCGTATCGAGTTCGAATCTTCGGTCGGGCATCCAATAAAATTTCCACCCTTTATCGAAACTGACAGTTAAACACGAAGGTTCTGAGATATGAAGAAATGCATCTTCTTCAAGGTTAATTTTGCTGTACTCAGAAAGATAATAATTCAATGCAACAATATCTTTGTAAAACAAAATAAGGTAGTCTTTGTCTGATCGCCTGATTAGATTGATTTCAGTTTTGGAAGCTTCATCTAGAAAAGCAAAGCGTTTGTGCGCAAGTTTTGTAAGAAAAATGTCCCCTTTAATTGCATGGTAGTTAACCAAAAAACTTGTGTAACCTTGCGGTTGATACTCTTTGGGTTGAGATAAAGATGGATTGTATAAAAAAGCAAACAAAAGAAGGATAAAATAAATCATAATATCCCCAAAAAAACTAAATTAATATTTTTGTGCCTTTCTAATATTTTATAATAATTTTACTTTCGCTAAAATTCCTTTTACCCATTCAAATGCACAAAAGGAAGCCAGAATTGCGACAATGACATCCACAGTGTAATGAGCTTTTTGGAACATAACACCAAAACCAACAACGAGGGTAGCAAAGAAGAGGAAAATTCTTGCTGGTTTATTTTTAACTAGAAGAAATAACAAGAATATAAGCGAGGTATGACCAGAAAAAAATAAGTCTTTGGACAAAGTATAATCGGTGCCGAAATATTCAATTATTGGGTCCTTGAGCAAGATGATATCATTTGGTGGTTCAAGGGGCAAAAAATACATGCATACTATTCTCAATGAAAGAAGTAAAGAATATGAAAAGAATGCAAGAACTAATTCCTTCGGGTTTTGGATTAAAAAGAAAAGTCCAAGCAACACGGAAAAGTACAGAAAGGAAAAAACAAGCCAAGTTAAATCTATAGGTTGAAATAATGAAAGAAAGGGGTCATCGAATTTAAAGCCTTGCCTAAGTTCAACATTGGAAATAAATCGAGCTGTTAAATGAAGCATGAAAACCATAAGAAAGAAGGAGACTAGTAACAAAAAAAAGTTTAATTTGCGATGAAGAAAGGTATTCCAGCTTTGTACAACAACATGAGGCTTACTCATTGTGTAAATTTTTACTAATTTTGATTTTCTAAACCTACAAAAATACAATGAATGTAAAGGAAAACAAAATTATTCACTCAACTACTGTTGTAGGACTTATTAAAGATGGTAAAGCAGTTTTAGGAAGCGACGGGCAAGTCACATTTGGAAACACAGTATTGAAGCATACTGCTAAGAAAATCCGAAAATTGTATAATAATACTGTACTTGCTGGGTTTGCTGGCGGAACTGCCGATGCCTTTGCGCTTCTGCAACGTTTTGAAGAGAAATTAGAATCTACACGGGGACAATTTTATCGCTCGGTAATCGAATTTGCAAAAGATTGGAGAACAGATAGGTACTTGCGTCGGCTCGAAGCAATGGTGATTGTTATGAATAAGGAGAAATTGTTTGTTTTGACTGGAAATGGCGATGTAGTCGAACCAGACAATAATCTTGCTGCTATAGGTTCTGGTGGTCCATTTGCTTTAGCTGCTGCGCAAGCATTAATTGAAAATACGAATCTTGGACCCAATAGAATTGTCGAAATTTCACTTCAAATTGCTTCGAAAATTTGTATTTACACAAATTCTGAATTCGTGATAGAGGAACTTTAAATTATGGCAAAGATTGCTGAACTCTTAAAATTGAATTGTCCATTTGTATTGGGGAGCAGTTCCCCGCGTAGGAAGAAACTTCTTGAAATGCTCGGTTTGAAATTCGAAATAGTTCCTCCGGATGTTAATGAAGAGGATATTGGGAAAGAAATCTATGATTTCTCTCTTAAAGTCACCGAAATTGCAAAAGCAAAGGCATTTCGGGTCGCAGAAATGATAGATTACCCAGCTTTTATAATTGGTGCCGATACAATTGTTGTACACGATGGTTTCGTTTTGACTAAACCTTTGAATGAGTACGAAGCAAAGGTGATGTTAAATAAATTGAGCAACCGAACTCATATCGTTTTCACTGGAATTGCCATTTTACATAAACCAAGCTTAAGATACAAAACATGTTTTAGAAGGACAGAAGTCTCATTTAGGCAAATTTACGAAGATGAGATTGATGCATATATTAAATCTGGTTCCCCGTTGGATAAAGCTGGAGCCTATGGAATCCAAGACGATTTTGGCTCTGTATTTGTGAAAAGTGTCAATGGTTGCTATTACAACATCGTGGGTTTGCCACTTGAATGCTTCTACACATCTTTAAGGAATTTTATCAATGAATTGGAAGAAGAAGGAATACTTAAATAATATTTTTTTGCTTTCACCCTGGATAGTGGTTTTTGCGATTTTTTGGCTTTACCCATTGGTTTATGCTTTCTATCTTTCCCTATGCGATTATCAAACTTTGACTTCGAGGACAAGGTTTATTGGCTTCGAAAATTACAAACGCATTGCAACCGACCCATTGTTTTGGAAGGCACTTAAAAACACTGCTCTTTTCACTTTTGTGACTGTGCCTGTTACAACTGCTGTTTCTATCTTTTTTGCGAATTTGCTGAACAATAAGTTTGTCAAGTTTAAAAATTTCTTTCAATCTGTATTTTTTGTTCCTTCAATTACTTCTCTTGTTGTGATTTCTATTGTATTTGTAAATTTATATTCATCAGAAGGTTATATTAACAACTTATTGAAATTGCTTCATCTACCATTTCCAAAGCTCGGCTGGCTCCAAGACGAAACCACAGCTCTTCCGGCAATAATGATTATGGACATTTGGATGAGCGTTGGTTATTATATGATTTTGTTCCTTGCTTCAATGCAATCTATACCAAAAGACTATTACGAAGTTGCGGATTTATGCTCTGCAAGCCCATGGCAAAAATTTTGGAAAGTTACATTTCCGTCCATCCAACCCATGTTTTTGTTTGTAATTGTTTTGAATTCTATCAAATCATTTCAAATTTTTGTAGAAATCTACATTATGACCAGGGGTGGTCCTTTAAATGCTACAACTACTCTTGTTTACCTAATCTATGAAAACGCATTTGTTAAAATCGACGAGATGGGCTATGCCTCGGCTATTGCTTTTGTTGTTTTTTTCCTTTTGTTGGGGCTCTCTTTTCTCCAAATACGTTTATTAAGAGTAAAATATAAATAAGACTGAAAATTGGAAACAAACAAACTTAAAATTTTGGTGTCTGCGGGAGGGACTGGGGGGCATCTTTTCCCAGCTGTTGCTGTGATAGAAGAAATAAAAAATATATTGCAAAACCATTATCAAATAGAAGTTTTTGCCGTGGGAAATCCAAAGAAAATAGAGGCAAAAGTAAGTTCCGAAAATGATTGGCAATTTTTTCCAATTCCAATGGAGGGTTTCCCAGGTTTTGGGTTTAAGTTTTTTAAATTTTTTTACAAAACAATTAAGTCTGTGAACCTAGTGCGTGAACTAATTCGAACCGAAGGAATTAATTTTGGCATTGGAACTGGAGCATATATTACTTATCCAGCAGGTATCGCTTTACATTCTGAAGGGAAACCTTTATTTTTGCTCGAAAGCAACTTGGTTCCCGGCAGAGCTAATAGATTGCTTGCTAGAAAATCTTCATTGTTCTTTGCAACTTTTAATAATTCGATGAAATATTTACCACCACAAGTAGGTCCAAAGTTTAAAGTGTATGGAACACCAATAAGAAAAGACCTACTAAAACAAATTTCAAAAGAAGAAGCCAAAGGGAAATTGGGGCTTTCGCCGGAGAAACCTACTATACTTGTTTTTGGAGGTAGCCAGGGTGCCAGAACTATTAATCAAGTCATTTTCAAAAATCGTGTTAAACTAATTGAAAAGGGCTGGCAAATTGTATGGCAAGTAGGCAAAAATTTCCAAGCTACAGACATTAGAGACGAATCAACTAAAGTGTTTGAATTCATCGAGGATATGGCAACTGCTTATGCCTCGGCAGAATTAGTTATTTCACGGGCTGGTGCTTCTACACTTGCAGAAATATCTGCTTTAGGGAAAGCAGCAATTCTTATTCCCTATCCTTATGCTATTGCAAATCACCAAGAGCTAAATGCAAGAGAATTGGAAATCAACAACGCAGCGATTGTTATCCCAGATTACCAAGCAAGCGAAAAATTAATTCCAACTGTGTTAGAATTAATGGAGAAACCAGAGGTTTTAGAACAAATTTCTACTAACATAAAAAATTTTGGCAAGCAAGAGGCAGGAACCCAAATTGCAAAAGAAATTTTGAAATTTTTAAATATTTCATTAAATTTTACTTTTTAATTTGGTTCAACTTGAATTTAAATAAAATGGGTAAGCAGTTACCTCTGGTCTTCGAAAAAAGGTTCGATTTCTACTGGAAATCAATTGCAATTTATTGCATAGTTTTGATTTTATACTCACTTGTTCGAGGTACCCTCGAAGAAGGAACTCTTACATTGCGAGTTTCTGACCCATTGGTAATCTTGCTTTCCTTGATTATTCTTTTTTCAATTTTTGGTTACATTTATAGCATTTGGAAATCACCTCAAATAGTTGTAGGAAAAGATTTCATTACCTTTAAAACAAGATTCAAAGAAGTTAATCTAACCGCAAATCAAATAAATAAAATAATCATTGGTAAGGAAGTGATTTCTAATTTAAGAAGGCCAATGCGAGTTATAAAAATCTTTGTTCCCTTTCGCAACAAGCCTTTTAGAATCCGCCCGAGTTCATTTTGGAATGACAAGGAGCTTACCGAAACCCTAATTCATTTTAAGAAAAGCAACAACAAATGAAGATAAAGATTGCTGCTTTACTTCCTTTTTTCTTTTTTTGTTTTTGTTTAATCTTTCCACAAGAACAACTCCCACCTACGAACAAGGAAGTTTTAATTAATTTTATCAACGAGCTATCTGATACTTTAATCAAAAGTGTACCACCAAAAACAATGCAACTACAAATTTTTCGGGACTCGTTATCAGATTTTGTTGAAAGCATTATTGTTTCCAAATTAAGCAATTTTGGATACAGATTTCAGCTAAGTATATGCGATACCTGCTCAATTTTACAAATTGCGGTAGAAAATTATAAGATTAATTATAAAAGATTAATAAGGGAAAGACCTACTCAATTAATCCTTCGAAAAATTGAGTTCAACGTTGTGTCTTTATACAAAGAGCCAAATTTGGTAATAACTCCGATTATCTACAACAAAATTTTCTCTGACACAATTACCACAGAATTCATTGATTATGTCGAAAGAGAAGGCAGCCCTTTCACTGGAAAAAAGCCAAAAGAACCGGAGAATTTTCTTAAAAAGTATTTTGAACCAATCATAATAATAGGTTCAAGTGCTCTAGCTATATTTCTATTCTTTACGATTCGCTCTAAATAGTTATTTCGAGAGGATAACAATTTCAGTTCTTCTATTTAGGCGTCTACCAAATTCTGTTTCATTTGGAGCGACGGGTTTTCGTTTGCCGTACCCAACGGTTTTAATTCTATCGGAGGAGATTCCTCGGGTTACAAGATAATTTTTCACTGCGTCTGCTCGCATTAAAGAAAGTTTGTCATTGTAAGGATGGGAGCCACGATCGTCGGTGTGTCCCTCGACCAATATTGTAACCTTAGGTTTGTTTTTCATAAATTGGAAAAGTATTTCCAACTCTTTAACAGTATCGGAAAGGGTGGCGCTGTTGGTTTCGAAAAGTAAGTTTTCGATAATAAGTTTCCTACCCAATTCTACTATGGGGATTGTCTTTCGGATAATTTCCTTTCTTTCTTGGCTAAAAATTGCAATATTGATTGAATCTGGAATAGCAGGCAAATCTGTTCTGTATTTAATGGAATACAAGTTAGTTAGTTGACTCGAAAAGTTGTTTAAAATTGTTGAAAAGGGATATTCAATATCAAACTGCGTTCCACGGGTTTTTGAAGAAATCAACTTATATTCACTTAATTTAGGAGGAGTGATAGCAAAGCAACGAATATCGTTTTTAATTAAGTATTCAATGATTGAATTTGTGGTCTCTAATGTAAATCCATTTCCTTTTTCACCTAATTGATGGTAAGGAGCATCGGTAATTAAAACAATCACTTTATTGGCGGAAGGTCGAAAGGAAATTTGACTGGTTGATTTAATTGCTTCGAGTGCGTTTTCTTTTTCGTCGCCTCCACCATAGGCTTTTACAACTGAAATCCAAGCAAGAAAATTGTTAACATTGTCAGTTGGTTGATAAACCTTTTCAACAATGTCTGAAAAAAGTATCAATCCAATTCGGTAGTCAATTCCGCGGCTTAGAAGTGAGCTGAGAAATCGCGAAATGTTGTTTTTTATTCCATCAATATGTTTTTGCATCGAACCTGTAACATCAATAACGAAAACAAAATCTACGGGAATTCTTTCTCTTATCGAAATTTTAGATACGGAAATGACTTGCTTTTCGATACCGTTCTCTGTAACAACTACGTCGTTAGTGGTTAGAGTGTCGAGCGGAAAACCACTTGTATTAAAAGCTTCTACAATTATGTTAATTTCTGGGAAATGCGTAATGTCGACATTACTAATTAAAAGTAAAACGGGCTTTTTTTCTGTCTTAACCTCTGTAGTTTTAAGAACATCTTGAATTTTTTTCATCGAGTCCTGAATAGCAACTTGGCAAAATATTGAGTAGTAGTTAATTATCAAGGTAACAATCAATAAAAATTTAAATCTTTTCATAATTATTCTATTTTAAATCGCAAAATTATTTATTTTGTAAAAACCCTCCAACTAAATTGTCAGAGGGTTCTAAGAAACCTAGATAAATAATTTATTTATAAAGTCAAGCGTAAAACTGGTGAAATCAAAAAGAAAGTTTTGTTTTCAAAAGGTTGAGCAGTTCGCATAACTCTTGCAACTTTACCTTCAATATATAACCAGTTGAATAATGGGATATATACTCTTCCAAGGAAAATTTGATTTGAGTACTGGATGCTTGCACCAAATGGCCAGACCGATTGATTGCGATATTCAAATTTAAAGTAAAGCCAGTCGGCAAATTCTTTTGGTTTATGGGTGCGGAGTACGATGCTTTGGTCATCTGGAGAGGGGACTAGATAATAATGCGTAAATGGTGAAGGCTTGAAGTAAACTTCGCGGACCTCGAAATAGTTAATACCCAAATCCAACCGGAAATAATTTTCTGGGTTAGCCTCTGTCAACCATAAATTGTAGAAAAATGTAAATTGTCCAGAGGAACGAAGCAACGGGGCAACCTTGTAGTTTTCAAGTGTTAATTCATTAACTTTATTGTATGAAAAATACTTTTGGGGGACAACGCTTTCTTCTTTCAACTCAGATAGTGGTAGTTCCATATTAAAATGAATACCTAATTGGGGTTGAAATGGCATATGAAAATCCAAACCAGCAATAAGCATTCCGCCGGGACCTTGGTTTAGCTTCTGACTTGGCACCCAACTAAAAATTGTGCCTTTATTATTAATTCCACCAGAGATACGATAAGCTCCCCCTAGGTAAGCATTTATTAAGTACGGGATTCTGTCATTTGTTTTGCTATCGCGATTTACATACAATGGTCTTTTGAGAATGATTTTCGAAGAGCCAGATGTCCAGAAGGAATAGCCAATTTTGTCTGTACCAATTTCATTTTTCAGCCAAAAGCCTGTTTCGCCAAACTTAAGTGTTTGTTCAAAAAATGACAATGTAAAAGAATGTGTAACGTTTGTTGGCTCAAGATAATTAATTATTGCTTGTGCTTGGGATGCAGTAACCGGTATTTCGGGGGGAATATCAACGTAACAATAATCTCTTTTTCCATCAAACCAATTATAAGGGTTAGAAAAGGCATCGCCTCCGGCGAGGATACTTAAAAGCCGTTCCCCAAGGTTTACTTGCATCTGGGATGCTGTCATACTAACTTCACCACAAGTAAGCAAAAGCAAATCGAAAGGCTCAAATTCACTTTTTCGGGGCGCAGAAAGTATCTCGATTCTTGTTTTACTTAACTTAGACTCATCGTATCCCAAAATTCGAAATGCCTGAAAAATTTGAATTTGCAGATCTGTTTCACATAACTTCCACCTTGGGAAATATTTTCGAATTTCTGGGTCGATTGTTGTCATCGAGTCAATAAGGTCTCGTGGATTCACATTTAAATGTTGTGAATACAGAGTGAAGTAAGAAAACAATCCGAGAATTCCGACTAAAACAAATAATTTTTTCATATCTCTCTTCACAATTGTTTACAATTTAAAAATTAACAATTAAACGAACCATTGGTACGAAGTAACCTTTGTTTTCCCAGTCTTCTTGTTTGTCTTTAAATGGGACAAAGTATCCACGCCCGTCAAGTCGAAGCGACAATGTGTTTTTAATAATCGGGACTTGCATCCAAATCCCGCCACCAATTCCTCCATTAAAGTATTGAATGTTTGCACCAAATGGTGTGGCTATATTCGTAGCCATAAAGTCAATTTTAATTGAAACGTCCCCAACCGAGACCTCATCGTACTTTCTAAAAACTAGCTTTCGTCGAAAATCGAAAGTGTCTAAGTCGTAAAACCACTTTTCTACTTTGTAGAATGTTGCACCCAACCCAAACCTAAAAAGATAGTCGTTATCAATTTGAACACCGAAAGTATAATATGCTTGAATATTACCGCGTACGAGGTAATCAAAATCAGAAAGGGCAACAGCTAGATTGGGATTATAGGTAAGTGTATCGATCTTTCTAGATTTGTACTTGCTTTCCTTGGCGTCTCCCACAACATATCCAAAGTCAAAGTGAAAAACACCACTCTTTGGAATCACTTTAATTGGAAAGTCGAAGGAGCCAGCAAGCCCAAAATTTGCAAATGTAAGCGTTCTATTGATATCAAACACGTTCTTTCCAAATGATGCCCAACCATCGGTTGGAAGAATCAATCCTAATTTAACATTTTGCCAGAGAGCACTCACAGTTAACCTTTCGCTGAAGAAAGAGACATAATTAATGCCGTCGATACCGTATTTAAGTTCGAGACCAAAATCGGGTAAATCTAAGTTTGAATGTCCATTGGGGTCAACAACAAAATTGCCAGCGTCGTCGAAGTAACCAGGGGTGGGGAAACGTCGCCATAAAATCCAATCTGGGCTTAAAATAACTTCATTTTGTTTCAATCCAAAATCGAAAGGTTCACCTTCGGTTATTCTTAATATCTTTTGAACATCATAAGATGTCAAGTCAGCTTCATTAGCAAAAGGGCTTTCAGTATTTCCAAAAACCTTTGGTGCAAACCATTGGCTGTTTCCGATTCCCTGAGCTTCGATTGTTTTATTTTCAACATTTCTTTGAACTATTGCAGTCATCATTAAATCGTATAAGTTGTCGGAGGCAAAGCTATCATCCAACTTGAAATTTTTCATTTCATCATAGGTATAAATGTCATTAGGTCCAATAGCTCTAAGGCTTTTTTCAATATCCTGAGATTGCGAATAGCTAATTACTAATGCTATTATAACTTTTGGTATTTCACCTGGTTTGGACCTAGTTGTTATTAAATAAGCATTTTCGGGTCTTTGCTCGGCAGCGCCCTGATATTTGACCCGATAAAATTGATAAGCTTGTTCGAGTAAGGTAGCTTCTGGTGGCGTAAAACCTCGGTTTTCAATTGCGTTGGTTATTTCCCTTAAACTTTCGTCTGCACGAACCCCATCCTCGATAATGGAAAGGATTTCTTGAGGAATTGCTTTTAAAACATCTTCACTAATTTGGATACCAGCGGACCTTTGTTGGCGAAGCTGAATTGCCCGTCGAATTTCACCAATGTTTTTTAGTCGGTAAATAGAAATATTTCCAAATCGATAGTTAGAGAACCTACCTAATATTTGTTCCATCTCGGTTCGAGAAGCCTCGTCTTGAGAAAACATTGGGAAAACAAATGCAAATCCCAGCAACAATACAAGTATCCCCAATCTTGCTTTTTTCATAAATTTGACACCATTTATCAAACAAATAATTGATTTCATAAAGTCTTACCTCCCTTTACCACCTTTAGGGGGAACAGTTTTTCGGGTTCCTTTTTCACGCTCGTAAAGGAATGAAACACTCAGATTGGCGTTTCTCTGTGACATTTTACCGTTGCAAAGATTTTTTGCGCTTGCAATTAATGGAAACTTAACTATTCCACTTATTTCATCTTGGGTTCTTGGGATTAATGCAGTATTAACAACAAAGTCGAATGTTATTGAATAACCATTTTCCTCTTTTTCAATTATTGGATCCGAAGACAAATCGATAATGCCTTCGATACCGCCTTCGAATTTTGGTTTGCCAAGATTTAAAGATACTTCGGATTTTGTTTTTCCGCCAGATCCATCATCAGGCTCAATAACGGTAACATTAATTACTTGTATCCTAACTTTATTTCCAGATTGAGACCTTTTTTCGCTCTTGGTTGCAAGGTTAACTTTAGGCTCATCTTGTTTAATCTCATTTTCAGTTAAAGGTAGGAGCTCGACTTCTTTGCCGGTGATTGGTTGAACCCACCAGATTTTTGAGTAAAGTTTGTTAGCTCGGCAGTCGAGGAATACTTTTTGTTCTGGCGGAATTGATAATCCAACGTAAGGTGGTTTTTGCTGATCCAAATCAGTAGCAAGGAAAATTCTAAATTGGTCAGACTTGATTTTTGCACCAGAAGTGGGAATCACACTGAAGAAAATATTATATCCATAGTAGGCACTGGCAAGCTTGGATTTAATTAACTGAGCACTTTCATCAGTTAAGCCAGTCTTGAATATTTCAAGTTCTGCGGTTTCCGTTTTAGCACGCCCAGCAAGTCTATGTGTAATTTCAATTTTGTATTTTCCGGGCGGTAAAGGTCTTTCAACAATCCCTCGATAATAACGATTACCCCCGACAACTGGTCTTGGGACCATTGCCCCAGCAAACTCATCTTCGCCACGGCAAACGATACGAGCAACTGCAGAACCTCCCTCGTCGAGCACTCTTCCGGTAACTTCATTAGCAGCTGTACCTTGGAAAGGACTAATTGTAAAGCCAAACACTGGTTCTACAACATCGAATTGCGCAAAATAGGGTTCAATTGTCACGGTAGGTTCAGATACTGCTGGCTTAGGTGTAATAACGCGTACATCAAAAGAAATACTATTAGAATTTTGTGGGAACATAACAGATAGTCCCGGAGTAAGTAACTTGGCGATGTACCCATAAAGCTTGATTTTGCTTATTGTTTCTACAGCATTTTCTTCTCCTGATGCCATTTGAACAGAACTTTCCAACATCTGGTCGAATTTTTCAATGTCTTCAACAGATTGGGCCTGGCTGAGTAACTCAGATGGTGGAAGGTTATATTTGATAAGCCTAGTTTCCAATTCTTTTTTGACCTTGTTCAAATCTTTAACGGTCAAGGTAACTGTTCCAATGTTAATTCTGGTATCTTCTGGAATTTCTGGACCAACGGTTTCTTTCACAACACCAAGTATGCGATTTGTTCTAGAATAAATTCGAAGTTTGTACCACCCGGCATTAGAAGGAGGTTGGAAATTGACTAAAAAGATCCGCTTTTTTAAATCAGTAAAAATATTCATACCAGTTTGCCTTGTAACATCTGAAGAATAAAAGAAAACACTATCTTCGTTGTTGTTTGGGGCATAGGGTGGACCAATGGCAAAACGAAGTTCTTTTGGGTAGGAAGGTTCAAGATGCTGCAAGGTCAAATGTTGAAGGTTATCAGTAATAACTTTTTCGATTTGACTATAATCTAAAACAAGTTTACGTAGAGAAAGGAATTGCCAAGTAACGGTTGCGCCCTCGGGAGTATTAACAGTAACAGTATTTCCAGGCTGCATCTTAGAAAAATCTATACCTTTTTTTCTAATATCGTCTTCAGTAAGAAATGGGGGAGGATTCAATGGATCTTGGCTGGAGTTGTAGAAAATTTGATATTCGATCTCTTGTACATTTGCAAGTTTCGAGGCAACTTTCATTCTTTCGAGATATTCCTTTTCGCTTTCACCCTCTTTGCGCTTAAGTTCAGCAGAAACATCGGTTACACCAACTTCAACGATGTATTTTCGCGAAGATTTAATGTCGGCACCCATAATTTCCCGCATATTGATATTCGGAGGTGGGATGGTAATTTCATCCTGAGGTCTTGTGTTAATTCCTTCAGTCCCCGAACCAGACTGGAGTTGGGAAAGTATGCTTTCGACAATTCTCATAGTTTCTCGCTGCTTTCTTAGCAAGAGTTCTTCAGCTTCATCGCGTTCCACGATGATAATTAGAAGCTCAAGCACAACTGCTAAATACAAAATAAAATATACTTTTCCTGCGCCACCACCTTTTGCAGACATTGCATCACCCTCTATTTTTTAATATACATTAATGTTTTGCAAAATTAATTAATAAAAAAACAAAAACAAACTGTAACAAAATTCAAATTATATAGTTTAACAATTTTCCAAAATAATAAATAAATTGATTTTTTTGTAGAATTATTTAACATATATTGTAGTAAAAAAAACTACATTTGATATCTTCTAATTTTTACAAATTTAATTTTTGTTCCTTCGTATTTTTGATTTTAAAAAAGTTGGTATGTTACAAGTTCTGCAACATCAAAAAACAGGTGAAATTGAAATTGCCGAGGTACCTCCACCAAGCTGTCCTCTCAAAGGTATCCTTGTTAGAAATTATTTTTCTATTATTAGCTCCGGCACTGAGAAAACTTCTGTGGAAACAGCTAAATCCTCTTTGATTGAAAGAGCCCGACACCAACCAGAGCAAGTTAAAACTGTATTAGATAACCTTAAAAAGGAAGGATTCAAATCAACATTAAACAAAGTGTTGTCTAAACTCGATTCCTACAAGACATTTGGATATAGCTCCGCTGGAGTTGTTATTGAGTCCAAAAGCGAACTTTTTACAGTAGGCGACAGAGTCGCATGTGCTGGCGCTGGTTACGCAACACATAGCGAAATTGTAGCAATTCCTCAAAATCTTGCTTGCAAAGTTCCAGAAAAAGTATCGTTCGAAAGTGCTTCTTTTGCGACCATTGGGGCTATTGCCATGCAGGGTGTTCGCCAAGCTAACCCCCGTCTTGGAGAATACGTGGCTGTTATTGGACTTGGCTTGATTGGATTAATAACTGTGCAACTCCTAAAAGCCAATGGTTGCTTTGTTGCTGGAGTAGATGTTCGCGAAGACAATTTTGAACTTGCTCGGTTTTTCGGATGCAACATAGTTTGTACCTCATCAGCTGATTGTGTACCAACGCTTTTATCTTTTACAAACGGTATAGGCTTTGATTCAGTGATTATTACAGCAAGTACATCGAGTAATGAGCCTACAGAGCTTGCATTGAATATTGCTCGGAAAAAAGGGCGAATTGTCGTTGTTGGAAGTGTCGGCATGAACTTACCTCGTTCTCCTTTCTACGAAAAGGAGATAGAGTTTACCATTGCTTGTAGTTATGGACCCGGACGTTATGATAAAACATACGAAGAATATGGGATAGATTATCCCTTCCCATATGTTCGCTGGACCGAAAATAGGAACGTACAAGCTTTTTTACAGCTAATTCAGGATGGTAAAGTAAATGTTGAGAAATTGATAACGCATAGTTTTACTATCCAAAATGCTTCAGAAGCGTATAAGTTATTGTCGTATCCCGATTCAAAACACATTGCAATATTAATTGGTTATCCACAAGAACCAAAAGAATTGCAAAAGGTAGTTCCTTCTTTTTCAAAGAAGTTCAAAGAAGGAAAAGTAAAAATTGGTTTCATTGGTGCTGGAAATTTTGCTCAATTTTACATACTACCAGTCTTAAAAGGATTGGATGTTGAATTTCACACTGTCTCGACAGCTACACCAGCAAATGCAGCTTCCGTAGCAAAACATTTCGGGTTTAAGTTTGCTACTACAAATTCAATGGAAATAATCCATAATTCAAATATTGATGTTATATTTGTTGCTTCGCGGCATAATACTCATGCACAGTATGTTATCGAAAGCATTAACGCTGGGAAACCGGTTTTTGTGGAAAAGCCACTTTGTATTACAATTGATGAATTGAAAGATATCGAAGCAGCCTACATTAGGAACCCAGTTCCTTTAATGGTTGGTTTCAATCGAAGATTTTCTAAGCCTTTTCAATTTATTAAAAGTTTACTTAGCAATAGGACACAGCCTTTGGCAATGCATTACAGAGTAAATGCTGGTTTTGTTTCCTCGGACCATTGGATACAACAACGCGATATTGGTGGAGGAAGAATTATTGGGGAAGTCTGCCATTTCGTAGATACTATGATGTTTTTAACTGAATCCGAACCAGTCTCTGTCTTTGCTGAAGCACTTTCCCACAGCATAATTAATTCCACCGTCAACGATGTAATTGCAATCACGATAAAGTTTGCCGATGGTTCAATTGGTGTAATTGAATATTTTGCTAACGGTCATAAAGAATTGGAAAAAGAATATTTCGAGGTTTTTTGGGAAAGTAAAACGATAATTTTAAATAATTTTGAAAACATGTCGATATATTTAGGAAGAAAAGTAGAGAGAAAAAAATTCGATGGAAGCAAGGGTCAAAAAGAAGAAATCGAGACTACAATTAGATTTTTTAAAGAAGGCAAAAGTCCTTTAGAATTTTTTGGCATTAAAATTGTCACGCTTACTACTTTTGGAATTTTGGAATCTTTGCAAAAAGGGGGGAAAGTTTTTGTCAATGATTTAATTAAATATACATAGAGGTTCAACATGAAAAAACCTTTAATTTATGTGGTTGATGACAATAAAATCACCGTTAAGCTAATGAAAAGGTATCTCGAAGTCAACAATTTTGAAGTTGGAGAAGCCTACGATGGCCTTGATTGCCTTGAGCTTGTGGAGAAGCAAAAGCCCGATGCAATCGTCCTTGATGTAATGATGCCCCGTTTGGATGGCTACGACACTGCAAAGCGCCTAAAAGAAAATCCAAAGACCAAAGATATCCCAGTTGTAATAGTTACAGCTTTGAATGATGTGCCAAATCAAGTTAAAGCAATAGATTGTGGTGCAGACGATTTTTTGAGCAAACCTATCGAGGAGAAATTGCTTGTTGCAAAAGTGCGGCTTTTGTCCAATTTGTCCTTTAGCAGGAAAAGGGAAGAAAAACTTCGTCTGGTTGCTATATCCCTCCAAAATGGAAGTGATCAATACAAGTACAAAACTATCGATGAAATTCTCCAAGAAGACGGATTGCAATAACTGCTAGTTATTTTTAGTAATGATACTCTATCTTCAATCCAAGTAATTTCTGCAATCTGCTAATATTTAAATAGTCTTACATTTAGAATTAGAAGCTATTTTAGGCTGTACTATTCTCAAATCACACAAATTCTAATATTTGTTTATGTTTTTTTCTCTAAAATATTATAAAGGTTTACTTCACTCCTATTGGAAGCAAGTATAGTGGAATTTCATTTTTTTCCATTCCGATAATTTTTTTCACCCCCTCGTCGTTGAATGCTCCAACTGTTGTTGTCCCCAGGCCTAAGGATTCAACTTGCAAGCATACATTTTGTGCAGAGTGCCCGATTTCCATATACACGTATCTTCTACCACGTTCACCATATTTCCAAGTCGTTCTTTCGTAGATAGCAGTATAGACTAGTACAACAGAGCTTTGTGCAATCCAGCTTTGCCAAAGTGCTTCTTTCATAAGTTCACTTAGGAAGTCCCCCTCTTTAATTTTAACTAATTCATGACCATTGGGTCGGTATTTGAAAATTCCTTTTGGAAGCCCAGAAACATTGGAAGATACTATGTAAATTTCAAGAGGATATAAGGCTCCAGCCGAAGGAGCAGAGCGGAATTTAGCAATTGTGTCGGTTATGCCTTGGGCTGCCCAAAGAATTTGCGATAAAAGTTCGAGAGATATGGGAGCCCCAGTAAACTCACGCACAGACCTACGGCGTGCAATCGCCTCCTCGAGCGAGGTCTGACTATACTTTTTAGGGTTGTGTAGTTTAATAATTTTCGTATCCATATGAGTTGTTTCCA
>FMSI01007636.1_pt1 | contig 24609 bp, 21 predicted proteins | sample 1504471 | NCBI WGS metagenome assembly FMSI01 (sample SAMEA4475357, study PRJEB15587) | soil metagenome | biome: Soil; feature: Field | place: India | collected 2015-03-11 | depth 0 m
TTTTTCGCGGTTTGGTCCATAAACACACTGGCACACTCCGTGCCCTCTGAGTACCAGACGCGCTTAGTTATTAAACTCTCACTAACGGCGAAAAACCACGCCAATTGCTACGATACCTTTTATAGTAGGCTTTGGGGACCGCGCCAATACCTGAAATCCACAAATGCATGTCTCAAATGCACCTGCACTGTTTGCGCCTTCAATAGGTAAACTGGGTTTAAGCTGGGAATGGCAGCACACAGCATTTTTGTCTTAGATTCAAATCATTCAACTGAGACCGTTTGCAGCGCAACCTGCATCTAGGCTTGGGTCTGCGCCTAGGGATGAGCAAAAGCCGCTCTGAATAAATCTGTGCTGGTCAGCTCGCCTTTGCCCGGTTAAAAATTCCAAAACGGTTTGGTGCTGCCGTCAGGGTCGAATTGCACCAAACGAAGCGTTGACGTATCCAAATGACGCATAACACCGACAGAGTCGGCACAGGTCAAACCCGGCCGCCGAAAGCACTAGGGAAACTCAAACGTATCAACGAGACACTGCGGCATCGTGAGCCGGACCGTGTGCCGATCAGCGACTTTTTCTGGGGCAGTTTCATCCGGCGTTGGCGGGCCGAGCTAGGGCTGGCGCCCGACGCAGACCCGTACAAACACTACGATTTGGATTTTGTTGTCACACTGCCAAACATGGACCCGTGGATCCGACCTTTCGTGACATTAAAGGAGACATCTGATGAAGTTGTGGTGCGGACCGGCTTTGGCGCGACGCTGCGCAAACGGTTCGAGTTCCCAATGCCGGAGATGGTTGATTGGGAAATCAAAAGCATCGAGCAGCTCGAACGCATAGAATTCGACGACCCGCGTGACTGCCGCAGGTTTTTCGCCGGCGGCGATAACCAAATCGCAGGCGTTGGCGACGGGTTCGAGCGCAACTCACCCCCGTGGATTGAAACCGTCAAATCGTTGTGGCCGGAATTCCCTGTGTTTGGCAGCATGATCGAGGTGAGCGAATGTCTGACCCGGTTAATTGGCCAGCAAAACGCAATGCTTTGGATCGGAGAATACCCCGAGCGGATGGGCGCGGTAATAAACCGGTTCGGCACGTTTTATCTTGAAATGGCCAAGGCAGAGATTGAAGCCGGGCGCGGTTGGCTCGACGGGTTCGTCATTTGGGGCGACGTGGCTTACAAGAAAGCTACTTTCGTGTCGCCAGCGTACTGGCGCAAATATTTCAAGCCGTGGGTGGCCAAAATGACAGAAGCCGCGCATGCGGCAGGGTTGCCGGTTATCTACCATGGTTGCGGGAACGTAGGCGCCATTATTGACGATTTCATTGAAATCGGGATTGAAGGGCTTAATCCACTGGAGGCTAAGGCCGGGTTGGATGTAGTCGAACTGCGCAAGCAATACGGTCATCGGCTCGCTTTTTGTGGGAACAGCGACATTACAGTCTGGGAAACAAACGACCTCGAGTGCATCAGACGCGAGGTGTTGCGTAAGCTCAACGCTGCCAAGGCAGGCGGGTACGTCTTCATGTCTGACCACTCCGTAACAGCAGGCGTGTCCGGCCGCACTTACGATTACATAGTCAACCTTGTTCGCGAGGTTGGGCAGTACCCACTCCGGCTGGGCGAATTCGACCTGCCCATGTGAAATCAAAAATTCGCAGTACGAAATTCGAAACGACCGCCAATGCGAAAAACTAAACAAAATCTACGAGAAACAACTTGTGAGCTGTTGCTGATATACGCGGCAATACGCCGGAAAATAGTCGCTCAGCAGATGATTTATATCGCGGTGCAGTCGGGTGTGCAAAACCCCACTTCAAATCCCAAACCACCGCCATTTGACCTGACAAACCTGATAGGCTGTAGCCTTGGTGTGTGCCAAATTGACCGCCGGCCAGCTGGTCGCAGCCAAAAGCTCCTTTTCTGTGCCCGATCGGAATGTGGGAAAAGTGTGAACCAAAGCTGGTGTCTGCGGACTGGAGTATTTGGGGCGCCGCCCAAAACTGAACCCAGGCCCCGCGCGTTCTCCCCTCAAACTTGTTTTTTTTGGCCAGACCGAGACGACACACGTACGGCGTTTGATACGATTTGCTGCAACTGGCATGGCAAGTTCGAATGTCGGAGTTGCGACTTGTTTCGGATTTTGTGCTTCGGATTTGGAGTTTGTTGAATCTTATGCATCCACTACTTGCGAGCATATTGTTCCACGCAATCGGGGCAGCGTCGGCATCGGTGTGTTACGTGCCGCAACGGAAACTTAAGGGGTGGTCGTGGCAAACGTACTGGCTCACACAGGCATCATTTTGCTGGCTGTTACTGCCGCTGATTGGCGCGTTCATGACCGTACCCACTTTCTGGTCGGTTGTGCAGGAGGCGCCGCGTGACGCAATACTGCGCACTTTCCTGCTGGGGGCGGCCTACGGCATCGGCGGCACCGCTTTCGGGTTGGCGATTCGGTACGTCGGTTTCTCGATCACGTATGCAACTGCAATTGGCGTTTCAACCTTGGTGGGAACGGCATACGCGATTGTCAAAGGCGACACCAGTCTAACGAATTATGCCGCAAATATCCAAGCCTTTTGGAACAAAACAGGGTCGGGCTGGGTGTTGCTCGGTATTGGCATTGGCATTGTTGGGATTGCCTTCTGTGGTTTGGCAGGCCGTTGGAAAGAACGCGACCTAAACCCGGCAGCCGTCACCCCTGGCAGGAGCAACGCAGTAATAGGGTTGACTTTGTGTTTGTTGGCCGGTGTACTTTCGGGCGTTTACGGAATGGCACTAACTGAAGGCGCGCCAATTGCCAAGCTTGCCGAGAGTGCTGCTTTAGGCCACACAATTTTGGGTGTTGACGCAACATCGTTTCGTAACAATGCGATCTATCCGTTCTCGAACACAGGCGCATTTTTGACCACTGCAATTTACTGTGTGTACTTGCATTACCGGCGCAAAACATTTGGCGAGATAGTCAGCCTACCAAAAGGGGTGAACCCAGGCCATCTGCCGGTTAACTGGGCAATGGCGATCCTGACCGGTTGCCTATGGTACGGCCAGTTTTTCTTTTATGGGTTTGGCCATTTTTTTATCATGAAAGTCGAAGGATTCGAACAAGCATGTTGGGCAATTCACATGATCCTTTCGATTCTGCTTGGAACACTGGTTGGGGTAGTGCTCAAGGAATGGAATGGTTGCAGACGCAGCACAAAACTGACATTGGCGTGGGCGGTAACACTGTTAATTGCTGGTAAACTGCTGCTCGATTACGGAAACTACATTGGGCAAACGAAATGAACTTTTGGCTCAAATATACTCGCGGCGTGTCAGGTTTCTCAATTCGCTTCGGGTCGGTCGGAACAACCACGCACCGAGCTGCACACCCAAAAGACCGTTAAACGTGTATGGGATTTGTTCGCTGGCTTGATTTGGCTGTAATCGCACTTTACATGGGCGCGGTTGCCTACATTGGTTTGCGTTGTTCGCGTCGGCAAACTTCCACCGAAAGTTATTTTGTCGCACGCCGCTCTGTTCCGCACTGGGCAATGGGAATATCAGTGTTCGCCACGCTTATAAGCAGCATTACATTCATTGCCTACCCTGGCTCGGCCTATGCCGGCAACTGGGCGGAGCTTGTGCCAGGGTTTATGGTGCTTGGAGTGTTGGCCCTGGTTGGGTTGGTGATCATCCCGTTTTTCAGGCACGCAGTCGGCGTGAGTGCATATGAATACTTCGGTCATCGGTTCGGGTACGGCGCTAGAGCCTACACTGGACTTGCGTTTACGGCAGGGCATTTCTCGAAGATGGGTTTTGTGCTTTATTCACTTGCGTTGACTGGCAGCAGCATGACAGGCGGCAGTGTGTACTGGTGGATTTTGCTGGTTGGACTCGTGACGATGTTCTACACGCTCATTGGTGGGCTTGAGGCTGTGATTTGGACGGATGTAATCCAAGGGTTCGTCATGTGGCTTGGCATGTTGGTTGTGCTCGGATTTCTCTTTTATCTGATGCCCGGCGGACCAGCAGCCGCGTTCGAGCTGGCGTGGGAAGCGAAAAAGTTTAACCTGGGCACCAACCGGCTCGATTTTGCAGATAAAACCAGTTTCTGGGTGATGTCGCTTTACGGGTTTTTCTGGTACCTGCAAAAGTACGGCGCCGACCAGACAATTGTGCAGCGGTATCTGGTGGCAAAGACAGACAGCGCTGCACTTAAAGGTGTGGCACTTGGTGCGCTGTTGTGCGTGCCGGTCTGGACACTGTTCATGCTCATCGGGACACTTTTGTGGGCTTATTTCCGTTTATCAGGAGAGGCGTTACCTGCGCATGTGGGAAAGGCCGAAGAAGTTTTTCCATATTTTTTGGGAACCAAAATCCCGGTTGGTTTGACCGGCTTGTTTGTTGCGGCGCTTTTTGCAGCTGGCATGTCAACGCTTTCTTCGGATCTAAATTGCCTGTCTGCAGTTGGTGTTGAGGACTATTACAGGAAACTTCGCCCAGATTCGACCGACCGACGCAGGCTCGTTGTTGGCAAGATTATCGTGGCCGTCTCCGGCTTGCTGTCCGTTGGCATTGCAATGCTTATCGCATGGAAAAGCGAGCGCGTGCTATCGCTCTATTATGCGGTTTCTTCGATTATATCGGCCGGCCTTGCAGGCATTTTCCTGTTGGCGTTCCTAAGCCGCCGTGCGAACAAACAGGGGGTCTGGATCGGCATCATAGCAAATCTTGTCTTCACGGCTTGGGCAACGCTCACTAGTGGCAAAACCAAGGTGATTGACCTCGGCGGGTACAACTTCCCATGGGCGGGGGTGATGATTGGCGTTATTGGACACGTAGTTGTGTTTGTAGTCGGGTATGCAGCTAGTTGGTTCTTCCCGCCCGGCGGACGAACAGACTGGACACTGTGGGGTTGGCTGGCAAAACGCCGAACAGGCACGCCACATGGCCTGGCTGCTCATGATAAACCTTGACCTGTGAAGTATGCATGCAATTGTGCTGCGGCAACCGCCCGTAATTGCGTTTGGCAACGGATCAGCCGGCCTGGCGACCAACATTCTTGTGCGCCGGCAGTGCAGACGCATTTTGCTGGTGAGCAGCACGCCAGTGCTGCAGACAATCCAGCCTCTTCTGGAGGATTTCACTCGGGCCGGCCTTGCGATTGTGCATGCGCCACCGGTTGATTCTGAGCCGACCTTTAACACCTTCAATTCAGTGCTCGAGGCCGCGCGGGCTACCAAGGCCGAAGCTGTGGTCGGCATTGGGGGCGGCAGCGCACTTGATGTAGCGAAGCTTGTTGCAGCTTTGGCGAATGGCAAACAGAACATTCATGATGTGTTCGGAATAGACCAGCTTGAAGGCCGCGCGTTATTTGTGGTGTGTATGCCCACAACAGCGGGCACGGGCAGCGAGGTGTCGCCAAATGCAATTTTATTGGACGAGAACCACCAAGCCAAAAAAGGGGTTGTCAGTCCACATTTGGTCCCTGACGCGGCTGTGATTGATCCGGTTTTGACTGTGTCGGTGCCGCCAGGGGTCACTGCTGCTACTGGATTCGATGCGCTCATCCATTGCATTGAAGCTTATGCAAACAAGAACGCACATCCCACGACCGACTTGTATGCGTTGCAGGGCATTCGATTGATCGCAGCTAACCTACTAAAAGCGGTCCGGCACGGAACCGACCTTGACGCCCGAACTGCGCTTGCGTTAGGCAGCTTGTATGGGGGATTATGCCTGGGACCGGTTGGCACCGGCGCAGTACACGCTCTGGCTTATCCTTTGGGGGGACGGTTCCGCATAGCGCACGGCGTCGCAAATGCAGTTTTGCTGGTGCATGTGCTGCGGTTCAATCTCCCCGCTGCGCCTGAACGATATGCAGAGATTGCGCTTGCACTTGGTGCAGAACTTGGACCAAACGCTACAACAACGGCTGAACGCGGCATTGCACTGCTTGCCAGGTTGCTTGAGGCAAGTGGTTTGCCGTGCCGGCTGAGCGCGCTTGGGCTTGAGCAAGATGCAATTCCGGCACTTGCACAAGCCGCAATGCAAGTGACGCGCCTATTGAAAAACAACTTGCGACCTTTAACTGAAGCGGACGCAATTCGAATCTACAGCGAGGCATGGTGAAATGAAAACCAAAGCTGACAAAAAGAAACTACGCGGCACGGTTACACCCATTGTAACGCCGGTGACAAGCACAGGCGAACTGGATGAAACTGCGCTGGACCGACTTCTCGAAATTCAATTGAAGGCAAATGTCGAGGGGGTTTTTGTCATGGGCACCACAGGCGAGGGGCCGTCCATCCCGCGGTCGTGGCGGGTACGACTCGTCCAGCACACTGCAAATCAAGTTCAGGGTAGAGCGCTTGTTTACGCTGGCATAGCAGATACAAGCCTGGCCGACGCGATTGCAGCAGCGAACGAGTATTTTCGTGCCGGCGCAGATGTTGTAGTCGCACCGCCGCCGGTGTACTTCCCTGTTGACGCACGGGAATTATTGGCGTGGTACACAGCACTTTTAGATGGTGTGGACGGGCCAGTTGTGATCTACAACATACCGGCCACAACACGTGTCTCGGTTCCACTTGACCTGTTCGGCTCGCTTATCGGTCATCCACGCCTGGCTGGGGTCAAAGACTCCGAAAACAACGCGCTCAGACATGAACAGTTGCTCAACAGGTTTGGTAACGAACCTAATTTTTCGATCTTGATCGGCATCGGCAGTTTGATGTTGCACGGGTTGAAACTTGGTGCTGATGGCATCGTGCCAAGTGTCGCCAACTTGATTCCTGAGACGTGTCATCGGCTGTGTGAGTTCGCACTACATGGCGACTGGGCAGCTGCCGAAGCACTCGACAAGCAAATGAACGCCGTGGCTGAGATTTATCAAAAAGGCCGCGCGCTGGGTGAATCCCTAGCCACCATCAAAGCGATGCTCTCGTTGCACGGGCTGTGTTCGGCTGCTGTGCTGCCGCCGTTATTGCCAGTTAACAATTCAGAGCTTGAACAGCTCCGCGCCGAAATGCACAAATGCGGCTTGCTTAGCTGAAGGAGAAACAACAATGCGTCCTGTACTCGGCATTACGATGGGCGACCCGGCCGGCGTTGGGCCTGAACTCTGTTTGCGCGCATTGCGCGAGCCTGCTGTGCTTGCCAAATGCGTGCCTGTGCTGTTTGGCGACGCAGCCGTACTCCAACGGCTCAAAGAGATGGGTTTTGCCGACCCGGCCTGCCCAGTGATCTCGATTGTCGAATGGGAAAGACAACAGGTTACCGACCAGCCAGTTGTGATTGATTGCGGTGCGCTTGGACCTGGTGCGTTTGAGCCGGCCAAAGTGTCAGCCATATGCGGCAGGGCTGCGTTCAATTACATTGACCAGGCCATTCGCGCTGCGCTAGCAAAGCGCATCACCGGGGTGGTAACCGCCCCCATCAACAAGGAAGCACTCAGGCTGGCCGGAGTTGAATTCCCCGGGCACACGGAAATTTTCACTGTGAAAACAGGCGCAAAACGCACCTGTATGATGCTTTGGTCAGAGACAATTGCGGTAAGCATGGTCACGGTGCATGTCGGGTACGCCGAAGTTCCGCGCCGTTTGTCAGTGGAGCGTATTGTGGACGTGATCGAACTGACTGCTGAAGCACTGCAATGGTTGTTGCACAGGCAACCGCGTCTTGCTGTTTGCGGACTTAACCCGCACGCGGGTGAACACGGCCTGTTCGGCGAGCGTGAAGAAGAACGGTTTATCGAACCTGCAATTTTTGAAGCGCGGAAACGCGGTATAACAGTAGAAGGTCCATTACCGCCAGACGCAGCGTTCACCGCAGGCATGCGCAAGCGGTTTGATGGCTATGTTACGCTTTACCATGATCAGGGACATATTCCGTTCAAAATGCTTGCGTTCGACACAGGTGTAAATGTTACGCTCGGGCTGCCTATAATTCGCACATCAGTTGACCACGGCACTGCGTTTGATATCGCCTGGAAAGGCGTTGCCGACCCACGCAGCCTGTTTGCTGCAATTGACGTGGCAGTAAGGCTCGCAGATGCAAAGGCTGTAACCCACGCTCGCGCATGATTTGTGTTATTGCCGATGACCTGACCGGTGCGGCTGAGCTGGGTGCAGTTGGCCTACGGCACGGCCTGCGCACAGAAGTGATCATGCTCGGACCGAATTTCACCAAAACAAAAACTGCATCCCACGCGGACGATGCATTGTTGTTGGGGTTAGGGTCAACTGACTTACTCTGTTTCGACACCGACTCACGCACTTGCGAGCCCACTGAAGCCGGCCGGCGCGCAGCCGTAGCCGCCCGACTGGCAATGCGCATGAAGCCGGCTCTGATCTACAAAAAGACAGACTCTGTACTACGCGGACCTGTTGCAGCAGAAATAAAGGCAATTATGGCCGCGCTCGGCAAAAAGCGCGCTGTGCTGGTACCGGCTAATCCGACTCGTGGCCGGGTCATCACGGGGGGTAAGTACTACGTAAGTGGCAAACCAATACACTTGACCGAGTTCGCTTCCGACCCATTGCACCCGCGCAAATCATCTGATGTCCGCGACCTGATCAAGCCACGCCGTGCTCTGCCTATGCATGTATGCCGGCCGGGTAAAGCTTTGCCTCAAGCCGGGCTTATAATTGGCGAAGCCGGAACTTTGTCTGATCTCCATGTGTGGACTGGTGCACTTACAACCGCCACATTGCCCGCCGGCGGCGCAGATTTTTTCAGCGCAATCTTGAGTGCGTCAGGCTACAAGTTACGCGCCAAAAGTCGAACTGGCAGAGCCACGGGAGCCAAGCTTTTCGTGTGCGGGACTTATTCTGAGTCGGCGCGCAGCTTCATTGCCAAGGCGCGCCATTTGGGTTTGCCAATACTCTCTTTGCTTAATGAGGGAAAACCGCGCCTGCGATTGGCCCCTGATAAACTTGAGGCGTTGGCAACCAAAGCAGTGCAAGAACTGCGTGCGCACTGCCAAGTCATTTTGTGCATAGGTGAACCCATGCTACGGAGTCGTGGGGCACCGAAACGCCTATTGGCGCACCTAACCACAACTGCCGCCCGTGTACTCGAGCGCTTGCGTGTCGGGCACATCTGCATCGAGGGCGGCGCAACAGCTGCGGCGTTACTTGGCAAATTAGGCTGGGAACATTTGATTGTCGTGGCCGAGGTGGCACCCGGTGTTGTGACACTCAGACCCCGAGACGCGCACGGCTGCTTAGTGACAATTAAACCCGGAACTTACAGTTGGCCAGACGGATTCCTCAAGTGAGCAGGGTCAAGGTTCACAGTCGGTTTTGCTTTTCATTTTTGGTCATAACAGTTAACCAAAACGCCGTGTGCGGCTGTTCGCAAGGCCGATTTAAGCCGGCAGACGCGCACAAGACATAACTGGCATGCGCATGACCAGACGCACAGCAATTAAGTTGCTCGCAAGTGCACTGCCGGCATTTGGTGCTGGGCATGCATTTGGAGCTGCACGCGAGGTTTTCGGCGAACGCAGACGCGCGCCTGAGAAGCATTTCGTTGGCACGCGCGAGTCGCTTGCAGCCTACCGTGTGCCTGACTGGTTCAGAGATGCCAAGTTCGGTATTTGGGCGCACTGGGGACCACAATCCGCCCCTGAGTACGGCGACTGGTACGCACGCAACATCTACATCCAAGGCACTTCACAATACAAATACCACCTCGAGCGGTACGGGCACCCATCGAAAGTCGGATACAAAGATGTAATTCCAACCTGGCGCGGCGAAAATTTCGACCCTGACTACCTGGTCAGCCTGTACAAAAAGGCTGGCGCAAAGTACTTCGTCACGATGGGTGTGCACGTTGACAATTTCGATCTGTGGAATTCCCGGCACACACGGTGGAACGCCGTCAAGATGGGCATCAAAAAAGACGTTGTCGCATTGTTCAAAGCCGCTGCGCTTAAACACGGCTTGCGATTCGGCGTGAGCGAACATTTGTGGATCACATACAAATGGCTTTCTGTGGCGCGCGGTGCGGACACAGAAGGACCACTTGCAGGCGTGCCATACGATGGTGCAGACCCGCAATACGCAGATTTGTATGGGGACTGCCCGAAGGTTTACCGGCAATTACCTTGGGATGAAGAAGGAATCCCACACAAATGGAAACTGCACTGGTTCGAACGCGTAAAAGACCTAATTGACCAGGCGCAGCCAGATTTTGTGTACTGCGACGGGCACATCCCATTTGGTGAGATCGGGTTAAGCTTGGTGGCCCATTTCTACAATCAAAACATCCGCACGCACGCCGGTAAGCTCCAGGCCGTTTACACAGCAAAGAGCGAAGACGACGCGAGCCAAGGCATTTGCGTGTTCGACAAGGAACGTGGCGTGGTCGAAACAGACTGGCCGTACCCGTGGCAGACGTGTACGTGCGTTGGCAACTGGCATTACGACGTGCGCGCAAAATACAAATCGCCCAAGCGCATCATTGATATGCTGGTGGACATCGTAAGCCGGAACGGCAACCTGCTGCTCAACTTCCCATTGCGCAGTGACGGCACTCTTGATGCCGAAGAAATGAAAATTTTGGCCGAGATCACGCAATGGACGCAAGTCAACGGCGAGGCTATTTATGGCACGCGGCCATGGAAAATTTTCGGGGGCGGTCCAACTGTCCAACCGCACGACCCAAAACAAAAATACACTGAAACAACCCGGGTTGACCTCACCCCCGCAGACGTACGGTTCACTTCAAAAGGAAAGGCGCTTTATGCATTTTTCATGGGTTGGCCTGAGCATGGTCACGTTACAATCCCACAGCTCGGGACCGGTCAACCGCATGTAAAAGGCAAAATTTCACAAGTTAAACTGCTCGGTTACGGCGGCCGAGTCAGTTGGTCAGTTGACCGGGCCGGGTTACATGTTCAGTTGCCGCCTGTGCCGCCGTGCAAACATGCTTGCGCATTGAAAATCTTTGGATTGGAGGTCTGAATGAAAACCGAACCGGTCAGACGATACATCGCCGCTGCTGCATTTGTGCTTTTAGTGATCGCGCCGGCCCACGGCGCATCGAGTCGGGGCGGGTTAACACCTGTAGAGTTGCGGTGCGAATACTATGTCAACCCGCTCGGTGTTGATGTGCCACAACCGCGTCTGTTTTGGAAGCTGGCTTCCAAACAGCGCGGCCAATACCAAACGGCGTATCAAATCCTGGTAGCAAGCACACCTGAGCTGTTGGCCAAAGACACCGGCGACTTATGGGACAGTGGGAAAGTTGTCTCCGACGAAACCACACATATCAAATACGCCGGCCGGCCGCTTAAATCATCGCAGCAGGCGTTCTGGAAGGTGCGCGTCTGGGACAAGCACGGCCGTGCATCTGCATGGAGCAAGCCGGCCAGTTGGACAATGGGATTGTTGGACGACAACGATTGGAAAGCCAGTTGGATTGGATCCACAACGAACCACGAAACACTGATTTTGCGACGCGAATTTGTTGTAAAGCGTGGATTGCGCCGCGCACTGATCCACGTTTGCGGCCTCGGCCAGTACGAGTTGACACTCAACGGCAAGCGCGTCGGCGACGACTTTTTCCCACCCGGCTGGACTAAGTACGACAAAACCTGCTTGTACGACACGCGCGAATTGACACACCTGCTACGGCCCGGCAGCAACACAATTGGGCTCATGCTCGGCAACGGAATGTACCATGTCGAAGGGGCCCCCGGCAGATTCAAAAAGTTCAAAGGCTCATTCGGCCCGCTCAAGGCAATTGCTCACATCAGGCTCGAATACAACGACGGTTCCACCGAGGTCATTTGCACCGACACGTCCTGGCGGGTGCATCCTGGGCCGATTACATTCGGCTGCGTTTTTGGCGGCGAAGATTTCGACGCGCGCTTAGTTCAGCATGGCTGGGATAAACCAGGGTTCAATGACTCAAGCTGGGAACCGGCAACGGTTTTGCCTGGGCCTGGAGGTAAACTGCGCGGGCTTTCATGCGCTGCGCCGCCGATCCGTGCATTTGAAGTATTTAAGCCAATCAGCGCATCTAGTCCGACCAACAGCGTTACTGTGTACGACTTAGGCCAGAACGCCTCGATTATGATCCGCCTCAAAGTGCGCGGGCCTGCCGGCTCAATGGTGCGCGTGGTACCTGCCGAGTTGGTTGACACAAATGGATTTGTTGACCGCGGCTCATGCGGTGGCCGGCGCGGGCTGGCGTACTGGCAGTACACATTGGCAGGGCGAGGAACAGAAAAATATGCTGCAAAGTTTTACTACCACGGAGCGCGATATTTGCAGGTTGAACGGTATCACGCACCTGGGCAAGCCGCTCTACCAGTTGTAGAATCAATCGAAGGCGTGGCGGTTCACTCAGCTTCGGAGCCTGTAGGCGAATTCGAGTGCTCGAACAGCCTGTTCAACCGGATCCGCAAGCTCGTCCGCTGGGCACAACGCAGCAACATGATGAGTGTGCTCACGGACTGCCCGCACCGCGAGCGTCTCGGTTGGCTCGAGCAGTATCACTTGAACGGGCCGTCTATCCGATACGAGTTCGACCTGAATGCGCTCTATACCAAAGGCATGAACGATATTGCAGATTCACAGCTCGAGAACGGGCTTGTTCCAACAATCGCCCCCGAGTACACCATTTTCCGCGACCCAAACGACACCACGCGTCCACGAAACAACTTTGGTGACTCGCCCGAGTGGAGCAGCGCCGCTGTAATTGTGCCGTGGCAACAGTACTTGTTTGCCGGTGACACCGAGCTTTTCCACAGGCACTACAACATGATGAACCGGTACGTAACTTACCTCGGCTCACGCGCCACAAATTACATCGTCAACTACGGTCTGGGCGATTGGTACGATATTGGGCCAAATCCACCTGGCGTATCGCAGCTTACCCCCGTGGCGCTGCCAGCCACAGCTTTTTACTACTACGACAACTGGGTGCTCGCCCAGGTTGCTGCCCTGTTGGGTAAGCCAAATGAAGCTGCCGAGTTTGCAGCGTGCGCCCAGGCCATCCGCGCCGCATTCAACCGTGTTTTCTTCGACGCCGAGAAACGGTGTTACGCCACTTGTTCGCAAACGGCGAACGCTATACCCCTGGTGATGAACATTGTTGAACCGGAGATGCGTGCGGCTGTGCTGGATGCACTTGTGCAAGATGTGCGCGCACACACAAACAGTGTCACAGCCGGGGATGTTGGCCATCGGTACCTGATCCGCGCCTTGGCAGATGCCGGCCGTAGTGATGTGCTATACGATATGCATAACCAATCCGACAGACCCGGCTATGGCTATCAACTCAAAATGGGCGCAACCAGTCTAACTGAAGCATGGGACGCGCGTAGGCGCAGTTCGCAAAATCACTTCATGCTCGGTCACATCGTCGAGTGGTTCTACCACGACATTGCGGGCATACAGCCTGACCCGTCCGCACCAGGGTTTAAAAAGGTTATCATCGCTCCACAACCAGTCGGCGACTTAACTTGGGCACGCGCCAGCTACAACTCGATCCGAGGCAAAATCTCAAGTGAATGGCACCGGCGTGGTAACAAATTTACCCTGGAAGTCAGCATACCCCCGAACACAACTGCGACCGTAGTTGTGCCGGTGCAGGTTGTCGAGGCCGTCCGTGTAAATGGCACGCCTGTGGCACAATGCAGCAATGTTCAACTGATCAGGCAAGAAACCAACCGCGCAGTTTTCGCAATTGACTCGGGTAGCTATAGGTTCGAGTCAACGGCGTGGCATTGACTCTTAGCGCCACCCAATCAGACGTCGTAGCTCCGCATAAGCTTGTTTGCACAAATCTCTTCCGCAATTCACCAAAAACAGCGGGTTGTTCATTGCATCGTGAGGCCGCCGTCAACGGCCAAGACTTGCCCGGTAATGTAACGCGCAGCCGGACTGGCCAAAAACAGTGCTGCTTCAGCAACGTCTTCGGGTTTGCCAAAGCAGCCAAGTGGAATCTGTTTGAGCATAGCATCGCGTATCTCAGGTCCAAGTGCTTCAGTCATTTTGGTTTCGATAAAACCAGGTGCAATTGCGTTTGCTGTTACACCGCGCGACGCTAGTTCACGGGCAACTGATTTGGTGAACCCGATCAGGCCTGCTTTGCTGGCTGCATAGTTGCATTGGCCCGCGTTGCCGATAAGACCAATCACAGACGCTATGTTGATAATACGGCCCGATTTCTGTTTCAGGAACGTGCGAGTAAATGCTTTCGTGAACAGGAACGCGCCTTTGAGGTTGATGGCTAGTACTGCGTCCCAGTCCGCCTCGCTCATGCGCATCAGCAGGCCGTCGCGTGTTATGCCGGCGTTGTTGACGAGAATATCAACCCGCCCCGCTTGAGCGAGTATTTGTTCGGCTGCAACCTCAACACTTGCTGCTTGGGACACATCAGCAGCTATGGCCCAGGCGCGTCTGCCAAGCTTGCGCACGTCTTCAACTGTTTGGTTCACGAACTCGAGCTGCAGGTCAACGGCTGCGATATCTGCGCCGTTGGCGGCGAACCTGATTGCAATGGCCTGGCCAATGCCGCGTCCTGCGCCTGTTATGACAGCAACTTGGTTTTCAAGCGGTTTCATTGGGCAAAATACTTACCCTGCACAACAAAAACTCGCCATTAAAAATTCGCACCGAAACAAACACCAGCCCAGAGTAACCATTCACACAGGTGGCAGGCTTAGCTTGCAATGGCATTGGCTGTGGCATCGAGGCTCGCTGTGTCCGAGACGTTCAGTACTTGGACGGCTTTGTCAATCCGTTTCATGAACCCTGTGAGCACTGTGCCTGGCCCAAGTTCGATAAACCGGCTGAACCCGTGTGCCAGCAGATACCGCATTGATTGTTCCCAACGCACGGGCGCGGTCAACTGCTGCACAAGTAACGCGCGGATATCCTCGAGCTGCCCATGCGGCTGAGCGGTCACATTCGATATGACCGGCACAATAGGCGTACGCAATGTCACTGCGTCTATAGCGGCTTTCAGCTTGGGCTGCGCGCTTTCCATCAGAGGCGAATGAAACGCGCCTGCTACAGCCAAACGCACAGCGCGTTTTGCGCCTGCTGCAAGCGCTAGTTCAATTGCGCGTTCGATTTTCTCTGTTTCGCCCGAAATGACCAATTGACCGGGACAGTTCAAATTCGCCATGGTCACCCCTGTATCAGCACACACTTGGCGCGTTTTGTCTTCGTCGAGGCCGATTATTGCCGCCATGGCACCGCGTGTGGCGTCACAAGCCTGTTGCATGAACCGACCACGTTGATGCACAAGGCGTAAACCGTCCTCAAAGCTGAATGCCTCAGCAACAGCTAGTGCTGTGAATTCACCCAAAGACAATCCTGCTACCGCGTCAAATTGTAGGTGCGGCACGCGATCCTTCAGCATTTGGAACGCGATCCAGCTTACAAGGTAAATTGCAGGTTGCGCGTTCTCAGTCTTGGTCAGCTCTGATTCAGGGCCGTTGAAACAAATGCTTGCCAAATCGTACCCGAGCACTGCTTTTGCGCGGTCAAACCACGCTTTTGCAGTTGGCGAACCATCGGCGAGGGCTTTGCCCATGCCGACAGCCTGTGCACCTTGTCCGGCAAATAGTAACGCAGTTTTTGACATGTAGTTTGTGCTTTAGGCGCAACCTGAATGCGCCTAATGTTGAATAGTTGTGTCGCTACGTTAACCCCAAAAAAACGTTCAGAGTTGAACCCTGCAGAAATTGTGTCGGTCAACGCCGTTGATACGTTCCCATTAGTTGGCCCTGGGCAAGGATATGGCCTTTCATAGCCTTCTCGACGTCGGCCTTGGTCGCGCCAGCTTTAAGCCCAAGCACAATGTCAAGTGCATATAGCTTAAAGTAGTACCGATGCGGTTTGCCCGGAGGCGGGCACGGCCCGCCGTAGCCAATGCGCTTGAAATCGTTCAAGCCCTGTTTTGCACCGTTAGCAAGCTCGGGTGATCTGGGCACACCTTCATACAGCCCGGCTGTGCTCGGCGGTAAATCGTACAGGACCCAGTGTACCCATGTGCCAACGGGTGCGTCTGGATCATCTGAAATCAGCACCAGACTCTTTGCGTCCGACGGCACATTCGTCCAGTTCAACGGCGGCGACACATCCTCGCCCTCGCACGTGTACTTGCTTGGGATGGGTTTGCCATCTTCAAATACCGGACTGGTAATCTGGATTTTCATGGCCAATGTATTTGTTGACAGATTCGAATTCCGCCACGGCGTTGCTTGCCAACAATGCGAGCAACGCCACCACAACAATGCTGCAAAGGCACGCCTTCATTGCAAGCAAAGTTTAGTCAAGTGCCCCGAGTTTGAAACCGTAAATTTGGCGTGCCTGTTTTTGTAAACACGACACCCAAGGCGCGACTCGGTGTATTTCGGCTCCACCGGAACAGCGGTTTTGCCTACACTACTGGCGCAGTGACAGCACGGCGCAACATTATGCTTGGCACAGCCGGGCACGTTGACCACGGCAAAACTGCGCTGGTTAAACTGCTTACAGGCTGTGACACAGACTCACTCGCAGAGGAAAAACAACGTGGCCTGACAATTGACCTTGGATTCGCGCCGTGTCGGCTGGCAGACCAGCGCGTGGTCGGCATAGTTGACGTGCCTGGGCACGTGGACTTCATCCGCAACATGGTCGCAGGCGCCCACGGCATTGACGTTGTGATTTTGGTCGTTGCAGCCGATGACGGCATCATGCCGCAAACACATGAGCACATCCACATACTCACATTGATGGGCATCCGACATGGCGTTGTTGCACTGACAAAAATTGACCTCGTAGATGAAGCACGGCGCGACGTTGTGACGGCGCAGTTGCGTCAGATGCTTGCCGGAACGTTTCTTGCCAACGCACCCATTTGCCCAGTATCAAACACGACCGGCGAAGGGTTTGATGCATTCTTCGACGCGCTAAATGCAGTCGCCGCCGTATGCGAAGACAGACCATGCAGAGGCATCTTTCGGATGTGGATCGAAGACGTTTTTACCGTGCGTGGTTCGGGAACCGTTGTGACCGGCATCCCGACAGCCGGTACTGTGCGTGCCGGCCAGGTTTTGGCCGTATTGCCAGTAGGGGTGGAAGCAAGGGTGCGCCGGATTCAGGTTTATGGTCGGGACACCGAAGATGGCCGTGCGGGCGAATGCGTTGCGTTGAACATGCCCGAGCTCGATCATCAAACAATCCGACGCGGCATGGTGTTGTGCGAGCCGGACATGCTCGAGCCGGTTAAGATGGCCGAGGGCGAAGTGCAAATCCTCGCTGGGATTAATGTGCCACTCAAAGATAATGCCGAGGTCCAATTTCACATCGGCACAGCAGCCGTTCAAGCGCGGATTGCACTACTCGAAAATCCGCGCCTTTCACCGGGCCAGACACAAATGGCCCAGATCAGGCTCACCGAACCATTGCCGGTTGCGCCCGGAGACAGATTTGTGCTACGCGCTAACCTACCTACTACAGGCCAAAGTGGTCTCATGACGATAGGTGGCGGACGAATTCTCAGCACAAGCAACATCAAATTGCGGCGAAACAGGCCCTGGACAATTGCAGCTTTGCGCACACGGCGTGAGGCAATTGATGAACCCGCCCGCTGGACCGAACTGATGTTGCAAGAAAGCAACAACCCATTGGCGCTGGTTGAGTTGCAACGCAAATGCTTGCTTCGCCAAGACGAAATAATGTGTCTTGTCACACAGTTGTGTAGCAATGGCCGTGTTATTCGGACTCCGTCAGGTGGCCTGGTGCACCAAACTACCATTCAACGCGCCGCAGATAAGGTGCTGAGTGTAGTTACAAGATTTCATACGGCAAACCAGCAGCAACTTGGCATGGGACGGGATGAACTTACCATTCAATCCGGATGCAATGCCGAGCTCATCGAGCTTGCGTTGGCGCAACTGCTCGAGTCCGGGCAACTAGAGAAAACCGGTGCTGTTTTTGCTATGTCGGGCTGGCATGCCCGGCTAACCGACCGCGATCGTTGGCTAGCTGAGCAGGTTGAAACAGCTTACAAAAAGGCGGGCTGGCTAGCCCCAACTGCAGCAGAGCTTGGCGCAAGCCTAGCTGCCAAAATTGAGGAAGTTGAGAAGGCGGTGAAACTGTTGGTTGACTGCGGTGTGCTCGTCCAGCTCAATGACAAGATTGTGATGCATCGGAATGCAATCGAAGCGGGCAAACAGGTTGCTCTCGAGCTGTTTCAGCGCAGCCCCTCTTTCACCACGATGCAGTTTCGCGATGCACTGGGCGTGAGCCGTAAGTTTGCCGTGCCGTTGCTGGATTACCTTGACCGCGTCAGGCTTACGGTTCGGACCGGGAACATCCGCACCCCTGGCGCCGAAGCAGCCAGGCTGCTTCGAAAAGATTTGTCCACCGAGCCAACCAACAGTGATACTTAGCTCGTTAGGTTTAAATGAAAGTTGACCTTGCCAAGCGCCGCCAAGTAATGGAACGCTCCATGCGGCTCGGCCACTGCATCTGTGAACCGCGTCGGCGTTGCCCATGCGACGTGTTCCGAGCCCAAGGCATTTGCCCATGTGCGGGCGAGCGGCCCGAGCCGGTGGATGCTTCACAAATTAAACTGACCGCGCTGGTGCACAATGCCGGATGCGCATCGAAAATTCCACCCGGCGACCTCGAAGCTGTGCTATGCCGGCTGCCCCATTTAACAGACCCAGCCGTCGTCTCTGGCCTCGCAGCTGCAGACGATGCAGGCATTTACAGGATAGCGGATAACATGTGCATTGTCCAAACCGTCGACGTGTTCACCCCCTGCGTCGACGACCCGCATCTGTTCGGCCGGATTTGCGCGGCGAACTGCCTGTCTGACATCTACGCAATGAGCGGTGAACCACGCACCGCATTGAGCATAGTGTCGTTCCCGTCGGACACGCTCCCCAGCGAAGTAATGTACAGAATGTTGTTAGGCGCAATGCAAACATTTGCCGAAGCCGGTGTAGCACTAATCGGGGGGCACAGCATCAAAGAAGACGAAATCAAACTCGGGTTCGCTATCACAGGCGTGATTAACCCTCAAATTGCGGCTGCGCTGGACCAGCCGCAATCCGGTGATATGCTTGTGTTGACCAAACCGCTCGGCACGGGCGTGCTGACATTCGCACACCAAATTGGCCGCGCACATGCCGCTGGACTCGCCGCTGCAACAGCCTCCATGGCAACGCTAAACAGGCCAGCTGCTGAAGCAATGGTGCAGGAAGGCGCATCCGCATGCACAGACATCACCGGGTTCGGCTTGTTCGGTCATCTGGTGCGGCTACTGCGCAAACATAATCTCAGCGCAGAACTGCACGCCGACGCATTGCCTGCGTTCGAGGGCGCAATCGAACTTTTGCGTGACGACGTCGTGCCGGGTGCAATCGAGCGGAATCGCGAGTTCGTCGGGCCTGATCTTTATGTCGAGCCGGGTGTTGACCCTGCCCGTGTACATCTTGGATTCGACGCACAAACATCGGGAGGCCTCTTGATTGCGGTTGCGCCCGCGCGATTGGATACGCTGCTGCACGCACTGGCAGAGCGCGGTGTCAAAGGTTTTGTTTTGGGTCGGCTTGCCAGTGATTCAACCCCAAGAATTGTGGTAAAATCAAAAATGACCGAGCTACCTCGCGAACACAAACTCGTAACTGCACGTTCAGAGGATAAACGCACTATGCAACCTTCAACATCGCCTAAAGACCATGGACATGGATGCTGCACCGACGTTTTCGCAGACCAACACGCATCAAGCTCGTCAACTGAATCACAACGCGCGTTCGGCATGTTGATGCGCGCGGTTCAAGCACCCGGTGTGCTCGACGCGAAAACCAAGGAGCTTGTGTTGTTTGGACTCGTATTGTTGGCGCGTTGTGCGCCGTGCTTCGAGGCACATTACAAGAAAGCACGCCAGATAGGGATCAGCCAGCCTGAGCTTGACGAGATCGCTTGGTGCGCTGTTGCAATAGGTGGCGCCCCCGTCCAAATGTTTTACCAGGAGTGCATGCAAAAGGTGTCAAACCAGCCAAATAAGCCATCATAATAACCCTTGCGCCAGATACGCTTTGACATGCTCAGAGCAATCTCATAAAAGCCGTGGCTGCACAACGACACAAAGAGTAACTGTGCTTTTGCGGCATACTTGTTTTTTGGCTGTTTAACAGCTACGGGATTTTTAAGGGCTTAAAGGCGGTCATGGCTGCCATGATCAATGCCTTTCATTTCCCGCGCTGCTGCGAGAAAACTGCAGACTCAGACCACACCTACACACAAACAGATAAACCGCGAAAAGTGGGCGTGCAATTTTACTCTGCTCAGTGAGTAAAATTGGTCAAAGTTTCAACCAGATTGTGGATTTATCGAAATGCCTTTCGGCACCTGCGGGGTGGCGTTTTCATGCGCGCTGCTGCGCTATCAAATTGTTGCCCCTCCGCATCCGTATTAGGACGGGGTCGGCACTTGACCACCAAGACGCTGAACTGTTCAAATCAAGCTAGCATGTGTGCCGTCGCAGTATGGGGGTGTTTTCGTGCGTTTACACCCACACCAGGCAACGGTCCGTTGCTCAGTTATTTCCACTTTGACCGGCCTAAAGCGTGTGCCTTTGTGCGCGCCGTCACAGAACGGCTCGCGTTTCGATCTACCGCAACTGCACCACCAATATGTATCCGGCTGGACCTCCAGCACATACGGTTCGGATTGCGCAGCTTTTGGCTCAGCTGAATTGTTTCGATCGACTGTCACGCCCAAACCATGTAACGCACCTGCGGAAACAAAGCAACCTGTTAATCACGCGCTTACTCGCCAGTGCCAAACCATTGTTTGATCCTTGGCACATGAACCGGTCACGTTTTTGGCCACAGCATAACGTCGGGCTTTTTGTCTGGCCAAATGGACCATAAAACCCCAATAACTGGTTCATGAAACACTCAATTGCACTTGCCAGTGTGGCCTTTGGTTCGGTTTGCGCGCTGATCATCCCTACACAACCAAGCACGGCTGAGGTGAACAAAAATGATAGCCCGCTTCGTGCCGGAACAAATTTTATCCCCACACATGTCTTTTCGGCTGAGGATGACCAGGCATTGCTTCGCGCATTTGAAGCGCTGCGCGTGGCGGATGTTACCGACGGACTGGACGCTGTGGGTTTAACGGGGCGCACGTTGATGGACCCAGAAATTCGTCCACTTTGGCGCGACACGGTCAATTACACCCACAGATTTGTTGGCATCGCAGTTACGGCACGATATGTGCCAACCTAAGAACCCACCACTCGCGAGCCCTCTATTGAGGCTTACGACCGTTGGGTTACTGATTGGTACGACAGCCAGGCAAGCGGACCGTTTGTGCAATTAAACCGGCACAGGACAGCCCTTGTGACCGAGGACTCGCTCGAAGCCGACGTAGGTTCAATACGGTCGAACAATATAATGTCCTGGAAACTACGAGGTTGCGTAGGGGCGGTTACAAGCGCATTTGCCCGTGACACCGACGAGATCGTAACGCAAAAAATTCCACTGTATTTTCGGCGGCCAGGTCGCGGAGTTCGCCCGGGCCGAAACGAGATCGAATCCGTGAACAGCCCCGTTGTAGTAGGCGGCGTGTTTGTTAAGCCGGGGGATGTGATTGTAGCTGACTGAGACGATGTTGAGGTTGTACCGCGCTCAAACGCAACCGCAGTTGCCGCTTACGCGCGCGGGATTCTCGAAGCCGACAAAGCCGCCCGACGCAACCTCTACAAACATCTCGGCCTACCCAAAGACGCATCTGTTAAGTAATCCACCCGCGTCTGTAAGCTAGGCCTTCCGGTACTGTTCAGAAAGACTGTGGAATCACAGAATCTCGACCGACGGTTGCAGTTGCGCCTGGTCGCGGAACCTGCCACACTCAAAGTGCTAGTGCGCTTACGCTCTGGCAGTACGCAGTCTCTGGACACTAAAAAGCACATGAGAAACGACTCAAGTCTGTTCAGTGCCACAGCAACTAAGTGCTCGTGTTTTGCGGCAAACTCACCTTTGATACGCTGCTTACGTGTGTTTGCCTGGATGTTTGTGGTATGGAATTGCCATTGTAGTACAGAGTTTGGTTGGGACCGCGCAGCGCACAGCAGTGCGCCGGCCTTTGCAATAAACCAGCGACTTGGGCGGGGGATCAACATACTTAGCCTTGACCCGATCTGGCGTGATCGTGCACGCGGTTGGTTCAAGCCCGAGTACTTCAAATTGATCCGTGATGCAGGGTTTAACCATGTGCGCATCAATCTGACGCCGTTTGGAGACAACCCAGGGTTTGCACAAGGCACAAATGCATTGCGCAAAGAGTATCTGGAGACATTGGACTGGGCAATTGACAGTGCCCTGGCAGAGGGGTTGCTTGTGATAATTGACTTTCACGAGTTCACCTTGTTGGGTGAAAATCCAGATGCATACAAAGCAGCTTTCTTAAAAACGTGGGAAATCCTTGCAGAGCGACTAAAGAACCGTCCGAGTGGTGTATTGTTCGAACTGTTAAACGAGCCCAATTCAAAACTCACACCTGAGCTCTGGAACCAGTACCTTCGCGACGCACTGGCTGTGGTTCGTAAAACTAATCCGAAACGTGTCGTAATAATCGGCCCGGGCAACTGGAACAACATAGATAAACTACACGATCTAAAGCTGCCACCTGAAGACACAAACATCATTGTCACGGTGCACTATTATAGCCCGTACGACTTTACGCATCAGGGGGCAGCCTTCGCCGGTAAGGCAGATAAGGTCGGTATCAGATGGGGTACCGACGATGACCGCCGCGCTGTTATTTCGGATTTCGACCGCGCACAAAAATGGGCTCAGGAACAGGGCCGGCCAATGTACCTGGGCGAATTTGGTGTGTTCGATAAAGCTCCGGAGCCGGACCGGACACAGTGGCTCAAGTTAGTTGCACGTGAAGCCGAGCGCCGTGGTTGGAGCTGGGCGTACTGGCAGTTCGCTCGCGACTTCATCGCGTTTGACCTGGAAAAAGGCCAATGGGTAAAGTCCGTGCTCGATGCGCTTATTCCGCCGCCACCGCCAGAGCAACCAGCACAGCCACAGTAGCTTTACGGTCTAACGCAGGGCGCGTTCGACCAAATCCAACCATTGACCAAACGCATCGCCCTTTTTGAAAGCGAGGCTGTATTGGTGACCGAGCCTGAACCATGCGACGGACTCTTTCAGGCTGATCTGTTGCGGTCTTTCGCGTGCGTCCGTTAACCCAGCTGAACGTGTCAGATAAAGCTTGCCGTCGCTCCCTATTTGCAGGCATTGCGGCACGGTTAACTGGCCAGTCTCTTCGAACTGCATAACGAGCGCGAGAGTCAGTTTTGCAGTCTTCTTTGGGGTGGTGCGTTTAACTGCTTTTCCCATAGTTCGTACTCGCACAACTGCAGCGCGTTTTTTCAACTAACGCAAAGATTTAACTGTTCAACCATTGCAACACCCGAAAATGAAAGGCCGAGCTGTTAAGACCCTCAATATCCATGAAAGCTTTTATGAACTTCGCGCCTTCGATGAAATAGCATTTGTCCCTGTAGAAGGCCATCACAACCAACGCCCGAGGGTTCTCTGGATTAAACCCACGTGCATGCAAATACTTGGCCAACAACGGAAACGTTTTGTCACGAAATTCTTCCCATGAACCTGTCTCAGGCAACACAACCTCATAAAGCACGCTTACACCCCCATCCTGCTCGACAAATTGCCTTCGTGCATCATTGAAATGCCGGCCTAGCACAGCCTGGAATGCAGCCGCAATCACCATGTCACGAAACTTGGCCAGCGGGTCCGAGTTTTTCTGGGCCAAGCTTGAAATGTTAAGATTGCGGTTCATTGCGTGCGTTTATCTGGTTTGAACGCAGCTGCCAACACGTCGTCAACTGTTTCAACCGTGCGGAAGCGCACTTGCTGGTGTATCTCGGCCGGCAGCTCTGGTAAATCTTTCTCGTTCATTTTCGGTATAATTACGGTTTCAATGCCGGCCCGTTGTGCTGCTAGCGCTTTTTCTTTCAGTCCGCCAATTGGCAACACAAGCCCACGCAATGTAATCTCGCCTGTCATTGCCACATCTGGCCGCACAGGACGGTTGCTGAACAACGACGCTATCGCAGCAAACATTGCTACACCAGCAGACGGACCGTCTTTGGGAACAGCGCCCGCTGGCACGTGAATGTGGATGTCGGTGTCTTTGAAGACTTCGGGGGAGATGTTAAGTTCTTTGGCGCGACTTTTCACAAGACTAAGTGCCGCTTGTGCACTTTCCTTCATTACCTCACCGATCTGGCCCGTGAGCAATATATTGCCTTTACCAGGGTACTGGAGAGCTTCGATGTGCAATATGTCGCCGCCAGTTGGTGTCCAGGCTAGCCCAGTCACAACACCTGGTTTACCCGTTTTAAGTTTGGTTTCGCGGATGTACTTTGGTGGACCAAGTAGCCGCTCCACGAGCTCAGGTGTCACCACTGTGCGCGTCTTTTTGCCTTTGGCAACCTTGGCAGCTATCGCACGGCACACAGCCGCAATTTGCCGCTCCAGCTCGCGTACACCAGCTTCGCGTGTGTAATCGTTTATGATACGAACCAAAGCTGTGGTTTGGAATTTGCACTGGTCG
>FMSI01086201.1_pt1 | contig 24566 bp, 24 predicted proteins | sample 1504471 | NCBI WGS metagenome assembly FMSI01 (sample SAMEA4475357, study PRJEB15587) | soil metagenome | biome: Soil; feature: Field | place: India | collected 2015-03-11 | depth 0 m
TATACACGTGTCAATGATGGAGAGGTTAGCTAGCCCTAAAAAGTCCATTTTGACAAGTCCGGCTTTTTCTAAGCTCATCTTTTCATACTGAGAGGAAATACTACCATCCTTTGGATCAACATACAGGGGGACATATTCGGTTAAAGGATCACGGGATATAACAACACCAGCGGCGTGTTTGCCTGCAGAACGGGTTAAACCCTCCACTTTTAATGCAATGTCGATGAGTTGTTTCCCTGCATCATTGGATTTATACAGTTGCTGCAATTCCTCAGAATCCTTTAGTGCATCATCCAAATCTTCGTGATGGATAAGCTTTGTAAGTGCATTGACTTGAGGTAGAGGTATGTTGAGCGCACGTGCTACATCGCGAATGGCACCTTTTGATTTCATCTTGTTAAAGGTGATAATCTGGCTGACATGATCTTCCCCATATTTCCTTTTCACGTATTCAATGACTTCATCACGGCGCAGGGCGCAAAAGTCAATATCCATATCGGGCATTTCATTCCGTTCGGGATTTAAGAAGCGTTCAAAAAGCAGGTTGTATTGTATGGGGTCTAGCTGTGTTATACCAAGGCAATATGAAACCATTGAACCTGCAGCAGATCCTCTTCCAGGTCCAACGGGTATCCCATTTTTCTTTGCAAACTGAATGAAGTCCCATACAATTAGGAAATACCCTGAAAACTGCATTCGTTTTATGACCGATAGCTCATAGTCAATACGCTCTTTGACATGTTCGGGTATAGATCCTCCAAAGCGTTGCCGTGCACCGTTATAGACCAGTTCTGCGAGGTAGCTGTCTTTTGTGTAGCCATCCGGCACTTCAAAATTAGGTAGAATTGGATTGCCCAATGGAATCTGGCAGTCTGTCATCTCAGCAATCTTGACAGTGTTGTACAGCGCATCGGGGTAGTCCTCAAATATTTTTTCCATTTCCAGAGGTGTTTTCAGGTAAAACTGGTCATTGGGGAAACGCATTCTGCTCTGGTCATTTAACAGTTTTCCCGTTTGTATGCATAAGAGCACATCATGGTAGTAGGCATCCTCTTTTGCAACATAATGTGCATCATTGGTGGCTATTAAGCCTATATTCATTTTTGATGCCATTTCAACTAGCTTTGTATTAACCTGTTTCTGCTCTTTGAGGTTGTGATATTGCAATTCCAGATAAAACCTGTCTTTTCCAAAAAGGTCGGCAAATTCCTGGGTTCGTTTATAGGCATCTTTTATTTTGCCTTCTAAAATAAGCGATGGAATTTCGCCGGCGATACATGAAGTGCTTGCGATGAGACCTTTACTATATTTAGTTAACAGTTCCCAGTCAATTCGTGGTTTGTAGTAAAAGCCTTCCAGATATCCCAGTGAAGATAGTTTTATGAGATTTTTATACCCTTCACAGTTTTCTGCAAGCAATATGAGATGGTATGCATTTTCCTCGTTGCTAGCACGGGTGCTCTGCTTATGAAACCGTGAACCTGGTGCAATGTAAAATTCCTGCCCTATAATGGGTTTTATTCCGGCTTTACGCGCTTCTTCATAAAACTCTATTATGCCAAACATGTTGCCGTGGTCCGTTAAGGCAATTGCAGGCATGTTGTGTTGCACAGCAAATTGTATAAGCTGCTGAATACGTATAGCGCCATCTAAAATGGAATATTCAGAATGATTGTGAAGATGTACAAAATCCATAATTTTTCTCACTTGTGGCAAGGGGTTTACTATTATGAGCTATCGCCATAAAAAATACGACATAATATTTTTTGCTTTATAGCCACTATAGGTTCCTTTTTTCTAATTTGCAAGTAGATTATAAAAAATTTATTATTTATGGTGACAATTTTTACATTTTTTGCAATATGTTGTTGACCAGAATAATTGATTGAGATAGATTTTGTAAAAATGTGTAATATAAAAAAACAGATTGCCATATTTAAAAAAACAATTTTAATGGTTGTAGACAAAAATTTTCTGGAGGCAATGATGATTGATACAAAGCTCCTTGACATTTTAGCCTGTCCTGCCTGTAAAGGGGATGTTGAGTATGATGCTCGTAATGAAAAGATAATATGCACTGAATGCAAAAAAAAATATCCCGTAAAAGATGGCATTCCTGTCATGCTAGTTGAAGAAGCTGAATAACAGAGTAGATAGAGGTTACACTATGTTTGATTCAAAGCATCCTGTTGTAAAAGTAGTGGGGTATATTATTGTTGGTTTTTTTGTTCTTATTATTATAATATCATTTGGTATGCCTGACTTTCTGTCACGCATGGGATTTGATCAAAATACCGTTGCAAAAGTAAATGGCGAAACAATTGGCTACATGGATTTTATTCGCTATCGTGATACGCATATGTTTGGCAAAACTGAAGATCCAAAACAACAGCAGCGTATGATCATAGAGCGTATGATACAGGAAAAACTTCTAATACAGTTAGCCAAGAAGGAAGGCATTGTGGTAACTGAGAAGGAAATACGAAGTGTTATCCGCAACCGATTTTCAGACAATACGGGAACATTTAATGAAGCGTTTTTTAAGAATTTTCTGGATAGATTCCATATGGGTATATCTGATTACTATAAATATGTAGAAAATGAGATTTATTTAGGAAAGTTACAGAATATGCTTTTAGCAGGTGTCAGCGTATCACCTTTGGAACTTGTATCTGATTACAGAATGCAGAATGCAAAATTGAAAATACAGTATTCATTTTTATCAAATCAGGAACTATCCAGGCGATTTGCAAGCGCAATTGCTGTCACCGATGAAGAAGTAGAAGCAGAACTAAAGAAGAACCCAAAAGAGTTAAAAGATCCAAAAACCGATAGGCAGCGTATCAAGGAGAAACTGTCCAACGACAAATTGGAAAAGATAAAACAGGATATAGCAAAAAAAATTGACCAGCTTGCGCTTTCCGGCAAATCATTTGCAGAAGCTCAAGGAGTGCTGCAGGGAGTTGTATCATATTCCAATGAATTTAGACCTGGAGACCTGATACGGGAAAAAGATGAAAAGGGGAAAATCCTCTACCCGTTACAGGAATCAAAGATATTTCAGTCTGATGTATTCAGCCTAAAGCAGGGTGTAACTTCTCGGTGCATCTTTGGTTTTGATGGGATATATATTTTTACACCAGTAGTACGTACTATTCCTGGAACCCAGGTCCAGGATAAAGAACGACAGCAACTGGAACAAAGCCTTTTTTACTCAAAAGCCAATTCTTTATATATATCTCTGTTAACCCAATTGTTTGAAAAGTCGAAAATAATAAGGAATCAGAAGTTTGAGGCGCAGTAGAAGTGTAAAGGTTAGTTTTAAATCTGTAACACACCAAAGGGGTAGCGTATGAATATTAATGCTGAATATGTGAATCCATTTTTAGAGGCAGCAAGTGCAGTATTCAAACAGCTTCTTAACGTTGATTTAAGAAGAGGAAAGCTTGTATTGAAAGAAGTACCACAACCATCACATGATGTAGCTATTATCATTGGCATTACAGGTGCAGTCACCGGTCAGGTTGTATTCAGTATGAGCCTTGAGATGGTAAAAAAGATTGCTCAAATTCTAGCTCCTGGATTGTCTGAAAAAGATATCATGAATGAGTGGAAGGATATTGTTGGTGAAGTTGCCAATATGATTACTGGAAATGCAATGAACCTTTTTGCATATTCAGGGAAGCGAGTGGAAATGACAACCCCTACTGTAATTGAAGGTGAAAGTTTTACTATAACGTTAATTAAACAAACAACTCTGGGGATTAACCTTTACAGCCCATTTGGCCAATTAGAGATGAACGTTGCATTGAAATAGATAGTTTTATTCGGGGAAATAGGTTGCATCCAAACGCTTTAGCTCATCTGCTACCCTTTCTTTCAATGGAGATGAGTAAAAGGCATTATAAGCAGGATCTTGTGACCTTTTCAGAAATAGAGTATATACTTTTCGTGCTAGCTCAACATCTTTTAAATTTGGGTCTGTGCTTAAAATCCTTCCAAGCCAGTAGTATGCATCGTCCACTGTTTCCCGATCACTGTATTGCTTTATTACCCTCAATAGTGCACTTAACGCAGCATTCCCCTTTTTTTGAGTAATATACAGTTGAGCAGCAAGAATAAGTGCATCATCGGAAAAGTCCTGATCTGGATATAATCCTGCTACCTTTGTATAATATTCTATAGCATCCAGAGGCTTGCCTATTGCCTGATTTACCCTGCCTGTCATAAAAAGAGCAGCAGGATATTCCCCTGATTGTTCAGGTATGGCCGATAGTTCTTGTAATGCACTGGCATATTTTTGCTGCTGCATATAAATCTTAGCTTTCCACAAGGATGCCTGGTCTTTAAAAGGGCTTTGAGGGTAATTTTTTTGTAAGCTTTCCATTGCCTGCAATGCCCGTTCATAAAATTCAGCATTATAGAATTCTATACCCTGTTTTAAGAGAACATCATCCGGTGTTCCTGCTCCTTTTTTCTTTGTAGCATCATCTTCACTTTTAAATTGCATGGGAATTTTGGATGCTTTTGGCTCAGAAAGGATGGTTTCCAGTATTGCTTCTTTATTTACCGGCTGTACTACAAGAAGTGAGCATACAATAACTACGGGTATCAGATTCATTGTTCAAACACCTTATCGCGGATATCCATTGGCTTGAGTTCTTTTGGACTTTTTGGCGTTATGGTTTCCTTTTTTAAAGTGTCAGGCGCCTGAGATTGTGGTTTCTCGGGGAGCGTTACCGGCTTTTCCTTATTTTGTTTCATTGTATCCACCGGTTTTACTACGGATGGTGTGTAATCAGGATTTATCGGTTCCAGTGGTTTTGTATCATTAAGACCTGAAAGAGGTTTTTGTATTTCCTTGACATCCTTAGGGATATCAAGAGGTTTTGCAGGTATTGTCATTGCCTCATCTTCTTTTGTGGGGTAGGTTAGTTTATTGTCAGTAAGTTGCTGTCGCTGTTCCATGAGCGCACTTTCAAGCATTGACTGAAAAGAACCAGGCTCTTTTTTCATTTTAATGTCAAGGTCAAATACATCGTTGGTTATTTCTGCATACGGTCTTCCTGCAGGTTTTGCAGATTGCTTGCCTAGATGATAGCCCCAGAATACAGCACCAACTGATAAAAGAAAAATAAGGAAGAAGAACCCTTCTTTTATAGATTGCTGCGCGCGAACATCAATAGAATCAATTATCCTGTTTATGGTTCGCACTATTGCCTGTAATATGGATGCTATCGGGTTCATATAACTTGGTTTTAAGCTATCCTTTAAAAATTGTTTTGATAATGATATGCACCTTCCACCTGACTTAGGAGGCAGGGTGCATATTTTTATACATTTAATGTACGTAACAATTATATAATAATTTTCAATAGCATTACTTTCTATCTATAATAATAACAATATTGCCTTTTTTCAAGTTATTTCTTGTTATGCTACTTGCAAGAATTTTTTTAAGGTCAGCATTTGCAATCACAGGGCATCGGTTATAAAGGCGCAGTGCTGCACAGTAGTATGGATTTCTACCCGCTTTTTTGTGGTGCAATGCCACGTCATCGCTGAAACAAAAGGCTACAGTGCCATACACATACGCATCGCGTGAATCAATGAAATCCTTCCCAAATATCTCTGTACCATCTTCTGCATAAAGGGAAGGGAAAAGCATTGGTGTAAATTGCTGTCCCCGTGTATCAACAATGAGCCCCGTATAATCCGTTGATGGGAGCTTAACAGGTAACTGGGGTATATCTTTTGATGGCAATGCTTCGGGCAGAAGTTTTAAAAGCCTTCCCATGGGTAAAGTGGCAGTGCATTGTGTGGCAAGGGTGCCAAGTGGCTTGTAGCTATATTTTATATCATTGGGATAAAGCCCTAACTGCATTTGTGTATAATCATCCATCTGTATGTAATCACCCAGTGTCCGCAGCGGGTCAACCTGGATAATCTGTAACGCTGCTATGAGAAATTCAGTGGATTTATCTTTAGCTTCTTCTATTGCCCTGCTTCGGGCAGCATTCACGGATAATGGTTCCAGTGTAGAGCTGTCTAGCGGTGTGCCGCTTTCAGAAACAACCGGGTTATTAGATACTTTTGCCACAATAACCTGATCGGTCCAGTTGATCTCTACATTGTTGTAGTACTGGACAACTTTATTATTACCGGGTACTAATGGTGCTGCAAAGAGCAACGAAAGAGCTATCGCTATAAAAAAAATAAAACAACGCCTGTACTGTAATCCCATAATATGTAACATTTTAGTTTCGTTTTTTAAAGTTATCGGACAGAATAGCCCTAAAATATAGTCAAATTAATGAGCCTTCAAGTTTTGCAAAAATCTTCAAAAGCTGATGTGTTGCAGCCTGAGCCGCATCCATTATTAATGTATCAATTTTTTGCTGATCAAGGTCATGACGCGCGATATAGAACATTGTTTTGCGCATAAAAGGGGAACACAGTGTGTCTATGTCTTCATTGTCAAGCAGCCCATAAAGGTGTGCTATATCCCGTGATGAGGAAACTTCGTGCAACTGTTTCAATGCTTGATGAAGTTGTAAAAATTTTTTAAATAGAGTTTGTGTGTTAATAGTTTTTGTGTGCGATAACTCCCGGGATAAAATCTGTTGTGGTGTGACAGTAGGCTTTTTCCAGGTGTCAACTAGTTCCTTTAGTGGCACAAATGTTGTGTTGGCAATGACTGCGCCACCAATACTGGTGTTATATACTGGTATGGGCACTCTTTTAGCAGAGTCCTCAAACCAGCTTCGGTATAAATCCAGCACAAAATCAGTGATGACTTTCCCACCATTGTTAGAAGGAACATATTTTATCTTTCGCTTTCGAATGACATTCTGGTTGATGGTATCTAAATTTTTAAAGCGGTTGATTGTGGGCAACCAGTCATCGTTATGATGGGTACCACGGCTGTGTATCTCTCTTCCGGTGTATGCAAGGTCCTGACCAACAAGCACTATAGCACTGCATCCAGCAGTAAGTAGCAGGTCAAACGCGCTTGTTGCCACCGAACCACCTGACTGTATATCGCCAATCTGACCTGTTAAATTCTGTATCCAGTCCATTACTGGGGTTGACTCACGTTTGATGCTACCATCTGGTGCGGTATAGTATTTTGCAGTGGTGCTGAAGATTTTTTTTTCAATTAAACGAGTTACTTTTGGGCTGCTTACCACATCAGCAAGTAGCAGTGGGTCATGTGTTATTCCCAAGAAATGCTTTATGCTGTGGGTTTGCGCATCAAGTGTCATGACAATGTGTGGGTTAATGCCATGACGTTCCAGTACCTTATATGCGGTGTCCACACATACAATGAGTGCTTTGTCATACGCCTGGGCAAGTGCATCCAGTGAATATATGAGTGAAGGACCGGCTGAAACGATTATGCCCGGTATACCTTTGAATTTGCCAAACAGAGATTTTGCCGGCACAGCTGTATGCATCTGCATGGTGTTATGCAGTATATTTTTTACCCACAGTTCTTCAAACTCAAAGCGGGTTAAAAGGTCGCTGATGCGGGAACTTATCTGTTTATGCAGGCTGGCTGTCATTGCATCATAAAATTCTGGATGCAATGTATATGAAGGGCGATGAATGTACAGAGCAGTGCCCTTGAATGATCTAATATCCATAGATTCAAGTACTGCAGTTATCTGTTCTTCATCATGCACTATCCGCGCTATTTCAAAAACTTTGGGGAATTCCTGTTTTACCAGTTGTACAAGCTGCATGTCTTTCTCAATGACAATGATAGTTTTGCCGGGGAATTTATTGCTAAGTGCGTGTATGTGATATCCTAACCCTAAGCCACATACAATGATGATTGAGGAGCGTTTTTGATTGAATTCGTCAACAATACGTTGTGCTTCCTTTACAGGATCATATGCAGAATGAATGCGTATTGTTTTCCCATCAATAGTATACTGCAATGTTTTGTTGCCACTTTTAGCTATGGTTATTGTAAAGTTTTTCATGAAATTTACTGAACAACTTTGTTGTAGGTTTCCATGCACAGTTTGTGGAGTTTGTTAAATACATCCTCTGATTCTATTCTGTATTGCTGGCATATTTCATCTTCGCAGTAGTAATAGAAATATTTCCTGGATTCAATACCACAGAAAAGGTTTGCCAGATAAGTAACACTGACATGATCTTTAAATTTACTATCGCACAACAATGGTGAATGGTGCCACTGTATTGCTTGTATGAGGTATTGAGGGAATTGCCACTTTTGTGCAATAAGCTGTCCAATACCTGAATGGCTTATACCTATTGAAATTTCTTCCATTACTGTTGAAGTTCTTACTTTGCGGTCCGAAACAAGATCAGCAATCCTGTTGGTAAGATCAAGATTTACCGAAAGAAGCACTATCTTTCCTAAATCATGTAGCAGACCACATAATGAAACCTGTTCAACAATGGAATTTAATTTATATTGTATGGCGATAGTTCGTGCGTATGATGCTGTTTTATCGCAATGGTCCCATATTTGCTCAAATTTCTGGAATCGCTCATCCAGGATTTTCCGTGCACTAATAGTCATAAGCAGTGATTCTAAATTTTTAAGGCCGATAGTCATTACCGCTTCACTCAGATTGTCGATACGTTTACCGGGCACAAAACCAGCAGAATTTGCAAGCTTCAGTACATCAGTAGTGAGTGCGGGGTCACGCATGATGGAGAATGTAATATCTTTAATTTCAACATCTTTCCTTCTGCAAAGCTCAAGCAGCTGCAGAATATGGTCGGGGAATGTGGGAATGCCTTCAATTTGTTTCAGTATCTGCTCTTTAATTGTTGTGGTAAGTTCTTCCGTGCGTAATTGGTGTGGAAGATTTAGCACTACCTGCGTAATTTTACCGTCGGTACCTATTTTGTAATTAGATGGGTCAACACCGGCATTTTTCAATAGCAATATCACAAGAACTATACCCAGCCCTGCGCCTTCGGTATCGTCATACACATCCTCATACGCCTGTGTGAAATCTAAATACTGTTTGGCTTTTTCAATACGGGTTTTGATGCGCGAAAACTCAACCGGGTGTATGGGCGTGGGGTTGGAAATGGCAAAGCGTATGCCATCATCCTGTTTTTTAATGGTTATTGTCACTTTCAGATCATTTTCCTTGAGGTCTTTTTCCAGTGTATCTAGCTGACCAACAATGTCTTTTTTAAAAGTTTCAATGCCTTTTTGGTAGCTTTCAGGGTCGTTTATATTTAAGTTTACTTTTTTGAAATAAACCCGTTTAGCATTTGCTTTTGTGGCATTAACAATTATTTCACGTAAAATTGTTATCATCATATCAAGCAGGAATATTTTATCTTGATTTGACAGAATCTTAGCAAGCAGTGCATTCAGTGTTTTTGAAATGTTTTCGTTTGGATAATAGAATGTAAGGCTTATAGGTTCATTATTCTCAAAGCGCTTTGCAAGCTCTGATATATTCAAAATAGCCATAGCATCCCTTGAATTTAATATTTTTTACATTATTACAGTATATATTTATACTTATCGGTATAGTATACTTCAAAAGATAATTAATTGCAATTCATTTATTTTTGTTATCGATATAAATAGGGTATTTTTTTCTAAACTTGTATTCATTTTGTAAATGTCATTTGAATCTTGTTTTAAGATTTTAAATTGGATAATAAATGCTAAATCACTTTCAGTATGACATTGTATGTTTCATTAAACTATACTTCTCCCACAACTCCTGCCATACGGGTTGTTGCAGCAGCTTTGGATTATGCTGTATAAAATACATGGGAATACTGTCAATATATGCCATGTAGGTAAGTCTGGAAATAGTTAAAGGAGCATAATTTCCAACATATATGGTGTTGAGGGGGAACTGTTTACCTAACATGAGTGCATAATTACAGTTTTTATACGAAGCGTGAGGCAATAGTACAGTGAGCCTTGTAACAGCATGCCCTTTTAGTTTTTGAACAAATTGTGAATATTGGCTGTAGCTGTTTAAATCAAAAATACAGTACGCACTGCCATTTTCAATTTTAGCAACGTAGCAGGAGCTATCGGTTTTACTTTTAATGATGGAATGTGCCGGTGGCTGATTTGTACACATTATTGTTACTAATAGCACAGCACATATAATTGCGTTTGCAGATTTTTTATACAGTAACGGTGTAAGTAATAAAATTATATACAGTGCCAGCGGTATTAATGAATTGATATACACTGTTCCATGTAATGAAGCAAAAAATTGTATACATGATATGATACATCCATAGATGCAGTTCATGCAATACCCAAAAACATTACCTGCACCCACACCTATCACCACAGGTGTCAATAAGCCAGCAATCATATACACACTGACAAGCGGTATGATTACAAGATTAGCGGCAAATGCAGTAGCCGATAGCTCCTGAAAGTGGTAGATACTTACTGGTATGGTAAAAAGCTGTGCAGCAAAGGTAATTGCCAGTGGTGCCGAAAATTTGCCATAGTGGGCAAGCCCCTTATGATATCTGACATATACTAATAGTATTCCCGCTGTTGCCAGAAACGACAGCTGAAAGCCCGCGCTGAATAATTCATACGGATATAAGCCAAGAATAATACATGCAGTTATGCACAAAATATTGATACTGTGTCTTTGCGCATCAAATGCAATACATAAGCTGCCTGCCACACACATTAATGATGCCCGCACAAGCGAAACTGGCTGGTCTGAAATGGAGAGGTACATACATACACACAGAGCAGCAATCAGTACCAAAAATTTTTTTGGAGCCGACAGCAACTTGCCAAAAGCCATAATGCCAAATACAACAATTCCTACATGAAGGCCACTTGCCGCAAGCACATGAAGAACACCTGCATCTTTGAATGCGTTCTGCACATGAGGATGTATATATTCTTTGTTGCCAAGATACAGCGCAATATACAGCGATGCAGCGTCTTTTGAATAGGTAGCGTAAAAAAGTTTTTTGATATACTCACGGATACGTTCGCGATAACCTACAGATGCAAAAGTATGCATTATAATAGAATCTTTTTTTAAATAAAACACTGCACTTATGCCTTTTCTTGCCAAATATAGATTGTGCACTTGACCGGCTGTTCGTGTAGGATATGCAGTAGCGCTGAAGGCAATGCTGTCACCAGTATGCAGCGGATAATGGGTGTCAAAATTAATGGATGCCTTGAAATTGCCCTTCGTTCCGGTACACCATACAATAGCTGTGGTATTGTATCGCTTGTATTCAGTATCAAGGATTTTTGCTAAGAAGATGCCCTTGTGGGTGTCAATAGTGCTAGCACACATGGAAATAGTAGCAAGGAATGCATATAAGACTGCACCAACAATCCAAACAAAGGCAATGATTATTTTAACAGTTGCTATCGCCCAATTATATTTGTATGAATAGATGTGCGTATAAATGCACAGAGATAAAAAGAGAATAGCCAGGAAATCAAAAATGTATACTACAGGATTGGTGGGCAATGTAAGTATATACTGATACGTGTGCATAATAGACGCACACACGGCACACGCTGCTGTAATTGAAGGTACACTAAAGCGTACAATATGTTTGTTATAAGCGTCCCACCTTGTAAACAACACCTACCGAGATTCCGCCTTCTGTTTTTGTTGAAGATTCGCCCATCCCAAAATAGCCGTACTGGGCATATATATCTATAATTGTTTTTATTTCGGTTGAAAGTGTAAAAAGCATAGACAGTGATATGTTGGCGCCGGCACCGCCATTATAACTTGTCGAAGCAGGTGGCAGGTCCAGATAAAGGCCTAATCCCACTCCTGGCTGGAATACATTGTTAAGTGGATAGTGATATTTGCCTTTAACTGTAGCAAGTGGATGGCGTACTGAAAGGTCAGGGGTGCTATCAGAAGAATATTGCATATAAGTTAATGAGAACTCCCCGGAAAACTGGTGCACAAAAATAGTGGTGAGAATTCCGCCACCATATACACTGCCTTTGCTTTTTATCGTTTCCTGCTGGGTATTGACCCATCCCTGATAATTGATGGAATTGATGCCACCCTGGGCAATAACACCAACATAGGTGAAGAACAATTCCTGTGTACTGACTTTTGTTGAAAATAGAATAAATGCTGTTGTAGCTATGAACTGTAAAAAATGTTTTGTATTATATCCTTTCACACAGTGCTTCCTGTATTTACTGTATATTCAGTGGGTTTTTAACCGATTGCGCACTTGTTGGCGGCTTGAAGTCAAAATATCCTGTTGGTATATTTTCACCTGTTATTACATTTGATAATGTGTAGCTGGTTGAATCCCCGTTTTTATCTTTTAAAATTAATTTTTTAAGTAGAAAATTTGCATCAGTAATAATGACAATCTCAGGATATGCCTTTTCAAAGCTTCGCAGTTTAATGGTGTAGCCATTTGGACCCTGTGAGGCAAGTAGAGCATTGTACCCTGACACAATCGAAGCGATGCCACCGGAATACCCTTCACCTACATCCTGTACACCGCATATATTGGATGATTTATCATAAACCCATAGCTTTTTCCCATTGGTTACTATTGCCTTGCCACCGGGGGCTGTCAGGTTTATGTACAGCTTGTCGGGCGCTTTGTATTTAAATGTGCCAGTGTAGGTAAAACCGCTGGATGTGGTCCACGAAATGGTGCCACTCAATGTGGATATACTTCGCATTTTCTGCTGAAAGCGCGCAACAGCTTCCTCACCGGTAAGGGCATATGCATACGCAATCATAATCAAGAATGTCAAAACTGTAATTGCTGCTTTTTTCATATCTGTCACCAACAATGATTCTATTGTGTTTTATTATATAATACGCGTGAATGTAAAAAAATAAAAAAATTTTTTAATTTTGGAGGTGTAAATGGCCATTTGTACCTCCAAAATGTTGGGGTCATTTAAAATATTCCTCGTTAACACGCACGATAAACGGCAGATGGCGGTATTCGTATGCCGCATCTATGCCATAGCCTGCTACCCATACATCGGGTACGGTAAATCCAATATAATCAATTTCAAGCTGATTGCGAATATTCTGCACCTCACGGGTAGGGTTGTCAAGGCGTTTGTATAGTAAGCTGCATATTTTTAAACTGGTGGCATTGCGCTCATGCAGCAGATAATTTTTGAGCCACGACAGCGTAAACCCCTGGTCTGCTATATCCTCTACCAGTAACAAATCACGCCCTTCAATATTTTTGGGCGATAGCTCCAGTGTTACCGCACGGTAATGTTCGCCACTGGCTTTGATTGTCTTATCGTATACACTGGTTTTTATACAGTGAATGCTGGCATTGATACCACCTTGTTTAAAGATTGCACGTGATAAATCTGACGTAAAGATGAATGATCCGGTTAGTACCAACAGGATGTCAATATGTTTTGTGTGATTGAAATCACGTACGATGTCGTTTGCAAGGATGTTGACTCTTTTCTGAATGCACTGTTCGGTAATAAGCACGGAGTGTAATTTAGGGTCCTGTAGCAGTGCGGTCTGCTTGGATAGTGAAGAACAGTCTTCTGAGCTATCGCACACACCTTCTACAGGGACGTCAATTATGCCGTTGTAGTGTGATACTGGTTTTAGCATATAGTGACCTTAATAATATTTTACTGTAGCGCAGTAATGGTGTAATACTGGAAAACGGTGGTAATAGTCAACTCATTTTATATACTTATATGCTCTGACCCCTTATTTTGTATCACGCAGAGATCGCTGAGAAGGCGGAGTGTAGGAGATTATAAAGCTCTGACCCCATTTCTTGAAAGATCAGTCATTGGGTGCTCTTGGCATTGCGATATCAGGACTTGTTGGTGGAGTTATACTCAATGCGCTCAATCTCTCTGCAGGGGGTGGCACTTTAGATCCGGCAAGTATTGGTACAGATGTAGCCGGTAGTGGCATTGGTGGCGCTGTACTGTTAATTGTAATTGGGATTATCAGGAAAGCCATGAACAAATAAAAATAGTAAGAGATTATCTATCTGGGGGCGATGGTATTTCCATTGAGTCCCCTTACTTTTTTATCGCAACTCAAATAGTTCAAAATTGATGGTCACTTATTTATTCTCAAAATTTCCACTTATTTTACACTGGGTTATCAGCAGGGGTTTTATGAGTTTTAAAAACTCGGCTTCAGCTAATTCTTTTTTTGGCATTTTAAAGGTTTCACTTAATGCATAGCAGGCAAGCTCGTAGGTATGTACACCGCTGCCTCGTGGTGGCTGTGGCCCGCCATATCCGGCAAAGCCAAATGTGTTTATCATTTCAATTGATTCAGCAGGCATTGATTTGAGTGATGCTCCTTCCTGAATCTCTGCTGTGTGTGCGGGTATATTTATTACCAGCCAGTGAACCCAGTTACGCGCCATTTGGTGGCGGTCAACAAATGCTAGCGCCAGTGAGCGTGCCTCCTTAGGCACATCACTGATTGCAATATGTGGTGAGATATTCTGTCCGCCGGCTATGGCTTTCATGGCATATTTTGCAGGGATTGTTCCACCATTGCTAAATGAGCGGGATGAAATGTTCATGGCTTCCTCCTTTTTTTGTGTTTAATTATGTATCTGCATAAAATTATAAAGCATATACTTAATGAAAGGCAATACATTTTTTTGTAAAACACAGTTCATTCTTAGTGATATAGTTATAATATTGTAAATCTTGGTTGTGCATATGCAGAGCATAAAATTTCATTTACGAATTTGACAATAGAGAACAGATTTCAAGTGTGGCACATAATGTTCATTATGATGAACAAGAAAGATAGAGAAGCTTTCTGAATATGATACAAATTGTACAACATAATGAAGATATTATAAAAGTTATTTTTACATATAATCCTGGATTTATATCAAGGATTAAAACCATTAAGGGGGGGGAAGACGACTCATTGACTTTGCCGGAAAAAGTTCGTCTGAAATAACACAGGAATTATTGTGCCATGCAAGCAGCAAAACGACGGGAATATACACTCATGTGAGCATAAGAAATGTATGACAGATAAAAAGTCCATTGGATTGTTTAGAATTAGATAGGTGAACATATATTGCTAAAAAATGTGATCAACTATAGCATTACATTTGGTCAGAGTGAGTATATCTGCAATATTTAGCATATACCTATTAGAGGGGATAAAAAATAAAAGAGTATGGAGGTGAAGGAGTTATCTGCCATTGCTGAGGTGAAATAGATGAGTCCAATATCAGAAAATCAAAAATCTGAAATTTTGTCCTTGATACGGAAGGGAAAATTAAGCAGAGAAGAGATTGCTGCGAAACTTGAAGTTGCACTATTTATAAAAAAGTTACTCCACTATATACTCAAGATAAGAGTATATTATTACCATCATGAAAACATTTCAAGTGGGCTAATTGAGATCAAAGTTCTCCAAGGTGCTTGATTATTTAAAAAATGGTGAAGAGATTACTATATCCTTTGGTAAGAAAAGGAAAAAATAGCTGTATTGTGCCTTATTTAAAATACAAAAAAGGAATAAATAGAAAATTAGATATTTTTAAAGAATAAAGCCTCTTTTGAAATTCATAACAATTTCACAATTTATGATGAAGAACTAATAAATTTATGAGTTATTTCCTTGATACTCATGTTTTTTTATGGGCAATATTTGATAATGATCTATTATCAAATACTGCCTCTTCAATAATTTTAAATCCTGACAATACTATTTTTGTATGCTTCATAAGCTTTTGGGAAATCTCTTTTAAAATTTAATGCCATTAATTCCAATTAGATTAAATATACAGATACAATCGAAATTAAAGCAGGTTTATTGACAGCATGTATCTGAATGTTTGTTTACTTTTTTTGTAGACATAGCCAGAGAAAATGGATAATATTACTATCGAAATGGTATATATAGTATATGCTTGTCAACATTCTTCAATAGTTACATCGTATCAAGGGGGTTGGGATGAAGTATATATTCGCAATAATTGTATTATTACATGGCATCATAAACACTCTTGGATTCTTTAAAGCATTTTCTTTTGCTGAGATTAAAGAATTGTCGCTGCCAATAAGCAAACCAATGGGGATTGTGTGGCTGCTTTCTGCTGTATTGTTTGTGATGTACCTGTGGGCATATTTTTACAGGTATCCGTTTTCATGGATAGTGGGGTTATTTACAGTAACTATCTCACAAATTCTGATTATCATTTACTGGAACGATGCTAAATTTGGTACACTGCCTAATGTCATCATTCTTTTAGTGGTGCTTGTATCCTATGGGCAATACAGTTTTCATAAACTTGTTGATGCTGAAATCAGAGACATGTTGGCTACGACTACTATTACAAAAGAAAAAATTATGTCCCAGCACGATTTATCCCAATTACCTGCTCCGGTGAAACGATGGCTTATGCAATCAGGAGTTATTGGCAAACCGTTTATCAGTGTTGCAAAGGTACATCAGCACGCTCAGCTTAAAATGAAACCACAGCAGGATACATGGTATAGCGCAAAAGCATATCAATATACCACTATAGGTGTACCTTCGTTTATCTGGGTGGTGGATGTTACTATGAATAGCCTTCTTTGGTTTGAGGGAAGGGACAGATTTGCAGATGGCAAAGGGGAGATGCTGATCAAATTGAATTCAGTTATTAACGTTGTGAACGAGAAAGGCGAAAAGCTCAACGAAGGCGCTTTACAACGATACTTAGGCGAAATGGTCTGGTTTCCTTCACTGGCATTGAGTCCTTACATTACCTGGAAAGAAGTGGATAATAATACAGCAACTGCCACCATGGAGTATAAAGGCACTAAAGGAAGTGGCACGTTTTATTTTAATTCAGAAGGCGATTTTGTAAAGTTTACCGCTTTGCGATATATGGGTAACAGCCCTGATGCTCAACGATATGAATGGGTACTGGTGGTAGAGGATTACAAGACATTTGAGGGCATTAAGGTACCGTCAAAAATGACTGCAACCTGGAAGCTTGAAAGCGGTGACTGGACCTGGATAAAACTGGAAATAGTTGATATTAAGTATAATGACACTAACTTAAGACAAAATTAAGAAAGTTAACTTTAAAGAATTTACTTTAGAATGATAGTGATGTAAAAGCGATACTATTTATATATGAGAAATATGTTAAAAAACGCATGTAGTATTAATGATTGTTTTAGTTAACATTCCTTCAGATATTAAATACTATCATTCCCGAGTTACTTATTACAATATTAAAATCAATCGTTTTTCCCTGACTATACAATGTATTCACTTCATCAAGAAGTTTTGTATTGTGAATAACAATACTGTAGTAGTGCCAGTCTTTACATGCTTTTGCAGCGGCTATCACCTTATCGTGTAAATGGGGTGTGTTAGCGCTGCAGTTATATGTTTTGCAGATAGCTCCCATAAAATGGCTTCGATAATCAAATGGTGTGCAGTATGGATACAGCAAACATCCTATCGTGGTATATGTGGTATCAGTGTATGCAACAAACGGGCATTGCGTTGCATCAGGGTATAGTGGAGGCAATGTTATGTGCGATAGCTCCTTAAAAATTTCTTTCAGTGTGGTAGAAAGATCATTGCTGCTGGTAACCATATTGCTAAAGCACTTATACCTCTGTTTAAAAAGTGCATCAATATCATAAAGCGATGCCTTAAAGTTATGGCTGCCGCAACACAACGCACATGATGCATTAAAACCTGGTTGACATGCACAATTGTATGATGTATACATAAGTTAATTTTCAAAATAATTTACTTATTGCGAAATATTAAGCACAATATACCTCGTTATTTGCGCGTGTGCATTTATTATTTATTAATAACTTTAAATAAGTGTAAAAACATTATTGGTTCAATCTCATCTGGAAACTTATTTAATTATTATGAATAGTACAGAACCAAGTATAGTTGAATTCATATACTTGAGGAGAGCGTAGCAAAATAAATCTATATGATGTTGGGTGAGGTAAATTTTTTTTAGGGGGACAATATAATGAAAGGTAATTATTTTTCAACCACATTTGGCAATATGTACTATCGAACTAAAGAAGCAGATACACATAATCATCTTGTATGTATACACGGAGCAGGCGGTGATTCGCGGTTATTCATTCCATTAATGAATGAAATAAAAACCATGGCAGTCCATGCTGTTGACCTTCCGGCACATGGGAAATCAAAAATTAATGAGTGCTCATTAAATGTGTATGTACAAGCAGTGGCGGAGTTTCTCCAATCGCTACCGGGCAATGTATTTGTGCTTGGTCATTCCATGGGTGGCGGTATTATTTTTGAGCTTGCAAAATCAAGCGAACCAATAAAAGGAGCCGTGTTTTTATCAACAGCTGGTACGCTTCCTGTGAATCCGGTAGTGTTTGAACTATTAGAAAAGGATTTTGATAGATTATGCCGGTTAGCTGTTGATTTAAGTTATGGCAGTATAGATGAAACCATGCAAAGCACTGCTGTTGAATACATGAAACAGGCTGGCAGCGATATATTAAAGAATGATTTTACAATCTGCAATAGTTATAATTATGAAGAGGATGCTAAAAGTTTTGTACCAGCAGCATGCTTCATAGCAAGCAGAAAGGACAAAATGGTACCACTTGATTTATCATACGCAACGTTTAAAAAAATGCCCAACGCCATGTTGCAGGTATTGCCATATAAAGGGCATATGCTTCATATTGAACATCCAAAGCAGGTAGCACGCTGCATTGAACAGTTTGTTGAGCTATCACTTTAAAATTTTTATATTTTTTTAAAAATTTTTATGTGTTAAATACTAAAAAATAGTATATATTGATTTGTGTAATCATAGGTTTTAGTTTGTTGATGTAAATTGTAACTTTAAAAAGGAGGTTGTTATGAGTATCAAGGTAGCTATCAACGGATTTGGCCGTATTGGGCGCATGGTGCTTAGAATAATACTAAGTGACCCAAAATATTCTGACATTGATGTGCGGTGTATCAACGATTTAACCGATGCCAAAACGCTGGCGGTGCTTTTCAAATATGATTCAGTATTTGGTATTTTTAATGGCACGGTGGAGCACACCGATAATTCTATAATCGTTAATGGGAAAGAAATTAAAATACTGGCCGAAAAAAATCCAAGTTCACTACCATGGAAAGCTGAAGGCATAGATGTGGTGGTGGAGTCAACCGGAAAATTTCGTGACCGCGATAAGGTGATGCCGCATATAGATGCTGGTGCAAAAAAAGTAATCATAACTGCACCGGCCAAGGGTGAGGATATCACCATTGTACTGGGTGTTAATGAAGATAAATATGACCCGGCAAAACATCACATTATTTCCAATGCTTCTTGTACCACAAACTGCCTTGCACCAGTAGTAAAGGTACTCAACGACGCGTTTGGTGTAGAAAAAGGCGTCATGACCACTGTTCACTCATATACAAATGACCAGCGTTTGCTTGACCTGCCACACTCAGATTTACGTAGGGCACGGGCTGCTGCATTGTCCATGATACCAACCACAACAGGAGCAGCAAAAGCAGTAGCGCTGGTACTACCCGAACTCAAAGGCAAATTGGATGGACTTGCAATCCGCGTTCCTACTCCCAATGTTTCGGTGGTAGATTTTGTGTGTACGGTGAAAACCAATACCACTGCTGAGGATGTGAACAAGGCATTGCGCGAAGCTGCAAATGGCAAGCTCAAAGGCATTTTACAGGTATGTGATGAGGAGCTGGTATCAATAGATTTCAAGGGCAATTCACATTCTTCAATAGTTGATGCACCGTCAACAGCTGTTATGGGTGGCAACATGATAAAGATATTGAGCTGGTACGACAATGAGTGGGGATATTCCTACCGTGTGGTTGATTTAATACAGTACTGTATGAAATAGCAAATGATGTAGCATATCTTCACAGCTCGTAGCGATGAGGGTATGCTACAGTACACTTTTTTTTGTACTATATATTTGTTTCACTGCTTTTATAAAAAACTGAGAGAGTGAGTCCATTACGCTAAAAAAGCGTTTTTTTATTTATCGTATTACTGATAATTCTACTTTGTAGCTTTTTAGTAAATTTATGTTCTGTTAGTGAAACACATTTCAAAATTTATTCATACGCATAAATAAAGTAATATCCAATAAAAGTATATAAAAGGCATTTCATTAGCTTTTTCCTAAATTACGATAGTAATTTAAATATAGTAAATATGATTCTAACTATTATAACACCGATAAGCCACCAAAAAAACATTAATAAGAGTTTATACAAAATCTGTGGAATATTTTGTATTACTCTCTTCATAGTAAGGATACCACTATGTATTAATGAAGTTTGCCTTATTGCAATTGTAGAAGTAGTTTGAAAGTCAAGCTGTATATGCACTGGTGGATAATGAGGTATCTTTTTATCAGGGTCAGCATACATTATGTACGATAGCTCATAGGTAAGGTTGCAACTTGTAATATACTCATCTCTGCGTATATAAAGAATATATTGGCTACTATCACTAATACCAACTGTCCAATCATCCACGCTGGAAGCTATCTTAAACGTGTATGCTTTGCCATGGGAGTGGGTTACAAGTAAATAGAGATCGCTTCCAGATGGAAAAATAACAGCAAACTCGTAATTGGGAACAATTGGTATGTGTTTAGGATGCAGATAAAATGCTTTTTGTATAGGGTATCCGGTTATAATATTATACACCTGAGTAGTATCATATACCATACAATCAGAGACGCAATCTGAAAGAGATGGTGAGGCATAACTGTTTTGTTGTTTGGAAAAGTATGAACGAATGTAAAATCCTGTTGTGTGGCATAGTGTGTAGGTATTACCGTAAATGATTGTATCAGTACAATAAAAATGTTGTTTTGTTAATCCATTGATCGCGTACAAATGGTTGCCACAGGATATAAACAGGTATAACCAAGACAGTTTATAATCATATACCATCCAAGCAGTGTGTATAGGTTTTTGGAATCGATATTTTTTAAACACAGTGCAATTGGGACGTATGATATACACGCAATTGTTGTTATACGCAGCAAACCAATTATTATGATAGTATGTTAGTTTTTTTACGTTATCAACGATGCAGTAAAATGGTGTTTTGTATAGTGCAATATACTTGTTTTCAGATAGATAATAGATGCCTCGTGAGGATACAAATGCATCATTAACATTGCCAGAAGGAATAATTACAGTATCATTTTTATATAGGCATCCGTTGTGTACAAAATATAGACTACCACCAAAGTATTGCATACTGTTAACTATTCTTTCTTGCGACTGCTCGATATTAGTATTTCTTTTACGGTTAAAGGCTTAAATGATTCTAAAGGTATTTTGCATTTATGTAAGGGTAAATAGTAATTATCTATGTGAGTTTTAGTGAATTCATAACTCCGGTATTTCTTAATGAGTTTCACTATGATGTATTCACATACGATAGTGAATATGGCGAATACACATATAAATATGATTACACCTATGCCTATGAGAATGTAAAATTTGAAATTGTGAGGTTCTGTTATTGCATTATGAACTGCATCATAAATGAATTGACGTAGATTCATAGGTATTATCTCCTTTTATTTAATTTTTGAGGGAACTTTTTTGAAAACAAATTTTGCTTGCTCCCTCATAGGGCACATATAAATGAATAACAACCGCTTTATTTTTTTATTATTTATCCAAAATGTAAGCAGTTTTTAAGTGTGCCCATAAAAATTTTCTTTACAATATCATCGTGTGCTTATAGTACGTAAGCAACAGTGACATATAATGTCCCTTTAAGAAAATTTTTAATTTTATTCTTATTGCTACAATTTATGGTGCATGTGGTACAATAATATACTTTAGTTTGTGGTATGTACTATTTTTTAAAATAACAGGGTGTGTTATGAATACACAGCGAAAACAGATTTTTGCCGGTAACTGGAAAATGTATACAACAAGAACGGAAGCGGTGAACCTGACTATCGGTATAGCCGAAGGTCTTTCAAAAACTGAAAGAGAAATCGTGCTGTTCCCCCCATCGGTTTACGTAACCTGTGTTAAAACTGCATGTGAGGGCACACCAATTAAGGTTGGCTTCCAGAATATGTACTATGAAAAGGAAGGAGCTTTTACCGGGGAACTATCGCCCATGATGATAAAAGATGTGGGGGCTGACTATGTACTTTTAGGCCACTCTGAGCGCAGGCACATATTTAACGAGACCGATGAACTGATACATAAAAAAGTAATAGCGGCGATAGCTCATGCCATTACACCAATGCTATGTGTGGGGGAACTTTTAGAAGAACGAGAAGCTGGAAAATCTGAGACAGTTGTAGAACATCAGATAAAAGTAGCCTTTGAAGGGTTAAAGGAAGAAGATGCATTAAAAGTGGTCATAGCTTATGAACCGGTGTGGGCTATAGGTACAGGAAAAGTAGCAACACCTGAAATAGCTGAATCGATGCATGCATTTATTAGAAATATATTACAAAAGCTGTATAATGACACTGTGGCACAGACAATACCAATATTGTATGGCGGATCGGTTAAGCCTGATAACATTGTAGGTTTATATGCACAGCCCAATATTGATGGTGTTCTTGTAGGAGGAGCAAGCCTTAAAGTGCAATCTTTTCTTGACATAATAAATGTTGTAGTTTAGACAGACCAAAATAGAAGTAATTTAAAAAATTTAAATAATATAAAGGTGTAGTATGAGTATTCTTATTTCATTAGGAACAGTAGTGTTTGTAATATTATCAATACTGCTTGTTATCATTATTCTGCTTCAGTCTGACAAAAGCGCTGGGATGGGTATTTTAGGAGGATCAAGCAATACCGCGTTTGGCTCATCAACAGCTGACATAATTACCAAAATCACCACTGTCATGGTTGCCCTTTTTATGATAGGTTCACTGGCGCTTTCGGTTGCAGAATCATACAGGGCTCGCAGCCTGGAAAAAGACCTTTTAAGCGATCAAAAGGCAAGTGGAGTAATTGAACAAAAGGTTGACGAGAAATCTCAAGAAAAGCCGCAGCAGACAAAATAAATTGCGCAAGGATATCCTTTGTAGTATACTATACATAACTAAAATCAAATGGAGGAAGCTATGGCAAAAGAAGTGTATGTTGATCAGAGCGAATGTACAGGGTGTGAGCTTTGTGTTGACACATTGCCAGAAGTTTTTGAAATGACGCCTGATGGAGTAAGCAAAGTGAAAAATCCTAAAGGTGCTTCAGAAGACAAAATTCAGGAAGTTATTGATAGCTGTCCGGCTGAGTGTATTCACTGGAAAGACTGATAGCCATTAGACTATAGAAATCCTGCTAATAGATAATTGATAAAAAAGGCATATTAATGCAATATGCCTTTCGATGTTTATAATGGTCAGGGTCGTACAATTAATGTAACTATAAGGAGTGTGCGTAAGAAATGGGACGAAACTATTTATTTACATCTGAATCTGTGTCTGAAGGGCATCCTGATAAAGTTGCAGACCAGATTTCTGATGCAATATTAGATGAACACATAAAAGGCGATCCGTATTCGCGGGTTGCATGCGAAACGCTAGTTACCACAAACCGCGTTGTTATTTCAGGTGAGATTACCTCATCAGTAGCTGTCGACTATGAGGCGGTAGCACGCAAAGTTATAGCAGAGATTGGTTACACTAATCCGGAAATAGGTTTTGATGCACACAGCTGTATTGTGGAAGTCTTTGTGCATCCCCAATCGCCTGATATTTCGCAGGGCGTTACTGAAGGTCAGGGGCTTTTCAAGGAGCAGGGTGCAGGCGATCAGGGTATGATGTTTGGCTATGCTGTAGCTGAAACTGATGAGCTGATGCCCATGCCAATTTTGTATGCACACCGGCTTGTAAAACGATTGGCTGAAATCCGGAAAAAAGGTGAGGTAAATTTTTTACGCCCTGATGGGAAATCACAGGTTACCGTTGAATATGAAAACGACAAGCCAAAACGCATCAGCGCTATAGTTATTTCAACACAGCATGACGGGGCGGTTTCATTGCCCACTCTGGAAGAGATGGTTCGTGAGCTTGTCATAAAAAAAGTTATCCCTGCGCATCTGTGGGATAGCAATACCAAAATATATGTCAACCCCACTGGCCGTTTTGAGATAGGTGGGCCGCACGGTGATACCGGTTTAACGGGAAGAAAAATTATTGTCGATAGTTACGGTGGAATGGGCCGGCACGGTGGCGGCGCATTTTCAGGCAAAGACCCATCAAAGGTGGACCGCTCTGCAGCGTATATGGGCCGATACATTGCAAAGAATATTGTGGCCGCAGGGCTTGCATACCGATGTGAGCTGCAGGTGGCGTATGCCATAGGTGTGGCTGATCCCGTATCGGTGATGGTGGATACATTTGGTACCCATACCATCCCTGAAGAAGAAATTGAAAAGCGAATAAAAAATGTATTTAACTTAAAGCCAAAATCCATAATACAAACGCTTGATCTGCTCAAACCCAAATACAGAGCAACAGCTGCATACGGTCACTTTGGCCGCAACGAGTCAGGCTTTACCTGGGAAGAAACCAAGGTGGCAGCACAGCT
>FMSI01009208.1_pt1 | contig 24478 bp, 29 predicted proteins | sample 1504471 | NCBI WGS metagenome assembly FMSI01 (sample SAMEA4475357, study PRJEB15587) | soil metagenome | biome: Soil; feature: Field | place: India | collected 2015-03-11 | depth 0 m
AGGCAGTTGGTAACTGGATTGCCCCCTACTAGAATTGAAGGCCAAAATGCTAAAATAGCGTCGTTCCGTAGCACATGAGATACTCTCTTGACGCAGGCGACTAATCTTCCGGGCATTGATTCTCCCCAAATTGATGAGTTTTTGCAAGAACTAGCGACAATCCAAGACTCTGGTCCTAAGCGGATTGCGCTCCTTGGCTCGCGTCATGTCCCGATTACGCATCAGCACCTCATTGAAATGATGAGTTATGCCCTTGTGCTGGCGGGTAACCGCTTGATGACCTCAGGTGCCGTTGGAACCAATGCGGCGGCGATTCGGGGAGCCATGCGGGCAGACCCCAATTTGCTAACGGTGATCTTGCCCCAAAGTCTCGAGCGCCAGCCTCGCGAGTCCCGCCAACAACTGGATAAGGTGATGCACTTGGTGGAAAAGCCCGAAAATGATCACCTGCCCCTCGCAGAAGCCAGCTCCCTCTGCAATCAGGAAATTATTTCCCGCTGCCAGCAACTGATTTGTTTTGCTTTCCACGATAGCCACACGCTACTGCAAGCCTGTGAGCTAGCGGAAGAGCAGCATAAGGTGGTGACGCTCTTTTACTTTGATTAGCCGGGGACGGTTTTCCCCACCTAGGCCAATTGAGTCCCTATGCCAGAATAGGAGCAGGGTTCAAGGTGGATACTCCATGAGCGGCTTCTACAACTGGTATCGGAATGTGTTGCGGCATCCTAAGTATCGCTGGTTTATCATTGCCGCCAGCTTGATCTATTTGCTCAGTCCTTTGGATATTTCACCAGACTTGGTGCCGATCATTGGCCAGTTGGATGATGTCACGGTCATGGTGATCCTTGCCAGTGAGCTAACACAATTGCTGGTGGAGCGGATTAAAAGTCGGCGATCGCCCAACATCCCTACGACGGTAGATGTGGAAGCAGAACAAGTTTAACGATTAATCCCGCGATCGCAAGTCACTGCCAACAGAGCGCAGCAGCCAGCGGTTTTGCACATAGCTGAGGGTACCGCTAATGAGGGCGGCAGCCATTAAGATGCCAATAGCGGGCATAAAGAGGGGTTCCCAGAGGCTAATCCAGAGGTCAAAGCCAAGGGGTAGCTCTAAGGAGCGCCCCACAAGGGCAATCACAAACCAGCCAAAACTGGCAAGGACAAAGAAAGTATCCGCCACCAAGAACCAATTGAGCACTTCCCGCAGCCGTGCCATGGCTATTCTCCCAGTACCCACTGTTTAACACGGGCAAGGCTCTCCCAATCGGGTTTGCGCTTCAGACCGTCGGCAAAGTTATCGATGACCTCTTGGCGCAGCTCAGCCACAGCAGCAACAACGGTTTGTGCCAATTCAATGTGGGGACGAACACCCTTTTGTCCTGTTTCTAGCATCGCCACCGCAAGGTTAATGCGGGCTTGGGGGTCTTCAGGATTCAGCTTGACCGCTTTTTGAGCAGCCTTTAAGGCAGATTGGGGCTTGTCATCGAGGAGATAGAGCCACGCCAAGCAGGTCCAAGCAGAGCTACTTTTTTGAGCACGCTGGCAAATCTCTTTGAATGTGGGAATTAGTTCCGCAGGCGGTGCCCCTTCTTTGTAGCGGGCGATCGCCGCCTCAAATTGACGCTCAACGTCACTCACAGGTTGAGATGTGGTCAAGGGCAGGACTCCTTAGGCAGAAAATGAGGTACCACAGCCACAGGTTTGGGTGGCATTGGGATTCGTAAACTTAAAGCCGCCACCAATAAGGGCGTTGCTGTAGTCGAGCACCAAGCCATAGATGTAGAGCATACTCTTGGGATCGGAGACCACTTTGAAGCCATCATAGTCAAAGACTTCATCATCGGGACGGATATTGGCGGGGTCTTCAAAGTCCATCGTGTAGGACATCCCCGAGCAGCCACCCCCTTTGACGCCGACCCGCAAGCATAGGTCTTTGCCGTGCTGATCGCGGAGTTCGAGCACGTGCTTGAGGGCAGCTTCGGTCATCATAATTCCCTTGGCGGGTTGTGTGGCCTGTGTCATCACCCACTCCTGAAAGACTCCAAACTTTATCGTAGCAAGTTCAGCGGTGGCTCACCATCTCGTGGGCACGCTTAAAGGCTTCATCAAGAACTTCAGAGAGGGTGGGATGGGTGTGGACATTGAAGGCTAAGTGGCTCACGGTTTGGCGATCGCGAATGGCATTGGCCGCCTCTTGAATTAAATCCGAAGCATGGAGACCAAAGATATGCGCCCCCAGTAGCTCGCCTGTATCCGCACGGAAGATCACCTTGGCTAGGCCATCGGTTTCTGTTTCCGCCAGTGCCTTGGAGTTGCCCTTAAAGTAAGTGCGTGCCACTTGTACCTCAAAACCTTCTTTTTCTCCTAGCTCGCGCGCTTGGGGTTCGGTCAAGCCGACAAAGCTGATTTCTGGATGGGTAAAGGCCGCCGCAGGAATACTGCGATAATCCACTTGGCGAGGCCGCCCAACAATTGTTTCAACAACAGCAATCCCCTGCGCCGAAGCGGCATGGGCAAGCATCATTTTCCCTGTGGCATCACCGATCGCCCACAGGTGGGGAACGGGTTTCCCTTTTTTTGTTACCGCCAAATACTCATTGACGGGGATAAAGCCACGCTTATCGGTGCTGACGCCCACCCTCTCTAGGCCAATATCTTGAGTGGCAGGAATGCGACCCGTGGCCACAAGGCAGGCATCCACCTCTAGAACATCCACCACTTCGTTGGTTTTTGCGTCTGCCAATTCAATGACTACTGGGCTACCGGGAATCACCCGCTTGGCTAGCGTACCGCTGTAGGTTTCAATGTCGCGAGGGGCAATCAAGACCCGCTGTGCCTGTTTGGCAATATCTGGATCAAAGGTGGGCATCAGTTGATCCAGCGCCTCAATCATTGTCACTTCGCTGCCGAGGGCGGTGTAAATATCGGCAAATTCTAGGCCAATGTAGCCACTGCCAATAATCGCCACCCACTGCGGCAACCAATCCAGCTTAATGGCATCGTCACTGGTATAGACGGTTTTGCCATCCACTTCAATACCGGGGGGCACCCAAGGCACTGACCCCGTGGCAATGATAATGTCCTTGGCGGTAACAATTTTTTCCCCTGTGGGGGTGCTGATACTCACTTTTTGGGAACCCGCCACTTTGCCTCGGCCAATGAGCGTATCCACACCGAGACGCTTGAGACTGTTGGTGAGATCACTGCGGATCTTTTGCACCAGATTGGTGGCATGGGCAGCAACGCCAGCGCGATCCACGCTCACTTGCCCCAGTTGAATGCCGAGGGCTTGCCAATGACTGGCTTGGCGCAGTTCCCGTACCCGTCCGGCTGCCGCAAGGAGAGCCTTTGAGGGAATACAGCCGCGATTGACGCAGGTGCCCCCCATCTCTGCGGCTTCGACAATGGCCGTTTTCAGACCGACACTGACGGCATGCAGGGCAGCCCCATGTCCCCCCACACCAGCACCGATAATTACGAGATCGTAGTCAAAGCTCAAGGACGGTTCTCCCCAACTGCATTCCCTTAGCTTATCAAAGGCTGTTCCTCGTGAGAACTTAGGCTTTTTGGCTATAGGCAGTGAGGGGTTCTTTGATCCAGCGAATATAGAGATGTTTGAAGGTGGATTTGAGGACACGCGGCGCGCCAAAGTCAATGGGCATCATCTGCTGCGGCAGTTGCCAATCGCGAATCGCCAATTCATGGGGCTGTGCCAAGGGAAACGCAATCTCACTGAGGTCATAGTTGTAGCCGAGGGCGGTGGCGGCGCGTTGGGTAGGCATGCGCTCAGGATCCACATTGAGGATAGCCACAAGGGCGCGATCGAGGGCAAAAACATCACGACTGGCACCCAAAATATTCAGGGGGCGCGGCGTTCCCCCACTGGGGCCGTTGCCTTCATGGCCGATAATGCCATCCACAATCGTGAGGTCGGGGGCGATCGCCCGTGCGGTTTCGACAAGCATACGGCCAAAGCGATCGGCATCCTTACCCGCTTCCATATGCCACCAGGCCTTCATTTTGCCGGGGACACAGCCAAAGAGATTCTTGACCCCAAGGGTGAGGGTGAGTTGCACATGGGATTTCACCTTGGGTAGGTTAATGACGACATCGGCAGCCATCGCTTCTTTGCTCAGGCGCAGGTGGGCAAATTCAGGATTGTCGGTGGCATAGCGATCGCCATGGAATTCAATGACGGGCAAATTCAATTCCTGAATAAAGGGCAAATAGCCATTGTTACGGGCGACTCCCAATGCCGAACCAAAGGCAGGCCCATCCCCTAGAAATGGTTGTCCCCCCACCGCCTGCACCATTTTAGCGACGCAATAGACCAGTTCTGGGCGAGTGACGCATTCGTGTTTTGGCCGTGCGCCGGTGAGTAAGTTCGGCTTGAGCAGCACGCGATCGCCCGGTTGAACGATCGCCGCCATTCCCCCTAAGGGCGCTAGGAGTTCCTCAAGGGAGGCACTGAGACGATCAAGGTCATAGGATGTTGCCCGCAGCAAACTCACGCTTGGCATCGGAAGCTCCTCTTCACTGGCATTGTTTCTCAACAGTGTGCCACAAAGATAAAATTGAGTGCCTGGGTTCAGTTGTGTCCTGAGAAGGTATCCCCTTGCAAACTAAGCATTGGATGGTGAAAAAGCTGCAAAAAGATACGATAGAGAAGAGAGATGTCTGCTAACGAGCAATCGCGAATGCCCCAAGGCCTTGAGTCAGAATTTCGGCAGCAGGTGGATCGCCTGCATCGCTTTACCGTTCTCATGCGCTGGAGTGTCGTCCTCTTTCTTTGGCTAACTGTCGGCACATTGAGTCTCTGGGGCTTCCGTTATGAAATTAGCTTGATGCGCGAGCACTTTACGTGGGCAGCCTTGCGCTATGGCATTCTCTTCAATCGGCTGCCGGCGATCGGGTTGGCGCTGTGCATTGGCATGACCCTAAGCGTTCTGTACTGGCAGACCCGCAACATTTTCTGGGGCAGATCCCCCCGGTGGCAGCAACGCCTAGAAAAACAAGTCCTGCGCATTCGTCAGCAAGGGCAAGGTCATCCCCTATGGCACTGGGTATGTCGGCAGTAGTAGACCCGCAAGGGGTGCCGGTACCGGGAAAATAATTAGCAATAGCAACACCAGTGCCATCAAGCCAAGGGCATCGCGCCAGTTATCCAATTCACTGACATCATTGAGGGCAGGTTCATCAAAGGCGGGCATAAAGAACAGGATCAGTGCCCAAACAAAGAGCCACGGTTGAATAAAGGAGAGAATCAGCACCAGTAAACGGCTGACTTGGCCAATTACTGCCCCCGCTCGATGGCCATACATCGCATGGACAATGTGCCCCCCATCCAATTGACCCACCGGCATCAAGTTCAAAGCCGTCACTACCAAGCCCAGCACCCCCGCCACTGCCATGGGATGGAGGTGTAGCGCACTGTCACTCTTGAGGGCAGCACCAAAAATGGCTTTAGCAATCAGGGCAAAGAAAATCGAAATGCGTGGACTAAACACTTGGGGATTGAGGGGCTGCTGCGACGCATTGGCGGGCAGTTGCACCACCTCGGACTGCTGTAACCCCCAAACTAGAATCGGTAGCGTCACGAGCAACCCAGCAATGGGGCCTGCAATACTGATGTCAAAAAGGGCACGGCGATGGGGAACAGGGGATCGCATCTGGATAAAGGCCCCCAGTGTGCCCATCGCAAAGGGCAGGGGAATAAAGTAGGGCAGCGTTGCTTTAACGCGGTAATACCACGCAGTGGCAAAGTGTCCCAGTTCATGAATGCCCAAAATCAACAGCAGACTGACACTGTAGGGTAACCCCTGCCAGAGCAAACTGGGGTTGAGTCGCAGTTCCGCCGCCGTCAACTCAGGGGCCACGAGTGCCAAGCCAGCAACGGTGGTGGTGAGAAAGGTTAAGGCCAAAAGGCCAAGGCTGAGACCGGGACGAAAAAGCTGTTGGGGCTGGGGCAGACGATCGCGGGGAATCAAGGCAAAAAAGGGCTTATTACTCAAACCCATTTGAAACATGACCAAAAAGCGATCGCCAAAGCGTTGGGCAATATTGCGCTCCACGGTTTCATAGACTTGGTTGGCATCCCCGCGCATTTGCCCCCGGCAGATCACCGCCTGCGGACGATACTCAATTTGTTGCAGGTAATACATGCCCCAAGGGAAACAGCTCTGCAATTGCGTTTCTTCATCCTGATTGAGGAGCTTGCCATTTTCCGTCGGTGTTGGCGGTGGGGGTGACGCCGCCGGTAAGGAGGGCTGGCCTCGGCGCAAAAGCACAAGATAGAGCACCGAACTGGTGACAAAAACAAGGATCAACCATCCCGACGGCACAGGGGTATTCCCTAAAAGCAGCATCCAACCCCCAATAAAAAATGCTGGCAACATCAGCACCAGCCATAGGAGCCACCAAGGGGTTCGACTGACACGGGCAGCACTCTGGCGGACAATAAAGACCAAGATCAAACCCAATACAATAAGGGAAATCCATGTCATGATGTCGATACCTGTGGCTCAACAACAGAAACCGCCCCGCCTTGTATTGCCCATGGTTTACGGGTTTCCACCAAACCGCGAGACGCTGGGAGGCACTGCTTATCTCATTGTAGAAAATGATGGCAATACCCTTATTGATTCCCCCCCTTGGACAGATAGCAGCCAAAATTGGCTCAGGGAGCAGGGTGGCGTTCAGCGCCTCATTCTTACCCATCGAGGGGCGATCGCCCGCGTTCGTGAGATGCAGCGCACCTTTAACTGTGAAGTGATCATCCATGCTCAAGAAGCCTATCTTCTGCCCCAAGTGACGGTAACCCCGTTTAACCACCATCTAGCCATCAGTGAAACCCTCGCAATCCTCTGGACACCCGGTCACTCCCCCGGCAGCGCCTGTGTCTATTGGTCTGGCCAAGGAGGCGTTCTCTTTAGCGGTCGTCACCTACTCCCTACGCCTAGGGGAGAATTGGCACCGATTAAAACGGCGACCACTTTCCACTGGCCTCGACAACTGCGCAGCGTTGAGGCATTAAAAGCCTTCTGTCGGCAGAGGTCCTTGAGTTATCTGTGTCCGGGGGCGAATATTGGTTTTCTGCGGGGGACACTAGCGATCGCCAACGCCCAAGCCGTTCTGCAAGAAATCCCTGTTGATAACCTTTTGGCGAACAAGGTTTAATGTTTCCTTAATTTTCCCATGAGGATCATACAGGTTCGGGAAAAGGCACTTGGAGAGATCGTTAAACCCCACTTGTATCAAGACTTGCATCCTCTATAGTGAAGGTAGGCAGAGGGAATAAGCCCAAGCAATACCAAGGAAAAAAACAAAGTTAATTGTGGGTGCTGTTCTCTCTGTAACTATCCCGTGGGCAATCTGAAACCTTAAAGAAGACAGGAGGATAAGCGTATGGCACTCGTTCGTTGGGAACCGTTCCGCGAAATCGATGCACTACAACGCCAAATGAATCGTCTATTTGATGAATTGATTCCCTTGACCGAACGCCGCAATGACCTTAGCTTCCTGCCGGCAGCCGAACTCGAAGAAACCCCTGAGGCCTTGCTTCTAAAAATTGAACTGCCTGGCATGGAGGCCAAAGACTTAGATATTCAAGTCACGGCCGATGCGGTCTCTGTCAGTGGCGAGCGTAAATCTGAAAGCCAAAGCGAAAGCAACGGTATCAAACGCACCGAATTCCGCTACGGTAAATTCCAACGGGTCATTCCTCTGCCAGTGCGGATTCAAAACACCGATGTCAAAGCCGAATACAAAGATGGCATCCTGCACCTGACCCTGCCGAAAGCGGAAGAAGAGAAAAATCGCGTCGTCAAAGTAAACGTTGGCTAATTCGCCACTTGCTAGGCCGAAGGGTGAAGGTTGTTGAACAGATGAAGCTCCCCCAGCAATGGGGGATTTTTTTAGCGTCAGTGAAGGTGAGAAAAAACTATGAAGCTAAGGCCACCTCAACCAATTGTTGTAATTCACCACTTTGATATAGCTCAATGAGAATGTCCGAGCCACCAATGAACTCACCATTGATGAACACTTGAGGAATGGTTGGCCAATTGGAATACTCCTTAATCCCTTGGCGAATCTCAAAATCCTCAAGGACATCCACCGTTTCATAGGGGACGCCGAGGGCATTCAGGATTTGTACCGCATTGTTCGAAAACCCGCATTGGGGCATCAGCTTGCTGCCCTTCATAAAGACAATGATTTTGTTGCTTTTGACGAGGTGATCAATTTTGGCGTAGAGTTCGGGTGTCATCGTTGGCTTTCCCTCTTGAGTTCACAAGTTACAAAAGAACAGCAATAGATTGCATTCTAAATCACTGGCGTTGTGCCCATTGCTGGGGGGTATAGGTCTTGAGGGCAAGGGCGTGGAGTTCATTGCTAGCCATGAGATCCTTAAGGCTGCTATAGACCAATTGGTGCTGCTGCACCAGTCGCTTACCCTCAAAAGCGGCAGAGACCACTACAGCTTCGTAATGATCGCCACCCCCGGTCAAATCCTGCACTTGCACAAAGGCATCGGGCAAGCTGGATTGAATTAAGGTGGTCAGTTGTTCGGGGGTAACCATAGATAATTATTTATTCCTGACTAGAATTAAGAACCAGTTAATCTATCTCCTTTAGTCTATCGCTAAATGTTAAGTTGTTGAGGTCTGGAGGGGATGGCACTGACGAAGGGCACGCATCAAGTCTTCAAGGTTAATGGGCTTGCTCACATAGTCATCCATACCGGCATCGAGACAAAGCTGGCGATCGCTCTCCATGGCATTGGCGGTCATCGCAATAATCCGAGGACGAGGTTGATTTAAGCGCTGAAACAGGTCAATGACCTCTCGCGTAGCCGTTACCCCATCCATCTCCGGCATTTGCATATCCATTAAGATTACATCATAGGGTTGCCGCTGCACCGCATCCAGCACTTCCAAGCCATTAGCCGCAATATCACCGCGATAACCCAATTTCTCCAAAATCCGTAATGCCACCATCTGATTCACCTTATTATCCTCCGCCACAAGAATGCGCAGGGGTGGCAAATCCTGTTTCAGACTGTCAATGGACACGGTGCTGCTCTTGTTGGTCTTGGCCTCAACGGGCTTCGGTGTATGGCTAAAGAGATCATTGAGGACATTGTAGAGGGTGGATTGCTTTACGGGTTTACTAATGAGGGCATGAAACAATGGTGATTGCTCTGCCCCAAGGGAATTGCCGAGGGAGGTGAGCAAAATCAGGGGAATTTCTGGATACGTCTTGTGAATTTCCTTGGCGAGGGTCAAGCCATCCATTTCTGGCATTTGCAGGTCTAAAATGGCCACATCCGGAGGCAATTGCGTTTTCAGCAGTGTCAATGCCTGCTGGCCATTCTCGGCAATCAAGGATTTCATTTGCCATCCCTTGGTTTGCAACGCCAGAATTTGGCGGTTGGTGGCATTGTCATCCACAATCAGCACCGAGCGATCTTTCAAGTAGGATTCTTGCTCCATGGCGTGCCCCTTAGCATTAGCATTCAGGAGCAGCCGCACCGTGAAATAAAAGACTGACCCCGTCTCCTTGATGGGAATGGATTCGTAGTGGGGCGGTGGGTTGCCACCCACGATCAAGGGTGTGTTCTGAGTTTTGCTCTCTAACCAAATGCGGCCATTCATGCGCTCCACCAGCCGCTGGCAAATCGCTAATCCTAAACCCGTCCCCCCGTAGTGGCGGGTAATCGAAGCATCCACTTGGCTAAAGGGTTTGAAGAGTCGCTGCATCCCCTCTGGGGTGATACCCACCCCCGTATCCTGAATCGCAAAGAGAAATTCATAGTAGTTGGGCAAAAACTCGTACTGATGGCTGGGCTGGCCCTTGAGATGGAGAATCACTTCGCCACTTTGGGTAAACTTGATGCTGTTGCCAATCAGATTCACCAATACTTGCCGCAGCCGTCCCATATCGCCGATGACATGAACCGGAATATCAGGATCAACATGAGCAAGTAGCTCAATGCGTCGCTCAACGGCACGACTGGCCATGAGGTCAAGAACATCTTCGACGCAGGTGCGCAAATTAAAGGGATAGGCCTCTAGCTCCAGCTTGCCGGACTCAATTTTAGAGAAGTCAAGAATGTCGTTGATGATTGTCAGCAGGGCATCACCACTGAGGCGAATCGTGTTGAGAAACTCCTGCTGCTGCGGATTGAGAGGGGTATCCAGCAGTAATCCTGTCAAGCCAATGATGGCATTCATGGGGGTGCGGATTTCGTGGCTCATTGTTGCCAAAAACTGACTCTTGGCACGGCTGGCATCCTCGGCCGCTTTACGGGCTTCCTCTAGGAGTTGCTGTTGCTGCATCATTTGCGAGATATCTTCCCATGTACCGACGAAATTCATTACCTTGCCGTCTTCGATAATGGGAATGACGCGGGCATTCACCCAACGCACTCTACCGTCGGGGTAGGACAGGCGAAATGGCTCATTGAGGGGCTGGTGTTCTTTTTGGCAGCGCTCCCAAGCGGCAAGCAGGCGATCGCGATCCTCTGGGTGGATGCGTTCTATCCAGTGGGCTTCTGCCTCTGCTTGTGTTTTGACCTCTAGCAGGTTAAGTAGTGTTTGATTGAGAAAAGTGCTACGACCATTAACATCTGCTGTAAAAATCCCGACGGGCGCCATTTCACTGACACTGCGAAACTGCGCTTCACTGGCCTCAAGGAGTTGATGCAGCTTCTGCTTACGGCAATGATCCGCTGTGATAATGGCTAGGCCTACGCCACTCGCTGCCCAAAGAATGAGGAATAAAAAAAGAAACTGTAAATTCAAGGGGTGCAACTGCCGCTCAATCACATTGGGCGCGATGTGGGAAATCACCCACAACCGATATTCGTTCTGATAGAGAGGCGTGCCGCTGACGGGATCAGCAGAAATATGATGCGGCTTCAGAGGCAGTACCCAGTGATAGGCAAAGAGGCCCGATTGACCAATGAGACTGCCTGTGGGTTGAGATTGCATGTGTTGCCACAACTCAGGGTAGAGATGCTCTACAGTGAGATGCTGTCGCTCCGGATATCGAAAGCCCCATTCATGGCTGGTGCGCTCTGCTAAAATCCAGTAGCCTTGACTATTGGCCAAAAGACAACTGCCATAGAGGCCACGACACCCATTGATCAATGTGTTGAGTAGATTCGCTGCCCGATAACGGACAACTAAAAAACCCACCAGTTGTTGCTGACGGGTATAAACCGGTGTCCCGACATAAAGAATCGGGTTTGCCGCTAGGGAAGGTGCCTCATTTGGTTGAACTTCAATGTCAAAGGGGGAGACAAACACTTCGTTGCGTCGCAGTTGGCGCATCACCGGCCAATAGTTCTGCAACACTTGTGGGTCTGGGGATGGGTGATCTACCCTAATGCTCAAGTTATGACCCAAAGCAAGGCTCAGTCTGATGTCCCCGTTGGGGGTCAAAAAATACAGGCGATCGTAGGTGTGCTTTGAGAGCAGCCAATTTTGGAGATCCTGCTCCAATTCCTGTAATTGTGCTGTACTGGATGCGTTGACCCCAAGGTCACCGAAGCCATGGATTGTGGCGATACTGAGAACATCACTAATTAATGTGTCTAGGTAAGTGGTGAGGATGAGGCTGCCCCGCTCGACTTTGCTTTCCTCCCGCAATTGTAGATCGCGGAAAATATGTTGGCGTTGGGCGAGGTAAATGGGAGCAAGAATTGCAACTAGAATTGCCGTTGCTGGGACAAAGAGTTTCAAGAAGTACTGCAACGGTGATTTGGCCATAGCGTGGTGGGCTATCTGCGGGAGAGAGAGAGGGAAATTCAACAGGGGTAGAAGCCAATACAGACCTTAACAAATAGTGTATCGTGAGGAATGGAGTTCATGTGTAGAGTCAGACCATGATTGAACCTTTGTTGTGTGGCATTGTTCTTGGCTTGATTCCGGTCACCTTGGCGGGTCTTTTCTTTGCGGCTTACCAGCAGTACAAGCGGAGCAGCCAATTTGAACTCTAGTTCTTGACCAGAACCTGATTTTTGCGAACGTCACTCCATATGGCATTACCCATTGTTGCCGTTGTGGGTCGCCCCAATGTGGGCAAGTCAACACTGGTGAATCGTCTTGCGGGGGAACGGGATGCCATTGTCCACGATGAACCCGGTGTTACTCGCGATCGCACCTACCGACCGGCCTTTTGGCAAGATCGGGAATTTCTGGTCGTGGATACCGGGGGCTTAGTCTTTGATGATGACAGTGACTTCTTACCCTTGATTCGCCAGCAGGCAGAACTCGCCCTTCAGGAAGCCACGGCAGCAATTTTTGTGGTGGATGGTCAAGCAGGGCCGACAGCTCTTGACTATGACATTGCTGCGTGGTTGCGCCAGCTTCCCGTACCCGTTTTAGTGGCGGTGAATAAATGCGAGTCGCGCCAGATGGGGCAAGTACAGGCGGCGGAGTTTTGGTCACTGGGGCTGGGAGAACCCTACCCAATTTCCAGTATCCACGGCAGCGGTACAGGGGAGTTGCTGGATCAATTGATTACCTACTTGCCGGCGGGGGAAACCCTCCCTGAGGCACCGGAGATCCAGGTGGCCATTGCCGGTCGTCCCAATGTGGGTAAATCCAGCTTGCTCAATGCCCTGATTGGGAGCGATCGCGCGATTGTCAGTCCGATTTCCGGAACCACTCGTGATGCCATTGATACCGTGATTGAACACAATGGCATCCAGTATCGCTTCATTGATACCGCCGGTATTCGGAAACGGGGTCATGTGGCCTATGGGCCTGAGATGTTTAGCGTCCATCGTGCCTTTAAGGCGATTCACCGCTCCGATGTCGTGCTGTTGGTGTTGGATGCCCTTGAAGAAATTACCGAACAGGATCAACGCTTGGCGGGGCACATTACCGATCAGGGGCGCGCCTGTGTCCTGATTGTGAACAAGTGGGATGCCGTTCCTGAAAAGGATACCTATACGATTAATACCTATCGCGATCGCCTGTATCAGCGATTGAATTTCCTTGACTGGGCAGATGCCCTTTTTGTCAGTGCCCATACGGGTCAACGCCTTGACAAGATTTTTGCGGCGGTGGATGCGGCAGTTGAACAACATCGGCGGCGGGTCAGTACAGCCGTGGTGAATGAAGTGATTCAAGAAGCCCTACGCTGGCATACGCCCCCCGCAACTCGCCAAGGCCGCCAGGGCAAAATCTACTACGCCACCCAAGTCGCCACCCAGCCGCCAACATTTGCGATTTTTGTCAACGATGCCAAACTCTTCAAGGACAACTATCGCCGCTACATTGAAGGGCAAATTCGCCAACAACTAGGATTTCGAGGCACCCCAATTCGTCTCCTCTGGCGCAGTAAGAAACCCCGTGAAGCTGCTGAATTAGCAGTCCGCTAACCTTGTTAGAGTGATCGTTGATTATGAGAGGCGCTTCAGAACAGCGGATAGCTGATCCCTATAAACAATTTTGTAATTTTTTGGCGCCTGTAGGAAGGCAGCAAGCTCCTGAGATATTTCGCCTGTGAAGGGATCGATTGAAACCGCTAAGTAATCATAGTTTTGTAAATCACTCTTTTGGGGCTTCCATGTTGCAGGTGAGCCTCCGTCAATTACCTCGTTGCTAAAAGGAAAATTGAAGAGTCCATAGCTGCGAAGGCCTACATTGAGAATCTTTTGATTCTCTATATTTTCCTGTATCCATTCATAAATACGACTCTGATAATTCGATGGATAAAATATAAAATAATATGTCTGAAAACCCAGGTAAGCCCCTCGGCGGGTTGTAGTTGAGTAGCTGTATTAGCAATAAAGTCATGCAGATAGCTGCAATAGAGCTAATAAATAAATGATTGATTTTATTGGTGTATTGAGAGTTTAGATGCTTAGCGTTCAACTTTTTTCACTAAACTAAATTTCCCAGTTTGGCCATCCTCACTCATCTCAATCTGGCCAACGTAAAAGAAGCGTTGCAGCACTTCGCCCTCACGGGTAAAGCGAATTTCCCCAAGAGGTGTTTCATAGACTCCCTTGAGGATCTCTTCATTTAAGGCTTGACGCAAATCTGCAAGGGGGACTTCCGACAAGTTCTTTTCTTGAGATAGTCGCGCTAAGGCATCCACAAAGACTTGAACTGCCGTAAAGCCTTGGGCACTAAACTGCGAGGGGGCTTGGCGATATTTGGCTTCAAAGGCGTCGCGGAACTGGACATTCATTGGATCGGGGTTTTCGGGATTATAGGCTTGGGCAACCAAAACGCCATTACAGAGGCGACGACAAACGGGGAAAACGTTGACAGTATTGACACCGTTGCCCCCCAAGATTAACCCTTGGTAGCCCAATTCCCGCAGTTGGCGAATGAGATTACCACCGTCCGCTGCTAAACCGGAGATGACAATTAAATCAGGCTTGAGATTGAGGGTGGCATTGATTTGGGCTTGGAAGTTGGTATCTGTGGTTTGCGTTTGCTGAACGGTCACCAATTCAAGCTTGGGATTCTCGCGAATGGCTTTTTGAAAAATTTCGGTTTCTGAGCGACTAAAGGCATCATCTTGGGCAAAAAAGACAGCAACTCGGCGAATGTTGGGATTAACCTGAAGGGCCGCTTGAATCGCCGTGGGCGCCACTACATCCACCCCTGCGGAGACGCGACTAATGAAGACACCAATTTCGGGAATGCCACGGGCGGTGTTGGAAGGAGCGACTACTGGGACACCGGCCTGCTCAGCAATGGGATCGGCACTAAAAGCCTGCTGCGAGAGGGTGGGGCCAACAATGCCAATCACGCGATCGCGATTGATCAAGGTTTGAAAAACATTCACTGCCCCCGCTTCATCACTGCCGGTATCCTGAATGACCAGCCGTAGGGTCTGCCCCTTGATCTGGCCGGCTTGGTTGAAAAATTCCCCGGCGACCTGCACCCCTTGTAGTGCCTCTTGGCCGTAGAGAGCAGCATTACCGGTTTGAGCGAGGGCAACCCCAAGGGGCAACGAATTATTGTTTGTCGAAGGGGACTCTGTTGCGGTACAGCTACTGAGGGCGATCGCCCCCAGTGCAAGTAATAACCAGCGATCTTTCCCCACCAATTAGACCCGTGCCTCCAGGGATTTTAGGTATTCCGTATTCACCCCGGACTCGCGCACAAGGGCAATTTTCCCGGTGCGGGCAATTTCGCGAATCCCAAATTTATTCAGCATTTGGACAATGGCCACCATCTTGCCGGGGTCACCCGACACCTCAATAGTCAGGGAATCATCGGACACATCCACCACCTTGGCACGGAAGATTTGTACCAGTTCCAAGATTTCAGAGCGGGTGCTGGCGGTGGCATTCACCTTCAGGAGCATTAGTTCCCGTTCCACACAGGGAATCGTGGTAATATCCTGCACCTTGAGGACATTGATCAGCTTGTAGAGTTGCTTGGTTAATTGCTCAATGATGGCATCGTCGCCGGGCACCACCATCGTAATGCGGGAGATGCCAATTTGCTCCGCAGGGCCTACCGCTAAGCTTTCGATATTAAAGCCCCGCCGCGCAAATAAACCGGCAATACGAGTGAGCACACCCGCCTCATCTTCCACCAAAACCGATAGGGTATGTTTCATAATTGCTGCTGAATCTTGCTGCCATGCTGGGATGCTGATTCTTTCCAGTTTAGCGGACAAGCCGACACTCTGCGAAGAGGCGATGGGCAATGCGAAAGAGTTCCTGCCCCGTGTGCAAATAGCGATCGTCGTAACTGTGGCTAAATTGTTCTAGCTCATCAAGACCATCCACCAGTTGATTCAAACAGTAATAGAGGTGGGCTGCCACCTTGGCCACGGCAGCGGGGTTGGGTTGGGCTTGGAACGTATAGCGGGCGCGGGTAAGCGCGCGACGACAGTCCTGCAAGTAGGTCAGAAAATGATCCATGAGGTCATCATCGAAGGGATCAGCTGCAAGGGCATCAATCTGGCGGGGGAGCGATCCCAAGACCGCCTCAATAATCCGACTCACAGGGTTGTAGGTGAAGGCCAGCCATTGCTCTAGCTCGCGATCGGCAGCCTGGAAACGCTGCACATCTGGTCTAGCAGTTGTTTGGTGGACACGGTGCTGGGCATCATAGGCCTGCCGACACTGCTCATCCCCCAAGATTTCGTAGGCGGCGTTAATGGCGGCCATCCGCTCATGGCTGGAGCGATCGCTAGGATGGTAGTCGGGGTGATATTGCTTTACTAGGCGCCGATAGGCGGCCTTAATTTCGGCTTGGGTGGCCGTTACTGCCACCTGTAGTGTCACGTAGGGATTGGGCTGGGACATGGGAATGGTGAGAAGACCTCCATATTTAGGTTAAAGTGCTGATTTGGCGGTGTCGAGAAATGGTTATCTATGGAACTGCAAGAACGCCTTGGAGGAGTCAATATCTATCTTGTGGGCATGATGGGTGCCGGTAAAACCACTACGGGTCGGATACTGGCTCAACGCTTGGGCTACGGGTTTGTGGATACAGATGCAGTGATTACGGAGTTTCGCCAACGACCGATTCGCGAGATCTTTGCCCAAGAGGGAGAGCCTGCCTTTCGGGAGTTGGAACAACAGGTCTTAGCACAAGTCTCTAGTTATCATCATTTGGTCGTGGCCACTGGTGGTGGCATTGTCCTCAACCCGATGAACTGGAGTTATTTGCGGCATGGCATTGTGGTCTGGCTTCATGTTCCCCTTGCGGTGCTCTGTCAACGTCTGCACCAAGATCAGGAACGTCCCCTGTTGCAGGAACAGCCCCTGGAGCAACGCTTGAGTGAACTGCTGCAAGCGCGTCAATACCTCTATGCTCAGGCAGATTTAGAGCTAAGAATTACGGCGGAAGATACCCCACAAACAGTGTGCGATCGCCTGTGGGAAACCCTCCCCAATATCTTAAAACCCATAGAGCCATCATGCTAGAAGTTCTAGCGATTCTTTCAGCAGCAGCGGCCGGCGGGCTACGACTGGCACTTCCCCTCCTGTTGATTGGTCTATTACAAGGAGACCAACTCTGGTCGCAGGTGCCTTTACTGCGCCATTTCTCCCCCTATGGAGTGGTTGGTGTTTTAACCGCTTGGTCGTTTCTTGAGATATTCTTGGCAGGCAATGTCTGGGGCTACCGCCTGATTATCCTTGTGCAATTGTGCTTTAGCCCCCTTGTGGGTGCTCTCCTTGGCATGACCGTGGCAACAGCAACAGATACACCCCAGTGGCTCATTGGTACCTTCAGTGGTCTTTTTGCCTTTGTGTTGCAATTGGTGCAGGTGGGTTGGTTTTATCGGCTGGGGAAGTTACCCCGCTGGGTGATTGTCGGGCAGGATATCCTGTGTACGCTGTTAATTTTATTTGCCCTCAGGGCACCCAAGCAGGGCGGGTTGATTGCCTTACTCCTGTTGTGGTTGGCCGTTCGCAGTGCTAAGGATTGGCAACAACGACATCAGCGCTCCCGCCGCTAACGGCTAAATTCTTAGGACTTGTGCTAAAGTCTCTCTAGCGTGGCAGGAGCATGTGGATGTGAACCAGCAGGCATTCATCGCAACAGCAATGATTAGTGCAGCCCTTACCAGCGGTGCTGCCTTTGCTATACCTTCCCCCATGCAGCAACTGGTGCAAACCAATGCTTGTCCCGGCTGTGATCTGCGGAATGTCGATTTACGGGGCTATAACTTAGCAGGGGCAAATTTGCGCGGTGCCAATCTTCAGGGCGCCAACCTCCAGGATACCAACCTGATGGTGGCCAATTTGGTAGGGGCAAATCTGAGTAATGCCAACCTCACGGCCGCTTATTTAGAACGAACTAACCTAGAACAGGCCAATCTCAGTGGTGCTAACCTGAGCCGTGCGATTTTGCGCCATAGTCGTGCCCGCCGTGCCAATTTCAGCAACAGCAACTTCACGGGAGCCGATGTCCGCTATGGGGATTTTCGCCGCGCCAATCTCAGCGGTGCCACTTTTGAGCAAGCCACTATGCAGTGGGCACAGTTAAACAATGCCACTGTCAGTCAAACCAACTTTAGCGATGCTTACCGTCCCCGTATGCCCTATCGCCTCAATCTCCACTAAGCGCTGGGGGTGGCGCTCATCAGTTCGTAGGGAACCTTTGTGCCCCCAAGGCCGCAGTAGCCATTGATATTGCGGTGGAGATATTGCTGGTGGTAGGGTTCGGCAAAGTAAAATTCAGGCGCTGGCAGAATTTCAGTGGTGATCGTGCCGTAACCTGCAGCTTTTAGGGCTGCTTGGTAGCGATCGCGACTGGCCTCGGCAAGGGCTTTTTGCTCAGGGGAATAGTAGTAAATACCAGAGCGATACTGCGTCCCCACATCATTGCCTTGGCGCATACCTTGGGTGGGGTCATGGTTTTCCCAAAAGACCTTGAGCAATTCTTCATAGGTCACCTTCTGGGGGTCAAAGACCACGCGCACCACCTCGTTGTGACCTGTCATGCCCGTGCACACCTCTTCATAGGTGGGATTGGGCGTATAGCCGCCAGCGTAGCCCACAGCGGTGACATAGACGCCCGGTACCTGCCAAAACTTGCGCTCAGCCCCCCAAAAGCAGCCCATACCAAACATCGCTAATTCCATGCCTTCGGGATAGGGAGGGGTGAGGGGATGACCATTAACCCAGTGAGCCTTTGGCACGGGCATGGGTTCTGCTCGGCCGGGTAGAGCGGCACTGGGGCTAGGCATTGTCAACTTTTTGAATCCGAAGAATCCCATGGCTAATGTCCACTCGATAGTTTACTATGCTTCTATATTTTGACGAGCTTTTGGTGAGTCGTGCTAGAATTCACAGCGTTCTAGTTTGCTGCTTGCTGACGCTCCCATTCCTGTAGGGGGCGCTGAAGGGCATTTTTAAGATCAAGGGGAACGAGGGTCACCGTCATTTTTTCGCGGGGTTCCGCTGGCGGGTCAATTGCCGCGTAGAGCTTGAGGCCGTCAAAGGTGGTGTCCCCCAAGTGTAAACGGTGCTGCTGGCCATCTTTAAGGGTGATATCCACAGTGGCCATGGGGGGAGCAAGGCCATAATCCGCGGCACGTTCAGTAGGCACATCGAGAGAGCGATCGCGCTGACCTGTGGCCAATAAGTTTAATAAGAAGACAACCGTGCCCTCTTCTGCGGGGGTTTGCTTTTCCCGATCAATCACCCAGTTACCTGTAGCCAACTTTTTCAGGTTTAGGCTGTAATCAGGGGCAATAATTTTCAAAGCCACAACATCCGCCTCTTGAAAGTTAAAGAGGGGCTTTGGAGTTTGCGTATGACTGCTGTTGGGCGTGGGTAGTTGTTGCTCAAATAGAAAGAGACCGCCCCCTAAAATGGCCGCCGTTGTTAAAAGAACCAGCGTTTTTGTGCGGATGCCACTTGCCATTACCTATCAATTATAAGCTCATTGATAGGGGAGACTCTCAAGCCCCTTGGCGCAACTTATCCAGCACTGACCGATCTTCCAACGTTGAAGTATCCCCAGATACCTCTTGGCCGGCAGCAAGCGAACGTAGGAGCCGCCGCATGATTTTGCCCGATCGCGTTTTGGGCAGGGCATCGGTAAAGCGAATCTCCGCCGGACGGGCCAAGGCACCAATTTCGTTGACAACGTGTTGCTTCAATTCCTGTTGGAGGGCATTGCTGGGGGTAGCCGATTCTTCAAGAATTACAAAGGCAACGATTTCTTCCCCTTTGATCTCGTCGGGTTTACCAACAACGGCTGCTTCAGCAACAGCAGGATGGGAGACCAATGCCGATTCAATTTCCATCGTGCCCAAGCGGTGACCGGAGACATTGATCACATCGTCAACCCGTCCCATCACCCAAAAGTAGCCATCTTCGTCCTTGCGGGCACCATCGCCAGCAAAGTAAACATATTGGCCATCACGAGGCGGAATGTGTTCCCAATAGGTGCGGCGGAAGCGATCGGGATCTCCATACAGCGTGCGCATCATCCCCGGCCAAGGGTGACGAATCACCAGATAGCCACCCTCATTGACGCCGACAGGGTTGCCCTCGAAATCCACAACATCAGCGAGAATCCCCGGAAAAGGCTTGGTGGCAGAGCCGGGTTTCATCGGAATTGCCCCCGGCAGTGAGGTGATCATGTGCCCCCCTGTTTCCGTTTGCCACCACGTATCCACAATGGGACAGCGCTCACCGCCAATGACGCGGTAGTACCACATCCATGCTTCGGGGTTAATGGGTTCACCCACGGTTCCCAAGAGGCGCAAGGAGGAGAGGTTCCGTGCGCGGGGCAAGTGTTCGCCCATTTTAATGAAGGCACGAATAGCCGTGGGGGCCGTGTAGAAAATAGTAACCCCATACCTCTCAATCACATCCCAGAAGCAACCGGGATTGGAGGCGCGGGGTGCCCCTTCATACATGAGGGTGGTTGCCCCATTGGACAGCGGTCCATAGACAATGTAGCTGTGACCCGTAATCCAGCCGACATCGGCGGTACACCAATAGACATCGGTATCTTGGAGGTCAAAGACCCATTGAGTGGTGATGTGGGTATAGAGGTTGTAACCCGCTGTGGTGTGGACAACGCCCTTGGGTTTGCCGGTGGAGCCAGAGGTGTAGAGAATAAAGAGTAAATCTTCGCTGTCCATGGGTTCGGCAGGACAGTCAGCACTGACCCCCTTTTGCAGATCATGCCACCAGTGATCGCGACCGGGCACCATGGTCACTGGCTGCTGCGTGCGCTGCACCACTAAGACATTTTCAACGGTGGGAACTGCCTGATGGGCTAGGGCTTTATCCACTTGATCCTTGAGGGGCACAATGGCATCTTTGCGCCAGCCACCGTCAGCCGTAACCACCAGCTTCGCTTGGGCATCAATGAGGCGATCGCGCAAGGCTTCGGCACTAAACCCCCCAAAGACTACTGAGTGGGGGGCGCCAATCCGCGCACAGGCCAGCATGGCAATGGCTGCCTCTGGAATCATTGGCATATAAATGCCGACGCGATCGCCCTTTTTCACCCCCAGTTGTTTCAGGACATTGGCAAATTGGCAGACTTCGCGGTGCAGTTGGGCATAGGTGAAGGTGCGGCTATCACCGGGTTCTCCTTCCCAGATCAAGGCCGCTTTATTCTTGCGCCAAGTCTTGAGGTGGCGATCTAAGCAGTTGTAGGTGATGTTGATTTTGCCATTGACAAACCACTTGGCACTGGGGGGCTGCCAATCCAGCACCTGATCCCAAGGTTGAAACCACTCTAATTCCTGTTGTGCCAATTCGCCCCAAAAGGCAGCGGGATCAGCTTTAGCCTTTTCCCAGAGGGCACTGTAGGCCTCAAGGGAATTGATCCGTGCCTTGGCCACAAAATCAGCAGGGGGATAAAAAAGGCGGTTTTCCTGAAGAATGGATTCAATCGTGGGAGGACTCATCCGTATTTATCCGTGGCAGCAAGATCTATCATAGGGGCGATCGCTCCCCTGCTGAAGAGGATTACCGTTGAATCCAATCCAAACCAATCCCCCGCGCCATCATCGCTGCCAAAAAGGGAATGGCACTGAGAAAGGCCAATTCAGCGCGAATCACCCAAGTCAAACGCTGCACAGCCGGTAACTCGAGGGTGGGAGCCTTCTCTTCCCGCAGCGGTTTAATCCACAGTAGAAAAGAGATCGTCGGATACAGCGACAATAGCCCCACCAAAATAAACAAGCCCACTTTGAGGTGAAAGACGGGGTTGGCCAAATAATACTCGGTACCTTTGCCAAAGTAGAGAACCCGCAAAATGCCCGTGACAAGAACGGTCACCGCAGCAATGCCATAGAGGGCATCGGTAATCACTAATCGCCAAGCCTGTTGAAGGTCTATATCCTTGCGCAGGGTGAGGTGCTCCACTACAAGGGCAGCAAAAGCCACCATAAAGCTGAGATAATGCAGATAGGCGATCGCGGCACTGCTCCAAAGGGCGTTCATCCGAAGTGTTCCTTGGCGAGTGAGAAACGTTGCAAAAAGGGCTGTCTTCATCCTAGGGGGCAGCCTTGGCATGTGCAAGTGCCAACCCCCAGAGGTTTTTAGGCTTTAGCCACGGCGTAGATCTTTGGCCATGGAGCGAAAGAGGTCTAAGCTGGGATCGCTGCGACGGCGTTCCTGTTCTTCCACCGGGGGCGTCACCACATCACTGACACTGGGGTCGGGTTTACCTTTGTTTTCTGCCTCTGGATTCACCTTTTCAATGGAGGAAACCAACTCCACCACCTCTACCTCTTCTTTGGCACCGCCAGTCGCAGGGAACGTTTTTTTCACGACCTTGGGGGTACGCATGTACTCAATGTTGCCGTAGGTCTTGGCTTCATCGGGATCGAGAAAAAAGTCTTTGCTGGGTTGGGCGTCAGCTGGCTTGCCCCGACGGAAAAGGCCATCAAAGAGTCCCATAGCGGAATTGTTACCTTTTGTGAAGAAACCGCTGATCAGTTTACACTAAAATCCCAAGGGGGGCTATGCAAAATTGCGCAAATAAGCGGCGATCGCCGACCTTAGTGGCAATTTTTGTCCCCTAGGTTTTCCAAGACCTGAATCCTCATGGTAGGTTAACGGTGGAAATGCCACAGGATGCAGGACCATGCAAGCCAAAACCAAAGGGGAACCGCTCGTCCGCTTACTGGATGTGGGTAAGGCCTACCGTCAGCCCAACGGTCAGGTCATTAGCATTATGGAAAACATTAACCTTGAATTGCGCACGGGGGAAATTGTTGCGCTCCTAGGGCCATCGGGATCCGGTAAGTCAACCCTGATGCGCATTATTACGGGTTTGGTTGCGCCTACGTCTGGCCAGGTCTTGTACCGCGAGCAGCCAATGCAGGGCTTGAATCCGGGGGCCGCCATTGTCTTTCAAAGTTCGGCGCTCTATCCGTGGCTAACGGTTTTGGAAAATGTGGAGTTGGGGCTAAAGGCTCTAGGAGAAGGCCCGCGATCGCGCCGCCGCAAAGCCCTGCGGATGATTGACATTATTGGCTTAGATGGCTTTGAAAACGCCTACCCCAAGGAATTGTCGGGGGGGATGCGGCAGCGGGTGGGATTTGCCCGTGCCTTGGCGGTGGAACCGGAACTCCTGTGTATGGATGAGCCATTTTCCGCCTTGGATGTGCTGACAGCAGAGAACCTGCGCTTTGAACTTCTCGATCTGTGGCTTGAGCACAAAATTCCCACCCAGAGCATTTTGATTGTCACCCACCACATTGAAGAAGCAGTCATTCTCGCCGATCGCATTATTGTGTTGGGGAGCAACCCCGGTCGCGTCCGCGCTGACTTTCCAGTGACGTTGCCCCACTATCGCGATCGCAAGAACCTTGAGTTTCAAGCCACCGTGGATCGTATCTATAAAATTCTCACCAATCCCCATGTGGATGAATTGGAGCAACTGGAACCCAAGCCAGCTACCCTGCCCAGGAGTCAAGAACCGCGTTATCCGCTGCTACCCCATGTGCGCATTGGCTCGATCGCTGGTCTATTGGAACTCCTGGAGCACCGCAAAGAAGACCTCTACCGCATTGCCCAAGAGCTGCAACTGGAGCTAGATGATATTTTGCCCATTGTCGAAGCCGCCCAGATGATGGAACTGGTGGAACTTAAGGAAGGAGATATCAGCGTGACCCCTACTGGCAATGCCTTTATTCAGGGGGACATTGACCAGCGCAAGCTGATTATTCGCCAACAACTCCTCAAGCATATCCGCCTTGTGCAGCAAATCCACACTTTCCTAATGGCCAAGCAAAACCACCGCATTCCCGAAAGTTTGGTGCTGGATATTTTAGAGCGGCACTTTACGCCGCAGGAGGCCGATCGCCAGCTCAATACCGCCATTGACTGGGGACGCTATGCCGAACTCTTTAGCTATGACGAGCCAGCCAAGGAAATTTTCCTTGAAGTCAGTGAACCCGAAGAGCCACTGCCCCTTGAGACAACTGCCGTTTGAGGGTCTTCTACTGAGCTTGCTCTTGGCTAAATTCCTCTAGGGCCTCCATCACGTGGGTGGCATACATCAAGGCAGGGCCACCGTCCATGGCTACAGTCACCATGAGGGTTTCCATGATTTCCTCAGGGGTTGCGCCCGCATGCAAAGCAGCACGGGTGTGGAAGGCAATGCAGCCGTCACAGTGTTTAGCAACCCCAATGGCTAGGGCAATCAACTCTTTGGTTTTGGTGTCAAGGGCACCGGAGGTTGAAGCGGCACGGCTCAAGCTATAAAAGGCTTTCATGGCATCGGGCATCGCCGCCGTTAGCTTTGCCGTGTAGGATTTGATGTGGTTAATTTGCTCGGTGTACATCGCTGTTCTCAAACAATCGTGTTATGCCTATCATCGCCACTGAAGGAGGCTACCCGCCGGAAACTTCAACGTTTTTTCTTTTTCATTGCCTGCCTCACCGTTGCCCTCAGCCCCGCCGTAAGCCGTGCTGTACCTCTAGCTTCCACCCAGACCGTGCAATTGCAACCCCCAAGTAATGTACGGGTGCGCCCTACGATTATCGGCAAGATCAATCAATCTCCTT
>FMSI01033815.1_pt1 | contig 24390 bp, 22 predicted proteins | sample 1504471 | NCBI WGS metagenome assembly FMSI01 (sample SAMEA4475357, study PRJEB15587) | soil metagenome | biome: Soil; feature: Field | place: India | collected 2015-03-11 | depth 0 m
TAGACATTTTCGAAATCAGAGAAAGATTCTTTCCATATTCCTTTGGATTGTAATAGCATCCTTTATCGGTACGATCTTTTTAGTATGGGGTGTTGGTGAAAAAGGCACTCAGAAAACATACGCATTAAAAATAAACGATCATGTAATCAGTTATAATGAATATAAAACCGTTTATGAAAATATATCCAACACTTACAAGCAGATATTCGGCACCACTGTAGATCAAAAGATATTGTCAAAACAGGTATTGGACGAGATCATAGCAAAATATTTATTGATGGATGAGGCAATAAAACTCAAGGTGCCAATTACAGATGCAGAAGTTCTTGCAGAACTGCAGAAAGTGCCAGCATTTCAAAACAATGGTAAATTTGACAAAAATCGTTATTTAGAGGTTTTAAGGCTAAACAATCTGACCCCCGAAGCATTCGAAAACGATTTGAGGGCAAATCTTCTCCTCAATAAAATGAAGGGTATCATAGCTTCATCTGTATATGTAAGCGATGCCGAAATTCTGAAAGAGTACAGAATGAGAAATAAAACTGCGGAAGTTTCCTATATTAAGATTTCTCCAGAACTTTACGAAAAAGAGGTAAAAGTAGACGACAAATCTCTCGAAAAATTCTATCTCGATCATAAAAATGACTTTTTAGAACCAGCAAAAGTCAAACTCAAATATGTGGTTTTTTCACCCGAACATATCAAGGTGGACGATAATATTTCAGAACAAGAACTTCAGAGTTATTATCTCAAGAATAAAGAGAAATACAAACAAGAAGAGCAGATAAAAGCAAGACATATTCTGATAAAAATCGATAACTTCCAAGACAATGCCACAGTTGAAAAAGCTCTTAAAAAAGCCGAAGAGGTCTACAAAAAAGCTAAATCTGGTACAAAGTTTGAAGATTTAGCTAAAGAGTACTCCGATGACATCTCCAAAAATAATGGTGGTGATTTAGGATTTGTAAAAAGAGGGATGATGATAAAAGAGTTTGAGGATGCACTATTTGCTCTCAAAGAAGGTGAAATAAGCAAACCTGTAAAAACCTCCTTTGGATATCATATTATAAAAAATGAAAAATACTTGCCTAAAAAGGAGTACACCTTCGCAGAGGTAAAAGATCAGATCAAAGACACAATTTTAAGAGAGAAAATCTCAAGTGAATTTAGGCAAAAGGCACAGGCAAAATACAAAGAGATTCAGAATTTTGGAAACATTTCGGGATACTTAGCCAAAAATCCAAACACCCTTGAGGTGAAGGAAACTGATTATATCTTCGATGGTGATAGCCAAAATATGATCCCCCAAGATATCAAGACAGAACTTCTCAAGATGGAAAAATCTGAACTCAGTTCACTTTATCAGCTAAATGGTAAATATTACCTATTTGAAATAGCAGATAAGATAAACCCAACCGTTCCACCATTACAAAAAATTGTAGAAAAGGTTACAAAAGCTTACATTTCCCAACAATCTGTGATAATAGCAAAACAGAAAGCAGAAGAGGCAGTCAAAAAGGGTGATATCCAGCAGGCAGCAAAGTTTTTAAATCTATCTGTACAAGATATACCAGCCTTCAAAAGGATCGATCCGATACCCAATATCGGTATAAATAGCACAATAACAGAAGAGATATTCTCCGCAAAACCGCAATCGTTGATCCAAAAGCCCCTTCAACACGGCAATAATCTCTTTATCTTCCATGTGAAAAACTTCATTCCTGCCTCAGACGACAAACTTGCAGAACAGAAAAGTGCTATTTCACAATATCTTATAAATTTGAAACAAACCGAAGCTTACAACAGTTATATAGAAAAACTCAAAAAAGATTCAAAGATAGATATCTCTCCAAATCTTCTCAATTAGACTTTAAGGGTGGGTTGATCCCACCCATCCTTTTTAATCAGAATAGCAAACTAAAATTAAAATTGTTCATCAACAAGTTTTGTTTTAACAATTGACATGTTTGAATTTTTCGTTATACACAAAAAAATATAACGGTATAAAGGAGAGAATCTATGATTTACCTAACAGAAAGTGAATTAGATTACATAATCAGTGAAGACTTGCCAATTTACGATCTCACAACATTGACTTTGAATCTAAAAGGAGATGCAACTATCTCTTTCATTACAAGAGAGGATGGAGTTGTATGCGGTACCGAAGAGGTACAAAGAGTATTCGAAAAATTTGGAATAAACACTTCATACATTAGAAGCAGTGGAGAGAAGATTCAAAAAGGGGACACACTGATATCTGGAAAAGGATCTGCATTAAAAGTCCATCAGGTTTGGAAGATATCCGCAAATATTCTGGAGTATATGAGTGGTATTGCCACTCTTACCCACAAATTCGTAACCAAAGCAAAAAGTATAAATCCCAATATTTCTATTGTTACAACGAGAAAGATTGCTCCAGGCACAAAAAAATTAGCTTTAAAATCAATAATGGTAGGTGGAGCTATGCCCCATAGACTCTCATTGTCCGATAGTATTTTAATTTTTCAAGAGCATCTGAAATTTTACGGTGGCGCAGAAAGATTATTCAAAAACATAAATGAATTAAAATTAAAAAACAAAGAGAAGAAGATAGGCTTAGAAGTTTCCAATTTAGACGAGGCAATTACTGCGATGAAAGCAGGGTTGGATGTCATACAATTCGATAAAGCGTCATTGGAAATACTCTCTCAAGCAGTATCATATAGAAATTGTAATAATTTTAACACTTTGATAGCTGCTGCTGGTGGCATTAATTTTGATAATGTAGATGAGTATGCAAAGACTGGTGTGGACATCATCGTAACCACCTCTTTGTATTGGGCAAAGCCGATGGACTTAAAGGCAGTGTTCGAACCAGCGGAGGAATAATGAATATCCTAAAAGGTACAATTGCCGATATCGATTCTTACGAATACACTTCCCTTGTAGTCGTAGAAACTGAAATCGGTAATCTGCACAGTATTGTGTTTGAAAGTCCTCAGCATTCTGATCATCTAAAAGTCGGCAATGAGCTTTTTGTATTATTCAAAGAATTTTCCGTAGGAATAGTCAAAAAAGAATGTAAGTTTGAAGGAAGTTTCAACAATACATTCACAGGAATAATAAAAGAGATAAAGAGAGGAAAGATACTCTCAGAAATAACACTTTTGTGTTCTGGAGTGGAGATAAGAGCCATCATAACTCTCAAATCACTAATAAGACTAAAATTAGTTGAGGGTGATGAGGTGTATTTCGTTATCAAAAGTAATGAAATTGCTGTTTCCATGTGAATTATCTGTGAGGTGATATATGTTAAAGAAAATTTTAATCCTTATACTATTTGCAGTCAACCTATTCGCATCGGAGAAAAATAATCTAAACTTTGCCGTTGAGTACACCAGCCACGCCACATCTTTTTACTATGCAGAAGGAAAAGGGCTTTTTAAAAAGGAGAATATCAATATGAACGATACAAAGGTGTATGTAAGTGGTGCAGCAGTAGCGACCGCATTTGTAAAAGAACACTTTGATGTGGCATACATGTGCCTTGTCCCAGCTATAATTACATATGCTAATGGTGGAGTACCGATAAAGATCGTTGCTGGCACCCACAATGAAGGTTTTGGTGTGGTTGTAAATCCTAAAAAGATTCAATCTCTAAAAGACTTAGAAAAAGATGGTGTCAAGATCGGTGTAGGACCTAAAGGCACAGTAGTAAGTTTCATCCAAGAGGTTATCATCGAAAGAGGCAAACTAAACCCTGAAAAAGCAAGAAAAAACTTCGTAACGATGAATTCTTCAAAACAGATTTTAGCCCTAAAAGCAGGGTTAGTGGATGCAATAGTTGTCCCTGAGCATTTTGTTGCCTTAGCTAGCAATATGTCAGGGATGAAAGTACTGCTCAGATCACAAGAACTATGGAAAGGTATGCCCGGTAGTGTGCTTGTTGTATCTGATAAGTTGTTGAGGGAAAATCCAAGAACTGTTGAAAAGATCAAAAAGATCAACAAATTATCGATAGAAATGATCAACAAAAACTTAGATGAAGCATCAACAATAGTTGCGAAAAATCTCAATGTATATCAGGATGGAATAAAAAATGAAACCAATACACCGGATATCGATCTAACAGTAACACCACAAATCGTAAAAGAGTCTCTCGAAAATATGGAGTTTACCACCGAATTAAACCCTAAGGCAGTCCAAGAGGTAATAGACAAAATGTATCAGTATGGATTTATTCAGAAAAGGTTTGATGCAAAAGAGATATTGGTGATAAACTGATATGTTCAAAAAAGGGCTAAAATCTTTACTCATAGAAAAAAGTCCGATTCTGATAGTCATAGTAGCATGGGAGATATTGGGGTGGATCAATAACACCCCACTACTTCCACCATTTTCCAAAGTGGCAAAGGAATTTTATTACATGCTGATAAATGGAGTACTTCTGAAAAACCTTCTCTACTCCTTTTATAGGGTGATCATAGGGTATATCTTGGGTGCAATTACAGGGATAATTATCGGTATACTGATGGGTATAAGTAAAACTATAGAGAGATCCCTTAGCCCCATCATTTCCCTTTTACTCCCTATACCAACCTTAGGCTGGCTCCCACTTATGATGCTATGGATTGGTATTAACGAGATGCTCCCCATTACTCTGATTTTCATATGTGCCTTTTTCCCCGTTGCCTATGCCACCTTACACGGTATCAAACAGATCCCAAAAGAGTACATCTATACTGCCAAAACCTTGGGGGCATCAAACACGAGAATACTTTCTAAGATACTAATACCGATGGCTCTTCCATCTATATTTACAGGTCTCAGATTGGAAGCAGGTATGGTATGGAAAACGGTTTTAGCATCGGAAATGTTTGCCATATCCACAGGTATCGGTGCCATTATGATCAGTGCTGAATCGCTGATACGAGTGGACATCATCATGGTTTCCCTCGTTGTCATCGGTATAATGAGCTTCAGTTTTGAAAAATTCGTACTATTAATAGAAAAGTTCACAGTAGGAAGATGGAGGTAAAGCTTTGAGCTTTCTCGAGTTAAGAAATATTTCTACAGATTTCTGCCTCAAAGATGTAAATTTGGATGTTGAAAAGGGAGAACTTTTAGCTATCTTTGGTCATTCCGGTGCAGGCAAAAGCACCCTTTTGAATATTTTAGCGGGTTTTATTGAACATAGAGGTGATGTTTACTTAGATGGCAAACTTATCAATAAATTGCCTACAGAGAAAAGAGGGGTCGGCTATCTCCATCAGGAGATATTCCTTTTTCCAAATATGACTGTCTTTGATAATATCGCTTTTGGACTAAAGTCTCAAAAAATGATTTCCAACATAAAAGACAAGGTGCACGAGATAGCAAAACTTGTAAAGGTAGATCACCTTTTGGATAGATATCCCAAAAACCTCAGTGGAGGAGAGAAACAGAGGGTGGGGCTTGCCCGCACATTGGTCACCAATCCAAAAGTTTTACTGCTTGATGAACCATTATCCTCATTGGATGTAAATGTACGAAGTATCCTTCAATACGAAATAAGACAGATCCATGAAAAATTAGGATTAACAACTATCATTGTATCCCACGATATCGATGAAGTATTAAAATTGGCGGATAGAGTTGCCCTTTTGTCTTCTGGTGAGATCATAAATATCGGAAACCCAAAAGAGATACTCTTCAGAGAAGATATGCTTTCAAATTTCCAATTCAATGGATACATTGTCGATATCGTAAGATCAGATATAGTCTATCTTGTATTTGTGAATATAGGAAATAGTATCGTGCAAGTGGTCGCATCTGAAAACGATATAAAGAGGTACAACATAGGAGACAAAGTATTCGTAGGTACCAGATCAAATAACCCAATTATAACAAATTTCTCATTCTAATCTGTCATATAAATTACAATACATCAACTCAATTAATCTTGACAATCTAAAAACATCCATTAAAATTAATATATGAATATTAGAGTTAAGAAGTGGAGTATCATTCTATTGCTATTCTTCGCATTTATCCTTTTTGAAAATGAATCTGTATCCAAAAACCACCTGCCTTATAAAGTAGGTGTAATTATATTTTCTGAGGAATTTAGAGATAGTTTCAATGGGTTGAAAGCTGGAATAAAACAGTATGGATATAAAAACATAGAATTCTACGAAGAAAATATAAATGGGGACCTCTCAAAAGTTGACGCAATATTGAAATCTTTCAAGGATAAAGAGATAAAGATAATTTTTACCACAACCACACCTTTAAACCAAAAAATAAAAGAACTAAACGATAAATACAATTTCTATGTAATCTTTACCCAGGTTGCTTCCCCAAAAGAAAGTGGATTGATCAAAGATGATAAAAATAGTGGAACAAATTTTGTAGGGGTATCAAGGGCAGCTTTTATAACTGTAAAAAAAAGACTTAAGATATTCAAAGATGCCTTCCCAGACTTAAATACGATAGTAATTTTTTATAATCCAACTGAAAAATTCTTAGAAAAACATACCCTTGAGTATAAGCCTTTTTTAGATAAAGAAGAAATAAATTTAATAATGGCTCCTATAAAAAATGAGATAGAGATAGATAACTACAAAATAGAAAACCCCAAAAATACCGGTATCTTCATGGCACCTTCCGCTTTTTCTGTAAAATACTTCAAAAATATAAAAAAGTTGGCAGAAAGAAATAGGATCCCCATCATGGCTATAGATACCTATCTTGTGGAAAAAGGTGCGGCATTGGCATATTCCCAGTCTTTCTTCAACGATGGATTCCAGTCTTCATATTACTTAAACCTATTATTCAAAGGTATAGAGCCTAAACACCTCCCCATACAACTACCCGAAAAGATGGAACTTGTTTTGAACAAAAAAGTTATCGACAATGTCACAATGCGTTTTAACAAAGTTTATTACGGCTATACCGATAGGATCTTAGAATGAGAAAGTTCACCACAGACCTATTTATAAAACTGTTTTTGTACAGTGTCTTACCATTTATCATTATGAACTCGATCTTCGGTTTGATAATGAAAAATTACGAGTATGAAAAAATTAACAATATAGCAAAAAAACAGATAGAGATGATGAATGAAGAGTTATTAGATGAGGTCGATTTCCTCTCATATAGGATCCCCCAAAGGATGAATCATACAATTCATATGTATGGAAAAGTTCAAGATGACTTAAAATTTTTCATATATAGAGTTAAAGAGATCTATGATATATACCTATTAGACAAAAATGGCATCATTATCGATGGAGAATCCAAATTTTACACTATAGAAAAAGGTGTCCCGCTAAAAATAGATAACAGCAAATTTCAAATTGAAAACAACGACATTTTCATCAAATTAGAAAAGGAGCTCGTAAATGGACAAAAAGTCTTATACAGAGTCTCAATAAGAAAGATATTAAATCTATTTACTTTGGGAATAGAGGAGATGGATTTTTTTGTCACTGACAAAGATGGAAACCTTATTTATCACTCAAACCCTTCTATCTACATCAAGAGACCAAATCTTAAAGGATTAGGTTTTTTAGAAAGTTCTGCCCCACAAATATCTGGGTATTACAATTTTCCAACGGAAACAGAAACAATGAAGAAAACCTACCTATATATCCTAAAAGATATAAATGATGAGTTGGTTTACGGCGTTTCGATAAAAGATGACATTCTAAAGCATCTGTTTGGTAAGCTTTTTCTACAAATAGTATTAATCTGTGCCGTATATGTATCGATACTCTACCTTATAGCAAAATATCTATCCAACTATATCTCAAAACCGATTATAGAACTCACAAATTACTCAATAAAAGCCACAATCGATGAAAACACAACCCTAAATACAGAAAAATTCCCTAATAACGAATTAAAAATTTTAGCAGATAACATTTACAACTCATTCCAAACTATAAGATCTCTCAAAGATGAATTGTTGATCACAATCATGAGTATTGGCGATGGTGTAATCGTCACCGATGAATCAGCCAAGATCGTATTGATGAACCCCGTAGCAGAAAGTATTACAGGATATAAATCCGAAGAGGTGAAAGGTAAACATATAAATGAAGTATTTAAAATATCCAATGAGATGACTGGAAATCCCATAGAAAATCCTCTACTTTTAGCAATAGAAGAAAAAAAGATATGTGGTCTGGCAAATCATACAACCTTGCTCGACAAAAATATGGATAAAAAGATCATCTCCGACTCAGCAGCACCTATAATTATAAACGGTAAGATCAAGGGTGGTGTTCTTATTTTTAGAGATGATACAGAAAAAGAGAGATTTAAACAGGAGATGATAAGAAAACAGCAGATAGAAACAATCTGTTTGGTTGCAGGTGGTATCGCCCATGATTTCAACAATATCCTATCAGCCATAAATAACTATATGCTCGTTGCAAAAATGAGTTTTGAGGATAATCCAAAGATAGTAGAGTTTGCTAATAATGTTCTAAATCTGTGTAGCGCAGGTAAGTTCCTCTCAAACAAACTACTCGTACTGTCCAAAGGAGGAGAACATATCTCGCTGGTAGAAACAGATCTGTACAGCCTCATCTCTGAAACTGCACGATTCGTTTTAAGCGGATCGAGTGTCAAATACCATATCACCAAAGGCAAAGAATACTGTTTTGCAATGGTAGATCAGAATCTAATAGCACAGGTTTTTCATAACCTAATATTAAATTCAAAGCAAGCAATGCCAGAAGGCGGAGAGATCTTCATAGATATTTCGATGGATCATAGTGTTTTGGTTAATAAAAAACCATCCTTAAAAATAGTTGTCCAAGATACAGGCAAAGGTATCCCGAAAGAGAATTTAGAAAAGATCTTTCAGCCATTTTTCACCACTAAAAAGGCAGGTAGCGGTTTGGGATTATACATCGTAAAATCGATTATTGACAAACACGAAGGGAAGATTTATGTAGAAAGTGAGGAGGGTAAGGGAGCAAAGTTCACCATTTACCTTCCAGCAAGCGACAGGTGTCCTGTGATTTTACCAAAATCTGATGAGTCTTTGGATAAGTTGGAGTTTAAAATGAAAGTTTTAATAATGGATGATGAGTTTTTTGTAAGAGATTCTTTGGGGATGCTTTTCGAGAGTATGGGTAGCGAAGTATCTTTAGCAGAAAATGGGGATGAAGCCGTATCCCTCTATAAAGAGCATCTGGAAAAAGGTGATAAATTTGATCTTGTTTTCCTCGATATAACAGTTCCATTGGGTAAAGGTGCACAATATGCCATAGAGAAATTAAGATCGATAGATCCTGATGTCAAAGCAGTAGTTATGAGCGGGTATACAGATAGTGATATTATGGAAAATTATAGATCTTACGGATTTGTGGATATATTAGGCAAACCTTATGAAAGAAAAAGGATCGTGGAGATCCTATCAAAATTAAGGGGGAGTTGATATGTTTATACCAAAAAGGGGAAATTCAGGTTTACTTATTATTGATGTGCAAGAAAATCTTGTGAAGGCTATGGACTCAGATGTGTATAGAGAAAAGTTAACCAATATGATAAAACTTGCAAAGTTTGCCAAACTTATTAATTTACCATACTTTATAACACAACATTATACAAAAGGTCTTGGGAACACCGTAAAAGAGTTGAGGGAAGTTTTGGGGGATGAATACTTCGAAAAGATACATTTTTCCGCCTATAGAGAACCTGGATTTCTCGATTATCTATGTGAATGCTCAAATATTTTTATTACAGGGATGGAATCCCATGTTTGCGTATTGCAAACAGCCCTTGATCTTCTCGATGCCGAATACAATGTTTACATCGTTGAAGATGCAGTGTTGTCAATTAAAAAAAGTAATTGGAAAAATGCCATCGAATATCTAAAATCTGCTGGCGCCATCATCACTAATACAGAAACAGTGATATTCCAGTTATTAGAAAAAGGTGGTACCGAAGAATTCAAAGAGGCACTAAAAATCATCAAAAATCAATAAAATGTCTTACACAGAAGCATTGGAAAATAGATTTTTAGAATTAAAAAGGTTGTGCATCGACTTATTTCAGATCGACATCTCCGACATAAAATTATCCATCAATCTCAAGGGGAAAGCGGCAGGTAAATACTATCCGAGTAAAAGGGAGATCCAACTTAATAGATACCTTCTTGCAACCCACCCTTCTGATATGCTGGGCAAGATCCTGCCCCACGAAGTAGCTCATCATATTGCATACATAGTTCATGGTAAAACGATAAAACCTCATGGTGACGAATGGAAAAGTATCTGTAAAAAGCTTGGATACGAACCGGAGGTTTACCACAATTTGCCAGTTCAAAAAAGTAAAGAGTTTAAAAGGTTTAGATACAGATGTGGGTGTAGCACTCATCTAATTACCTCCATAAGACACAACAGAATTCAAAAAGGTGTTGCATATTTCTGTAAAAAATGTAAGAAGATGTTGAGGATTAGTGATTAGTAATTGGTGATTGGTAATTAGTAAATTGGAGATTTGTAAACAAATGATAAATAGAGTAAATTTTCTTTTAGTATTGTTAGTATTACCAATTCTTTTTTCTTGCGGAAAAAAGTTGGACCCAAAGCCTAAGGATTCTATAATCATCCCTGCACCACAGAGTATAGTTTTGGAAAATAGAAATAACGGCGTTTATATAAAAAACAATGAGGAGTATACCTTATTCGTAGAAAAATCCTCCATCGATGATAAGAGATGCGCAAGCGAGTTTAGATTTCTCACAAAATTGAAAAATGGTGAGGAATTTATCGACGAAAATGTCGAAGAATCTCTAAGTTATGTTTATAGATTTACAAGTATAGATGAATCCATCGGTGTAGAATCCATTTTCCGAACGAAAAGTATTCTCTATTCCAAACCTATCAGCATTACAAATCTGATCATCACCCCAAAACCTACCGGAGAAGCTCATATAAGCTTACAATTTGATCATAAACCAAGAGGCTTCACCATTAAAATAAACAATAAAGATTTGGGGAGGTACCAAGGGGATAATATCACAATACTACTCGAAGATAGAGAACAGAACGAGATTATCATTACACCATACGATCAGTATAACAATATAGGCATACCAAAAAAGGTGATCTATCAAAATCCAAGGGTATATTTTATCACCCCACCTTCCAACATAAAGCATATCTTAGATGAGAAAATGGTTTTACTAAACTGGGATGATGTCCCCTATGCAAAAGGTTATAAAATCTATGACACAAACAACAACCTTCTCATCGACACAAAGGTAAACTATACTAAACTTGAGATAAATAGATGCATAGAGTTTTATATTTCATCTTACAACGATTATGTCGAATCTGAAAAAAGATATACTAAAATTTGTGAATACTAAAAAAATCTGTTATAATTTATTCAAGGAGGTGTAAAATGAGACTTAAACTATCTGTTATTATTTTTTCTCTATTTTTTATTATAGACTTATCGTCAGCTGAATGCAATTTGAGAATGGGTGTTTTCCCATACACAAACCCCCAAAAGATAGCAAACGACTACTCCCAGATAGCTGATAAACTCACAAAAGATACCGATTGCCGTGTGACGATTTTAACTGCTAAGGATTATGATGAATTTATGCGAAAAGCAAGTAACTTAGAGTACGATATATTTGTACCATGTGCCACATGTATTGTAAAACTCATAAAAGAAAAAGTTCCTGTGGAAGTTATCGCCATGGGTCATCCACCCTTCAAAGGAGCAGTGTTGGTAAGGGTAGATTCTCCAATAAAAAGTTTAGATCAACTAAAAGGCAAAAAGATAGCCGCTGTTGGCAAGCATTCGTTTGGTGGATACCTTTTCCTAAAATTTAAACTTGCCTCTATGGGAATTGATATGGATAAAGAAAATACCGTTCTCTTCTTAGGAAATACAGATAACATAATCTTATCAGTATTAAATGGAAAAGCAGATGTAGGTGTCACAAGGACAGATGTGTTAGATGAGGAGATCTATGTTGATGCCAAAAAACAGTTGAAAGTTTTATACGAGAGTCAACCTATTCTCCACTTCCCTTTTGTTGTTTCCACAAAGATGAATAAAGAACTGAAAAATAAGATCAAAAACTCACTTCTAAGCTATACACCTCCTACGGAAAAAGCTCCCCTTCAGTTTATAAAAATAATACCAGGTAATAATGATGATTATCTAAGGTTTGCCAAGGAACATAATCTGAAATGAGCTTTTTCATCAAATTAAGAATAAAAACTCAATTCAACCTTTATTTCACTATCTTCTCACTTTTAATTATCATTTCTACCTCCTACTTTTATGTTAATAAATACAAGCACGATATCCACTCGATGTTTGATAAATATGGTTCAAACATACTCGAAAATATCTCTCCACTTATACTTTCAAATCTGATCCTCGAGGATTACTTTAGAATTCAGGAAACAATAAAAAAGGTGGCCAAAAACAATGAAGATATAGAAAGAATAGTAGTAGTTGACAACGAAAATATAATTATCTCCGATACAGAAATAACAAACCTCAGCAAAAAATTCTCCTGGACTCCACATGAAAAGTTTTCTTTATACGCCCACGATTTAAAGGTAAACAATGTACAATATGGCTATATTTACCTCGTTTTAAATAAAACAACTATTTCAAATGAAATAAATAATCTCTACGCAAATGTAGTCATAGCAATTTTGGTGTTTTTTATATTAAGTTTACTTCTCGGTGATCAAATAGCAAAATATTTTTCAAAGCCACTCAACAAATTTTTAGATTCCATAGAGATGTTTAAAAATAAAAAGATAGCTCCATCATCAGAAAGTATCATCGCTCCAAAGGAGATCTCTATCCTATATGTAAACTTTTATGAAATGATCAAGACAATCCAAGATAGAGAGTTAAAATTAGAATCAACTCTGAACGAACTTAAAAATATGAAAGAGTTCATCCAAAAGATCCTTGACTCAATCCCCACAGGTATTTTAACCATCGACAGCGGATTTAAAGCAACCTTTTGCAACAAAAAGTTCTACGAGATGTTTAACTTTAATAAGTCGATCATCGGAGAAAATATCACAGATCTATTCTCGTCATCAGACATTAATGATATCTTATCACTCATAAAAAATAGTAAGGAAGGTAATTTTAGAAGGTATCAAATCAAGAGTAAACCTAAAAACTTTTACGACATATCCATATTTCGCATAGATACAGACTCAGGAACAAATATGGGGATACTTATAGAAGATGTCACAGAAGATGTGGAAAAAGATAACTTGATCTTCCATGCCCAAAAAATGGATGCTCTTGGTATTTTAGCTGGAGGGATTGCCCACGATATAAATAATGTGCTTGCTGCTATGAAGAATTCTCTGACTGTTATCTCTATGATGGAATGCCCCGAAGAGATGAAACCGATGCTTGGAATATTAGAAAAATCGATCTATAGAGCATCAAATATAGTAAATCAGATCCTCTCATTTAGCAGAAAACAGGATATACAGTATCAAAAATTGAAACTTTCCAAACTTATAGATGATGTTGTAAATATCTTGAGAAATACCGCTGATAAATCGATAGAAATCGAAACGATTATTGAGAATGACAATTTAGAAATCTTAGGAGATGAAAACCAGATCGAACAAGCTATCTTGAACATATGCATAAATTCTTGTCATGCTATGACATTGATGAGAAGTGATGGCAAAAAAGGTGGAAAACTCTCCATAAGACTCACTGAATCAAACCCAAAATTCTTGGGTTTATCAGAACTCTCCAACAAAAGCTATGCGATGATATCTATCTCCGATACAGGCGTTGGTATACCAAAGGATATCATTCCTAAGATATTCGATCCCTTCTTTACTACGAAAAAATCTGGTGAAGGAACAGGACTTGGTTTATCAATTGTCCACAGGATCATAAAAGAGCATAATGGAGGGATTTCCGTTTACTCTGAAGAATGTTTCGGTACAACAATGAACATCTTTCTTCCAATAGAAGTAGGTAGCGAAACTAAAATGGATGAAAATGACATAACCAATATCAGATACTCCCTAACAGCCTTTGTAGTAGATGACGATAAACTTGTTCTCGAGTCTAATTGCACATTGCTGAGATCCGTAGGTATCGATGTTATTCCTCTGGATGACCCCATTAAAGCTATTGATACCTATCAATCAAACAAGGATAAGATAGATATCTGCATTTTAGATATCATGATGCCAAAGGTATCAGGTCTCGAATTGGCAAAACAGATCCTTAATATTTCACCATCACAAAAGATTATTTTAACATCAGGATTTTTCAATGACGCAAATGTAGATTCATTCATCAATGAAAATAAGTTAGCCTTCCTTCCAAAACCATTTTCCATAAAACAATTGAAAGAATGTCTCAATACCTTAGGAATTAAACCACAATAGAAAAAGTTATCTAATCCTCGAGGTAGTATTTCAGTTCAGAAAATGATTTATTTCCAGGGAATGTATCCTCCATGTGCCCATCTTTATCAAATATAACAGTGACCGGTATGTAGTATGCATTGTACTTTTGCCTTAAATCCCCCTTATCTATGAAGACATTAAAAGGGTATTTCGTCTTATCCAAGTATTCATTTACGAGACTCTGCTTTTTATCTATTGAAACAGCAATCACATTGATCCTATTCTTCTGAAAATACTGATAATTATCACTCACAGTTTTCAAAAGAGCTTTGCAATACGGGCAATACACCCCCCAGAAGATAACAACCGTCTTATTATACCCTTGCCGTAGAAGCTTATTAAGCCCCTCATTATCAAGCACTTTCACATCAGCATAAGCAAAGTTTAGAAACAAAAGAAAAATAGAAATAATCAATTTCTTCATCATTAAGCTCCTTATAAAAATGAATAATTTAAAAATTATTTCATAAATTCTTCGATATCTTCCAAATCCACAACCTTGTATTCAAATTTATAATCTTTATAATATTCAAATAGCTTTTTCGACTTCTCTTTTAAAACCTCTAAGTTGTAATCCCTTTTGTGAAGTTTCACCTCACAACACAATACCTTTCTATTAAAATCATCAACGGCAACAACATCGATCTCATTCTCCCCTTTTCTATCCCAAAAACTCCCTATATCCGTAAATTGCTCTTGCTCCTTGAATATTTCGATGTACAATTTTTCAAGAAATTTACCTCTAAGAATATCTATATCTCTAAGTATGATGTATTTTAGCGCCTTGAAGTTTTCTGCCTCAATTAACGATCTATATTTATAAATAAACCTAAACCAAAAATATAGAAAATTGTCATCTATCTCATATTTTTGTACCTTTGAACCTCTTCTGCCATTTATAGGTTTGATCGATTTTATAATGTTATAATCATGCTCCAATCTAAACAGATACCCCGAAATATTCTTCTCAATAATCGATTCTATCTCACTTTTAGATGTTTTTGAGTTTGCAATCAAAGACATTATAGAAAAATAAGTGGTATAGTCTTTACCAAACTCCTCTATGAGACGATTCTTACCTTCATCAAGAAAAATAGAATTCTCATTGCAAACTACATCGATAATTCTGTTTAAATCGTATGCTTCATTCAATATTAATAACTCAATGTATTTTGCTACACCACCACTTACTATATACCAGTCGAGTAGATTCAATTTACTATAGCTATTATGTTCATAAAGTATCTCTCTTATTGTGGAAATTTTAAAAGGCTTGAGATTTATTTTAAAATCTGCTCTACCAAATAAAGGCTCTTTGGAGTCCTCATATATTCTTTTCATAAGGCTATATGTAGAGCCACATACAACCAAATGGATCTTAGATCTGTCTCTATACCTATCCCATAATTTCTGTATTGATGAATAGATCGATTCATTGATCCTGAAAAACTCCTGAAATTCATCTATTATTAATGTAAAAGGGATCTTAATTGATAGATTCAACAAATACTCAAAAAGTATCTCAAACTTTGTGATTGTGCCAACAGGTTTCTCTCCTAATTTTTCATGGATTTCGCCTATGAACTCCTCGCACAACAACGGCTCACTCTTCCTCGAAATAAAAAAATATAGCACTTTATCTTTAGTGTAATTCTGCAACGCTAAAGTTGTCTTACCGATCCTGCGTCTTCCTATCAAAACTGTCATTATGGATCTTTGATATTTGAGACTTTCCGCTTTCGATAATATCTTTAACTCTTCTTCTCTGTCATAAAATTTCATAAATAATCTCCGTTATTACAACCACGGTTGTCATAACAGTTATAATAATGAAAATCCATTAAAAATCAATAAATTTATCATTTTTTGAGAGTAAATTATTCTAACCACCACCCACAAAATGCACTATCTCAATCGTATCACCATCTTTTATTTGCTTGGAGGAAAAATCTTTCGGTTCGATGATCTCTCTGTTTAACTCTATCACCACTTTCTTGCTGTTTAGTTTGAGCTCTTCGAGCAGTTCTGATATTGTGTTTACGCCGTTTATCTCTTTAAATTGACCATTAATTTTTATCTTCATATATCCCCCATAAGTATCCTGATTGCCAAATTTGCCTGAATATTCGCAGCAACTGCCACTCTTGGAGCCATTAGCCCCATACCCGGCATCGCCTCAGATTCCATATCCCCGACTATAAAAAATTTCTCCTTCACCCTTGTAATCTTGATCTTTTCTGTATCCCCATAACCTGCCATACCTGAAGCGGCAATATAAAATGTATCTTTTTTGTTTGTAAGCATGTATTTCGTTATTTTAGCCTTCTCTTCTGCTTTGTCAACAGCTTCTACCACCACATCAAAATCCGATAGAAGTTCCCCAATATTATTTTCATCGATATAGGCATCGATAGGTTCATAGTTCAAATACGGATTAATCCTTTTAACCGTATCAAGTAGTGCATACACCTTTTTTTGACCTATCTGATCCAAAAAATACTGTTGTCTGTTTATATTTGATGGATCCACTATATCAAAATCGATAAACCTTATCCTACCCACCCCCATTCTTGCCAACGAGATCACGATATTTGACCCCAATCCACCAACGCCAACAACCACAACGGAACTCTTTTTAAGATTCTCGAAAACACCGGGAGTATGCCTTGAAACTAAAAGATACTCAATCTCAGACTCAGAAGGGATCTCACCCTTTTTTATAAAAAAAAGGTGATCGCTGTCTTTTATTTCAATATCCTCTTCCACAGGAAAGCCGTTTAAGATTATCAAGTCTGCATCTGGTCGAAACCAGCTTTTTAGTATCGAAATCGATACAGAAGGTTCTAATAAGTTTTCTTTTCCATTTATAAATACTTTAATCAAATTATACCCTTTTCAAATGAATTAAGAGCGGGATTGCTCCCGCCCGTATATTTTACAATCTACCTGCCGCTAAGGCCTGTAATCTCTCTATCCTCTTCTCAATGGGTGGGTGAGTAGAAAATAGATGCAATATGCTACTACCGCTAAGGGGGCTCATTATAAACATGTGGGCTGTAGCAGGTTTTGCATCCATAGGCATCATCTCATTACCATATGCGATCTTTTTTAGAGCCGATGCCAATGCTAACGGTTTACCGCAATATTTCGCACCTGTCTCATCTGCCAAATACTCCCTCGATCTGGAGATTGCCATCTGTATGAGTGTAGCAGCCAAAGGAGCCACAATCATTGCCACAACCGCACCGATAGCAGAAAGTGGATTTCCACCCTCTTCCTCATCATTCTTAGAACCACCAAATATCATTGCCCATCTTGCCATATCTGCAAGGAACATAATTGCAGCGGCAAATGTAGCAGCAATTGTACCGATCAGGATGTCTCTATTACTTATATGAGCTATCTCGTGGGCTATCACACCTTCCAACTCCTCAGAGTCCAACAGTTGCAAAATCCCTGTAGTCACAGCCACAGCTGCATGTTCTGGGTTTCTACCTGTGGCAAAGGCATTAGGTGTGGGGTTTTCCATGATGTAAACCTTAGGCATAGGTATACCCGCCCTTGTAGCAACTCTTCTAACCATACTGTAAAGATTTGGGGCTTCGGCTTCTGTTACCTCTTTAGCACCATACATAGACAACACAATTTTATCACTAAACCAGTATGAGAAAAAGTTCATACCCAACGCAATTACAAGAGCAATAATCATCCCCTGTTGCCCACCAATCATCTTGCCCAAGAATAGAAATAGAATTGTGAGCAATGTCATCAAAAGTGCTGTTTTAAGTCCGTTCATCTTGCCTCCTTGTAATCTATCATCTCCAAAGTTTTTTCTATAAGGGACACACTCACCTTTGTATTGATACATGGACCGTAAGGTCTTTCGTTTATCAATCCTATCACTGGTAAAGGGTATGTATCCTGAATACCACTAAGCATATCCCTCTCACAAGCTACTGCTAAAATCAGGTCAGGCCTCGTATCTTTCACTATCCTTCTCGCTATCGTACCACCTGTGGCAACTTTGATATTTAAATTATACCTTTCCGCCAATTTTGCAAGATCACCTATATCACATCTTCCACATTTTTTACAATTTAGGATATTATGGGATACTTTTAGTTCACAATTCTCAAGCTGAATACAATGAGGCAACAAAACCAACAGATTATGTACACCTCTCGACTTTACAGACTCCAATACAAGCTCATTGTTAACGGCAATGAATGAACGGATAACCTTATCCTTATCAATTTTGAATAATTTAGCAATCCACAGCACTATGGGAAAGAGTAATTTAGTTACGATCCCCCTCAATTTTATGCTCAATCTCGACTGCTTCCCCGAAATCATCGCAAAAACAAGTATAATTGTTGATAAAAACAGAAAAATTCCAACAATAGCAACCAAAACAGTAAAAGCGACACCCAAAAAGGAGGAGATCTCACCGATCCCCTTGTATGAAATATACCAGACTAACCCTATGAAAGAAATAACAACAAGAGATGTGCAAAAAAGAAAGAATATGAAGATCCTCTTCTTTTCAGGAGACAAAAAGTTATTCAAACATCTCTCCGATATTAATGGGGTTTCCTGCTAAAAAACTCTTCGTATCTACTCTATTTTTCCCTTCTAATTGCAACTCTAAAACCTTTAGCCCCGTTTCCTCCCCACAGGCAATCGTAAAGGAAGATTTATCCACATTTATCACCTTACCCGCTTCCCCCTTGCCACTAACCACCTCAGCCTTGAAAAATTTCACCATCTTACCCTTGAAGGAACAGTATGCCGTAGGCCAAGGCTGAAACCCTCTAATCATCCTTTCTATGACAATAGCAGATTTATTGAAATCTATTTTGCCATCCTCCTTTTTGATGATTGGAGCGTAGGTATGTGCAGAGTGATCCTGCTTTATCGGTGTAATTTTGTCGTAATTTTTAAGTGTCTCAATAAGGAGTTCTGCACCAATGATGGACAATTTTTCAGATAATGTGATTGTAGTATCATCCTTTTCTATCGGAATAGATCTTACCAAAAGCATATCTCCGGTATCAAGACCTTCATCCATCTTCATGGTGGTGACACCGGTCTCAGTTTCTCCATTTATAATTGCCCAATTTACAGGTGCGGCACCACGATACTTTGGCAAAAGGGAGAAATGGACATTGATAGGTGCATACTTCGGCACTTCCAATAATTCCTTTGGAAGTATCTTACCGTAGGCAACCACCACTAAGAAATCGGGATTACATGATGCGATTTTAGATATGGCATCTGGGTTATTCTTTACCTTCTCAGGTTGAAAAACCTCTAAATTGTGCTGTATAGCATACTCTTTTACAGGAGGAGGTTGTAGTTTATTACCTCTCCCCTTAGGTTTGTCGGGCTGACAAACCACAAGCGGCACTTCAAACCCCTCTTTTATCAATTTATCAAGTGTGGGGACAGCCATCTCTGGTGTCCCCATAAATACTATTCTCATCTATCCTCCGATTTAGAAGATATACTCTTCGCTGGACAATCTCTTTTCTATTTCATTCAAGATCCTCTCTTCATCCTGAAGATCCTTTGCCTCAAAAGTAACAGTAAATCTCAGGAAATGCCCAGCATCATCCCATGGCACGGATGATATGAGTTTCTCTCTGATCAAAAAGTCGCAGAATTCCTCAGCATTTGCAAAGGTCCTGCCGCTTTTTGTCCCCTTTGGTACTTCAAAGTAGAGATAGAATGTACCCTTCGGTTCATTTACAAAGAAACCGTTTTTTCTCAATATCTCTGCAACTCTTTTTAATCTTCTCTGATACTTAGTCGTTATACCGGAGATGATCTGTGGATTTCTAAGGGCATAGGCAGCTGCTTTTTGTATCGGGATAAATTGACCTGAATCATTGTTATCTTTAACAGTGGCAAATGCCTTTACAAGCACCTCGTTACCACACACAAAAGCCATCCTCCACCCTGTCATGTTGAATGACTTTGAAAGGGAGTGGATCTCAATACCAACCTCTTTGGCTCCGGGCACTGACAGGAAAGATTCCTGCTTTTCACCGTAAGTAAGCTCTATATAAGCCGCATCGTGAATAACTGCAATATTGTATTTTTTTGCAAAGGCAACTACTTTTTCAAAAAAGCTCTTTGGAGCTATCGCCCCTGTGGGGTTGTTTGGGTAGTTTAGATAAAGTATCTTAGCCTTTTTGGCGATCTCCTCTGGCACAGCATCAAGATCAGGCAAGAAATTATTTTCTTTCAATAGAGGCATATTGTAAACTTCGCCACCGATGTACTTCGTAATGGTACCTGTTACAGGGTAGCCAGGAACAGTCATAAGAGCATAATCACCAGGATTGATAAGGCAGAAAGGGATCATTGCAAGGGCTGGCTTTGAACCGATACTATGATTCACTTCTGTAATAGGGTCTATTTCAACACCGAATCTATTTTTCATATACTCTGCTGCGGCATCCTTAAACTCCTGAATACCGTTGTCTGAATAAAACCTATTCTCCTTCTTTTCAGCCTCAGTCTTTAATACATTTACGATAGAGGCATCAGCCATATCATCAGGTTCTCCCACCCCCATATCGATCAATTCTGCACCGGGATTTGCCTCAAGAGCTGCTCTTTTCGCCCTTTTTATCTTTTCAAACTTATAGATTTTGGTATCTTTACCAAACATTTTACCGCCGAGTCTTTCGGCTATGATATTCTGGATAAATTCACTCATTGTTCCTCCATCTAATTTTTTGGATATTATACATTTTTGATAATATTTTTCAAGATAAAGATAATTATTGTAATTTTAGTATAAACATCAAAACTGCAGTAATCTTTTCTCCCACTCAAGGGCAGTTTTACAAATAAGTTCGAGATCGTTGTATTTAGGGGACCATTTCATCACATCTTTTATCTTCGTATTATCTGCAATAAGGGTTGCGGGATCTCCTGCTCTTCTACCCGCCTTTTCAACCTTGAAATCGATACCTGAGACCTTTTTCATCGTATCGATCACCTCTTTTACGGAATACCCATAACCATAGCCGCAGTTGAATATATCGCTACTATTCTTTTCCAAATACTCGAGAGCCTTAAGGTGTGCATCGGCTAAGTCATCCACATGGATATAATCCCTAATACAGGTACCATCTTTCGTCGGGTAATCCTCGCCAAAGATATACATCTTATCCCTTTTACCAACGGCAGTTTCAGCTGCTACCTTTATTAGATGGGTGGCATTTGGAAATGATTGCCCAATCCTTATCTTTGTATCGGCACCCGCCACATTGAAATACCTAAGTATAATGTATGTAAAATCTTTATAAGCTGCTGCAGAATCTTGTAGGACAGTTTCACTCATAAGTTTGCTCATGCCATAAGGGTTTATCGGCTTTGTAGGTGTGGTCTCCCTAACAGGGATCTCTTCAGGTTCACCGTACACAGCTGCCGTAGATGAAAAAATAAACCTATTTATTCCATACTTAACTGCCAAATTTATAAGATTGGTTGTATTAACGGTATTGTTTAAGTAGTATTTGAGAGGGTTTTCCACGCTTTCTGGCACCACGATACTCGCGGCAAAATGAATAATTGCATCAAATTTATGAGACTTTATGATCCCTTCTATTTCAGAAAAATTTTTTAAATCGGAGTGAAGAAACTTCAACCTATCTGCAGAAATTGTTTTTAGTGTATCCACAGTCCTAATAAGACCTGTAGAAAGGTTGTCTATTATTGTAACATTGTGTTCTGTATTTTCGAGCAACTGCTTTACGACATGGCTACCGATATACCCAGCCCCACCTGTGACAAGGATCTCCATAATTTACCCCTTATACATTTTTAAAACAGTATAGATCAATTTCGTTTTTTTGTAAACTTTTGTATTGCTATTTTTTTTGAGATGGATAAGAATGGAATGAAGTAATGAAGGATTGAGGGATTGAGGGGATGAAGAGATGATGGGGTGAGGGAATGAAGGGAGTAAGGGGTAGAGGTTATAGAGGTTGTAGAAGGAATAGAGGGAATAGAGGGAATAGAGGTGATAAAAGCAGTAAAGGTTGTGTAATGAGAGGTGGTTTTGAAGATAGTTTATAGATTGTGGGGTTATTTTAAGGAATACAAGGTTGCAATTTTTTGGTCTGTGGTGGCATCGCTTCTTGTGTCTATCAGTAATGGTGCATCTGCATATATCGTAAAACCAGCTCTGGATGAGATATTCATAAAAAAAGACCCAACAAAACTATACATCATTGTTGCCATGATTATAGGGATCTATACGATGAAAGGGTTGGGTAGATTTTTTCAAAACTATCTAATGAGTATCACTTCCCAAAAAGTTATTAAAAAGCTAAGAGATGAGTTATACGAAAAGATCATCGGCTTTCCCGTCACCTTTTTCAACGAAAGCTCCACTGGCATGCTGATGTCGAGGATTACATACGATGTAGGATTAATTCAATCATCTGTACCAGCCTTTATCTCCATGATTAGAGAGGTGTTTAGCATTATAGGACTTGCTTTTGTAGTGTTATACCAGGATTGGAAATTGGGACTTATTGCCATCGTAGTATTACCGATCTTCGTCACACCTGTGGTTAAATTGGGGAAAAAGATAAAGAAATACAGCAAAAAGAGTCAGGAGACCATTGGAGATATATCCTCAATGCTCAAAGAAACCATCACAGGAATAAAGGTGATAAAGAGCTTTACAAACGAGGAGAAAGAGAAAGAGAGGTTCAAAAGCAACAACCAAATCTTTTTAAATCAACAGATAAAAGCCACATTCTACAACGAGTTAGGCTCACCTATAATGGAGTTTATCGGTTCTATCATCATCGCAGTAGTCATATTATATGGCGGTTCACAGGTAATCGCAGGGAAATCGACACCGGGAACATTTTTCTCATTTTTAGCAGCAATAGCCCTTATGTATGACCCCTTCAAACGGATAAATAGTTCAAACAGCACCATTCAAGCAGCAATAGGAGCATCGGAAAGGGTATTCGAAATACTTGACCAATATGAGCAGAAAAAGTGCCCTGAGGGTGACCTAATATGCGATGCAAAAGGTAAAAAAATTCAGTTTCACAATGTGTTTTTTAGATACAACAGCAATGATCCTTATGTATTAAAAGGGGTTAGTTTCGATATAAATCCTGGGGAAACGATAGCCCTTGTGGGACCAAGTGGTTCGGGTAAAACCACCATCGCAAACCTTTTACCGAGATTTTATGATGTATCAGAAGGTTCAATCACAATCGGTGGTGTCGATATAAGAAATTTCACCTTGAAGTCCCTGAGGGAAAATATTGCAATGGTAAGTCAGGATGTATTTCTCTTTAATGATTCGATAATTTACAACATTTGCTACGGTTCTGATGATATAGATATGAAAAAGGTTGAAGAAGCGGCAAAGGCAGCCTACGCCCACGATTTCATCGTCGAACTACCAAACGGATACGATACCCACATTGGAGAGATGGGAGTAAGGCTATCCGGAGGACAAAGACAAAGGCTCGCCATAGCAAGGGCTATATACAAAAATCCTCCCATCCTCATTTTAGATGAAGCAACAAGCGCCCTTGACACAGAGTCGGAAAAGATCGTTCAGGCAGCTTTGGACAACTTGATGAAGGGTAAAACAAGCTTGGTAATAGCCCACAGACTCTCCACAATATTGAATGCTGATAAGATTATCGTAATGAACAACGGTGAAATTGAGGCTATAGCACCACACAGAGAACTCCTCGACATCTCCCCGCTCTACAGAAAACTCTATTCTATGCAGTTTAATGGGTGATTGCGAGTAAAACCTCCATTCGATAGAACTTTTGTTATTGCATCAACTACAATCTTAACATATAATTATTAATAAATCTCCGAGGTAGAACAAAACATGAAAAAACTACCAATAGGTATAGCAACTTTCAAAGAGATAATTACTGAAAATTATGTATATGTTGATAAAACAAAAGAAGCA
>FMSI01010035.1_pt1 | contig 24282 bp, 23 predicted proteins | sample 1504471 | NCBI WGS metagenome assembly FMSI01 (sample SAMEA4475357, study PRJEB15587) | soil metagenome | biome: Soil; feature: Field | place: India | collected 2015-03-11 | depth 0 m
GTAGTTGAGGATGGTCTTTATCTCGACGGTCAGATTCTGCCCGTTGAGCGATGGAAATATCACGCTCACAATTGGGGTAGTGTAAACATGTACGAATGCTTCGGTGGCTGGTACTGGGGACGTCTCTTTGACCCTGCTTACACGCTGATTTGTGCGTGGATGTTACCATTAAAGGAAGAAAAACAAAATCCTCTAATCTGTATTTAGCTACGCGTGATAAGCCATTACTGGCTACGGACGAATTGCAGTTTATCGTAGAAAGAACAGACACCGATGATATTACGGGAAAATCTATCGCAAGGGACATTCTGATAAAGAGCCAAGGAAGGGGAGCTGTCCAATTTGAGTGCCGTCTGAACACAAAAAAGGTAGTCGAGAGTGGCAGGTTACCACAAACAACCGATTGGTTGTAATACACTTGAGATTTCTAGCTGATTGGCAGGCTGAAATTGAAGGCAATGGAGTTGCTGATAAAGTATCTGGCGAAGCGGTTCACGAATTTCTTCTCTTGAAAGAGTAGTGCAGTTTCCCTTCGTTTGTTCTTTCTGTTTTTAGTTCCCCCACGATTTCATCTTTCGGGCATCCTTTTGTTAGAAGCAAGCTTGCCCCACTAAGCAAGCTTAATTCCCGAATTTGTTTCGCACCAATTTGATGCTCTGGCATCAACTAAAAGGCAGTGGAGGCAAATGAAGTTGGTCTATTATCCAGAGACGCCCTTTCCTTGCTCGAGGTAGGGACAGGAAGTCCCTATTGACTTTCATCTCGCTTCGAGCTATTCTATTCTAAAAAATTGAATTTGGTGGGGTGTCCGAGGGTGACCGAGGGCTTAAATGAGATGCAAACCGGTGTAATTCCGGTACAGTCCCGCCTGCTGTAACAGTCAGAACGTCGGCCCTACCAGGTCAAAAAACTGCCTCCGCGGAGTAAGGGGGTGGGATTTATTACTTTATACCAAATCCCTTTGCTTTCCGGAGCAAAGGTTTTTTGTTTTACTCTACACATATGTGAGGCATACAAAATGTGGGCCGTGAGCTAGTAAGGATTTTCTACGAATGGCATTAGAACTTCTCAAAAGGGTGACCATGCACAGAAGCGTTGCTGTCTATCCCAAATGGTGGCGCGGTCGTGTCTACGCCATAATTGGATTAGCATTACTGCTGGGCGTAACTTTGATGGTGACTTTGGCTGTAGGTAGCACACACATATCTATCGGTACAGTGTGGCATATTTTTATGTCCAAAATGCCTTTTATCCAAAGTGATTCTGCCTGGTCGAAAAGCCTAGAAACGATTGTGTTTGATATACGCTTGCCACGACTGCTTTTAGCCGGTCTGGTGGGGGCAGCTCTGGCTGTAGCTGGAGCTACATACCAGGGACTTTTCCGGAATCCTCTGGCTGATCCTTATCTTATCGGTGTCGCTCAAGGGGCCGCCTTTGGAGCTGTAGCTGGGTTCTTACTACCAGTATCCTGGCAGGCTGGCTTTATTCCGTTGCTGGCATTTTCAGGGGCTCTTTTGGCAGTAGCTGTCGTTTACTCTATAGCTCGGGTTGGTAAAACGCTACCCATGACGACTCTTGTATTAGCTGGTGTTGCCCTTGGTGCCTTTTTGGCGGCAATTACTTCATATTTGATGATAGTATCCGGAGACAAATTGCATGGCATAATTTCGTGGCTTCTAGGTACATTTTCATTAACCAACTGGCGGCAGGTGATGGTGGTGCTTCCCTATATCTTTGTGGGCATAGTAATTATCTGGCTTCATGCCCGACCTCTGAATGTGATGCAGCTTGACGAGGAGCAGGCACAGCAACTAGGGATTAATGTGGAGCAAGTCAAGCTAGTTTTGCTTGGTGCAGCTACGTTGATAACTGCTGCGGCAGTTTGCTTTTGTGGAATCATCGGCTTTGTGGGAATTATAGTTCCGCATGCGGTACGCCTTATCTGGGGTCCTGACCACCGGTTTTTGCTTCCACTGACAACTTTTGCTGGAGCCATTTTTTTAATTCTAGCTGATGCTGCTGCTCGAACGGTACTTGCCCCTACTGAGGTACCCGTAGGTATTGTCACTGCCTTTTTGGGTGCTCCCTTTTTCCTATATCTCTTGCGACAAAAGAAGAGGGCAATTTTCTAAATGTTAAATTTACGCCTAAATGAAGTTAGCTTAGGCTATGGCAAACGAATAGTGTTGCACAGTATCAGCTTGGAAGCTAGACCAGGAGAAATACTTGGCATCATTGGTCCAAATGGTTCGGGAAAATCAACGTTGATTCGTGGTATGACGAAATTTATTCAACCAACTTCAGGGCAAATTTTTGTGGATGGAAAAGACATATCGAAGATGAGTCGCCAAGATTTAGCCCGCCTGGTGGCTGTTGTGCCACAAAACCCTGTGTTACCGGAACTGTTCACTGCCTTTGAAGTCGTATTGCTGGGGCGGACACCACATCTGGGGCTTTTTCGATACGAAAGCAAAAATGACCTGCGCATTGTGCAAGAGGCGATGAAAGCTACACACACGCTTGCTTTCGCTGAGCGCAGGGTGAGTGAACTTTCCGGCGGGGAAAGGCAACGTTTGACCATCGCCAGAGCATTGGCTCAAGAACCAAAAATAATCCTGATGGATGAGCCGACTGCTAATCTTGATATTAATTACCAGATGGAAACACTGGACTTCATACGACAACTATGTCAGGAGCAAGGATTAATAGTAGTAGCAACACTGCATGACTTGAACCTGGCAGCTCAATATTGTGACCGATTGGTGATGTTGAGCAATGGAAGGGTTTATTGTCAGGGGCCACCGGAAATGGTAATAAACACACAAACCATTAAAGCAGTTTACGGGGCTGAAGTTTACGTTTATCCTCACCCTATCAATAGTATACCGACAGCTTTAATTGTATCTGACAAAGACAGAACAAAAAGCTGAAAGCCATTTTTAGGCACTTAAGAGTGGAGAATGTACTTATTCTGCTCATAGCTCTTGGTCTCGACCTGGCCTTTGGTGAGCCGTCTAATACCCGGCACCCAGTAGCTTGGCTGGGAAGGCTCATCTCCTTTGAGATGAAGTTAGCCCCTCAAAAAGGTAAGGTGAGGCAGTTTACCTATGGCGTCAGCATGGTCTTGGTAACAATATGTGTCATTGCTTTGCCAATCTACCTTCTGGTCAACTGCTTGAAGGGGGTTAATACAGTGGCATATATTGCTGTTGCTGGCCCCTTACTAAAATATAGTTTTTCTTTGCGTGGGCTTAGGCAGGCAGTCAATGCGGTCAGGCGGTCGCTAGCCAGAGATGATCTAGCCGAGGCTCGTATAAATTTGAGAACTTTAGTTAGCCGTGATACCTCCGGTCTGAATGAAAGTCACGTGATATCAGCTACAACAGAATCTGCAGCCGAAAATAGCTGTGACAGTATTGTAGCTCCACTATTTTATTTCTTGATTTTCGGAGTACCGGGAGCAATAGCTTACCGGGTAGTTAATACCTTTGATGCTATGGTGGGGTATCATGGTAAATTCGAGTATCTGGGCAAGTTCGCTGCTAAACTAGACGACGTGGCGAACTTTTTACCCGCACGGATTACCGGGATGATAATAGTTCTGGCTGCTTTAGTCTGCAAGAAAAATATGCCCCAGGCCTGGCGCATAATGCTTCGAGACCATAGTAGAACAGAGAGCCCTAATGCTGGCTGGACAATGAGTGCTATCGCCGGTGCTCTAGGTACACAACTGGAAAAGGTCGGTCATTACAAGCTGGGTGATAACTTGGAGCCATTATCATTAGCCACCATAGATGCTGCTCTGCAAATGATTTTTGCAGTAGCCATAATCTGGAGTTTTGTGTTCATTTTGGTTGAGGTGATACGTTTTGCTGCAGCCTAAACCGAACATAAGTAAACTTGCCCCATGTATCCACGGTGGGATTGATTATGCCGAGCTTAAGGGTTTGGGCATCCCGCCAGAGGCAATATTAGACTTCAGTGTTTGTTGCAATCCCTTTGGGCCGCCACCAGGCGTAAAAGAGGCCTTAGCCAGCGCCCCAATTGACAATTATCCTGACTCAGAGGCCAGCCATTTGAAACAATTGCTCGCCGAAAGGCTGAAAATAGCTGCCGACAATATTCTAATAGGTAGTGGCTCAACCGAACTCATCAGGTTGTTGACAATTGTCTACTTCGGCAGAGATGATTTAGTGCTTATTCCGCAGCCAACTTATGGTGAGTATGAAATAGCCTGCCATATTGTTGATGCTCAGATATTGAAGCAACCGGTGTTGTCAGGGCCGTGTTTTCGTCTAAATATTGCTGAAACAACTAACCTGATTCAAAAATACCGACCTAAAGGGGTATTCCTGTGCAATCCGAACAACCCTACCGGAGAGTACCTGAGTAAGAGAGAGGTCAAACATATTATGTTGGCTATGAAAGATGGCCTGCTTATTCTGGATGAGGCCTATATTGCCTTTACTGAAAAGGCTTGGCTGTCACAGGATTTGGTAGATAATGGCAATCTGGTTATCCTGCGATCAATGACCAAGGATTATGCTTTAGCTGGATTGCGTCTGGGTTATGCCATAGCTGCCAAGCCGGTAATTTCTGCTCTAAAACGAGTTTGCCCACCGTGGAATGTAAATTCTTTAGCCCAGAAAGCTGGAATTGTAGCCATTAGTGTGCGAGGCTATCTGGACGAATGCAATAAAAAGATAAGCGAGGCCAAAGCTTTTCTAGTAAGAGAGCTGGAGTGTCTGGGGTTATCACCAATACCCTCGCAAACTAATTTTTTCTTGGTTAAGGTGGGCAATGCTACAAAATTCAGATTGGCGTTGCTGAAAAAGGGGTTCCTAGTTAGAGATTGCACCTCGTTCGGTTTACCCGAATATATCCGTCTGGCACCGCGCACCTTGCCTGAATGTCAGAAGTTAATCGTTGCGATTAAGGAGGTGACTAGCGCGAACCATGTCAGTTAGGCATGATTTAATTTTGTTTATAATTAAGGAGGAATATGATAAAGCAGTTAATAAACGAGAAAATATTCTTCATTACAGCAACATGTCTACAATAATTAGTTTCAGGAAGGAATAATGGTTGAAAAAGATTCTAAAGGTCTCGTTCATATCTACACAGGTGATGGTAAAGGCAAGACTACGGCAGCTTTAGGTTTGGCGATGCGCGCTGTAGGACAGGGGATGAAAGTAGCTTTCATCCAGTTCCTGAAAGGGATGCAATGCGGGGAACATTTTTTTATTTCACAGTATCAACCTTTTAAAATAGTCCAGATAAGTGTTGGCAACAGTTTCGGCAAGTCTAAAGAACAGCTAGGCCGGGAAGCCCAGCAGACACTAGCTTACGCTGAACACGAGATACTTAGTGGGGCATATGACCTGGTCATTCTAGATGAAATTTTTGTCGCAGTCAGCCAAGGCCTAATAAGCGTTAAACAAGTGTTAGATTTACTAGATGAGAAACCGAGCTCGGTCGAGTTAGTTTTAACCGGTCGCGGGGCACCGCCTGAGATAGTCCAGCGGGCTGACCTGGTTACTGAAATGCTCATGATAAAACACCCCTTTACCGATGGGACAGGTGCCAGACGTGGCATCGAATATTGAGCGAGGTGCTTAAAGCAATGGCTAGTTCTTTAGATAAAATACTTAAAGAAATAAGGCCGTTAGATAGTTCGGCAATGGCTGCTGCTCAGCGTCGTCAAAATAGCTTGACAAAACCACAAAATAGCCTGGGCAGGCTGGAAGAACTATCAATTCAAATTGCCGGGATCAAAGGCGAAGCCATGCCTAAACTGGAACACAAAGCTATAATCGTAATGGCGGCCGACCATGGCGTGGCTGAGGAAACTGTCAGTCTATATCCGCAAGAGATCACTCGGCAAATGGTTTTCAATTTTCTCAAAGGTGGTGCTGCCATAAATGTCCTGGCTGAACAAGTAGGTGCTCGCGTGGTTGTGGTAGATATGGGAGTAAAAGGTGGTTTTCAACCGTTGCCAGGGCTTATGTGTAAAATGGTCGATTTCGGCACAAAGAATATGGCGCATGGGCCAGCTATGACTAGACAGCAGGCCATAGACAGTATTGAAGCTGGCATTCAGGTAATCGAGGCTGAGCTTGGTAAGAGGCTTGACATTATTGGTACAGGGGATATGGGCATCGGCAACACCACGGCCAGCAGTGCCATTTTTTCTGCTTTCAGCGGTCGGCCGGCCAAGAAAGTCACCGGCCGGGGCACCGGGATAGGTGATAGGCAGCTCTCTCACAAAATCAAAGTGATCGAAAGGGCTCTGTCGGTCAATAAGCCGAACCCTAAAGACCCGATTGAGGTGCTGGCCAAGGTTGGCGGTTTTGAAATCGGTGGCCTAGCTGGGGTTATGCTTGCTAGTGCTGCATACAGAATACCAGTAGTCCTTGATGGATTTATATCAGGGGCAGCAGCACTTATTGCTTCGGGATTATCGCCTCAGGTAAAAGACTATCTCATTGCCGCCCACCTGTCAGCGGAAGCAGGCCATGAATTACTGCTTCAATTTCTTGGATTAAAGCCGCTGCTCAATTTGAACATGCGCCTGGGAGAAGGTACCGGTGCTGCTGTAGGTATTTTTTTAGCTGAGGCTGCCGTGAGGACTCTAAGCCGGATGGCTACTTTCGCCGAAGCCGGCGTTTCCGAGGCTAAGCAACTTGAAATATAACCGGGAGTTTCAATTTTGGGATTTTGGGCAGCCGTCCAGTTTTTGACTATACTCCCAACTCCGCTTCGTGACAAAATCACAGCCGAAACATCCGGTCAATCTTTAACCTATTTTCCTGTGGTAGGTTTAATTTTGGGAGCCATACTGTTCGGATTGTATTACGGGATGTCTTTGATTCTGCCTTCTTCGATAATATATGCAATTCTTATCGCATCTTTGGCAATACTCACGGGTGCTCATCACCTTGACGGCTTTATAGACACATGTGATGGACTTATCGCTGGCAAAAGCAGCGAAGAGAGGCTTGCTATAATGTCAGACAGCAAAGTCGGCGCTTTCGGCATTGTTGGTGTAGTTGTTTTGTTGCTACTGAAATACGTTTCATTATCCGCAGCACCGACATTGCAGGCCCTTTTGCTTATGCCAGTGATTGGTAGATGGGCAATGGTGTCCGTTATTTTCACCTTCCCCTACGCTAAACTTTGGGGTATGGGGTTAGCCTTTAAGCAGGGGGCCACTTGGCGAAGGTTGACCCTAGCCACAGCTGTAGCTTCAATCGTATCTGTAGCACTTCTAAGGTGGTGGGGGTTAGTGCTGATAGCAGTTATCTGGCTTGTCATTTTCGGTGTCGGCAGTTATCTTTGTTCGCGGTTGGGAGGACTCACCGGCGATAACTACGGTGCTATGAACGAGATCGTTGAGGTTCTAGTGCCGTTGTTACTAGTCGTATTATGGAGGCTAATTTGACGAAATATCCAAACTCGTTGAGCTGTAACAAAAACCTGTATTAAAGTATGTTAAAACGGTAGGCAATCCGTTCCGAAGGTTGAAAAATAACTATAGCTACTTGGTCCTAGATATTTTGGAGTGAGACTTTGTCTAAGGAGTTAATCCTCATTCTCGGTGGTGCTCGCAGTGGCAAGAGCCGATTTGCTCAGGAGCTTGCTGCCGGAATAGGCGATAAGGTTCTTTTTGTAGCTACTGGTGAGCCCCTGGATGAAGAGATGCAGGCCCGCATTGATGAACATAGAAAGAACCGTCCGGAGAACTGGCGAACCCTGGAGGCCCGTGCTGGCATCGGCAGACAGATTAACAAACAAGCCGGCGATGCCGATGTGGTGATTGTTGATTGCCTTACTTTGCTCCTGTCGAACCTGCTTAGCGATGAACCCAACTACATTGAGGCAGAGAACCGCGTGACTGCTGAAATAAATGAACTCATCGCCTCTATAAGCGGATTAGGTGCCACCTTCATCATTGTCTCAAACGAGGTCGGTATGGGCCTTGTGCCCGACAATAGGCTTGGCCGTATATATCGCGACATGTTAGGCAAGGCCAACCAGCTAATTGCTCAATGTGCCACTGAGGTCTACGTAATGGTAGCTGGTATACCGACAAAAGTGAAGCGGAAAAAGTGAAAAGAATTGTTTTAAATTAATCGATTGCATTAGCGGAGGCGAAAGATGAAATTCTGGGATTTAAAATCAGTGAAGCTGAATGAATTTCGTCCCGGCATCTGGAGCAAAATAGAAACTGGGGCAAACCTGACCATGGCTTTCATGAAGATAGAGGCTGGTAATGAAGGTACTGCCCATGAACATCCCTTTGACCAATGTGGCGTGGTAATCGAGGGAGAAATAGAGATGTCCATTGGTGAGGAGAAGAAATTGCTGAAGCCTTTGGAGACATATTTTATTACAGCGGGCACACGTCACAGCTGGAAAACACTAGCATCGTGGGCGAAAATTTTAGATGTTGCGCCAAAACAGAGCTGACAGCTAAGATTAAGAATTGAAATCATCTGAATAGAGGCTAACTTACATAAGACCTGCCTATGTTGTGACTATCTAAGCGACTGTATTCTTATTTGCCCCGGCTCCAGTGATTGTTTAATCTACTTGATAGCTGCTGGCCAGGAGTACTTTCGAAACCTTGAATTTTTTGTGACATATATCGACAAGCCGGGCCCTGTTCATTTGAGATCGTAGAAATTCAATAATTTGGACGTTGTTGTGATATGGATTATTGTTGATGTGACGCTTCCATAAACTCTCATTCCCTCTGCTGGTTCAGTACAACGAATTGACACCCAAGCGATGCTCTATTAAAATCCAAACAGGTGATAACAAGTGACCAGTGATGAAATCAGGGCAGCATTTTTACGCTTTTTCGAACAAAGAGGGCACCTGATTATTCCCAGTTCGTCTTTAGTTCCACACGGTGACCCTACTCTGTTGCTAACAACTGCGGGTATGGTGCAGATAAAGCCCTACTTTTTGGGGTTGGCCGTGCCACCTAGCCCAAGGTTAGCCTCGTGCCAGAAATGCTTCCGTACCACGGATATTGATTCAGTTGGCGATGCCAAGCACTTGACATTCTTCGAGATGCTGGGGAATTTCAGCGTAGGTGACTATTTCAAGAAAGAGGCTATTGCCTGGGCGTGGGAGTTTATCACCGAGCATCTGCACATTGTGCCTGAAAGACTGTGGGTGACCATCTATTTAGACGATGATGAAGCGTTTAAGTATTGGCAAGAGATAGGTTTCCCTGAAAGCAGGATAGTGCGACTTGGAGAGGAGGATAATTTCTGGGGCCCTGCTGGAGATTCAGGCCCGTGTGGGCCATGCAGCGAAATACACTATGATTTTGGCGGAGAATTTGGTTGTGGTAAGCGTGATTGTCAACCTGGCTGCGAATGCGGCCGCTTTTCTGAAATATGGAATCTGGTGTTTACTCAGTATGACCAAGACCGCAGTGGCAAACGAACTCCGCTGCCCAAGCCTAATATCGATACCGGGATGGGATTGGAAAGAACAGCGGTTGTCATGCAAGGAGTATTATCTGTTTATGATACAGATGTTTTCATTCCTCTGCGTGATGCGGTATGTGATTTGGCAGGTGTTATTTATGGCCGTGACAAAGCTATTGATCAGGCTGTCAGGATCGTGGCTGAGCACAGTCGGGCGATTGCCTTTCTTATTGCTGACGGTGTGCTACCTTCTAACGATGGCAGAGGCTATGTTCTGCGTCGGATATTAAGACGTGCTGGTTTCTTTGGCCGCAAACTGGGCATAGACAAGACATTCTTGGGCACGGTGGCTGATGCTGTAATCGCCAAGATGGGGCATGTGTATCCCGAGCTTATCAAAAATCGAAGGCTTATACAGGAAGTGGTTAAATTAGAAGAAGAAAAATTCGTCAGCACGCTTGATGCTGGAATGAATCTTGTTGATAAAGCTATTGATGAGGCCTTAATGCAGGGAAGAGATTATATTTCAGGCGCAGAGGCTTTCAGGTTCTGGGATACTTACGGTTTTCCTCTGGAATTGACTGTTGAGGTTGCCCAGGAGAAAGGATTAAGTGTTGATCTTGAAGGCTTCAGGGCTGAGATGGAGCAGCAACGAGAGAGAGCCAGAGCCGGTCATAAGTTTAGCCAGCCCATTACTTCAAAAGGTGTGCCCTCAGTTGCAGAACTTGGTACCACTGCAATTGTACAGCCGAGCCCAACTAGGTTTGTAGGTTATGATAAGATGAGAACCCGGTCAAGGGTAACTTGCCTCTTAGATCAGGATTCGGGTCTTAGCATAGTATCTGCCAGCCAGGGTCAGAAAATTGCTGTTGTTCTGGAGGAAACACCTTTCTATGGTGAGATGGGTGGTCAGGTGGGTGACACTGGTAGAATAACTGCTGATTCCAGTCAAATCGTCGTGCATGATACCATATGGTCTCCCTATGGCAGCTTGGCTGAAGGGGCTATTGTACATTTAGGTGAAGTTAGTAAAGGTACAATATCATTGGGCGATACCGTTGAAGCTGAGATAGATGTAAACCGCCGCCTCGATATTGCCCGAAATCATACCGCAACACACTTATTGCACGCTGGTTTACGACAGGTGCTGGGTGCTCATGCTTCCCAGAGGGGCTCTCTAGTTCATTCTGAAGGCTTTCGATTTGATTTCTCGCACCTGACTCCCATGAGCAAAGAGCAGCTCATTGATATCCAGCGTATTGTCAACGAGATGATACGCCAGAATTTGCCGGTTAGAAGCAAGATTGTGACTTACCAGGAGGCCATTAATAGTGGCGCAATTGCCCTTTTCGAAGAAAAGTATGGAGAAAAAGTTAGAGTGCTGGAGATAGGTGAGCCTGCCATAAGTGCCGAGCTTTGTGGAGGGACGCATGTCAGATATACCGGAGAGATCGGCTTTTTCATCATAACAAGTGAGGGTAGCATAGGTACAGGTTTGCGAAGAATTGAAGCTGTCACCGGGAGAGGCGCTGAGAAATATTTCCAGCAATGTCTTGGGGTATTGGAAACCGTAGCTGAAGAACTTAGAAGCTCGCCAGCAGAAGTTGCAGGCAAGGTAAAAGCTCTCCTAGCTGAACTTACGTCAGAACGCAAGCGTTCTGCTTTTATGGAGAAGGAATTACTGCGAGGTGCTGTTGAGACCCTGCTTAGTAAAGCAGAGCAAGTGGGTGGAATAACAGTTTTAGCGGCTAGAGTGCCAGCTATTTCGATGTCTGCCCTAAGGGAGATGGGTGATTTACTAAAGGATCGTCTGAAGAGCGCTGTAATAGTTTTAGGAATGGTTCAGGATGGAAAGCCTAATTTTATAGCTGTCGTCACGCCGGATCTGGTGGACAGAGGGTTGCATGCTGGTGATATTATTAAACATGTGGCTTCAATTACGGGGGGTAGTGGTGGCGGAAAAGCAACAATGGCACAAGCTGGCGGTAAGGATAAGAACAAACTCGATGAAGCTATTAATACAGTAAAACAGCTAGTCAGCAAGTATGGTAACCTTTGAGATGCGTGCTATGGGGCTGGACATTGGCGATAGAAGAATAGGGGTCGCTATCAGCGATCCTGAAAAGATTTTAGCCAGCCCCCTGGTTACTATAATCAGGGATAGTGATGATAAAGCTATAAATGCTATAGTCAAACTGGTCGACAGGCACAACGTGGGGCGAATTGTAGTGGGTTTACCTTATTCGCTTGATGGTAGTATTGGTAGACAGGCTAGCAAAGTAATGGATTTCATTAAAAGGCTTTCCACAGCCACGAACGTGGAAATCGAAACAAGGGATGAGCGTTTATCCACTGTAGCTGTTGAGCGTATGCTGGCAAAAGCTGGTGTCAAAAGCATCAGATCGAAATCACGACGTGATGCTGCAGCAGCTGCCTTTATCTTGCAAGGATATTTAGACAGTCTAAAAGACTGCGACTAATGACAAGTTTTATTAGCGTTATAGGATACCCGCTGAAGCACACTGTTTCTCCAGTTTTTCAACAGGCCGCTCTGGATTATTACCGTCTTGATGTTCGCTATGAAGTGTGGGAAACGAAAGCCAGAGACCTAGCAGTTGTGGTAAATCAATTGCGACAGCCTAAAAGTCTTGGGGCAAACATAACTATACCCTACAAAGAAGCGGTATTACCCTTTATGGACGAGTTGGATGACTTTGCCAGCTTTGTAGGTGCGGTGAATACCGTGGTCAATCGTGGCGGTAAACTGGCGGGTTTTAATACTGATGGGTATGGCTTTATCAAATCTTTACGAGAGGAGGCTGAATTTCAACCGGCAAATAAGAAAGTGGTGATTATTGGCGCTGGTGGAGCTGCTCGTGCAGTGAGCTTCGTTCTTTTGCGAGAAGGAATAGATTTGCTGGCCATCGCCAATCGGACATTGGCACGAGCTGAAAGCTTGGCAGATTCGCTAAAAAAATATGCTACTAATGAGGGAATTAAGGCTGCAATAATTGCTTTACCATGTCATGGATTTGAGTTTTCTAAGATGGTTAAAGGGTGTCATTTGATAGTAAACTGTACTTCATTGGGAATGAAAAATACTAATGAAGAGGGGCTGTCACCTTTAACGGGAGACTTAATCCCGCGAGGTGCTTTGGTTTATGACTTAGTGTATAATCCTTTAATAACACCTTTGATGAGGATAGCTAAAGAATCAGGAGCTTATACAATGGGCGGCTTACAAATGCTGGTTTATCAAGGCGCTGCCTCATTCAAACTATGGGTAGGTAGGGAAGCCCCAGTGGACATAATGCTTTCAGCGGCTGAGCAGGCTTTACTTAAGATGCAGGAGTAAGGGATGAAAAAGGCAGCTATCTTAGGCACATTTGTTCTGCTGGTGTTGGCTAATCTATCGATTGCCTGTTCCATTGGAACGAACAAAATTGCAGTAATCCCGCTAAGAGGACCGATACAATCGGAAGGAAGTGGGCTATTTTTCACCACCGATGTTATTACTCCGCAGATAGTCAGAACTCATTTAGAACGAGCCAAGAATGATACTGCTGTGAAAGCGATTGTCCTTCAAATAGAAAGTCCTGGGGGCAATGTTGCTGCCTGTCAGGAGATCGTAAACGAGCTCAGGCGTGTGGAGAAACCTGTGGTAGTTAGTATGGGTAGTGTAGTTGCTTCCGGAGGGTATTATATTTCGGCGCAAGCTGACAAAATTGTGGCTCTGCCTGGTACGTTGACCGGGAGCATAGGGGTTATTGCTCAGGTCCCCAACATTAAGGGGCTTTTTCAAAAGCTTGGCATAGAGATGGAAGTGTTTACAGGGGGAAAGTATAAAGACATGTATGCTGGGCTTAGAGAGCTAACTCTCGAAGAGAGGATAATAATGCAGGAAATTACCGACCAGCTATATGATCAGTTTGTTCAAGTAGTGGTTGAAGGCAGAGGCTTGACGGAGGAGAGGGTTAGGGAATTAGCTACAGGTCAATTATATACGGGAGTACAGGCGAAGGAGCTGGGTTTGATTGATGAGCTGGGTGGAGTTAACGTAGCTATAGAGCTAGCGGCTGGTTTGGCTGGTATCGAAAAGCCACAGGTTGTGTACTACAAGCGTGAAGTTCCTTCTTTACTGAGTACTTTGCTAGGGATGAATTTGCGGAATTTGAAGGGTCTAATTCGACTAGAGCCATTAAGTGTCGAAAGCCTTATTCTTCTGGAAATTCTGAATAACCCTTACCCACAGCCGGAATACCGTTAGCAAATCAGTGGTTAGGTACCTTGGGGCATTTTAGCTTTTACACTGCTGGAGAATCGCACGGCAAGGGTTTAGTTGCTGTTATTGAGGGAATGGTAGCCGGCTTGCCTCTAAGTGAAGAGTACATAGCGAAAGATTTAAGAAGGCGACAAATTGGTTATGGGCGAAGCGCTCGTATGGAAATAGAACATGACAGGGCCGAGATTATCTCTGGCGTGCGCCACGGCTTTACAATAGGCAGCCCGATAAGCCTGCTGATATGGAATCGTGTTTGGGATGATTGGCATGAGATAATGAGCATTTCCCCTATAGATAAAAAAATACCATTGTTAACCTTGCCCAGACCGGGTCATGCTGACCTTGCTGGCGTAATCAAGTATGGTCTAACAGATATTCGTCCGATTTTGGAGAGGGCAAGTGCCAGAGAAACAGCGGCTAGAGTTGCTGTTGGTGCTGTAGCTCGAAGATTTCTCGAAGAGTTCGGTATAGTAATTCGCAGTCATACGATAAGTATTGGCAAACATCGTTTGGTGAAGTTGCGCAAGCCGATAGATTGGCAACAAGTTGAGGATTCTCCTGTTCGCTGCGCTGATCCTGGGGTGGAAAAGTCAATGATTGCGGCCATTGAGGGGGCTAAAGCTGAAGGAAATACACTTGGTGGTATTTTTGAGCTAATCGCCGTTGGAGTGCCTGTCGGGCTGGGTAGTCATGTACAGTGGTCTCGTCGGCTTGATGGTCAAATTGCCCAGGCGATAATGAGTATCAATGCTGTGAAAGGTGTTGAGATAGGAGATGGCTTTTCTTTAGCTAAGATGAGAGGTTCCCGGGCTCACGATGTGATCCAGCGTGGTTCGCATGGGGCAATGCCATTTTACCACCGAACTACCAATAGAGCTGGGGGCATTGAGGGTGGAATAAGTAACGGAGAACCAATTGTAGTCAGGGCGGCGGTGAAACCAGTTGCTACGCTTGGTAAACCATTGCCATCTATAGACCTGCGCAGTAAAAAAGCAAGCAGAGCTCATTATGAAAGGAGCGACGTTTGCATTGTTCCCGCCGCTGGAGTTATCGGTGAGGCCATGTTGGCGATAGTTTTGGCAAATAACATGTTGGAAAAATTCGGTGGTGACCACCTAAAGGAAACATTAAGAAACTATAACAACTATATGAGCTCTGCTTTTTCTTTCGGTTATCATGCATCGTCCGAAGCCAAATAGAAACATTGCTCTTACAGGTTTTTCAGCTACTGGCAAATCAACTGTAGCCAAGAAAGTAGCTGAATTTTTGAATTGGGCCTTTATAGATACGGATGATGAGATAGTCAGAATTAGCGGCAAACCCATTCCGGAAATTTTCGCGCAAAATGGAGAGTCTGAATTCAGAAGGCTTGAACGTGAAGTATTACGGGAAGCTTGCCGAAAAAGGAATGTGGTTATAGCTACGGGAGGTGGAGCTATCCTAGACCCTGTGAACCAGGAATTGCTTTGTAAGACTAGCGTCGTTATTTGTCTGGAGGCCAAGCCGGAAACTATATATCAACGCCTGCTCCGTGATGGTATTTACTCTTCTAATCCTGTGGTACGACCGTTGCTCGTTGCTGATAATCCTCAAGAACGTATAAAGCAGCTTAAGGCTTACAGGCAGCCTTATTATGCTATTGCGGATTGGACGGTCCATACAGATAATCTGACCGTTCAGGAAGTAAGTCAGGAGGTGATAAAGGGCTGGCGGTATATAATTCGCACTGAGGGTAAGCGACCTGATGATCCTGATTTGGCTTGTGAAGTGAAAACAGCAACTTCCAGTTATCCAATCTTTGTTGGATGGGGTCTGTTGAGTAAACTTGGGGACAAAATGAGACAGGCTGGTTTATCGGGCACAGCTAACCTTATTAGCGATGAAGTCGTTTTTTCTATTTATGGGGCACATGTTACAGAGACGTTGGAAAAGGCGGATTTCAACGTTAACTGCTGTGTGGTACCTCCCGGCGAAGCTACAAAGAATATCGCACAGGTAGTCAAAATTTATGATTTTCTTATTGAGCGCCATACTGAGAGGACTGATGTAATAGTTGCTTTGGGCGGTGGAATGGTTGGTGATTTGGCTGGCTTTGTTGCGGCTACTTTTGCAAGAGGATTGCCTTGGCTTCAGGTTCCTACCACTTTGATAGCTATGGCAGATGCCAGTATCGGGGGAAAGGTAGCCGTTGACCATCCACGAGGGAAAAACCTGATAGGTGCTTTTTATCAACCAAGCCTTGTTTTGGAGGACATTCAAACTTTGACCACTTTGCCTGAGCGGGAGTTCATTTCAGGGTGGGCTGAGATTATCAAACATGGTTTAATTCTTGATGGCGAGCTTTTCCAACTTATAGAAGGCAATGTTGACAGGCTTATTAAATTGATACCCGATATCACATTAAACATTGTTGTCCGGAGTGCCTGTCTGAAGGCTCAAGTTGTTGCAGAGGACGAGAGAGAAACTGGGAGACGGATTATACTAAACTATGGACACACCATAGCTCATGGGCTTGAAGCTGCTACCAGATATAGACGCTTCCTCCATGGTGAGGCGGTAGCTATAGGAATGATGGGAGAGGCTAAACTGAGCAATAGGTTGGGTCTATTACCTCAACATGTTGTTGAACGGCTGGAGGCACTTTTGCAGAGATTTAATTTGCCTACCTTTTGTTCGAGAGTAGCTTTAGCTGATGTGCTTGCAGCTATGAAGCTGGATAAGAAAGTCCGTGGTAAAGAAATACAGTGGGTTTTACCAGTGGATATTGGCAAGGTAACAATTCGCGGCGATGTGCCTCAAAAAGAAGTTGTGGGTGTCCTTAAAGAGGTGATAAAACTTTGAAGATTTTGGTGACCAATCAGAAAACGTTTCTTGATCACATTGGCGTATTAAAGCCTAGAGAGACGGCTTTACTTACCTTTATTGGTGCTTGCTCATCAATTGTTGCTGCCGGGAGATATTTGCCTTTAGATGCCTTTGTCCTTGCTTTAGTAGCCATTTTTCTTGGCAGTGCTGGGTGTAACGGGCTAACTAACTACCTTGACAGAGATGTGGATGTCAGGATGGTGAGGACAGCTAATCGGGCTTTGCCTTCAGGACGTATTTCACCTCCACAGAAGGTTTTACCGCTTATCATAGTGCTTTTGATAGCTGCACTTGCATTAGCCTGGCTGTTACATCCTCTTTGTTTCCTATTTGGCTTGATTGGCATTGTTGCCGCAGCAGTGTGGCGAAAGACTGTTTCCTGTACATTTCTTGGCATAGTTGCCGGTTGTAGCCCAGTTCTTATCGGCTGGTATGCTCTCAGACCTACCTTTGATTTTGTTATCCTGCTACTTTGTTGCCTGGTTGCTATCTGGACTCCAATTCATGTCTGGAGTGTCATGATCGCCAACCGGGATGATTATTTAAGTGCCGGTTTAAGTTACTTCCCATTAAGCTGGCAAGTCAAGGATGTGGTAAAAGTGCTTTTTGTTTTAGCCATTTTCTTATATCTTGTTTCCATTCTTATTTATCTTGTCGGCGATTTTCATTATCTATATCTAATTGTGGCAAATATACTTGGACTATTGATGATTTATGCTAATGCCCGATTACTGTTCTCAATAACATCGACAGATGCCTGGCGAGTATACAAGTTGTCTGCATTTCCCTACCTAGGTGTAATCTTTTTGGGTATGTGTTTAGATATTTGGCTAATGCAGTAATGGATGCGAGCCTGATAGATACGTTAGAAGCTGCCTTTCACGCTAAAGCTATTGCTGTAGTTGGAGCATCTGAAACACCGATTTCTTTCGGTTATCATTATATGAGGCATCTTCTGGACTATGGTTACCCTGGCCGCATTTATCCCGTAAATCCCGAAAAGTCCACGATTTTAGGCCTGAAAGCTTACCCAGATGTATCCAATATACCGGATACCGTAGATTATGTTATCTGTTGTCTTCCAGCAACTAAAGTTTTGGAGTTGCTGACACAATGTCGCTCTCGTGGTGCGAAGGTAATTCATCTCCTCGCAGCTCGACTGAGTGAAACAGGTCGACAGGCCGCCAAGGACCTCGAAGCTAGTATCCTTCGGGAAGCTAAAAAGCTCGGTATCCGACTTATTGGGCCTAATTGCATGGGGATTTACTATCCGCGGGGCGGATTAGGGCACGGTTATGACTTATCGAGGGAGCCAGGAACAATAGGCTGTGTGTTTCAAAGCGGTGGTTCTTCTACGTTGCTCGTTCGTTATGGAGAATTGCGCGGGCTTCGTTTCAGCAAGGTCATCAGCTATGGCAATGCCCTTGACTTGGACGAGAGCGACTTCTTGTACTATCTTGCACATGATGACGAGACAAAAATTATAGCAGCTTATTTTGAAGGCGTAAAAAATGGCAAAAAGTTCCTCAAAGCTCTGACTGATGCAGCGCGGGTCAAGCCTGTTATTGCCATTAAAGGTGGGCGGAGTATGGCAGGGGCAAAAGCAGCTGCTTCACATACCGCTGCGATAGCCGGCTCTGCAATTGTGTGGCAAACGGCTTTCAAAAAGGCAAATGTAGTAATAGCCCAAGACTTGAATGAGCTTGTTGATTTGCTTGTTGCCTTTTATTTCCTGCCCAAGATTACGGGGAACAGAGTTGCCATAGTCAGTGCCGGCGGTGGCCTAACTGTAATGGCTGCCGATCTTTGTGAGGAGGCCGGACTTGTCGTGCCACCGTTACCTGAAGAGATTAGAGAGGAACTCAAGGTACGAGCACCGGAAATATGGGATTGGCTTAACAATCCCATAGATGGCTCTGCCGTGGCTACAATCTCTACAGGTTTTCCAGAGACTCTTATGGAAATCACAAAAATTCTGGCCAGTAGCCCCAAATTTGATTTGGTCATTGCTGAATTCACTGATGACAATCCGTTTCAAGAAGAAATATGGTCCAACGTTGCAAAGAGTCAAACCGAGGCATTTATTAATCTTTCCAGAAAAAAGTTGAACCCTTTAGTCGCCGTAGTTAGCAGTGGAATAACCGATTCCAAGCGCTGCAGGCACGGGCGCTGGAAGATGCTTGCCGAACAGAGAATGAGACTTATTGATGCCCACATTCCGACCTATTCTACAGTCGCTGAAGCTGCGAGGGCGGTCAGCAAGTTTATAAATTACTGGAAAGCGCGAGCTGAAACTTAGCTTGGTGGCAAGGCAGCATTACCCACGTCTTTGTCAGCTTGGTGTTAACATAAGAGCTTGAGGATAGAAAGACATTTTACAGTTATAGAAACTTGCTCGAATACAAAAGCGCGCCTTGGAGAGCTTGTTACGGGGCATGGGGTTGTGCCGACCCCGGCATTCCTTCCGGTGGCAAGCCAAGGCACGGTTAAAACCTTAATTCCAGAAGAACTCAAAGATATCGGTGTGACTATAATACTGGGTAATGCTTACCACCTGTACCTGCGACCTGGCATAGATGTTATTGAGAAATTAGGGGGATTGCATCGATATATGGCCTGGGATAGACCAATACTTACCGACAGCGGCGGTTATCAGGTTTTTAGCTTAGCTCGACTGTGTAAAGTTTCTGATGGTGGTGTTATTTTTCGTTCTCACATAGATGGTAGCGAGCATATGCTTACTCCTGAACTTGTCATTGAACTTCAACAGAAATTGGCAGCAGACATTATTATGACGCTGGACGAGTGCCCGACTATCAACGCCGCTGCCTCAAAGATTTACGAAGCTGTGAACAGAACATTTAAATGGGCGGAAAGGTGTCGAATCTACCATCAGAGAGATGACCAGCTTCTTTTCGGTATTGTTCAGGGGGGTATTTTTCCGGAGTTGCGCCGACAGTCAGCGAAAGCCATCACCTCCCTGGACTTTGCCGGCTATGCGATTGGTGGTTTAAGCCTAGGCGAGCCTAAGGAATTGACTTGGGCAATGGTGGATGAAGTGGTAGCCTACTTACCTTTAGACAAACCGCGTTATCTTATGGGCATAGGTTCGCCTGAGGATATCATTGAAGGGGTAAGCCGAGGAATAGACCTTTTCGACAGTGCGCTGCCTACAAGAGTGGCCCGTAATGGCGGTCTATTTACTAGGTGTGGAAGGCAGAACATACGGAAGGCACTGTACAAGACGATGGAACTGCCTGTGGATAGCGATTGCGATTGCTATACCTGCCGCACCTTCTCTGCTGCTTATCTCCACCATCTATTCAAATGTGAAGAGCTTTTAGGCTACAGGTTGGCTACTATACATAACCTACGTTTCATCATTAGAATGCTACAGAAGATACAAGATTCCATCAAGCAGAATACCTTTAGCAGCTTCAAAAACGATTTTCTAAGCCACTATCAGGTTACCGATGAGGAGGTCAGGCTCGCCCAGAAGCGAAAATGGTTAAATTCATCTAGGCACAGTGATGATGTCCATGTTTAGATGAATTCATACATTTACACATTATTTTGGGCAAACAGGACTAGCTAGCATACATGTGAGATCGTACCCGCCGATTAGTCGCTTGTTTACAGATTTTGAGTTTGAGATAAACTGGCAAATTGAATAGGGGTCTGGCTTAAGTTATAATCTTGGGACATCTTTATATGGGGGTTCCCTTGCTGAAAACTCATTATTGTGGGGAGTTAAAAGAAGAGCATGTTGGTCAAAACGTCATCCTAGCCGGGTGGGTTCACCGTCGTCGAGACCATGGAGGTTTGATATTCATTGATTTGAGAGACAAGGAAGGCATAGTCCAGGTGGTATTTAACCCAGACACATCAGAAAAAGCACATAAAACGGCAAGTGAACTTCGCATCGAGTACGTGGCTAAAATTGCTGGCAAAGTAGTTAAGCGTCCTCCTGGCACTGAAAATTTAAAGCTACCCACGGGGCAAATAGAAGTTATCGCCAGTGATATACAGATACTCAATACAGCGAAAACACCACCGTTTTACATAAATGAGGATGTGGAGGTTGACGAAAACCTTTGCCTTAAATACCGCTATCTTTATCTCAGACGCCCTAGAATGAAAGACAACATGATACTTCGCTACAAGGTCGAGAAATTTATGCGCGATTTTCTCGATGCCAGGGGCTTCGTTGAAATTGAGACGCCCATTTTGTTCAAAAGCACTCCTGAGGGGGCACGGGATTATCTTGTGCCCAGTCGTCTACACCCAGGGAAGTTCTATGCGTTGCCTCAATCACCTCAACAGCTCAAACAACTATTAATGGTCGCTGGCTTTGAAAAGTACTATCAGATAGCTCGCTGTTTTCGCGATGAAGACTTGCGTGCTGATCGTCAGCCTGAATTTACACAGCTCGACCTGGAAATGAGCTTTATTGACGAGGAGGATATCCTTAATCTTCTCGAAGAAATGTTCACGTCTCTGGTAGAGACCGTTAAACCGGAAATGCGGGTGTTAAAGCCTTTTCCACGAATTTCCTATGCTGAAGCGATAGACCGGTATGGTACTGATAAGCCGGATATGCGGTTCGGTCTTGAGCTAAAGGATCTGTCGACGATATTTGCTAATTCCGAGTTTTCGGTTTTTCGTTCTGTCCTCGAGAGCGGTGGTGCAGTGAGAGGTATATGCCTGCCGGGCTGCGCCGAATATTCGCATAAGCAACTCGAAGAATTGACCGAATTGGCGAAGTCTTATGGAGCCAAAGGGCTGGTAACGATGGCATTGCCTTCGGGTAACTACAAGTATCCGGAACAACTGACTCATGACAAGGTTAAATCTGTAGCCGCCAAATATCTGACTTTGGAGCAGCTAAGGGATATAGTCTGCAGGTTTGAAGCTAATCCTGGTGATTTGATATTAATTGTGGCCGGGGAGCGCAAGATGGTTGGTAAAGTGCTGGCTGAGTTGCGGCGAGAAATGGGGCACCGTCTTGGCCTCATTGACCGAAGTCTGTTGGCTTTTGTTTTTATTGTAGATTATCCCTTGTTGGACTGGAATGAAGAAACAGGGAAGTGGGAGCCGATGCACCATCCCTTTACAGCACCTGTGGAAGAGGACGTTCCACTACTTGATATAGACCCAGCCAAGGTGCGGGCGCGCCACTATGATATTGTGTGCAATGGTTACGAATTGTCAAGTGGGAGCATTAGAATTCATACGCGTCAACTGCAAGAGAAGATATTTCGGCTGCTTGGCTATAGTGATGAAGAGATAGAAGCACGTTTTGGGCATTTGCTTGAGGCATTTGACTACGGCGCACCCCCTCATGGTGGTATCGCACCAGGTATTGACCGTCTTGTAATGTTACTGGCAGGGGCAGAAAACATCAGGGAGGTGATCGCTTTTCCTAAGAACCAGAGCGCTATTGATGTTATGAGCGACTCCCCTTCCCCAGTTTCCAAAGCCCAACTTGGTGAGTTGCATTTGGAACTGAAGGTTGAGAAGATTACCCAGATGTAGCCTAAAAATATAGGATGAAGAGGTAGTACATAAAATAATGAAAGTATCCACAGAGCCAGTCAAGAATGGCCAGATGACATTGAAGATCGAAATGGAAGGCACGGAGGTAGACAGATACCTGGAGCGAGCTTACAATCGTCTGGTCAGGAAAGTCTCTATTCCGGGTTTCCGTAAAGGGAAAGCGCCAAGAGCAATACTCGAGCAACACATCGGTAAAGAAACTTTACTTCGAGAAGCTTTTGAGGATTTGATACCAGAGGCATACAAGGAAGCTACACAGAATATTGAAATAGACGCTATTGCGTCGCCCCAATTCGAGATTATTCAGACTGAGCCGTTAGTTCTAAAAGCAGTGATACCGTTGAGACCTACGGTCAAAATTGGAGATTACAAACAAATAAGGATTGATCCCAAACCTATACAAGTTGGGCAGGACGATGTTGATGCGGTTATGGAACAACTTCGTCTTCAGCAAGCGGTCTTATTACCGGTAGACCGTCCAGTCCAATTTGGAGATGTAGTAACTATAGATGTAGAAGGTGAGAAACAGGGAGAATCGTTCCCCATCCGTAAGAATCTGGTATATGAAGTTATTCAGGGGGCTAGGCTGCCCCTGCCCGGGTTTGCAGAGAAGCTGGAAGGCATGAGAAAAGGCGAGGAAAGGCACTTCGTATTATCCTATCCTGAAGATTATGAAATGCGGGAACTGGCTGGAAAAGAGCATACCTTTAAAGTCACAGTTACGGAGATAAAAGAGAAAAGACTGCCTCCGGTAAATGATGAATTTGCTAAGAAATTCGGTAGTCAGGATTTGGCTTCATTCCGGGAATTGGTATTTGCTGATCTAAAGGCAAGAGCGGAGGAGAGGACCCGAATGGAGCTTGAACAACAAGTAGTTAACTCCGCTATTGAAATGAGTGAAGTGGAATACCCACCGATATTAGTTGACAGGGAAATCGAGCGATTGCTGAATGAGGAGTCGAGGCATTTTCACCAGGGGATCAAAGGCCTAGCGAATTACTTGAAAAGTGTTGATAGAACGCTTGATGAGCATCTTGAGGAATTGCGCCCTGTAGCAAGCAGGCGTGTTGCCCGCAGCTTGGTCTTGGCGAAGATAGCAGAAGAAGAGAATATCGAAGTTGGTGAGGCGGAGATTGATGAGGAAGTAGAGAAAATATTGAAAGACGCAGGCAAACAAACCGAGGAGCTTAGTAAATTATTAGATTTGGCACAAACCCGCGAGTCTATAAAGCAGTTTATAATTGCTCGGAAAACTGTGGAACGGCTAGTTCAGATTGCCACTCAGAAAAGTTAATGAAACGAACCTTTAACACTAGCGTTTTTCCTACCAGTCAGTTTATGCTAAAATTCAACTGAGCACGGGTGGAAGGGAATGCCGCTTTATGAGTACTGGTGTAGCAATTGCCAACGCAAGGTCACGATATTTCACGTGACCTTAACTCAAGACTCGCCTATTTGTCCAAGATGTGGTAACAGCACCCTACGCCGGTTATTTTCTACCTTTTCCATACGTAGTAAAACATATAAAGATGTTTATGAAGATATCCTCTCCGATTCTAAGCTAACCAGGGGTATGTTGAGCAATGACCCGAGAGCTTTAGCCGAATGGAATAGGCGAATGAGTCAAGGTGAGGAAGTTGCTCCTGAATATAAAGAAATGCTTGAGCGGATGGAAAGAGGAGAGATGCCCACTGCGTTAGCTGGCACCGGTGCCGACGAGTCCTTTGAGGAATGTGAGTAATACTATGCCAGTTTATGAGTTTTACTGTTCAGCATGTGGTAAAAAGAGTAGCTTTTTTACAAGGACCGTCTTGACCTCTTTTGTGCCGAGTTGTACAAGCTGTGGTAGTCACGATTTGACTCGCATTATATCAACCTTCGCTTATCATAAGTCAATTAAAACCATTCATGAAGAGAGTGGCGAGCCGACTATGTATCCAAGTCCTGACTACTATAAGGATCCGCGTAACATAGGCAGGTGGGTGGAGAAGAGGTTTAAAGACATGGGGATGGAGATGCCTGATGAAATTCGGCAGAAGATTCAAGCTGCCAGAGAAGGTGTACTACCAGAACCCTTGAAGGACTTACAAAGTGCCTCACCAGATGCTGCGTATCATTGATGCTAATTGCAACCGT
>FMSI01015633.1_pt1 | contig 24090 bp, 27 predicted proteins | sample 1504471 | NCBI WGS metagenome assembly FMSI01 (sample SAMEA4475357, study PRJEB15587) | soil metagenome | biome: Soil; feature: Field | place: India | collected 2015-03-11 | depth 0 m
TAGAGCAGAGGACTGAAAATCCTCGTGTCGCCAGTTCAATTCTGGCTCCTGGCATTGCATTCCCCGTCCGCCTTGTCTCCCTCCTGCCCAGTGCCACAGAAATCATTGCGGCTCTTGGGTTGACGCCGTTTCTTGTGGGACGCAGTCATGAGTGCGACTATCCACCAGAAATTAAGGCGTTGCCAGTTTGTACGCGAGCACGGCTAGATGCAAAACAGTCCAGTTTAGCAATTGAACAAGCAGTTCAAAGCCTTCTGCGATTGGCCTTGGGCATTTATGATTTGGAGCTGGCAACGCTCCAACGGCTCCAGCCCACTCATATTATTACCCAAGATCAATGCGATGTCTGTGCTGTAACGCTAGGGGATGTCCAGCGGGCGATCGCTGAACTCTTTGACCCACCCCCCCAGTTAATTTCACTGCAACCCCATTCCCTGGCGGATGTTTGGCAAGATATTCGGCGGGTCGCTGTTGCCCTTGGGGTTTCTGCTGACCCCCTCCTAGATTCACTGCATACTAGGATTCAGGCTTGTCAAGCATGGGTGAGCGATCGCCCGCGGCGGCAGGTGGTCACCATTGAATGGATTGACCCGCTAATGACCAGTGGCAATTGGGTGCCAGAGTTGATTGCCCTAGCGGGCGGTGAAAATATCTTGGGTACAGCCGGAAAACACGCTTCCTATATTGAGTGGTCAACCCTGCTGGCAAGTGATCCAGAGGTGATCATTGTCATGCCCTGCGGTTTCGACCTCGAACGCACCCGTCAAGAACTCCACCAAGCAGTACAAACTTATCCTCAATGGCAACAATTGCGTGCCCTGCAAAGCGGTCAACTGTACATTGTGGATGGTAATGCGTACTTTAATCGCCCCGGCCCGCGCTTAGTGGATTCCCTTGAGATTCTTGTAGAAATTCTCCACCCGTCTCAGGACCTCAAGTTTCAAGGCATTGGCTGGCAGCGATATGCCCTATCCGTGGCAGAATAACCCATCAAGCAATGAATCTGAAGAAAAGATAAAAATTGACCGTTGCAGATTTGGCTATTTCGCCTAAGATGAGGGAAACTCAACTGATCTCATTGATCCCCTACCGTTGTCCCAAATACATCAATAGGCAAACTTACTATGGCAATTGGTTATTTAGCGCTGGTTTTGCATGCTCACCTCCCCTTTGTCCGCCACCCTGAGAGCGACTACGTCTTAGAGGAAGAGTGGTTGTTTGAGGCAATTACCGAAACCTATGTGCCCCTCATCTGGATGTTTGAGGGGCTAAAGCGGGACGGCGTGGACTTCAAAATCACTATGAGTATGACACCGCCATTGATTTCAATGCTGCGGGACCCGCTGTTGCAGGAACGCTATGATCAGCACTTGGCAAAACTAGAGGAACTGGCGGAGCTAGAGGTAGAGCGCAATACCTACAATGGCCACATCCGCTACCTTGCCGAGCACTATGCCCGAGAATTCAACCGCGTACGGCAGACATGGGAAAACTACGATCGCGACCTCGTCAAGGCTTTTAAGCAGTTTCAAGACACCAATAACCTTGAAATCATTACCTGTGGTGCCACCCACGGCTACTTGCCCCTGATGAAAATGTACCCTCAAGCGGTGTGGGCACAACTGCAAGTGGCCTGTGAGCACTATGAGCAAACCTTTGGTCGTCCACCCAAGGGGATTTGGCTACCAGAATGCGCCTATTACGAAGGCCTAGAGCGAATGCTTGCCGATGCGGGTTTACGCTATTTCATTACGGATGGCCACGGTATTCTCTATGCCCGGCCCCGCCCTCGCTTTGGCACCTATGCGCCTATTTTCACTGAAACTGGGGTGGCTGCCTTTGGCCGCGATCATGAATCTTCCCAGCAGGTGTGGTCCTCAGAGGTGGGCTATCCGGGGGCGCCTGAATACCGTGAGTTCTACAAGGATTTGGGTTGGGAAGCGGAGTACGAATACATCAAGCCCTACATCATGCCCAATGGTCAACGCAAAAATACGGGGATTAAGTACCACAAAATCACCGGACGGGGTCTTGGTTTAGGGGACAAGCAACTCTACGACCCCTATTGGGCACGGGAAAAGGCGGCTGAGCACGCTGCTAATTTCATGTTTAACCGCGAAAACCAAATTCGCTACCTGCACCACCTGATGCAACGTCCGCCGATTGTGGTTTCTCCCTACGATGCTGAACTCTATGGCCACTGGTGGTATGAAGGGCCTTGGTTCCTTGACTTTCTCTTCCGCAAGGTCTGGTTTGACCAAGACACCTTTGCCATGACCCACTTGGCAGACTATCTGCGCGCCCATCCCACCCAGCAGGTGTGCCGTCCTTCCCAGTCCAGTTGGGGCTACAAGGGCTTTCATGAATACTGGCTGAATGACACCAATGCTTGGATTTACCCCCACCTCCATAAGGCTGCTGAACGGATGATTGAACTGGCCAAGGGGGAGCCGTGGGATGAGCTGAGTTGGCGTGCCCTCAACCAAGCGGCACGGGAATTACTCCTTGCCCAATCCTCAGACTGGGCCTTTATTATGCGGACGGGAACGATGGTGCCCTATGCGGTTCGCCGCACCCGTAGCCACCTGATGCGCTTCCACAAGCTCTACGATGACATCAAAGCACAAAAAATTGATGCCGGCTGGCTGGAAAAAGTGGAAGCCATTGACAATATCTTCCCCCACATTAACTATCGGGTCTATCGCCCCTTGTAGTCAGGGTTGCGCTTAGAGAACGCCAAAGCCTTTGCGTTTCTTTTGCTTCTTGGGCTTTTTGGCAGCCTGAGCACGTCCCCCTCGACCCATCGGGTTCATGCCCGGCATACCCATTCCCGGAAAGCCCCCTTGACCCATCTGCTGCATCAGCGATCGCATCCGCTGGAAATCGCTGACCAACTTTGTGACATCGGCCACTTGATAACCAGAACCTTTGGCAACCCGTTCACGGCGACTGGGGGAGCTAGCGAGAAGTTCAGGATTGCGGCGCTCTTCGCGGGTCATGGAGTTAATCATTGCTTCTGCCCGTTTGAGTTGCACTTCCCCCTGCTGGAGTTGCTCCGTTGAAATTTTATTCATGCCGGGAATGAGCTTCATAATTCCCGCCAGGGAACCCATATTTTTTAGCAGGCGCAGTTGCTTGAGGAAGTCATCAAAGTCAAACTGGGCTTCGAGGATTTTGCGGGACATTTTTTCAGCATCGGCCAAGTCCACTTCCTCTTGGGCTTTTTCGACAAGGGTGAGGACATCCCCCATCCCCAAGATGCGAGAGGCCAAGCGATCAGGATAGAAAGGCTGGAGAGCCTCGACTTTTTCACCCACACCAATAAACTTAATCGGCTGCCCAGAGACCTGTCGCACAGAGAGGGCTGCACCGCCGCGTGTATCGCCATCCAGTTTGGTGAGAATGGCTCCCGTAATCCCCACCTGCTCATGGAAGGCACGGGTGAGGTTGGCCGCCTCTTGCCCCGTCATCGCATCCACCACTAAGAGGGTTTCGTGGGGTTGTACTGCGTCCTTAATGGCTGCCAGTTCTGCCATCATCTCGGCATCAATTTGTAGGCGCCCCGCTGTATCAATAATCACGGTATCCACACCAAGTTCCTTGGCTTTGGCTACCCCTTGGCGAGCAATTTCCACGGGGCTCACCGCTGTACCCATCTCAAACACCGGCACGTCAATTTGTCTGCCGAGGGTGATCAACTGATCAATCGCCGCGGGACGATAGACATCGGTGGCCACCAAGAGGGTGCTGCGGCGTTCTTTGCGCAGGTGCAGGGCAAGCTTTGCTGTGGCGGTGGTTTTCCCCGTTCCCTGTAAACCGGCCATGAGAATAATCGTGGGGGGTGGCTCCCCGTGAGCAAGGGGACTGTGGGATTCCCCCATGACCTCAACGAGGGCATCGTAAACGATTTTGATAAATTGCTGATCGGGACGAACTCCGGCAATTACCTCGGCACCGATCGCCCGCTGACGCACATTTTCAATAAAGTCTTTAGCGACCTGTAGGTTGACATCGGCCTCTAATAGGGCACGGCGCACTTCCCTAAGAGCTTCTTGGATATTGTTTTCCGTAATTTTGTCTTGACCCCGTAGGGTTTTCCAAGCAGATTCAAGGCGTTCAGCAAGGGCGTCAAACATAGATTACAGCTCAAGGGGCGACAAGAATTTCATCGATCTTAGAGTATTGATCGTAGCAAACTGTCTTTCCCATACAGTTTTGGCTTCCGATTTAAGCAACGGACTGCGAGTTGCAATTTGTAGCAAAGTTAGCAGTGGTCGTCAACTGTATCCGCTAGGCTTTCACGGTAAGATAAGAACATTAGGGTTAGAGTCTTTAATTTTTATCAGGTTCTATAAAGACTGCCTATTAAAGGCTCTGATCGGCGGGAGGTGTCCCATGCTTGTGATCCTCACCCAAAATCAAATTTTACCGTCACAGTCTGTGTGTCAATCCTGCTTGTTTGCCGATCGTCAAGGCCAACCCCGCTGGCATGAGGGGCAGCTCCGTTGTGGGGCGCCTCTAGGGAGTACTGCTGAAGCGGGATGTCAACACTTTCGCTGTCAAATGGGGTTTCATTTAGTGGCGGTGTCAGACTTGCCGACTCCTCTGGAGCAAGACTATTGAGGGAAATCGCCACTAAGGAATATCAATGCTGGAATTAGAGAACTACGATCCGGGAGACTTTTACGACGAGTGGTTTCTAGCCAAAGGACAGCCACGACCTTTTATTGAACCGTTGTTACAACGGGTGCGATCGCTCCCAGCGGGAGAACTGCAACAGCGCCAAAAAACCGCACAACAGGTGATGTTTAACATTGGCGCCACATTCACGGTCTATGGTGCTGCTGAGGGCACCGAGCGGATCATGCCCTTTGATATTCTGCCGCGTGTCATTCCAGCCCAAGAGTGGCAAGCCCTTGAACGGGGTCTCAAGCAACGGATTGCGGCGCTCAATACATTTATTGCTGATGTCTATAGCGATCAAAAAATTATTAAGGATGGTGTCATCCCACGGGAACTGATTGAGTCGTCCAAGGGCTATCTGCGTCCCTGCCATAACCTGAAGCCGCCGGGGGGCATTTGGTGCCATATTACGGGTACCGACTTAGTGCGCGATCACGATGGCACCTTCTATGTCCTAGAGGATAACCTGCGCTGCCCTTCGGGGGTCTCCTATGTGCTGGAAAACCGCCGGGTGATGAAAAGCACGTTTCCCCTTGTCTTCAAAGAACTGCACATTCAACCCGTAGACGAGTACCCCAGCCATCTCCTGGAAACTCTGTTGAACCTTGCGCCCCCTGGCCTACCGGACGTGACCGTAGTGGTACTGACGCCGGGGATGTACAATTCCGCCTATTTTGAGCATTCCTTCCTGGCTCAGCAAATGGGGGTGACCCTCGTGGAAGGGCGGGATTTGGTGGTGGCCGATGGCTATCTACAGATGCGCACGACCAAAGGTCTGAAGCGCGTGGATGTGGTCTATCGCCGCATTGATGATGACTTCATCGATCCAGCGGTATTTCGTCCTGATTCGATGCTGGGGGTCAGGGGTCTGATGGAGGTTTATCGCCAAGGGCGGGTCGCGATCGCCAATGCCCTCGGAACTGGCGTGGCCGATGACAAGGTGATTTATGCCTATGTGCCACAAATGATTCGTTATTACCTCAGTGAGGAACCCCTACTGCCCAATGTACCTACGTACCTATGTTGGGAGCCACAACAGTTGGATCATGTGCTCAAGAACCTCGATTCCCTCGTGGTGAAATCCGCCAACGAGTCCGGAGGCTATGGCATGCTCATCGGTTGTCAATCGACTGCTGAGCAGCGGGCAGAATTTGCAGAGCGCATCAAAGCCAATCCCCGCAACTACATTGCCCAGCCCACCCTTTCGCTGTCGCGCGTGCCCACCCTGCTGGGGAATGAAATTGTTGGTTGCCATGTGGACTTACGCCCCTATATTCTGTACGGCAAGGAAATTTATGTCCATCCCGGTGGCCTGACGCGGGTGGCGATGAAGCGTGGCTCATTGGTGGTGAATTCTTCCCAAGGGGGCGGGAGCAAGGATACTTGGGTGCTTAATGAGTAGAGCCCTCTTTTGGAGACAGGGGATGCTAGCGGTAAGGCGCCACCTATGTTAAACAATTATTAGCTATGAGCCAACGCTGATCGGTGAACTTAGCCTAAACTTGCTGAGGTATTGAAGGAATTTAAGCGCATGAATGAATTTGAGACATCCCCAACCACAGAAGCCACCCATACGGAAAAGCCCATTTTTGAACCAACGCCAGCCCCAGCACACCTAGCGGAACGGGAGCAAGCCACAGCCCCTAAGGTAGGCGGTCTCACGAATGAACAGCGGCAACAGGTTCGTGAAAAACTCTATTGGCTCCTCACAGTCTTCCCCGATCAGGTTAGTGCATTTCTGGGTGAATACCAGCAGCCCCTGCGCACCCTCCTCATCATTCTCGCCACTGTTCCTTTTGTGGCACTGGCGGTTGCTATTTTGGAAGTGGTGAATGCCATTCCCCTCCTAGGGCCGACCTGTGAACTCGTGGGCTTTGGCTACACTTGTTGGTTTCTCTATCGCTATGTCCTCTTTGAAGCCGGTCGCCGTGAATTTGGCCAAAAGGTGAACGAGTACAAATCCCGTATCCTTGGCAACGAAGGCGGCAGTTCTTCCTAAGGGAATTCATGCGGCTGCACTACCTCCAGCACGTGCCCTTTGAGACCCCTGCCCATATTGCCCAGTGGGCGATCGCCCGTGGTTTTGATTGGCAAGGCAGTCATCTCTATGCAGGCGAGCCGCTACCAGCATTGACGGAGGTAGATGCGCTGATCGTTATGGGCGGACCCATGGGGGTACACGATGAGGCTGTTTATCCGTGGTTAGGGGCTGAAAAGGCCTTTTTGCGCCAAGCGATCGCCAACGGGTTGCCCATTTTCGGGATTTGCCTTGGTGCTCAGCTCTTGGCACAAGTCCTAAGGGCAGAGGTCACCGCAGCACCCACGCAGGAAATCGGCTGGTTTCCCATTGAACTCACAGCAGCCGCCCAAGCGCATCCTTGGTTTCAGGATTGGCCACCCCAACTGACGGTGCTGCATTGGCATGGGGAGATGTTTAGCCTCCCTGCGGGTGCGATTCCCCTCGCCAAAAGTGCCGCCTGTCCGCAGCAAGGATTCTTGTGGGGCGATCGCGTTGTTGGTCTTCAGTTTCACTTAGAAGTCACCCCCGCTAGCCTTGGGGAGTTGATTCAGCACTGTCAGCACGAGCTCGTCCCCGGCCCTTATATTCAATCCGCCACAGAGATTCAAGCCCAAGCGGCGCAAACGGCACGCTTGACCCCCTATCTGGAACGTTTACTTGAGCGCTGGATTCAGTCGTGATCATTACCAGTCGGCAGAATCCCTTGGTGCGCTCGATCCGTAGGCTGCACCACCGCAAATATCGGCAAGGGCACTTGCTTTTGGAGGGGACTCATTTGCTCCAAGAGGCACTGGCAGCCGGCTATCGCTTATCGGTGGTTTGCTATACCAGCGCTTGGCAAGCAAAGCAATCGCCAACATTTTGGCAGCAGGTTGTCCACAGGAGCGATCGCGCTGTTGAAGTCAGTGAAGAGGTACTGACTGCCCTCTGCACCACAACCACTCCCGATGGTGTCGTTGCCGTTGCCGACCATACACCCCCTCCTACCTTGCCACTCCAGCGTTTAGGTCTGTGCTTAGTCACGCTTCAGGATCCGGGCAATTTGGGAACGATTATTCGCACCGCCGCCGCCGTGGGCGTTGAGGGGCTATTGCTGACCCCCGATTGCGTCGACATGACCCATCCAAAAGTGTTGCGTGCCAGTGCCGGCCAGTGGTTTCGCCTACCGATGCAAACGGTTAGCGATAGTTTGGCAACTCTCAAAGCCTACCAAGCCCAAGGATGGCAAATTGTCGTTACGTTACCCACCGCACCCCTGATCTATTGGCAAGCGAATTTTCGTCAACCCACGTTGCTTGTCATGGGAAATGAAGGCCAAGGGTTACCCCCGGCCTACCAAGATCTAAACTTTACGGCACTGAGGATTCCTCAGGAGCCAAATGTCGAATCTTTGAATGTGGCGATCGCCACGGCAGTGCTCTTGTACGAAGTTTATCGCCAACGCTCGCTGGACTAAACCACAAAAAAGTTGAGAACGCCCACCACCAGCACTAGGGCAATCCATAAGCCGGAGCCAAGGAAAATTAACTGCTTTGAGCGATCCCAATCTTGGGGAGAGGCGTAGGCCACTGGCACACCCACCACCATCACAAAGGACAGGATGACAAGGGCAGCAAGAGCCAGTTGAAAGAGAATCGTCATTGTTGCTAACTCCCAAATCTTATCAGCGGCAATGGTAGCGAAGCAGCTACCTCTGAACTAGCATTATCGCCTATTTCTTGACCCTAAACTAGGCTCAGGAGCGACTTATATCGCAACTACTGCCAGCCCTGAGCTAGCCACGATCGCGGATCGACGCACTCGCCATTAACGTAGAGTCCCCAATGTAAATGGGGTCCTGTGGAGGCACCCGTATTGCCAACAGTACCAATGACTTGCCCCGCCTCAACCATTTGTCCTTCTTGGACGCGGATTTGATCGAGGTGCAGGTAAATCGTCAGCACCCCCTGCCCATGATCAATACCGATCGTGTTGCCATGAACCAGAAACCCCTGGGATTCTCGCCCCACTAAGGCCACTCGCCCCCACTGCGCTGCCACTACGGGTGATCCCTTGGGGCCTGCAAAGTCCAAACCGCAATGGAAGTAGTCCTTGGCAAAAACCCCGTTGTAATACCGCCGCACGCCGTAGGGTGTGGTCACAGGCCCACTGTTGGGGCGGCGAAAGGCACCTTGCCAGAGTCTTTCGGAGGTGACCAGTGCCTTAAAGGCATCCACGCGATCAAATTCCAAATCCGTTCCTGAGGAGTCTTTACCCGGTGGGAGCCAAATACTTTGCACAGGAAAGGAGCGATCGCCCACCCACAGCAACATATTGCGGATTTCATTTCCTGCCCGAACCATCAATGAACGGCGGCCAGGTGTCTGTAGTGGTGTTGTTGCCACAAACGCACGCCATTGCTGTGGGCCAATGGAGAAAACCGGCAGGGCTGTGCCCGCTACCTCGACAGTGGGCTGTTCTGAAGCGTTGACCACAATGGCCAGCGTATCTCCCAAAACAGCGCGATCGGGACTGACGGTAACCGTCAGCGGAATCGTCACTTGACTACTGGCGGGCAGAACGGCGGCAGTGATGAGGGCGGGTACCAGCCACGGGAGAAGGCGATCGCTCATAGCTTCAGAAGAAACCTAAATCCAACAATCAGACTATTAAAACTGTAAACTGTGCTAGCGTTCCAAGAAACGCAAGAAATTCATTGAGTATCAAACAAAAAAGCCGCCAGTCAATTCACCGACGGCTACACCATTAGTGCATTCCTCAATCTCACTTAACGACGGCGGGGCACTTTGGCGAGGTAGTCAATATCAGCGGCACGCAACTGCTGGGCATAGCGCATCTTGGGCGCGATCGCTGCTGCCAAATCGCGGTATTTGCGGGGGTCGCCCTCCGGTAGCCGCCGCTCTTGGAACTTGCGATCGTAGAATTTCTCAAGTGTAAAGCGCCAATCCGTTTTGGTGGTGCCCACTTTATCGCGGTATTCAAAGCCATAGCGCGGCGTCACAAGGTTAAAGGGACGTCCTTCCATCCGCTTGCGCTGGTAGGGCACCGTAAAGTCACCAAAGGCATTGGTGTATTCCTCACTGTCAAGGAGGGCATCGACAAAGCCATAGAAGCCAAGGGTGCCGATTTTAATTGACCAAGCAATTTTTTCCTCTTTGTTGTAGGCACTGCGCCCTAAGAAGCGCCGCAGGCAAACGTCCACCAAGCGGTAGTTGTCGTTCACAGCCACCACCGTGTTGTAGAAGCGCTCTGATTTGGCCAGACCGCGAATGAAGTCCCGCACCGTAATCACTCGGTTCACTAATTGGGATTCCAAAGTGATTTGCCGGTTAAAAGCCAAGGTGGCATGCTCACTAAACACTTGCCGATAGCAGGCCCAGATCACCTCACGGATTTCCGAGTAGGAGGCCGCATCCTCAAGACGATAGATATAGGGGGTATCTTCATTTTGATCGGCAATGCCAAAGCTAGCGACGCGGTGGTTTTGAGTCGTGGGCTTGTAGGCGAGTAGAGGTAAGTCCATGGATCTCTCCCAAGTCAAAGAGTGAAACAATAGCTAGCGCAGTGGAAAGTTCGCCGTCGGGTTGATCGACACCGGTACCGTCGGGCGATCGCGCCGCGTGGTATCGGGGATCCGCACATTGGCCGTGGAGACCGGCTTGAATTGCACAGGCGTCACCTTGACCGATCGTGCCATCTCCAAGAAATTGCGAATGTCGCCCCACTTGTAGCGGCTGTTCTCTAACTTATCGCGCCAGTAGTCACCATAGCGAGGGGTAACTAAGTTGAAGGGGCGGTCTTTATAACGACGACGTTGGTAGGGCACGGTGTTGTCGCCAAAGTTTTGCGTATATTCGTCACTGTCCACAAGGGTATCCACAAATTTCTGCCAACCGTCGGTGGCAATGCGAATGGACCACGCCAGTTCTTCATCTTTGTTGTAGGGGGCACGCCCCAGGAGCCGCTTCAGGGCAATTTCCACCAAGCGATAGTTGGAGTTGGTTTCCACCACTAAGCGGCGAAATGTCTCTGATTTGGCCAAGCCGCGAATAAAATCCCGTACCGAAATGGCACGATTGGCCAGTTGGGACTCTAGATGGAGCTGGCGCGTACTCTTGAGGACAACGTGCTCACTAAACACTTGGCGATAGGCCGCCCAAATCAGTGCATCAATATCCGACTGATCCACTGCATCCTCAAGGGAATAGCGCCAAGGGGTGTCTTCATTGGGCACTTCATAGCCCGGTACCCGCTGATTTTGGGAACTGGGGGCATAGCTCAGCAAGGGAATCGTCATGGCTTACACCTTTGGTTGAGAGGGCAAATAACGGTAGGGCAACGCAACGGGCACAGGCTTGACCGGTGTCGGCGGCAGATCCCGTTCTTGGGCAGTGTTGGGAACCGTCACCAAACTTGAGGTGGCTCGTGCCACATGGCGTTGAGTATCGAGGGTGGGCACCACAATTGAACGCGCCATAGAAAGGAAGTTGGCTGGAATCGCGCCCCGGATAATTTGCTTGTCCAGTGGCCCTGCGGCGTAGTAGCGCACCTGATAGTAAGAACGGCCACTGAGGGACATTTCTTTGTTGCGCCAGTAGTCGCTGTAGCGGGGATTAACGAGGTTAAAAGGACGCGCCATGCGCCGCCGCCGTTGGTAGGGGACAATATCGGCACCAAAGTTTTGCTGGTACTCGTCGCTGTCCACCAGGGCATCAATAAATCCTTCTAGGCCACGGGTAGCTAGAATAATCGACCAAGCAATCTGCTCCTGCGGGCCATAGGTGGGGCGGCCCAGGAATCGCTTGAAGGAGACATCCACGAGGCGGTAATTGGAATTGACGGCTGCCACTTGCTCGCGATAAACCTCGGACTTACCCAAGCCACGGATAAAATCCTGTACGGAAATGGCCCGATTGCGCAGTTGTGACTCTAAGAAGGGCTGACGGTAGGAGGCCAAAATCAGGTGCTCACTAAAAATCTGGCGATAGGCTGCCCAAATCAGGGCATCCACGTCTGCGGCATCGGTGGCATCGGTGAGGCGGTAGATGACCGGATCATCCTCGGCGGGGACTTCATAACTGACCACCCGCTGGTCAAGGGTTCTGGGCTTCACAGCCAGCAAGGGTAACGACATAACTTTCCAATCCTTTTTAGGTGTGCATGGACAGAGAGTCCCTCTGGAGGGCAAGTTGACAACGGGAACGCACAACAATGTCGGGGTCGCGATCGCTCAAACGATTGAGGAGTAAACGCACCGCTTCCCGAATGGCACGAGCAGCTGCCTGCTGATGCAGATGATCGAGGGCAACGCCCACGGCATAGCGAACCGCCCAATCCGCTGCTTCACTGTTGCGCTGGAGAACCATGAGTGCTTCCCTTAATTGAGCCTCTCTTGCCGTCTCCTCAGGGATTAACTGCCAGCGGAGCGTTCCTATGGCCTTTGTGGCGGCACGGCGAACACTGGGGGCAAAATCCGACTGCGCAGCAGCCAATAAGACCCGCAGGGCGGCAGGATGACCAATACTCCCCAGAACCCGCACCCCATAGGCACGGGCACCGTAGTTGTACCCATCCAACTGTGCCAACAGGGGCTCCACGACAGCATCCCCAAGGGCAATGAGGCCTGCCACAGCAGCTTGGGCAGCAGCGGGGTTGTTGTACCCCAAAACCGCAATCAGCGTGGGAATGGCAGCGGTGTCTTTTTTCTGGGCAAGCTGAATCACCGCCTCGCATAGCGCCGGGGCAGAGGTAGCGGTCTCAACGGCATGGATATAGGTATGGAGATCACTCACAGCAGTTGATCCAATCCTTGAAAGAGGGAGAGGGTCTGTGCAGCTGGGCCAACCTGCTGCAGTTGCTTGCTGAGGATGCCGTGGAGGGCAATGAGCTTGAAGCTAGCCTCAACACCCGCCTGCAAAATGGCCTCTGCTGCTGGTAGATAGCCCATCGCTCCCAAATCCAGAAGCGCTGTCCGCCGCAGTTGCACATCCTCACTGTTGAGAGCCACTAGCAGGCGATCGCCATATTCTGCTGCTCCCGTGAGCTGAAAAAGTGCCCGCGCAGCGGCAAATTGGACTCGCGGCATCTCATGGGCCAAGAATGGCTCAATCAGGGCAATGGCTTCAGTGGCACCAAGATGACCCAAGCTTTCAATCACAGCTTCCACTGGCTGCACCAGATGCGGGCGACCGGGCACCAGCCGCGCCATCGCTACACCGCCTTCTAGGAGCGCTTGTAGGGGCGCGATCGCGTGGGGGTCTCCCAACTGACCAAGAGCAATGGCCGCCGCCTCACGGACATAAAAATCCTCGCAGCGCAAGCACTCAATTAACGCCGGTACCGCTTGGCGATCGCCCAACTTGCCCAAGGCACGGGCTGCATTCCGCCGCAGCGGGTAGCCCCCCAATTCTGTGCGATCCTCCTCATCGCCCAAAGCCATAATCAAAGCGCTGACAATGGCCTGCCGCTCCGCTGCCGTTGCCGTTTCTAGGCCAAACTTCCCCAACCACCACGCCGCATAGTAGCGGCAACTGGTATCTGTCCCCTGAAGCTGCGCCAGCATTTGGGGAACTGTCAGTTGTACCGGTTCAGAGACCGTCGTCATTCCCTCTCCAGACATCAGCCACTTAGGAGGCGACCACGGGGGTAATGGAAACGATTTTGCCCCCCATGCGGGTAATGCGCTGCATCTCCTCATTCATGCGGTTGTAGGGCACCGTAATAAAGGTGCTGCCGCTGCGCCGAATCGGAAACCCCATTTTGTCGGTTTCTTCGTTTTGACGCAGACCCACAACCTCGTAGCGGAAAACGCGAGCGCCGGAGGGGCTAAGGGCAGCACTTCCAGACGCAGTTTGACCAAACATGACACCTGACTCCCAATCTCAAAAGGACGCTAAACAAACATTCCTAGGCAGGATTGACACTGACAATGCGAGCACCCGCGCGCTGAAGCTGCTGCATTTTGCTCGACAGTTGCTCATAGGGGACCAAGAAGGCGGTACTGCTGCGGCGCACCCCCGGATAGCCCGGTTGGCGAATGCCCGCCACTTCAATGCGATAGACGCGGCCACTTTCTCCAAAGGAACCGCCCAAGCAAGCCCGTGGGGGAACATCGGCACTGGGGGTGTAGTAGGCAAAGGCGGTATCGCTCCTCGAAGGCGGCACCACCGTATTAGGACTGTTGGTGGCCAGATCCCGTGCTAAACGGGACATGCTGCCTTCTGCTTGGGCGCGATCGCTATTGGCATAGCCGCGATAGAGACGGAACATGCGGTTAAAGCCGACGGTTTTTTGCCCCGGCTGCGTATTAAAGCCGCGATAGTAGGGCACCACCCAATCCCCAAAGCTGTCGGTGTATTCGGGGGAGTCAATGTAGGAGTCAATGTCGGCATCAAAGCCCTCCTTTTCGTAGAGATCTAAGTGGAAAATCACTTCCGACTCGTCGTAGGGTGCCCGCCCCAACAAATGCTTATAGTTCAATTCAATGACACGGGTTTGAAAATTGCCGTAGAGAAACTTCTCTTTGTATAGTTCCGACTTGGCCACTGCGCGCACAAACTCCCGCACGGTAATTTTGCCATTGCGCAACAGTGACTCCGCACTCACCAAACGCTCCGATGCCATCACATAGTCGTTGCCCAAGACCTGACGGTAAACGGCACGGATGACAGTCTCTAGATCTTCCTCGCTCCAGTTGGCCCGCAGCTCCACCCGAGGAGCATCACTGAAGGCGGAGGTACCCAAGCGCGAAGCAGCAGCAGTAATAGCCACGGTACAAACTCCTAAATATCGAGGGTACAAACAAGCCCGGTGTTGTAAACAAAGGGTCAGCCCAACGCCGACAACATCTGCTTACCTCACCGGGCAACGAAGGGAAACGCCTATTAGCTGAGGGCGTTAATGGCGTAGTCGATGTAGGCGTTGGCTTCCACCGCAGCTTGGCCAGTCAAGCCGTGATTGGCTTTGATGTATTTCAGAGCTTCCACATACCAGCTTGGGGAGAGATCAAACGTGGTGTTGATTTCAGACAAGCCAGCAATGAGGTACTCATCCATGGGACCGGTGCCACCGGCAACGAGGCAGTAGGTCACCATCCGCAGGTAGTAGCCGATGTCACGGGCGCACTTGGCTTTGCCTTCGGGGGTCGAGGCATACTGAGAGCCTTGCATGGTGGTGGTGTAGGGGAATTTTTGGTACACCGCTTGGGCTGCGCCGTCAATCAGGCTCTGAGCATTGTTGGTCAGGGCCCGAGCAGCTTCCAGGCTAGCCACAGCGCGCTTGAAGCGACCGTCAACCGCTTGCAGTTCGGTGTTGCTGAGGAAACGACCTTGGGTATCGGCGGCGGCAATGGCTTCGGTAATCGGCGTTTTCATGGATAAAATATCTCCCTAAAAAATGTGCGTGTTCAGAACGGTCAAAGTTAGAGAACGTCAAAGTGCCTTAGGCAACAGCGGCAGCGGCACGATCAAAGTAGCCAGCGATTTCGGACATCAGGGCGCTGCAATCGCCAGGGGTGATGCCATTGGGATCATTGGCGATCGCGATCGCGGCATCTTTCATTTTTTGGATAGCCACAGCCACGGAGGAACCGGGGGTGCCAAGGGCTTGGTAGGTTTCCCGCAGACCATTCAAGCAGCGATCATCGAGCACGCTGGAGTCACCAGCCAAAATGGCGTAGGTCACATAGCGCAAAATGATTTCCATATCGCGCAAGCAAGCAGCCATGCGACGGTTGGTGTAAGCATTCCCACCGGGTTGGATCAGTTGGGGTTGCTCTGCAAAGAGGGCACGAGCAGCGTTAGCAACGATCGTGGAGGCATTGCTGGTGATGCGGTTGACGGCATCCAGACGCTTGTTGCCTTCTTTCACCAAGTTGGACAGGGCATCGAACTGGGCGTTGGTGAGGAATTCACCGCGGGCATCGGCCTGAGCGACAACTTTGGCAAATGCATCTAGCATGGATCAATTCTCCTTAAAGGTTGTTAAAGAAGTGAGACCTTCTTGACATTCCTGCCCACAGAGATAACGCAGGATTCTTAGGGGGCTGATCAGCAACTCCCTAAAGGCTGTGCCAAGCAACCTGAGAGCGACCAAGCTGATCCTTGGTGTGTTTTTTAAGAAACATGCAGCGCTCTTGGGCGTGCTGAAAAGGTCTAACGATCACTAATGGGTTGTTCCGCAAAGGGGTCTGGGAAACAACAGCCGTGTTGTTAAACCCTTCAGGTATTTCTTATACAATGCGGGGGGAAACCTGTTTCGCCGTAGTTATTAATTTGTAAAATACTTTTGTGAGATAAATTAAGGTTCTGGCGATCGCCATAAAATTGGTGCCATTTGTCCTAAGTTTTTCCTAAGTTTCGTGAAGATTCTTTAACATTGTCCTCAGGAAGTTACGATTCCCATGAGTGAGCCGCTGCAATTTAGCTTATTTGACCCCCCCACCGAGGCCGAAGCTGCACCAGCGACGCCCCTTGATCCTGCCACCTACGATCAAATTCCGCTGCGAGCCGAGGTAGCCATTCCTGCCGGTACTTACCGCGACTTGGAGGCGCTTGCGGCGCATTGTCAGCAGTGTCAACGCTGTGGCTTAGCGGCCACCCGGACCCATGTGGTGGTCAGCCGAGGCAATCCTGCTGCCAAGCTGATGATTATTGGTGAAGGACCGGGTCAAGCTGAGGATGAAAGTGGCCGTCCCTTTGTCGGTAAGGCGGGGCAACTCCTCGATAAAATCCTTGCTTCGGTCAATCTCGACAGTGAGCGGGATGCCTATATCTGCAACATTGTTAAATGCCGCCCCCCCGGTAACCGTGTCCCAACACCCGTGGAAGCAGCGGCCTGTTTGCCCTACCTCTTAGAGCAGATTCGCTTGGTGAATCCCCGCATTATTTTGCTGGCGGGGGCAACGGCTGTATCTGGATTGCTGAAAGATAATCGCGGCATTACCAAAATTCGTGGCCAGTGGATTGAATGGCAGGGACGGTGGTGTATGCCCATTTTTCATCCGGCATATCTGCTGCGCAATAACTCGCGGGAGCCGGGCAGTCCCAAGTGGCTAACGTGGCAGGATATTCAAGCCGTGCGCGATCGCCTGCGCCAACTCGATTCTTAGGTTACTCCTGACGGTGGGGATGTTCTTGCAAATAGCGCAGCCAAAGCTCCGAAAGTTCCCGCGCCTGTTGCTCCTTTTCGCCAACAATGTGGTACATTCGCCGAGGCCGACCGCGACCTTCCACCTTCTTCCAATAACCATCAATAATTCCCTCATCCTCGAGGAATTTGAGGGCGCTGTAAAGAACTGTATCGGAAAGGCGGTAAAGGGGATATTCATTTTCAATGGCTTGAATCAGCGCCGTGCCATAGGAGTCCCCCTTTTCCACAAGGGTATAGAGCACATAGCACACCGCAACTTCCTTGCTCAGGTAAACGGGCGGTGGCTGGCGGAAAAAGGTGTAGATATCTTCCAGTTTCATAACCTTATCCTCAGCAATGGGCTACTGCTGATATATTGACTCCTCAAAATTCCTTAAATAATGGGCGGGTCTGGATTCAACGCTGTTGCTCCAAAAGATAGGAAACACAAATACTCCCCCCTTAATGGCAGCACTTTCCTCTAGGCTCATATTGCGCATTAAAGTCACTAACGTATTTATCGCTACCAAGACTACAATATTGTCTTATAGCCTTTTTCTGAAAGATGGGATAGATCAAGAAGAAACCATCGTCTCCCATATCGGCTTTCACGATTTTGAGCGTGTGCCATCCTGGTGAAAAGGGCTGTACTTCTGATTTTAGAAAGTTTGAGAGAAAAGTGTTCCTTGCATCATAATTCCGCAATCGGCAAAAATCAAGTCATTGGCTCGTTACAAATTGATTTCAAGGGGCATCCGGGGCAAGATTTCTTAACAAAAATTCACGATAGATCTGCCAGCGTCGGCCATTGTGCACCAGCAGTGTTAGGTGGGATACCCAACAGCGAGCTGCAAAGGATTGTTCTTGAAAGTCTGCCCAAGCATGGCGAAAGTTTTCCTTAGTTAAATCGCGAAAAGCGATTGTCATGTGGGGGGTGAAGGGATGGCGTTGCGTAGGGGGGAGGTTCAGGGGCTGCGCTACCGCTTTGACGAGATCTGCTTGTAGTGTCTTGAGGGCTGGAGTGGGTGCTACGTGAATATAAATGACTCGTGGGGGAAAGGCGGCAAAGCCATCGAGGATCAACTCTACTGGAGCCGCTTGGTGGCAAAAAGTGTCTAGGGCTTGCTCCAGATCTGCGACCGCTGCCTCTCGCCACCAAAAGGGGGGATAGAGGGTGACGTGGGGGGGAGAGCGCAGTGCCGCTTGGCTTTGGTAGCGATCGCAACAATACTGCTTGAGGCGAGTCACTGCAGCCTGAATGTCCGCATTGGGCAACAAAGCAATAAAGTAATGCCGCCGGTTCATTAGCGCTGTGCCACAACGGTCCAATGGCGATCGGAGGTGAGGGTAGCTTGCCACTGCTGCGGTGGCTGCGGCAATGTTCTCAAAAGATCGCTCATTTCCATCAAGGTTAATGCCGCATGGAGAGAGTCGGCAAAAAGTTGCCGCTGTTCCAGGGTGTCTTGGCCAGCATATTGGTCAACCAAGGCTTGCAGTTCTGCCACCGTTTCCGGACGACAGAGATCGCGGATGAACAGGGTGCCTTGGGGACGGAGCACCCGCAGCATCTCCCCTAGGGCGGGCTGAGGATCGGCTAAGTGATGGACAAGGCTATTGCTGATCACGACATCAAAACTCGCTGGGGCAAAGGGCAGAGCTTTGGCATCCCCTTGAATAAAGTTTAATTGTGGACTGTGGTGCCGGGCGATCGCCAGCATGGCTGGACTGAAGTCAATCCCCGTTAGTTGCCAATGGGGATAGCGTTGATGCAACATTTGCAGAATCCGCCCATTCCCTGTACCCACATCTAAGACCTTTAGCGGTTGCTCAACACTGGGTAAGACGGTGGCTAAATCTTCACAGAAGGCGGCATTAACGGCAGTAAAATCCATCGCGTCATAGGCAGCAGCCGTTTCTGGCGTCTCCATGACCTCGGGTTCAAGAATGCGTTGCAGCGGCATAGGCTATAGACCCGTGGCTGATCGCCCCTGCTTGGGTAAGCGCACAAACACAAAGTAGCTCAGATAGAGCATATAGATGACAAGGGCAACGGCGGCAAAGAAGCCAAGGGTACCCGCGCGGGCTTGAGCATGGAAAATATCTTTGAACATCAGGGGTGGCTCGAGCCAGACTTGGCAACTGGGGGTCTGAACGGCACCAGCCACAAATGCACAGGGCAAATAAAAGGCCTGACCCATGGCGGCAAGGACACAGTAGAGCGTGATTGCCCAGCGCCAGCTACTAAAGACTTGACCAATCAAATCTTGGCGATCGCTAATTTCTTCATTGAGATCCACCCAAAACCAGAGGCTAATGGGAATTAGCACCAAGGCCATAAATCCCGTGACGTAGGCCACTGGCCACTGCGGCATCATCAAGTACACCGTAATTGCCAATAGACTGGCCACCCGCCAATAGATAATCAGCAGTTGGGTAATCGCTGGCACATTTTTAACCGTTGACCACAGCAGCAGGATCAAGGGGATAACCACAGTAAAGAGCACCGCAAGGCGGTAGTCCATCCACACGAGCGATCGCAAAAGTTCCAAAGACATGGCAGGCCACAGACCCAAGTGCAACGGTTCTATTATTAGGGATCGCCTTCCCAGGGCACAAGGCTAGAGCGATCGCACCCGCTCATACCAACGCATGAGAATCGCCGCTAACTTTTGCGAATCATGGCGCACGGTTGGTGTGGATTCGTCCATGACATCCGCAAAGATTAGCCGACAGTTTTGGCGGGTAAGTTCCTCGCGATCAATGGCGACAGCGGTACTGCCCTGCTGGGCATAGCGTTCAAGGTGAGCCGCACTGGGGGGATATTTTTGCACCAGCACAGCATCAAACAGGCGATCGCCGGTGACTTCATCGAGCGCGCGCACATGATCGCTGACAGCATAGCCATCGGTTTCCCCTGGTTGGGTCATAATGTTGCAGACATAAACACAGGGGCACCGGCGCTCCGCAAGAGCTTGGGCAATCTCGGGCACCAAGAGATTGGGAATGATACTGGTATAGAGGCTGCCGGGGCCAAGAATAATGTAATCGGCCTCATGGAGGGCTTGAATGGCGCGGGGCAAGGCTTTGGGGGCTGGGGGCGAGCAGCCGATTTCGACAATTTTGCCGCGGGCGGCTGTAATGTTGGACTCCCCATGAATGAGGCGACCATCGGCAAGGCGTGCCCAAAGGGTCATATCTGTTAGGGTGGCTGGCAATACTTGACCGCGAATGGCCAAGACCGCTGAACTGGTGGCGATCGCCCGCTCTAGATCCCCCGTGATATTCGTCATCGCCGTCAGAAACAAATTGCCGAAACTGTGTCCCGCCAAGCCATCGCCCGCCTCAAAGCGGTACTGAAAGAGTTCGGTGACGATTTTCTCTTCATCCGCTAGAGCCGCCAAGCAGTTGCGAATATCCCCCGGTGGCAGCACCCCGATTTCTCGCCGCAGTCGTCCGGATGAGCCGCCATCATCAGCCATCGTCACAATGGCAGTGATATTGGAACTGTAGAGCTTGAGTCCGCGCAAGAGCGTTGATAGCCCCGTACCGCCCCCAATGGCCACAATTTTCGGGCCTCGCCCCAAGCGGCGATGGGTGAGGAGTCGCTCCACGAGTGCCTTATCGTCCTCTGGCAGTAGGACTTCCGTAATGGAACCAAGGGTACGAGCATAGCCCCAAGCAATCAGTGCCAACCCCCCCAGAAGCAGTAAAGGACCACTGATGTAACTGGGCACAAAACGGGCAATACTTTGAACAAACTGCTCCAGGAATTGCAGGAAGTAAAAGATCGGGGTGAGGTTAATACTAATGGCAAAGCCCAGACTGGCAAGCAAAACGCCAACTGCACTCATTAGAAGCCATCGCTTCACCAGTAGCCCAGGGAGCAGCCATTGGGACCACAAACGGATTTTACGACGCGCTGGACGCAGTCTTACTGAGAGTTGTTGAGCCTTATTCGCTCTCCTCATCCGCACCAATACCCAAATAGGTTTTACTGAGGTAGCGGGCGAGGCGCTGGAGCGGATTGGTCACTTGGGTTTTGTGGTCAGCGTGGTCACTGTTCACAGGAACGCCTAAAATGCCTGAAAATTCCTCATCACTGATTTCCCCAGCCTGATGTTGGGCAAAGGAATCCACCACCTGCACCAGTTCATCGGTGGAAAACTCAAAGCCATGCTGACTGGCAAAATCCACCACTTTCGGCGCCATTTCTCCCCGCAGCGCGGCCAGTTCCTCGGCATCGAGTTCGGCAGCCCCACTAATGTTGCCATCGCCTACCCCCAGAAGGTTTTCCAATTCGTCCCGCAGTTTGGCATCCTCAGCGGTCTTTTGCATGAACGCTAATACCTGTGCGGTGGCCATAGGCTTCCTTCCTTCGGTCAGTAAACATCTGCAGAACCGATTGGATTATAGCATTCTCTAATGAGAGTATTTTCAGGCAACACTTCTTAAGAATGGCACCTCCACCACTTGGACAAGGATGCCCGCCGGGGTATGCAACGTTAATCCCGCACCCCCCACTTTGGTGCGCACATAGCCGAGACCAAAGGCACCATTCCCGAGGGGAGTACAACTGGTGAGGAGACCCACTTTTTCAGCGTCTAGGAGCAGGGGCGTGGGGGGTGTCACTGCGGCACTTAATTCCAGTCCCCAGAGATGTTGTTTGACCCCTTGGTAGGTCTTGAGGCGAGCGATCGTCTCTTGGCCAATATAACAGCCCTTATTAAAAGAAATGGTATGCCCTAGCCGTGCTTCGAGGGGGTTATACTCTTCGGTGAGTTCGGCATCGGCAGCGGGGCGGCCTTGGCGGATGCGTAGGTGCTCCCAGTCGGCATCACTGAGCTGGGGATAGGGATGGAGTAAATCGCTGAGGGGGCGATCGCTCCAAAGCGTGAAACCGGGAATGGCGAGGCCGCTGGTGGCAGCAATTGTGAGAGTCGCGTCTTGGTATGTAACGGTCATGTGCTCGTAGGGATGCTCAAGGGCATTCAAGCCAAACTGGTCGGTCATGGTTGCAGCAGCGTTCCCAAAGACCCGGTAGCAGTAACTCTCTGCGGTGCGATCCCTCACCTGAACATCATCGCCAAAGAAGATGTACTTATCGAGCCATCTGAGGAGAAACTCGCGGCGTTGCGGGGATATTAGGAGATCCACCCACTCCCGATGGACAAGTAGGGTGGCAAGATCAAGGGTACGAGCGGTCGAGGTCAGGAAAACGGTGTCAGCCCCTTGGCCGGGTTGCAGGACAAGGCAGTTATTGGAGCTTTGATTGTGCAAAAACTTCAGGCGATCGCGCCCCGTAAGGCGTAGGCGTCCCCAATGACTGCAATCGTAGACCGCACCACTTTTAGAAATCGTCTCTAGGAGATCTGTCATTCTTTTACTCCCAAAAGCAGTAAGTCCCGCTCAAGGAGCGATCGCACCCCCGCAAGATTGAAGTCTGGTTGCTCAGCTAATAACTCAGCCACAGTTTTTTGACCCGTCGCAGCCGTCAGGAATTGCTGCTCAGCCTGATTGAGCTGAATCACGTCATAGTGGCAGTTAAAGACACAGGCCCCCGGCCAACCGTCTAAGCAGGGGTGTCGCCACGGAATGGCCGCCAGCAGAGCCGCATCCTCAGACCAATCGTGACGGGGCAGCGGTGGCTTGGCCAAAAAGAACTCAAAGTGGGTCATCGCCTCAGGGTCAAGGCATTCAATGAGTTGATATTGCTGGATCGGGTCTAATCGCTGTGCCCGTCGCAACAGTTCTGGCTGGCTGCCCAATAGCCGCTCCAACCGCCAGACTGGGGGATTAGAAAAGCCGACGAATTCCAGGCCAGAGGCAGCAATCAACTCAAAGAGGCTAGCGATCGTGTAGTCAATTTCTTGGGGATGCACATACATATCAGCAAAGCATTCATCCCGCTGATTTTCGAGGCTCCAGCGCTCCTGCTCCCGCTTTTTCAGGCGATTGTTCTGCGGTAATGCGGCAAAGAGTTGCCGGCCAATGGCCACTCCCTCGCGATAGTTGTGGCGATCGCTCCCCTGAAGCAAGGCAATGGCCTGCTGCATCAGCTTAATTTCCCAGCGACCGCGTTCCCCATAGACAAAGATATGAAAAATGCCGCCGGGGGCAAGGACATTGGCCAGCGCTTGAATTCCCCGCTGTGGATCCGGCAGGTGATGCAGCACCCCGACACAGTTAATCATCTGGAACCTTTGCCCCAGTTGCGCCACATCCTCTAAACTCAGGTGGTGAAATTGGACATTGGTGGCGCCCGATCGCCGGCAGCGTTCGCGGGCAATGTCCAAAGCAGCCTCACTGAGATCCAACGCAGTAATCTTTGCCTGGGGATTCAAATGGGCTAGATATTCCGTCCCCACTCCGGTGCCACAGCCGGCATCGAGGATGGCAATGTCCAATTGGGAGGGATAGCGTCCTGTGCAAAAGCTATAGGCCGCCGGCCAAGACCAGCGCCAGTTGTACCCCGGTGGTGGTTCATCAAGGAGCGGTTCCGGCGGAAAAGGATAGGTATTGTACAGTTGCCGCACAGCAGCGGTAATCTCAGCCGCCGAGGTCATAGGGGTTCCCCTTAAGATAAGCGGCGTAAGAACTCGCGGGTAGTGGCTTCTGGATCAGCCGCATCCATAATGGCGCGGACAACGGCCACTTGAGTCGCCCCAGCCTTGACCACCTCATCAATGTTACTGAGATCAATACCGCCAATGGCAAACTGGGGCATCGGGGCGTGTTCGCGGGCGTACTGGAGATAGTCAAAGCCCACAGCCGCTTTATCCGGCTTAGTGGGGGTGGCAAAAATCGGCCCAACAGCAACATAATCGGCACCTTCGGCAATGGCACGCTCCAGTTCTTCGGGATTGCTGGTCGAGCGTCCTACAAGGCGATCGGGCCCTAAAACCTGCCGAGCGAGTTCCATGGGAATATCCGTCTGTCCGAGGTGCACCCCATCAGCATTGGCAGCGACAGCAATATCCACGCGATCGTTCACCAAAAACAGGGCGCCGTAGCGTTGGCAAAGCGCTTGTAACTGACAAGCCGTGGTTAGGCGGGTGTGATCATCACTGGTTTTGTCGCGGTATTGCACAAGGGGCAGCCCCCCCTTCAAAGCGGCTTCAACCGTTTCCAGCAGGCGATCGCTGGGGGCAGTCACCAAATAAAGCTTTGCCCCCTGCAGTTGCCGTACTCGAGCGTAGCGTGGGTTGAGGAGCAGGTTGCGGATCAGCTTTTGCTCCAGAATGTAAACCTCATAGCGCAGG